>Ga0307516_10002629_pt1 | contig 23801 bp, 17 predicted proteins | sample 19_EM_MG_FD_203310 | JGI IMG/M metagenome (GOLD analysis project Ga0307516, IMG submission 203310) | Populus trichocarpa ectomycorrhiza microbial communities from riparian zone in the Pacific Northwest, United States - 19_EM | ecosystem: Host-associated > Plants > Roots > Unclassified | place...
GCCTGCGGCTTCTGCAGAAACACGATGAGGCGCTGCAGGTCGGTGTTGGAACAGTCGGGACACAGCCCGCGCGGAGGCATGGTCCCCAGGCCTTGCACCACGCTGGCCAGCAGCGCCGCCTCGCCGCGCTGGATGCGGGGCGCCCAGGCGGCAGTGTCGCCCACCAGCGGCGCGCCGCTGCCGCGCTGTGCGTGGCATAACTGGCAGGAACGCTCGTAGCGCTCGGCCAGGTCCACGTCTGCAGGTCGCAAGGACGCAAGGTCTGCCACGCGGGGAGGTGGCGGGTCGCCGCAGGCACCCAGCAGGGCTGGAATGACAACTGCAGCGGCAGCAAGGAAGATCGTTCTAAGGACGGGACGCACAGCGAAGAAATATAGCGATAGGTATGTTATAGCGTCAACTATGGTTCCACCGGATCCGGTTGTTTGTCTCGACAAAGCTGCACTCCAGGAAAACCCCCAGCCCAAGTTCTTATAGTCATCACTACATTTGCTCGCAGTGCCTCACCTGGATGCTGCTGCGAAGCACCAGACGCGGGCAAGGAGAAGCCGTGGACTACAAGCATCTCGCCTGGCTGGCTGCCGCTGCGGCTGCGCTCACCCTGGCCCGCCTGGCCGCACCCGGCACTGGCTCACCCGACGGGACCGTGGCCGCCGCATCATCCACCTGGAGCCCGGCACGCACCGCCGGGAATGAATACAAGGCCGAGCCGGGTGCAGCGCCATCCGCGGCTGCGGGCCCGGCATCCGGCCCGGCCACCCCCTCATCCACCCAGCCGCCCTACGGCCTGACTGCGGAGCAATGGCAGCAGCTGCAGCAAGCCCTGGCCGACCATCCCCAGCGTGACGCGGAGATGGCCCGTATTGGCGCCTACATGGCCTACATGAACACGGCGCAGCGTTTCCGCGAGCTGCGCCAGCAAGCCGCGGGCACCCCGCCCGGCGAGGCACTGCAAGGCCTGGCGCGCACGCTGGAGTCCGGCCTGCAGGAGCACCTGGACCGCGGCGAAATGACCGCCGGCGAGGCCTTGCTGCTGCGCAGCGCCACGCAAGAGGTGCTGCAGCCCGACAGCGCCCTGCGCCAGCAGGCGCTGACCCTGTGGCAGCAAGGCCTGGCCAGCGCCCAGGCCGCCCGCACCCCTGACGCGCGCGAGGCCGCTTTTGCACAGCAGCAGGCCGCCCTGGTGGCCAAGTGGTCGGCCCTGCCCGCCGCACAACGCGACCCCCGCGCCCTGGAGGCACAGCTCGACACCCTGCGCCAAGGCATCTTCAACCCGCCCCGCTGAGGGCACATTCCAAAGAAGAAGGAGACAAGCGATGAAACCGTATTGCACCCCTGGCGGCATGGCCCGCCTGCGCCGCACGCTTGTGCGCGCGGCCGGCGCCCTGGCGCTGAGCGTCGTGGCACCGCTGGCCAGCGCCGCCTATTTCGTCTGGGAAACCGTGGAGTTGCCCGCCAGCACGGGCGCGGCCTGCGGCAACGGCACGCCGTACCGCTTCTTCGTCAACCGCACGCCGTTCACCAAGGACACGGCGCTCATGTACGAGGGCGGCGGCGCCTGCTGGGACCAGGGCGCCTGCCTGGGCCAAGGCCACCTGGCCGCCAGCAACCCGAACGGCGTGTCGGCCAATTACCTGGGCGAGCTGAACACCGCCGCGTTCGGCCTGATCACGCCGTTCACGGCCCGCATCGACCCCTTCCAGGGCGTGCGCACGCAGGGCTGGAACATGGTCTACCTGCCGTACTGCACGGGCGACGTGCACACCGGCAACAAGCTGGCCGTGTACAGCGACCAGGACCCGGCCAACCCGCGCGTGCAGTACCACCGCGGCTACGCCAACATCCGCGCCGCGGCGCAATGGCTGCGCGCCAACATGGGCCAGCCCGGGCAACTGCTGCTCACCGGCTTCTCGGCCGGCGGCGTGGGCTCCACGGCCACCTATGCGCTGGTGCGCGACATGCTGGCCCCCACCGGGCGCGCCTCGCTGCTGGCCGACTCGGGCCCGCTGTTCCCGGCGCCGCGCAGCGGCACGGCGGCACAGTACCCTTCGCTGCCCCTGCACAACAAGATCCGCAGCGTCTGGGGCCTGGACGACGCCGACGGCCTGGTCACCGCCAACGCGGGCATTGCCGGCATCGACGTCAACAACCTGGGCAGCATCAACACCGCCCTGCCGGCGCGCTACCCGTCCGACCGCTTCGGCTTCGTGCTGTTCGGCGCCGACGGCAACTTCTCCAACTTCAGCTACGAGAAGTTCTACCCGGAGATCAGCGGCGCGGCCACCGATGCGATCAAGAAGCAGCTCATCAACCAGCGCTGGCAGCAGGACATCTCGCAATGGCTGCCGGTGGCGGGCACGCAGCCCAACGTGGCGTGGCACGTCCCGTACTACCGCAACTTCAATGACTCGCACTGCCTGACCATCATCGACTTCTCCGGTACCGGCATCGAGGAGAAGAAGATCGCCAGCCTGGAGCCCTTCATCGACAACACGCTGGACCGCGGCACGCCGATGCGCAACGTGGAGGCGGACCACGTGTCCGACCTGTCGCGCGGGGTCAGCATCGCGATGTCCATCCTCGGCTACGTCCTTGCCCTGTTCGGTTGAACGTGCAGCATCCCTTTCCTTCAAGCTTTGTGTTCGGCGCGGCCACCTCGGCTTACCAGATCGAGGGGGCCGCGCAGGAAGACGGGCGCGGCCCGTCCATCTGGGACACGCTGGTGCGGCAGCGCCCGGCCCTGGCGCGGCCGCATTCACCGGCCGTGGCCGCCAACCACTACCACCGCTACCGCGATGACGTGGCCCTGGCCAAGGCGCTGGGCCTGCAGGCCTACCGCTTCTCCATTGCCTGGCCGCGGGTGCTGCCCACCGGCCGGGGCGCGCTGAACCTGCGCGGGCTCGACTTCTACCGCCGCCTCGTGGGCGACCTGCTGGACGCCGGCATCGAGCCGGTGCCCACGCTCTTTCACTGGGACCTGCCGCAGCCGCTGCAGGACGAAGGCGGCTTCATGCGGCGCGGTGTCGCCGACGACTTCGCACGCTATGTGGACGTGGTCGTGCAGGCGCTGGGCGGGCACGTGAAGCGCTGGATCACGCTGAACGAACCGTGGGAGTTTGCCTTCCTGGGCCATGGCATGGGCTGGCATGCACCCGGGCACAAGCGGCCGTGGAACTTCCTCAAGATCATGCACCACCAGTTGCTGGCGCATGCCAAGGCCGTGGAGGTGATCCGCGCCCGGGTGCCCGCGGCACAGGTGGGCATCACGCTCAGCCAGACGCCCATCCACCCCTCCCGCCCCGGGCCGGCCGACCAGGCCGCGGCTGACTTCGGCAACGACTTCTTCAACCGCGTGACGCTTGACCCCTTGTTGCGCGGCCACTACCCCGAGCGCCTGTGGCGCCGCTTCGCCGGGTTCCGCCCGCGCGTGGAGGCCGACGACCTGGCGCGCATCGCCGCGCCGCTGGACTTCATCGGCATCAACAACTACCAGCGCGAGCGGGTGCGGTCCGCGCCCTGGATCCCGCTGCTGCGGGGCTGGCTGCAACCGGACCCCGCCATCGGCCCCGAAGGCCGCACGGCCATGGGCTGGGAGATCTACCCCGAGGGCCTGCACGAGGTGCTGACCTGGCTGCGCACCGAGTACGGCAACCCACCCGTGATCGTCACTGAAAACGGCGCCGCCTTCGACGACGTGCTGGCCAATGGCGCCGTGCACGACCCGCGCCGCATCGACTACCTGCGGCGCTACCTGGCGCAGGTGGCGCGCGCGCTGGCCGAGGGCTGCGACGTGCGCGGTTATTTCGCCTGGTCGCTGCTCGACAACTTTGAATGGCAGGAGGGCTTCACCAAGCGCTTCGGCCTGATCCATGTGGACTACGCCACGCAAGCCCGCACCGTCAAGGACAGCGGCTGGTGGTACCGCGATTTCATTGCCCAGACTGTGGGCCCTCTCACTGCTGCTGCTGCCGCCGCCACCGCTCCCCCATGAAAACCGCTCCTGCCTGGCTGCCGCCGGCCCTGTTTGCCCTGGCGTCTTCGTTCCTGATGGCCGACTCCTGCATCGCACCGGCCATGCTGGGGTCCCTGCGTGAGAGTTTCGGCATCGGCGAGGTGGCGCTGGGGCTGGTGGGCTCGCTGCCCTTGATGCTGGGCGCATTGCTGGGCCTGGGCACCGGCCACCTGGCCGACCGGCGGCAGCGCCTGCCGTTGCTGCTGGGCGTGCTGGCCACGGGTGAACTGGCGGCATTGGCCAGCGGCTGGGCGCTTGCGAGCCCGGCCTTCGGCCCCTTCCTGCTGTGGCGCGTGATCGCCGGAGCCGCCGCAGGCGCCATGTTCCCCATCGCCTACTCGCTGGTGGGCGACTGGGTGGGCCCGCGCCACCGCGCCCTCACCGCCTCGCTGATCGACCTGGTGTGGGGCGTCGGCATGATGGCCGGCCCGGCCGTAGGCACCTGGGCATTGAGCACCGCCTGGGGCTGGCGCGCGGCGCACGTGGCCATGGCGCTGCCGGGGCTGCTGTGCCTGGGCCTGTTCGCGGCGCTGGTGCGCGAGCCGGCCCGCGAGGCCACGTCCGACAGCACCGCCACCGAGGGCCGCGGTGCCAGTACGGCGGCCCTGCTGCGCCGGCCCAGCAACCTGCTGCTGGTGCTGCAGTCGCTGCCCGGCAACCTGCCCTGGGGCCTGCTGCCGTTCTGGCTCATCGCCTTCTTCCGCGAACAGCGCCATCTCGACGCCGCCGAGGCCACGCTGCTGTGGGAGACGCTGGGCATCGGCGCCGCGGTGGGCTGCATGCTGTGGGGCGCGCTGGGCGACCGGCTGTGGCGCAGCGCCCCGGCCCGCGTGCCGCTGATGTGCGGCGGCGTCACGCTGCTGGGCGTGCTCACCATGGCCGCGCTCATCCACCACCCGCCGGCCGATCCCACCGCCCGCGCGGCGCTGGGCCTGCTGGCCGGGCTGCTGATCTCGGTGGTGGGGCCCAACGTGCGGGCCATGCTCATCAACACCAATACCGCCACGGAACGTGGCCGGGTGCTGGGCGGCTTCGGCCTGCTCGACACGCTGGGTCGCGGCGCCGGGCCGCTGGTGGGCGGACTCATCGTCACAGGCAGCGGCGGCGGCATGCTGGCGGCCATGAATGTGGCGCTGCTGTGCTGGGTGGTGGCGGCCGGGTTGCTGCTGGGGACGGGGGCGGTGCTCAGGCGGCGGGAACCGGCTGGTGCGCCCCTACCCGCTCAACCCGCCCAGCCTGGCGACGCTGCGGCGCCCAGCGCCATGGCGTAGCTGCTGCTCGCGTCAGCCTGCCATCAGATCACCCAGGAACTCCGATGGCGGCTGCGTGCTGGTGACCATCAATCGGTCTCTGGCACGCGTGCAGGCCACGTAGAGCAGGTGGCGCTCCGTGTCATACACATCCCGCAGGTCGGCTTCGTCGGCCACGGCGTCGATGCGTTGCTGTAACGGCACGATCTCGTCATCGCAGGCCATCACGGCGACAGCCCGGAACTCCAAGCCTTTGGCCAGGTGCATCGTGCCGATCGATACTTGGTCGCTGTCGGTATCGACCAGGTCGTCAAGCACATGGCTCGGCAACCCTGCTGCCGCGACCGCTTGGCGTGCCCGATCCAGTTCGGCGTCGGAGCGCACGAACACGCCGATCTCATGTGGCGAGATACCAGCCACCGCGCACTCGGCCAGCCATTGCGCCACGGCAGCCACCTCTTGTGCAGATGAACCGAAGCTGCGGATCAACGGTGCCGGCCCATTGAATACCGACACGGTGCCGCGACGGCTCTCCGTGTTGCCATCCACGTCCGCCACTTCGGGCCCGAGCAAGCGGTCCGCCTGGCTGCGGATCTGGTGGGAGGTGCGGTAGTTGACATGCAGCGTCTTCGAGCGGCCTCGCACGTCCACACCCAGTGATTTCCACGAGAAAGGCGGCTGGAAGATGCGCTGCCCCAGGTCGCCGGCAAAGAACAACCCATTCGGCCGCTGCGCAGCCAGCGCGGCCAGCAAGCGCAAAGGTGCCACGCCGAGGTCCTGCGCTTCGTCCACCACGATGTGTTCGAAAGGCGGCTTGGCGCCACTGCTGTAGTGACCCGCAAGCCGCGTGAACATCCCCGCCCGAGTGGTCAGGCCGCGTGCCTGCAATCCCTCGTGCACGGCAGCGAAGACCTGCCAGCAATAGGTCCGCTGCGCCTCTGAGAGCCGTGTCTTGCGCCCAAGGCGCTTGACGTCCCGGTATGCCTCCCAGGTCATCAACTGCCCCGGATCCACCACCTCCTGCCACTCGCTGCGCAGAAAGCCGCTGCCAAATTTGGCCGGCAGCGCGCCCGGCCCTGGTGTGGCGGCGGCCGCCACCGCGGCGGTGGCATCGGCCAGCATCTGCCGCACGGTCGCGGCATCCGCAAGGGCCGGCGCGCCGAACGCGAACCTGTACAGCCGCTCGGCCACTTCGTCGAGCGCCACCACGTCGATGCGCTCGGCCAGCCGCGGCGTCCTGCCGATCAGGCGACGCAAGCGGGTGTGCAAGGCATGTGCCAAGGCAGGCGAAAAGGTAGTGAGCAGCACCCGGCTGTCCGGATCCCGGCGCGCCAGGTGCACGGCCCGATGCAGCGCCACGATCGTCTTGCCGGTGCCCGCCGAGCCGGACACGCGGGCCGGCCCGCCTTGGTCACGCTCGACCCACAGGCGCTGCGCGGGGTGCAGGAACACCGTCCACTGGTCCCAGGGCGACTCCAGCGCACGTTCCAACGCCTCCATGTCCTCCATCACACGGAAGCGCCGCTGCGCGTCCGGATGGGCAAACGGATCGGCACCGGCCGGCGCGAGCTGGGGCCGCTGCGGGGTGCCGCCGGTGGCCAGTTCCAGCAAGGCCTCGGCGGCCTCTGCAGGCAGGTGATCTGCCAGGGTCAGCAAGCGATCCTCGTCGGCCTGGCGCACATCGGCCAGCCACGGGGGTGGTACACCCCAACCGAGCAACTCATCGTCTGACAGCGCCGCAAACGGCAGCGGCTTCGCCAGCACCGCCGCGTCCAGCTTCTTGGCCGGCGGGCGCACCACGTTCTCTTCAATGCGTTCACGCACCTCCACCCACTGGGCCGCCCCGGTGGTCGGGTGCGTCTCAAGGCGCCGCCGCTCAGCCCATTCATAGGCCTTGTCGTGATGGGCCACGTAGCACAGCAACAGGCTGTTGTCCGTGCGGTGCACGATCAGGCGGATGTCGCTCGTCACGCGCACCGACCAGAAGTTCTTGTCCCGGGCCTGGTCCAGCTTGTGTAGCCGCATGCCCGGCTGGGCCGGGTTCATCTGCAAGTCGAACGCCGTGGTCTTGACGGCCTTCTGCTCCTCGCCGGTCAGGCGAGCCAGGCTGGCCGTGAACGTGTCGGCAATGCGGAACTGGATCATGCGACGCGCCCGGCACCGGCCCAGCCTTGCGCCACCAGCCGCTGCGCCGCCAGTTGGATCTGCCCGGGCGTGAACTGCCGCTTGCGCGGACCCCAGTCGTAGGTGGCCTGCTCGATGGCTGGCGCATCGGCCTGTGGGTTGTCGTGCATGACCGCATGCACCGTCGCCAGCAGTTCCAGGCCGAAAGCCGTTTCAAAGCCATCGACCAACTGCGCCACCCGGTCGAACCTCGCTCGCGTACCGGGGTGGCCCTCAAGAAAGGCCAGCGCCTCTTCCACAGCACCGGGCACCAGCGACAACTGCTTGTCCGGCGCGTCCCCGCCATCGGCATAGCCGCTCACGAGGTGGCCTTCAATGTCGCGCAGCACATGCCGCAGGTTTTCGGCGTAGGGGCCATAGGGCCCTCTGACATAGCGCAGCTTCAGCGGCTCGCCGGCCGCCTGTAGGAAGTACATCAGCTTGTGCACTTCCAGCAGCGAAACCGTGGGGTCCATCAGCCCCGCGAGATAGCGGTTCATCAAGCCCACCAGGGCAGCACGACCCTGGGTCAACCGCGGCACCTGGGTGGACCGGTTGACGCGCGGATCTGCCGGCCCACCACCCGGCTCGTACACCTCGACCTGCACGTCCGGCACCTCGGCCAGCGCGCGCTCGATCATCGGCTTGACCTGGTTCCAGTCCAGGCCACCCAGCCCGCTGCCCAGCGGCGGGATCGCAATCGAGCGGATACCCCGCGAACGGATCTCGGCCACCAGGGCCTTGAGGCCGGACTCGATGTCCTCGATGCGGCTCTTGCCGCGCCAATGCCGCTTGGTCGGGAAGTTGATGACATAGCGCGGCAGCGTCAACTCACCGGTGTCGAACACGAACATCCGGCCCGGTTCGACCGCGCCCCGTGCGCACGCTGCGGCGTACGCCTTGAAGTTCTCCGGAAACACGTGCTTGAACTGCAACGCGATACCGCGCCCCATGATGCCGACGCAGTTGACCGTGTTGACCAGCGCCTCGGCCGGTGCGGCGAGGATGTTGCCTGTGGTGTATCGAATCATGAGTCCGTCTCCAGGCTGCTTCAGTAGTACCACTCGCGCCGCACTTCGACCGGTGGCCGGTGAACTGCGCCTGCGATGGCGCGCATGGCCTGCCGCTGCACGGCGTCCGAGCAGGCGCCTATGCGCCGCACCAGTTCCCAGGGCACGACATCGTGCACCAGGAACTCGGCCTGCTTGCCTTCCTTGACCTGCGCATCCGTGAACTGGGTGGAAGCCACCGCAGGCCAGTTGATCTGGTCCAGGTCCTGCACACGATGCCGGAACTCCGCATAGTAGGCGCTGCCGTTCGACAAGGTGAAGGCCCAGCGGCGTGGCTGGGCATCGGCCCAGGCAATCACCTCGTGCAGATCCAGTTCCAGGTGAAGGATCGGGCCTTGCCCGGCGCGGTACGCCAGGTTGGGGTGGTTGGCCTTGTGGATCAGGAACAGCATGATGGACCGCGGGCAGAAGTAGAACGGCACATACCCACCCACCAGATCGCCTGGATGGCACTTGACCGGCAGCACCATCCGGCGCGCCTTGAGGTCACCCATGCCGATCGACGTGGCAGGCCCGGCTTGCGCCAGCAGGCGCGCGTCGCTCCACAAGCCGCCACCGCCCACGATGGCCGGCAGGTTGTCCACATGCGTGATGTGATACAGCTTGGGCGAGGCAGGCACCGCGGGCATGTCAGCTCACCTTGAACACTTTCATCACCTCGTCGCCCAGGTGGTTGATGACCTTCACCGCGATGCGGCCAGACTTGGGCTTGTCGAACGGGCGCGAGGTGTCGCTGTGCAGCGTGGCCCAGGCTTCCTCATCGACTTCCGCCTTCAGCGTGGTCTTCAGCGCCTTGTAGGGGTCGTTCGCACCCAGGAAGTAGGCATGGCGCACGAAGAAGCTCTCTTCGTTGTAGTCAGTGTCGATGAACCAGCAGGCAATGCCGTCCGGGCCGTCGCTGCGCACCTCGCCGCTGTTGGGGTGGAACACGTCCACGCCGTTGACCTTGACTCGGACGCGGCCGTCCGGCTGGGGCAGCAGCGAAAGATCCGGCTCGCCGAAAATCACGAACAGGTTGCCGCGGCCGGTGTTCTTCAAGTCCTCGGCCATGTGCAAGTCGGCGTTCATGCGTGCCTTGAGCACCGGCAGGTCGGCCAGCTTGTTGAACTCTGTGGTGTGGGCCTCGTAGTTGAAGGCGCAGGCGATCAACAGGTCGAAGCCGGCATCGCGCGCCTCGCGGGCAGCGGTCACCAGGTCCACGCGGGTGACGGTGCCGAACTCGGGGCCGATGAAGATAGCGGCACGCTTCTCCTTGGCTTCGCCGTCCGCACCACTTTCCTGGTAGCGGCCGTCGGCGCAGACCAGATCGCCAGGCCAGGGCGTGAGCGCGGTGAAGCTGATGCGGCCTTCCTTGTGGGCCTGCTGCACGCCTGCGGTTCGCAAGTTCTCCAGGATCATCTGCGGGAAGCTCTGCTTGGCGTACTCGGGTTCGCGCTCGGAGGTGGTGTCGATCAGCTCGTCGTTTTCGTCCACGCCCAGCATGCGGTGCGGGGACAGGCTCTCCACGGTGAAGGGACCGGCCACGCGGACCTTTTTGTTGTCCACATACGGCTTGTCGTAGAGGTACTCGACCTCAGCCTTGGCGGCAATGCTGGCGTCGATGGACTTCTGCCGGGCGATGCGGGCCTGCCACCACTGGGCGTGCAGCGCCTTGGTGGCACCGGGCCACTTGGCATCGGGTTCGCGGGGGATCTCCCATTCGGCCCAGGTCTTGCGGAGTGCCGTGTTCAACTGCTCACGCAGGGGCTCCAGCGTGGCCTGCCATTGCTCCCAGATCACATCGATCTCGGCGTTGTTGGCGATGGACTTGAGGGTGATGTGCGGCACACGCTCATAGACGAAGCCGTGGCGGATGTTGCCGCGAGTAGGCTGGTTGGAGGGCACGGTGCGTGTGACTTCTGCTTCCTTGATCTGGCCTTCGCGCGAGTCGGCAAGCAGATAGTACGGGTAGCGGGCACCCATGATGCGAGCACGGGCCAGCGCTAAGGCAACGCGGGAGGTATCGATGGTGATCCAGCGGCGACCCCACTGTTCAGCCACAACTGCTGTCGTACCAGAACCACACGTTGGATCTAGAACCAGATCGCCCGGGTCGGTGCACATGAGCAAGCACCGCTGAACAACTTTCTCGGACGTTTCGACCACGTAACGCTTCTCGGATGCGAAGCCCGCGATGCCGGTGTCCCCCCAAACATTGTCCTCTGGGAATGCTGCAAAATCATCGAAGTAGCGAACGTAGTAGAGCCCTTTACCTGTCGCCGCAAGGCGTCGCGCATGCATCAGCCGACTCATTCCTTGCTGGTTCGTCTTCCATCGCACTTTTTCGGAAGGACGAATTGTTTGCCCCTCAAAATCAACTGCAAACCAGGAGGCGGCACCTTCCCCCTTATCTCGCCCCACGCTTTGGCTCGTTAAATTATCTATACGAAAGACTCGCGCGCCCAGGGGCATCTGATCAATACCCAGAGTCTCCTGATTCGAAAGAGGGCGCTCCGACAGATCTGCGAGACGTAGCCGCTTGTATGCCGTACCGCCGGCACCACCGACCTTCTTCACATTCATAGGTTGCCGATACTTCAGGTGTTCACGGCTTCTCGCATAGAAGAGAAGAACATCGTAGGTACCTGCAAGGTATTCGGACGTTGCGCTTGCCGTCTTAGAGAAAATTATCTGTGCAACGAAGTTCTCAGGCCCGAAGACCTCATCCATCACCGCTCGAATGAGATGGCAGTTTTCCTCACCAATCTGCACAATCAGCGAACCTGATTCGGTTAGTAGTTCGCGTCCAACCATCAGCCGGTCCCGCAGGTACGTCAGGTACGAGTGGATCCCGTCCCGCCACGTGTCCCGGAACGCCTTCACCTGCTCCGGCTCACGCGTGATGTGCCCGGCATTGCCGTCCTTCACGTCCCGGCTGGTCGTGCTCCATTGGAAGTTGGAGTTGAATTTGATGCCATACGGCGGATCGAAGTAGATGCACTGCACCTTGCCGCGCAGCCCCTCGCGCTCGGCCAGCGAGGCCATCACCTGCAGGCTGTCGCCCAGGATCATGCGGTTTGACCAGTTCTGGTCGTGTGCATAGAACTCGGTCTTGTCGGCGTCCTTGGGGATGCCGTTGAAGTCGGCAAACAGGTCCGGCGTGCGTTCGCCTTGCGCATGCTCGCGTTCGCGCGTCTCGCGCAGCAGGTCGTCCACCAGCGCCTTGGCGTGCACCTTCTCCTGGATGTACAGCGGCGGCGCATGCACCACCAGATCACTCCAGTCCTGCGTGTCCTTGCCACGCCACACCAGTTGCGGGTCCAGGTCGCGGTTGCGCGTTTCCTTTTCGGCCTGCAGCGTGGCGCCCACCTCGGCGCGTGAATAGGTCACCTGCACCGGTGCAAGTTTTTGCTTCTCCAGCACCGACTGGTATTCGGCTGTGGGGATGTTCTTGCGCTTGGCGTCGTCGTGGGTCAGCGTCTCGACAGCGTGCGTGGGGCTCTTCTTGGTGGCCATGGGGCGCGGTTCCGGTTCAGTGATCGAGCGCGTCGGGGTTCTTCAGCGACTTCTTGTCTTGGGACGTGAGCCGGCGTTCGAGCTTCTTCACGTCTTCGGCCGCCGGCAGCGCCTCCGGGCGAATGCCGCGTTCGAGCAAGGTCTTGCGCACCGCCTCGTTGTTGGTGACGTGCTCGCGCGAGATGGCGCCCTCGCTGTGCATCTCGTGCTGGCGCGCATTGAAGATGGTGATCTCGGCGGCAAAGTCCTTGGCCTTCAGGAGGATGGTCGGCGAAAAGTCGGCCAGCGGCCGGTGGTCGGGCACCTTCCACTGCGCCTTCATGGCCTGGGTGGACTTGCCGAACAAGGCTTGGTCGCCCTTACTGCGGATCAACGCAAAGTCCTGGTTGCCGCCGGTCTGCTCGAAGATTACCTGCGACAGTTCTTTCTCGGTCTGGGTCAGCTTTTTGCGTGCCGACACGCGCTCGGCTTCCAGCATGCGCTGCTCAATCAACTCGGCACGCCGGGTCTGGATGGCGAAGTAGGTCTGCGCGAAGGCAATCTCCCGCTTCTTGGGATCGCCGTTCTGCGCCACCAGGTAGCAGGCGTAGCGGGTGAGCATGAGGTCGTCCACCTCGCGCTGGCTGCCGGAGCCGAGATCGACCATTTTGCCGACGTCGGCAAAATGGTCTGCGACCAGATGCCCGGACACTTCGCACGCCGTCTTCGCCTTGGAGACGACGTTCAGGAAGTTGTCCCACTTCGCGTAGCCCAACAGGTGCTGAAGATCGCGCCCCAGCCAGAACTCGACACCCACCTCAGTTTGCTGGGCATGGCCCTCGAAGGTGTCAGTCAATGTCTTGACGACGTCCGTTTTCATTGGGTTTCCTCCTTGGAAGGTTCGGCCAGGGCCGCATCCACCATGCGCTGGAAGGCCTCCTCGACCTTGGCCGCAAAGTCCTGCTGCATGGCATACACCTCGGTGAACTCCGCAAACGCCCAGCGCCCGTGCGTGCTCAGCCGGTTCACGCCAGGGACCCAGTAGGTGTCCATGGTGCTCTTCTTCTCCTTGGCGTCTTCGCCGCGGTAGCCCTTGACCTCCACCACCAGGTTCAGCAGGTCGCCGTTGCCTCGGCCGTCGTCAATGCGCACAATGAAATCAGGGCGGTAGCGGCGCATCTCGCTCAGGTGGCGATAGGGCACCTCAAAGCCCAGGCCATGGTTCTTCACGTAGCCGCGCACACGCGGGTGGTGCTCCGCCACACGGCAGAACTCGGCCTCCCAGTCGCTGTCCAGCACCACCCAGTTCACGTGGCAGCAACGTGAATCGGTCTGGAAGCGGTCGGTCTTGGTGGTGTTGAAGGCCACGTGCCGGGTGCTGCCCACCGGGTTGTAGGGATCCAGCACCACTTGCACCACCCCGCCCTTGGCGCGCTCGGCGCGCACGATGCCCGCGGTGATGCGCTCGCAGGCCGCGTCGGCCAAAGTCTTGTACTTGATCTGGGCTTGGTAGGTGCCGCCTTGGCAATCCAGGTGGCCTTCGTCCAGCCATTGCTTGACGACCCGCTTGAGTTGGCCGAACAGATGCAGGCGGGGCGCTTCGCCCGGGGTGCGCCATTTGTGCAGCACCAGATGAGAGGTCAGTTCGAACACGACCTGCGACGGCCGCACATCGGCGGTGTGCGCCAAGGTCAGGTTGACCGACTCGCCGATGATGCCGCTGTTCTGCGTTTCGGTGGCGCCCACCAGGGCGGGCGTGAGAATCAGCGTGGAATCCGCATCGAAGGTGGCGCTGATGCCGTCTTCTGGAAGTTCTACTCGATACCCCTGAACGCGCGGAAAGCGAATCTCCAGCGCGTCGCGCTCGGGTCGAACCGCCTTCACATGCACTGTCTCGCGCGGCGTGTGCGGCGGCGCTATCACCGGCTCGGCATTGAAGTTGAAGGGGATGCCCAGCACATCGGCATATTCAACGTTGAACAGGCCCTCGTTATTCAGCTCATAGCTCTGGCGCCGCAGTGCCCGGCCGATCACCTGCTCGCACAGCAACTGCGTGCCAAAGGCGCGTACACCCAGCACGTGGGTCACCGTGTTGGCGTCCCAGCCCTCGGTGAGCATGCTGACCGACACCACACAGCGGATCGACTCGCCCAGCCGGTCGGCCTTGCCGACCGTGTTCATCACCTCTCGCAGCAGTTCCTGGTCGCTCAGCATGCCGGCGCTGCGCGGGTCGCCTGTGCGGTCCTGCAGCTCCCGGCGGAACTGCTCGATTTCTTCACCCGCCATCACGCGAAAGCCTTCGTCCAGAGCATCGCCGGATTCCAGTTGTTCGCTGTCGATCAGCAGGGTGCGTGGCCGGCCCAGCGGATTGCCGTGTTCGTCGTGATTGCGGAACAGCGCCAGGCGCCCAGTCTCGTGGCGGCCGTCGTCCGTGCGGAAACCGGCGATGTAGTCATACACCAGCTTCGACGTGGACGTGTTGTTGCACACCACGATGAAGCAAGGCGGCATCGTGATGCCGTTGCGCTGCCACAGGTTGAAGGTCTTTTCGTAGTGGCCGTACAAGGCTTCCAGCGCGGTGACAAGCGGCATGGGCAGTTGCAGTGGATCAAGCCCGCTGGATTTGCCCCGCCCCTTCTTCGGCAGGCCCTTGCCATCCTTGCTGATGTGCTTCCACAAGTCGCGGTACATCGGCATCTCGCCGCCGGGGATGTTGTCGGCAATCGGCACACGCGGCAGCTTGACGATGCCGCATTCGATGGCATCCATCAACGAGAAGTCGCTCATCGCCCACGGGAACAAGGCCCCTTCCGGATAGCCGGAACCACGCAGGAAGAACGGCGTGGCCGACAAGTCCATCACGCGCAGCACCCCAGCTTGGCCTGCACGGCCTCGATGCCGCTGATCCACAGGCGCGCGGCTTCGTTGTTGTGCTCGGCCTCTTTCCTGTCGTCGCCGCGCAGTTCGTCGTCTGCCTCGGGCTTGGGCTTCTCGCGGTAGCAGTGGTGGGCCTCGTCGTTGATCACCATCACCTGGCCGAGGCCCATGAGTGCGGGCATCACGCGCTGGAGCATCTGGCCTTCGGTTTCCAGGGTGTCCAGCGCCTCCCCGGTGCGGCCTTGCAGCAACTGCCGGCCGCCTTTGGACACCTCCACCCGTTCACGCTGCTTGAAGGCGTGGTAGTTGGTGATGACGATCTTGGCGCGCTGCAGGTCTTCCAGCATGTCGCCAGGCACGAGTTCGCGGCTGGCGTAGTAGCTGTAGGGGTCGTTCGGCATCAGCACGCTCAGGCGGTCTTTGATGGTCAGGCCCGGCGCCACCACCAGGAAACCACGCGTGAACTTCTTGCTACCGGACCGGCGCACCGCATTGACCGTCTGCCAGGCGATCAGCATCGCCATCACGGTGGTCTTGCCGGCTCCGGTGGCCAGCTTGAGCGCCAGCCGGTTGAGGCCGGGATTGGCGTTGTGGTTGGCATTGGCCAGGTACTCGACGAAGCGTTTGCCGGCTTGGCCCAGTTGCGGCGCCACCTCGGTCAGCCAGATCGCGGTTTCGGCCGCCTCCACCTGGCAAAAGAACGGCCGCGTGCTGCTGAACGCGTGGTGGCGCCAATGCTGGAGCAACCGGGCCGTCTCCGGCGTGACACGCCAATCGGCCGGGTTGGACAGGGCTCGCCACTGGTCCACCGCCTGCCGGACGGCGTTGATCTCATCCGCATGGCCGTATTGCTGGTCCTGGGTGGAGCGCTCGTCGAACAACAGTTCGTCCTGCTTGGCAGCGCCTTTGCGCTTTTTCGGTTGCGGGATCGGTGTAAAGAACTCGGCGCGGCGGCGCGAGCTGGCGATGCGCTGCGTGGGTTGCCCACCCGCATCCAGTTCCCAGTGGCGGGCCGGGTACTCGTAGGGCGAGTTGAGGATCGGGCGCTCGAAGAAGGGATTGCTCATCGGCGCGGCAGGCGCGGCAAGGGCGCACGACGGGAGTGGGGGACGGCGGCTGCGCGCATGGGCAACTCTTGTTGAAGGGGTTGTTGAGGCGCCACCAGGGCACGGTGGGCCCGGCCGCGCCGGGTACGCGAACGATGGCCGCACTCTACCCGAGGCCGGCCGCCACCTTGCCGCCGCCCGCGGCCGGCGCACTCGCAGATCCAGGCACCGGGTTAGGGAAAACCTCCCCTGCGCCGCCCCTCCCCCGCTCAAAGAATGATCTCCGACGCCGCGAGCCCGATCGCAGCCGCCGCAACACCAGGAGACAAACGTGAGCGTTCCCCTTTCCCTCACTGTCAACGGCCGGGCTGTCTCGGTCCAGGTCGATCCGCGGACCCTGCTGGTCCAGTTGATCCGAGAAAACCTGCAGCTCACCGGCACCCACGTGGGCTGCGACACGGCGCAATGCGGTGCCTGCACCGTGCACCTCAACGGACGAGCCGTGAAAGCCTGCTCCATGCTGGCCTTGCAGGCCCAGGGTGGCACGGTCACCACCATCGAAGGCCTGGCCACGGACGGCACCCTGCACCCCATGCAGGCCGCGTTCCGCGAGTGCCATGGCCTGCAATGCGGCTTCTGCACGCCGGGCATGGTGATGGCCTCGGTGCAGCTGCTGCAGGACAAACCCCAGGCCGGCGAGCAGGACATCCGCGAGGGCCTGGACGGCAACCTGTGCCGCTGCACGGGCTACCACCACATCGTGCAGGCGATCCAGCTTTGCCAAAGTGGCAAGGTCGGCGTCAAAGTCGTCGCCGCAGCATAAAGGAGGCCACCATGTCCGACCTCTCCAACTCCCCCATCGGCAAGCCCCTGGTGCGCCGCGAGGACTACCGCTTCCTCACCGGCGCCGGCCAGTACACCGACGACGTGGTCCTGCCCGGGCAGACCTATGGCGTGTTCGTGCGCTCGCCGCATGCGCATGCCCGCATCCGCGCCATCGACATCGCTCAGGCCCTGCAGGCCCCAGGTGTGGTGAAGATCTTCACCGGCGCTGACCTGGCCGAGGCCAAGGTCGGCGGCCTGCCCTGCGGCTGGCTCATCCACAGCAAGGACGGCTCGCCGATGAAGGAGCCGCCCCACCCGGTGCTGGCGCAAGGCAAGGTGCGCCATGTGGGCGACGCCGTGGTGCTGGTGGTGGCCGAAACCCTGCTGCAGGCACGCGACGCGGCCGAGCAGGTGATGGTCGACTACGACGAGCTGCCGCCGGTCATCGACATCAGCACCGCGCACACCGCCGCCGCCTCCGTGCACGACGAAGTACCCGGCAACGTGTGCTACGACTGGGGCCATGGCGACAAGGCCGCGGTGGATGCCGCCTTTGCCCGCGCCGCCAAGGTGACCCAGCTCAGCTTCATCAACAACCGGCTCATCCCCAACGCCATGGAGCCGCGCGCCGCCAACGCCAGCTACACGCGGCACGACGACAGCTACCTGCTCTACGTGGCCAACCAGAACCCGCACGTGGAGCGGCTGCTGATGTGCGCCTTCGTGCTGGGGCTGCCCGAGTCCAAGGTGCGCGTGATCGCGCCGGATGTAGGTGGTGGCTTCGGCTCCAAGATCTTCCTGTACCCCGAGGAGACGGCGCTGGTGTGGGCCAGCAAGCGCGTGAACCGGCCCATCAAGTGGACGGCCGACCGCAGCGAAGCATTCCTCACTGACGCGCACGGCCGCGACCACGCCACCACCGCCGAATTGGCGATGGACGCGCAAGGCAACTTCCTGGCCCTGCGCGTGTCCACCATTGCCAACATGGGCGCGTACCTGTCCACCTTTGCCTCCAGCGTGCCCACCATCCTGTACGCCACGCTGCTGGCCGGGCAGTACAAGACGCCGGCCATCTATGCCGAGGTCAAGGCCGTGTTCACCAACACCGCGCCGGTGGACGCCTACCGCGGCGCCGGCCGGCCCGAGGCCACCTACGTGGTCGAGCGGCTGGTGGAAACCGCCGCGCGCGACCTGGGCGTGAGCCCGGTGGACCTGCGGCGGCGCAACTTCATCACCGAGTTCCCCTATGCCACGCCGGTGGGCCTGACCTACGACACGGGCAACTATGCGGCCCACCTGGACAAGGCGCTGGAACTGGCCGACGTGGCTGGCTTCCCAGCCCGCAAGGCGGCCTCCAAGGCCAAAGGCAAGCTGCGCGGCCTGGGCTACAGCTGCTACATCGAGGCCTGCGGCCTGGCGCCCAGCAACATTGCCGGCGCGCTGGGCGCCCGCGCCGGGCTGTTTGAAGCCGGCGAGGTGCGCGTGCACCCCACCGGCACGGTCACCGTCTTCACCGGCTCACACAGCCACGGCCAAGGCCACGAAACCACGTTTGCGCAGGTGGTGGCCGGTAAGCTGGGCATTCCCGTGGAGAACGTGGAGATCGTGCACGGCGACACCGGGCGCGTGCCCTTTGGCATGGGCACCTACGGCAGCCGCTCGCTCAGCGTGGGCGGCACCGCCATCGTGAAGGCGGTGGACAAGGTCATCGCCAAGGGCAAGAAAATCGCCGCGCACCTGCTGGAAGCTGCCGACACCGACATCGAGTTCGACAACGGCGAGTTCAAGGTGAAGGGCACCGACAAGAAGGTGCCCTTCGGGACAGTGGCGCTCACTGCCTACGTGCCGCACAACTACCCGCTCGACAAGCTCGAACCCGGGCTGAACGAAAACGCCTTCTACGACCCCACCAACTTCACCTACCCCTCCGGCAGCTACGTGTGCGAGGTGGAGGTGGACCCAGACACCGGCGTCACCCGGGTGGAAAAGTTCACCGCGGTCGATGACTTCGGCAACCTGGTCAATCCCCTCATCGTGGCCGGCCAGGTGCATGGCGGCATCGCCCAAGGGCTGGGCCAGGCCATGATGGAAGGCTGCCGCTATGACCCCGAGTCCGGCCAGTTGCTCACCGGTTCGTACATGGACTACACCATGCCGCGCGCCGACGACCTGCCCAGCTTCACGCTGGACCACACGGTCACGCCGTGCACGCACAACCCGCTGGGCGTCAAGGGCTGCGGGGAGGCCGGGGCCATCGGCTCGCCGCCAGCTTTCATCAATGCACTGACCGATGCGCTGGGCGTGCGTGACATTGCGATGCCCGCCACCGCCGAACGCGTCTGGCGCGCGGCCAACAACGTTGCCTGAGCACTGCGGAACAAGGAGCACCACCATGTACACCTTCGACTATCAACGTCCCGCCAGCACCGCCGCCGCGGCGGCGGCCCTGCAAGGCAGCGGCGACGCCCGCTACCTGGCCGGCGGCCAGAGCCTGGTGCAGGCCATGAAGCTGCGCCTGTCGTCCAGCGAACGGCTGGTCGACCTGGGCGGCGTGCCTGACCTCAAAGGCATCCGCGTGGATGGCGGCAACGTCCTCATCGGCGCCATGACCACGCATGCCGCCGTGGCCAACTCAGCCGAGGTACGCCGCGCCTTGCCGGCGCTGGCCGAACTGGCCGGCGGCATCGGCGACCCCATGGTGCGCAACATGGGCACGCTGGGCGGCTCCGTCGCCAATGCCGACCCTGCGGCCTGCTACCCGGCAGCAGTGTTGGGCCTGGGCGCCACCGTGCACACGAACCAGCGCACCATCGCTGGAGACAGCTTCTTCACCGGCTTGTTCGAGACGGCACTGAAGCCCGGTGAGCTGGTCACCGCGGTGAGCTTCCCCCTCGGCGCACGGGCGGCCTACGTCAAGCACAAACAACCGGCCTCGCGCTTTGCGCTGGTGGGCGTGTTCGTGAGCCAAAGCGCGGGCGGCGTGCGCGTGGCCGTCACGGGCGCCAAGAGCAGCGTGTTCCGGGCCAAGGCGCTTGAAGATGCGTTGACGCGCAGCTTCACGCCCGAGGCCGCCAAGGCCGTGAAACTGGGCACCGAGGGCATCAACAGCGACCTGCATGGTTCGGCGGCCTACCGCGCCGCGATGATCAGCGTGATGGCCTCGCGGGCGGTGGCCGCCGCGCTGGCGCGCTGAGCTTGCCCACGGTGAGCCCCGCCGCACTGGCCCTGCCCGACTCCGTGGATGCGGTGGTGGCCTTGCTGGCCGCGGGCGACTACGTCTGCGACCGGCGGCTGGCCACTGCCTTGTTCCTGAGCCTCAAGCTGCAGCGCCCGCTGTTCCTGGAGGGCGAGCCGGGCGTGGGCAAGACGGAGCTGGCCAAGACCCTGGCCGGATGCTTGAACACCTTGCTGCTGCGCGTGCAGTGCTACGAAGGCCTGGAGGTGTCGCAGACCGCGTACGAATGGAACGTGGCCCGCCAGATGATCGAGATCCGCCTGGCCGAAGCCGCGCATGCGCTGGTGGGAGAGGCCGATCGGGAACGGCTCGCCAACAGCCTGTACTCGCGCGCCATGCTCATCGAGCGCCCGCTGCTGCAAGCCTTGACGCAGGCGCAATCCCCCGTGCTGCTGATCGACGAGCTGGACCGCGCCGACGAGCCCTTCGACGCCTTCCTGCTGGAGGTGCTGGCCGAGAACCAGATCACCATCCCTGAGCTGGGCCCCATCAAGGCCAGCGCCCCGCCCATCACCTTGATCACCAGCAACCGCACGCGCGAGATCCACGACGCGCTGAAGCGCCGCTGCCTGTACCACTGGGTGGAGTACCCCGATGTGGAGCGCGAGCTGCAGATCGTGCGGCGCAAGGCCCCCGGGGCGCCTGAGCGCCTGTACCGGCAGGTGGTGGAGTTCGTGCAGCGCATGCGCACGCTGGACTTGTTCAAGGCCCCCGGCGTGGCCGAGACCATCGATTGGACGCGCGCGCTGATGGCCTTGAACGCCATCCGCCTGGACCCTGCCACCGTGCACGACACGCTGGGCGTGCTGCTCAAGTACCAGGACGACATCGTCAAGCTGCAAAGCGGCGATCTGGCCAAGCTGCTGGATGAACTGCAGGCCACGATGTCACAAGCGTGAGGGGCTGAAAGCCATGCTGGCCGAGAACATCGTCCACTTCTCGCGTGTGCTGCGCAGCGCCGGCCTGGCCGTGGGGCCCGACCGCGTGCTCTCTGCCCTCGCGGCCGTGCAAGCCGTGGGCGTGGACCGGCGCGAAGACGTGCACGCCGCGCTGAGCGCCGTGATGCTGGACCGGCACGAACAGCAAACCGTCTTCGACGCCGCCTTCGAGGCCTTCTGGCGCGACCCCAAGCTGCTGGAGCAACTGATGCTCCTGCTGCTGCCCAAAGTCAGCGGCCGCGGCGACAAGGCCCGCCCGCCGCGCCACAACCGCCTGGCCGAGGCCCTGGCCGCCCCCGCCAAACCCCCACCGCCCAACCCCGCCAACCAGAGCGCCCGCGAAGAGGTCCAATTCGAGACGGCCTTCAGCTTCTCAGAGCGCGAGCGCCTGCAGCAGGCCGACTTTGAAACCATGACCGCGGCCGAGTACGCCTGGGCCAGGAAGCTGGCCGAACAGGTGCCGCTGCCCGTGCATCCGGTGCGCCGCCGCCGCCATGCCGCCGCCGCGCGCGGCGTGCCGGACCTGCGCCGCACCCTGCAGCGCATGGCCCGCCAGCCCGGCACCCTGCTGCCCGCCTTCACCCGCCCGCGCACCGAGATGCCGCCGCTGGTGGTGCTGCTCGACATCTCCGGCTCCATGGACCGCTATGCCCGGCTCTTCCTGCACTACGTGCACGGCCTCACGCGCCGCCACGTGCGCGTGCAGACCTTCACCTTCGGCACCCGCCTCACCTGCATCACCCGCTGCCTGCGGCACCGCGACCCGGACGTGGCCTTGAAGCAGGCCGACGCGCAGGTCCGCGACTGGAAGGGTGGCACGCGGATTGCCACATGCCTGCATGAGTTCAATCGCCGCTGGGCGCGCCGGGTGCTGGGTGGCAATGGGGCCGTGCTGCTGGTCACCGATGGGCTGGAGCGCGACGAGGCCGGCCACCTGGCCGCGAGCGCCGCGCAACTGCACCGCCTGGCGCACGAATTGGTATGGCTGAATCCCCTGCTGCGCTTCGAGGGCTTCGAGCCGCGCGCGGCGGGCGTGCGCGCCTTGCTGCCGCACGTAGACCGCTTCCTGCCGATGCACAACCTCGCCAGCCTGGCCGACCTGGCCCGAGCCTTGCGGACCCCGGCGCCCAAGCGCGCCCCACCTCACCCAGGTTGACCCTGCATGGACCTCAAAGGCGAACGACTCATCCCCATGCCCGTGGAAAGCACCTGGGCCGCATTGAACAACCCCGACGTGCTGAAGGGCTGCATCACCGGCTGCGAGTCGCTGGAGCGCCACGGCGACGACGGCTACCTGGCCTTGGTGGCCGTGCGGGTGGGCCCGGTGAGCGCGCGCTTCAAGGGCAAGCTGCTGCTGAGCGACGTGAAGGCGCCCTACAGCTACACCCTCCACTTCGACGGCCAGGGCGGCGTGGCGGGCTTCGGCAAGGGCTCGGCGATTGTGGTGCTGGCGGCCGAAGGCGGGCAGACGCGGCTGAGCTATGTGGCACAGGCGCAGGTGGGGGGCAAGCTGGCACAGGTGGGGTCGCGGCTGATTGATGCGTCGGCGGGGAAGATTGCGGAGGATTTCTTCAGTGCCTTTGAGGCCACGCTGAGGGCGGCGGTGCCGGAAGGGGCCACGGCGGCGGAAGCGCCCGCACCTGCCCCAGTGGCGGCGGGATACCCCAAGTGGGTGGTGTGGGCGGCGGCCGGCGCCACGCTGCTGGCTGCGGCCGCCGCGTATTGGATGGGGTCTGCGGCGTAGGTCTTGCAGACCGTTCGGCTCATCGGTGAGCCAAACCACAGACGGGCAAGCTTTTGGGGGACCCAAACGACAGACATTCGAAGGAATCTTGCTTGAGGCCTATCTCCATGCCAAATGAACACAGCCCTCCCACCGGACAAAAAGTCCTGGAGTCGCCGGCCGCCTTGCCCCAGCCGCCTGCATCCCCCACCCTCCACGAGCTGCTCGACCACAGCAATGGCGCTGCGTACCGGCAGCTCGTAGACACCATCAAGGACTACGCCATCTTCTTTCTCACCCCGGAAGGGAACATTGCGTCCTGGAACCCAGGGGCGCAGCGCATCAAAGGGTACCGACCCGAGGAGATCGTCGGCAAACATTTCTCCCTCTTCTACACACCCGAGGCGCTTGCCAACGACTGGCCGATGGAGGAACTGCGCCGATCGGCCACCCACGGGCGCCTGGAAGACGAAGGGTGGCGGCTTCGCAAGGACGGCACCCGCTTCTGGGCCAATGTCATCATCACCCCGCTTCGTGGGCCCTCAGGACAGCTCCTCGGCTACTTCAAGGTCACACGCGACCTGACCGAGAAGCGCGCGCAGGAGGAAAAATTGCGCGAAAGCGAGCAGAACCTGCGCCTGCTTGTGGAGGGCGTCCAGGACCATGCGATGTACTTGCTCGATGCGGAGGGCCGCATTCGCACGTGGAACAGCGGCGCAAGAAAGCTGCTGGGCTATGAGTCTCAACAGGCCCTCAATGCACACGTTGCCCTCCTCTATGTGCAGGAAGACCAGGATGCCGGTCGCCCCATGGCCGAGCTGACCGCTGTGCATGCCTCCGGCTTCACCCGGGTCGAAGGCTGGCGACAACGGGCCGACGGCAGCCGCTTCTGGGCCGACGTTGCCACGACGCACCTCCAAGACGCAGAGGGCCACACCAAGGGCTTCGTCAAGCTCGTGCGCGACCTCACCGAGCGTCAGCGGGTGGAGGCATTGGAAAATGAGGGACGGCGGCTTTCTGAATTCATTGCGATGCTGTCGCATGAGCTGCGCAACCCCCTCGCGCCCATCCGCAACGCCACGGCCCTCCTGAGAAAATTTGTGGACAAACCAGGGGCAGCCAGTTGCCTGGACATGGTGGACCGGCAGATGTCGCACCTGAAGAGGCTGGTGGACGACCTGCTGGATG
>Ga0307516_10002630_pt1 | contig 23789 bp, 31 predicted proteins | sample 19_EM_MG_FD_203310 | JGI IMG/M metagenome (GOLD analysis project Ga0307516, IMG submission 203310) | Populus trichocarpa ectomycorrhiza microbial communities from riparian zone in the Pacific Northwest, United States - 19_EM | ecosystem: Host-associated > Plants > Roots > Unclassified | place...
GTATGAAGATGAGATTTTTCAACCGAGCGTGAGGATAATAATCAATAGATTAAATGGATATGGATTCGAGAGTGGTATTGCGCTGACCCGGGCTCATAACCTGTCAAGATTATGATGGAAGTTTGATAGAACGATGAAGTCTTGTGTGTATTGTCTTGTCTTAGAGAGAAAGGCAGGAAAAGTGAAAAGTCTGAATACACGTATATGACGTGATTCTACACGTGACAAAGCTGAACGAGTGAGATATTGCAACACCACTTTCTAGCTCAATTGACCAACGAGAGCTCATCCAACCAAACCCTAGTGCGGAGCGAGCTCACAGAAATATCCTACAAACCTCACAAACCTCACTTCGCACCGATCAACCACAATACTCGCCTTACGACGAAGATGGGCGGTACTCCACGCTCCAACCAGTCAATAATCTGGGTTCCTCGCAACTTGATACTCTCGCGCGCGAGGATAGCCGCCGAGCTACAGTTACTCTCTGCGCAGTTGTTCGAGATGAAGCGCCAGCTTGAGGTACGTACTGTATAAGTTTATATATTATACCTACTCTTAGCGCCGGAGAAGCGCTGATTGTAGGGTTGCTGATTGGAGATTTTGTAGATGTTGGAGCGGTTGTTGCTTTCGCGCGGAGACAGCCACAACAAGTGATGGTGGTGGTGTTGATGGCACAGATTGGCGGGAAGTGGTTTCGAGAAAGTAACGGAAATTCCAAGCGTGTGCTTCAGTGATGGAGGGAAAGCCTCTGGTTTGTTCATTAGGTACACGTCCTCCGCTACCATCTATACAACCTCCAATCTACCTCAAGGTGACCAGCTCTTCCGCTGAGGTCGGGTGGATAGCCACGCATGAATCAAAGTCCCTAACAAATCTCCGTTAGCATCGTCACCCGCTGGCATGGACAGTAACACCCTTACTTCTTAGTAGCACCCATCTTGATTGCCACGCCAAAGCCCTGCAACATTTCTGCGGATCCTTGGCCGATGATGTGGAGTCCCACAACCTTCTCCTCAGGTCCCACACAAATGAGCTTGTACGAGGTCGGTCCCTTGTGTTCGAGGAGGGCGTAGTACATGCCGATGAACGAGGTCTTGTAGATCTTGATGTTCTCGTCGCCGTACTGCTGCCTTGCTTGGGGTTCGTTGAGACCGATGGTTCCGATCTCGGGGTGGGAGAAGACAACGGAAGGGATGTTGGTGTAGTCCAGTTTTGCCTCCTTCTGTCCGCCAAAGAGGCGGTCTGAGAGGCGGCGGCCGGCAGCGATGGCAACGGGGGTCAGCTCGATGTGGCCCGCGACGTCGCCGACGGAATAAACGCCGGAAACGCTCGTGTTTTGGTATTCGTCCACGAGGATAGCACCGTGTTTGGGGTCCTGCTTCACGCCTACAGCGGGGAGGTTAAGGTCTCCGACCTCGGGCTTCCGTCCGATGGCCCAGAGGAGACAATCGACGTCCTCCAATACACCGGCACCTCTGGCGTCCTCGTAGTGAACGGTAAGCTTTCCGGTAGTCTCATCCTTCTCGATCTTAGTCAGCTTCGATCGTCGGTGGATGTTCATTCCCATTCCCTCCTCGTAGTGCTTCGTCATCACCTCCTGGACCATGGGGTCAAAGGAGCGGAGGAAGGTGTCGCCACGGATCATCAGGTGCGTCTCGGTACCGAGAGCCTGGAAGATTCCCGAAAATTCGACACTGATGTAGCCCGCACCCACGAGGACCGCCTTCTTGGGCTGCTCATAGAGTTCGAAGAAGCCATCGGACGTGATACCGTACTCGCTGCCGGGAATGTCGACGGGAACGATGGGGTATCCACCGGTAGCAATCAAGATATGATCGGCGGAGTAGACCGCCTTGCTGCCCAGCCCCAGGCCCTCGGGTGTCTGCTCGTCGACCTCGACCTCGGTGGGACTGATGAGCTTTGCGCGGCCAGCGAGATGCGTGACGGAGTCGTTATTAAGGTTCCGCGAGTAGATACCGTTGAGCCGCTTGACGTAGGCGTCCCGCTTCTCCGTGAAGTGCTTCCAGTCGAAGTTCTTCACCTCCACGTCGAAGCCGTAGCCCTTCGCATCGGCCATGGTCTCGGCCATTGTCGCCGCGTTCCAGGTGATTTTCTTCGGTACACATCTATGGGAAAACATCAACTTCACATCCAATCCGCTCCTCCGCCTCCCCCCTCTCCCTCTTCGTCGTGCCCGGGACAATGGGAAACGGGAAGCATACCCAACGTTCACGCAAGTTCCGCCAAGCCGTCCGCTCTCAACGATGGCTACTTTCTTTTTGTACATCGCCGCCGCCCTGCGGGCGCTCGCCAGTCCTCCACTGCCACCACCGATGACAAGGTAGTCGAAATGTTGCTTTATCGGAGCCATCCTTGCTGCAATTGAGGTGGAGAATTGCCGGTTCAACGATGCCAAACGCGCGGCGGGGAGGGGTTTATGTAGAATGGACAACAGTTTGGCTGAAGTGGGTAGAAGGAGGAAGAAAGAGAAAGAAGAGGAGGAGCAAAAAGAGGAGTACGTCACTGGCGGTATCAAAATGGTGGAATAGTGTGGGGGAGCAAGTGGGTCTGTGTGCGCGTGTGGTTGTGGTTCAGACGGATGGATTACATATCATGGCGGGGTATTTTCTTCAGTAATCATCCCGAGATTACTATTGTCTGCTCGTATTTGCCATGGCATCGACTGCTATGCAATATCAGACCACCAACTCTTGAGTCCCGATCCTATAAATATGAAGGTGTAAAAGACATGCACGTGGATTTTTAGCCCGAGCCGGAAATCTGCCGACGCCGATAAATGGATTATTCTTCGGCGCCGAAGGGTGTAGATGCATAGATAAGTACATCTACATACATAGGCTATCGACTGATTCGACTCCGCTTTATTTGTAGTATTTTTTTTCTTCTTTTTTGCTCGATGCGCCCAACCATTCTGAAGCCGACACAATCTGATGCCAACACCCCGAGAAGATGCGCAGTGGGGAACTGCGGTCATTCTGGTTGGGTGAGAAAACAGAATCGAGTATATAGGTACTCAAACAACCTCCGCTAAACAATCGACGAGCAGGTAGTTAGGCGTCTTAAATTACGTTAAGTAAGTCCGATGCACTCGACGGACGAAATAGCCGGCCGAAGAGGGTGCTGAGCTTGGGACATTTCGTCGCCTATGCAGAGACTCAGACCAGGGATTCTCAGTAAATGATCCCATGACTTATGAAGAGTTGAGAAGCCGTGCAGACCCCAATCGGCGTCGGTCGCTGGATCACATCATTATCAGTCACTGGATCCTCAGAAATAAGCAGTAGACGCCGAGCGTGGGATGGCCACAGTTCCATCTCCAGTATTGCGCTCGGTCGGTTGCCTCCTGTGGTTTATGGTGTGGCAATTCCTTGTCAAGCGGCATCGACCAGCTTCAGCAGGGGTGAAGCAGATTCTCACCAACGGTGGTGCGACGTCAAGACTTGGCCGCAGGCAGACTCCTCGCGTATCCATTCCATGCAAACATTATTGGAGAGCGCATTGGATCTGCACCAGTTGCTGTTACATCGCAACATTTCTCTTCCGTGGTCGACAGCAGGCATCGATGTAGGAAGTTTTGTTGCGCCGATTCCTAGGGGTGCGCAGTCGCCGAAGCTGTGGGGGTGCGTATCTTCGTGGGCCTGGCACTGCTTGGAGTCGGGTGCTTCCGGCATGCAGAGCCGTGGTGCTGCTGGAAACCGGATGGGATGCTCCCGCTCGCTGCTTCTCGAGAAATCGAGTATTGTTGGGCGACTTCATCGTTGAAGAATCTGGACATCCACACAGGGATGTGTGGTCTCGAATCGTGTTGATTAGTTGACTTGGCGTGTGGTCAGAGAATGGTTAAGGAGTAGGGTAACTACTTACCTACTTAGGTATGTACCTCACACATAACTGCCGCTTGCTGGTCTTTTGGGGGAGAGCCTTGACCCGAGTAGACTTGTATGTAGTCTGCACGCCACGGGAATCTCCGTGCCCTGCAACCAGGTTCCGAACGCAACAGCATCCTGTCCTGACATACACCCTCCCTCACAATGTCCGCTGCCTTGCCCGCCCTGACTACACTCAGGCTTACCGCCCTCCGGCATGTCTCTTGCCTGGTAGGTCTCAACATATCAGGCAACAAGACGTCCCTGATCACCGCACTCGCCGCCGTCCGCCCGTCGCCGACCCCACCGACTCGGATCCTGAGCATCGATATGGGCATTCGCAACCTGGCCTACTGCGTTCTGGACCTGTGCAGTTCCCCGTTGCCGGCGCTGACAACGTGGACTCGTGTCACTCTCCCGCTGTCTGTCGAAACCCTGGGGGCCTCGATCTCGCTCCCCGCCTTCGCCGCAGCAACACATACATTGGCGGCGGGGTTACTGCGGGACCACGAGCCGTCGCATATCCTTATCGAGCGACAGCGATGGCGCTCCTGCGGGGGATCTAAAGTCCAGGAGTGGACGATCCGCGTGAACATAGTCGAGGCGATGCTGCACGCTACGCTTCTAGGACAGCGTCTGGCTGGGAACTGGGACGGGCATGTGGAGAGCGTTGATCCGGGGAAGGTGGCGAGGCTGTGGGTCCCCCGGAAAGAGGGGAGGACCAATGCGGCGGCGGTCAAGTCGCTTAAGAAGGGTGTCGTTAAGGAGTGGTTGAGGACGGGAGCAGCGGTGAAGGTAGAGGAGGGCGGGCCGGAGATGACGGCGGAGTTGCTGTTGCTGGCGGGTACCAGGCGCGCGGTGAAGATCAGCGGGGAACCGGTGACGGCCGACGAGAAGAAGGTGGACGATTTGGCCGATTGTGTACTGCAAGCGGTGGCGTGGCTTAGGTGGCAGGAGGGGAGGAGACGGCTGCAAGAGGGGAGGATGCCGATGGAGCCGGATGAGGTGCTACCGACGCCGCCGGCGACGCCATTAGAGCTGGAGTTGAATCACACCATGGACACTCTGCTTGCCGCTGGAGCGCCATGAGAGCTGCTACATAGAGTCAGTAGAGGTGTGCATCGGCGGCCGGTCTTTATGGCGTAGTTGCCACAAGAGTCGGAGCTCAACGTCAGCAAAACCTGGCGACGAGGACAGTGGGGCGCATGGCACGACGAGGTATCACGGCAAATAGACAGCGGTATGGTCACATCCACCACAGAGCCAAGGGTGAGCTTCATCGTGTGAAAACTATGTATTAGCCAACTTTTGTTTCCGCCGTGGCGCCAGCTAGTCTATCCGAACCAATTATACGCTATTTTTACTGCTGGTGAGGGTTCCCTTGTGCTTGTTCCCTCTGTTGCGCCAAGCTCCACATGAGGCCCACCATGTTCCGGCTCTCCACCTCCGCCTCTTTACTGACTGAATCCACATTCATCTGGTTCTTGACCTCCACCACCTCCTCATCTCGCATCAGTTCTTTACCCGCAGCAGCCTCCCTAGCCCACCACTCCACGGCCTTCTCTCTCAACGTGGGATCCCTCATAGCCGTCTGTTTCAACAGTCCGCCAGCATGTATAAGCGTAGTTGCGGTGTGCAATTTCTTCAGCGCCTCCTCGGTCCTTTCCCTGGCGATGAATCCTTCCCAGCCCAAATTCCATCTGCGCGTCGCACTCAACCATACAGCCAATCCTAGAAGTGCATCGAGCGCAGCGAACGCCGCCAGGCGCATCGTCCTCATCCTCCAAAAATGCCAATCAGTCGTCGAGTTCCCCCTCGCGTACAGATTGGCTTCGTTAACACCATGTCGCCCCAGCTGCGACAGTTCGTACGCCGCCAGCAGCAGCATCGGGAAGGAAGCGTAGAAGCGCCAGTAGGGTCCAAAGCGTCCAAAGTAGCTGCTCATCGCCGCGCCGATAAACGCCGCGTGCACAAGGTGGGGTATTAAGATTCGAGGCCCTGCGTAATAGAGGTAGTACTTGGGTGGGTAGAAATTGCACCAGCTGCAGTGTAGTAGCGGCTCTGGACCTATCCAGGCGTAGAGGAGACGACCATGGTTACTGCTGAGCGCATTGCGGAGGGCAATGTCGGCGGATGTGAGGTTGCGGTAGGTAGACAGCGCTGTGAAGACGGTTGAGGGACTGGTGACCAGATCGGTTTTCGTCACGGAATAAACGTTCTCGGGCGCAAAGTAGGGGGTGCTAAGGCCTAGCGACACGAGAGCGCCGAGGAACAGAATGTCCAGAAGGTGTTTGGTGGAAGGTGGGAGGCGGACAGGCGCAGCATTGGTGGCGATCATTCGGTAGCCAATCGGCCAGACTATCGTCAAGATCCTACGAGGTGTTAGTGAGATTTGCGTCGGTGGAAAGAGGACGTACGCCACGAGCGGGATGAGGTAATTGGGGTTGGGCTGCATCATTGTTCGTGAGGGTTAAAGAAGAGGTGACCTTAGGTACAAGTTGTCTTGTCCCTGCCAAGATAATTTGTAACTGCTGAAACCAGCGGGCTGATGCGCAGAGAATTATCTATGGATGCAGCATTTCCCTGTGCCACAATGAATAAACGTGACTTGACTTATGTACTAAAGAACTGCACCTTTTTTTGTGGGTGATATATATAATAGCGTAAAAAAGGAATTCATCTTGGAAAGGCACAGTTTCGTTATCAAAAGATAGTCATGTTATCTAACCGCGACGCAGCTGTTCACGTATGTTTTGGCGACTGGTTACTTAGGTTTACCTGTCTTAGGTAAGCTAGTGCACTACGCTACCTGCATGTCGCGAGAAAAAAACTTACCCCACGCACCAATTCTCCCCGTCCTCTCGTACTCTCAATCTTCCCAACACGTCTCTCCCTCCTCATATCCACCATCACATAAACAAGGAAATGCCTCCAGAATTAAGAAAGCGCAAGGGTATGCACCATTGCCCCAGATGAATCGACTGATTTCTGACCACAATATAAGCCACGTCGACGTCTTCTCCGCAGGCGAAGAAGTCGAAAAAGGATGTTGACACCACAAAGAAGGAGAAAGTCGCAACTGTTACCGCTAAGAAAGGGAAAAGCACTGCTCCTCCTGTTAAGAAGGAAAAGGTCGCCGCTCCTCCTGCGAAGAAGGAGAAAGTTGCTACTGTTCCTGCGAAGAAGGAGAAAGTTGCTACTGTTCCTGCGAAGAAAGAGAAAGTTGCCGTTCCTTCTGCTAAGAAGCAAAAGGCCACGGCTGCTCCTGCTAAGAAGGAGAAGGCCACTGCTCCTCCCGCAAAAAAGGCTGGCGGAAAGATGCTGGATAGGGGGATGAAGAAGCCCAAGGCCGCACCGCCAGTACCAACGTCAGAACCGGCGCTGGAAGCTGAAGATAAGGAGGATGAGGAAGATAAGATATCGTTGAACGTCGACGGCCCCGATTCCGGGTCCGATTCCGAGTCCGAGGCGGATGATCAGACTACGACACTTCTGCAGGGCTTCGAGAGCAGTGATGATGAGGCTGAGGATGCGACTATTGGCGAGAACATTGATGCGAAGAAGTTGGCGAAAGCGGGAATACCGGATGAGAAAGGCGTCAACAAGAAGTTGGAGGGCCTGAAAGGAAAGGAGAAGGTATGTTCTCAATATGTTCTACAATACCTCTACCGGATGCTTGCAGTGATGAGTCAAGAAACTTCGATTAGTCTTTAAGACATCCACATGGTTTCACCTTGTTTCCTCTGATACCCAGCGTTTCGCATTCCTGCTACCCTCGCCCATACATTCTCAGTTGGCTAACAGACTCATGCACACAGTCAGCACCTGGAATCATCTACCTCGGCCGCGTTCCCCACGGCTTTTATGAGCATGAGATGCGCTCCTATTTCTCTCAATTTGGTACGGTCACACGTCTTCGCCTTTCTCGCAACAAGAAGACCGGGCGCTCCAAACACTACGCTTTCATCGAGTTCTCAGATGGCGAGGTCGCGCAGATCGTTGCCGACACCATGAACAACTACCTTCTGTTCGGCCACATCCTCAAGTGCAAGATTGTCCCACGTGACAACATCGAGTATGTTGAGCAGCTGTTCAAGGGAGCAAACAAGCGCTTCAAAGCTAGACCTACCGCAAAGATTGCGAAGGCACTCATGGAGAAGAAGAGGCCCGAGCAGGATTGGGTGAAGAAAGTCGACACCGAGAACCGGCGGCGGAAGAAGATCAACTCGAGGCTCCAGGCAAAGGGAATCGAGTATGAATTCGAGGCGCCCCTCGCGAAAAAGGCGGACAAACTTGAGGCTGAGGCTGTTGTACAGGCTAGCTGATGGGAAACCCGAACTGAGGATAGGTTGTCGGATGTAATACAACACACTGCTGGCTTTGCAATCGTGGTGCAACTCTTTAATTGCTCTCGATGTTAGGATCATGTTCATTTGAATGCTCTACCCCCGTACTCCGAGTGGAATACCGAGGGTGGTATTCAAGCTCGGCCACCAGAAGTCGCGACGCAAGCCCTATGTAATCGTGTAGCAGGACCGTTTGAGTACCGCCAACTGCGATCGTTAAAGTGATGATCACGAAACCAACCATCCCCCTCTCCCCATTATCCCCAAATCCTCGGTATGCCTAGTAAACCTACAAAAGTCCAGGGGACTACCGCCTTCCTCACTGGCGCCCTCTCTCCAAACATCTTCAAATACCATCTCTTACCCTGCAGCGCCCTGGGCGCCATCGTTGCAATCTCATTCAATAAAAAGATCGTCGCAGGGACAAAGTTCGCCGGTCCTCCGCCTGCTATCATGAAGCCCGTCCATTCGATCCACTCTGCAAAGTACTGTTCTCGTCAGTATCGGGGAGCAAGACGGGCGGCCAGTGACGTGGGAGGGTAAATACGTGTGGGTGCCAACAGTATGAAAACAACCCGCCGTGCGGGACTTTATACACTCTCCCCGCGCTGACCACCGTCTTCCCGTCCACATCCTTTCCCTTCTTCCCCGCGGTCTCCCGGCGGATATCCCGCAGGACCTCCTCGTGGTAGATATTTGCCCACAGCCCGGTCAAAAACACGACGCTTCCCAAGATTATCATCCATGTCGGCGTCACTTCAGCACTCCCGTACCCGCCCAGCCATCCTCCGATGGCACTACCATTGGCTAGGTTGAACGCGCCCATGGAGACGGCGATCAGGATGTGCATGTCCGCCATCGCCGGGTTGCGGATGGGCGAGAGGAGAGCGCGGTGGAAGTAGTGTATCAGGTACAGGGTTGTCAGCCACTGGTGGGACTTCGGGAGGACGAGGGGACGCGTGGGGTTCGTGTAGATACTGTACAAGAGCGTAAGGGGGGAGAGGAGTTCCATCAGCACCCACGCTGGCTTGCCGCGGACGCTGAGAAAGGAGCGGGAACTGGTTTTCCCCATCGGATACCAGTCCAAAAGCAACTGGATAGGGGCTACCTGTTCATTCGCGTCAGAAATCATGTTATATGCGTCTTGACGTATTGCCGGTAATTACCAAGGGAAAGTACTTCCAGTACTGGAGGAGAACATGCCAGTTCTTAAGGGTGAGCGGCGCGATGCCACTATCGCTAAGGAAGGCACGGGCCGTGTGGAAGGCCGAAACCGCTGTCTCCAGTTGGGCCTGTAAGGTGTTCATGTCTGTCGATGTTCGTATGTAGCCGAAACACCCAATCGATATGTGATGATGTTTGGCTCCGGCTAACTAAGCGGGAGGGTTCGTTTAAGTATTGCCGTGTTGGGTGTTGGTCGGACAGGGAACCTACCTACGGTCCGGGCACCTTCACTATGACCAGTGAACGCGAGGAAATGCTTTCCACCTTCCGTGCCGCCCTCACAGACTTTGCACACTCCCACCAAACCTTCAGACTCCTCCAACCAGCGCTGCCCTCACCATGTACGCACTTGCATGTACTCGATTCATCCTTCAATCCGCCCACCCTCGCGCACCTCTCACTCGCAGTCTCTTCGATTCCTACCGCCACGAGCCCCGCGGACACTCGAATCCTCCTCCTCCTCGCAACGCAGAACGCGGATAAGCCCTCTGCCCCCGCCCCGTTCGAGGATAGACTGGCGATGATGCACCTCCTCTCGCGCTCCGCTGCCTTCCCCGTTCCCGTCGACATCGCGCTTACAAAGCATGCACGGTTCCTGGACAAGTCTCGCGACTTAGTAGAAGCATATCCGGAGGCGGAGCAGGTGTATCTTACTGGCTACGATACGTTGATCCGTCTGCTGGATGCGAAATATTACCCCACCGGGATGGAGTCGCTTCGGGCGTTCTTTGAACGGAGCCGTGTGGTGTGTACGATGAGGGATGGTGGGTGGGGGCAGATGGAGGAGCAGAGAGCATATCTAGAGAGTATCAAGAAAGGAGAGAGGGAGCACGAGGGGTGTAGGAGGGAGTGGGCCGAGATGATTACGCTGGTGGAGGGGAAGGAAGAGGGGAAGGGAGTCTCCTCGACTAATGTGAGGGAGGCGGTAAAGAAGCGGGGCGAGGATGCACTAACGAGGTATTTGACTAAGGATGTCGCGGAATATATACGGGAGAGGGGACTGTATACTGATGCGTAGGCGGTTTAGGATCCGTATGCTGTGAAGGCTCCATTGGTTGTGGGATTTATACATGTGCAGTATCACCCAGGGGTGAATTGTTTGTAGATACATGTATGTAAGTACACACTAAGTATGTACTTACATATGAATTCTGAAAGCATTAAGTTTTGGAATTACCTCTACTCACCGGCATCGACATAGAGTTTGTGCATAGTTTGGATGGTCTTCTTCACTCCGCTTAGATACGTTCTGTGGGCCACCTGGTCCCGCAAGGTGACGTGAAGACGGTATATTCCGCTGCTAACTAGGTATCTATGTAGTGCAGCTCACCGGTGACCTACGCGTATCTAACATACATCTGGATTCGCGATCATCAAACCTCCCCACGCAGCATGGCATCCCTCGATCGCGCCACCGAATCCGAAGGTTACGTCTCCACTGCCGCTCCTGGATTCTACCGGCCCTCGGCGACGCTTCCTATAACCGCACACAAACGCGCGTTAATCTATGCGATAACCACCTATCCGGTAACGATCCTGATTGGCGAGACGGGTTCGGGAAAGACCACACAGCTACCACAATTCCTACACACCTCAGGTGGCTTCACAAAGGATGGAAAGATAGTGGCATGCACCCAGCCACGGCGCGTGGCTGCCACTTCTGTCGCCATCCGTGTTGCGGAGGAGATGGGCGTGAGGGTTGGAGATGAGGTGAGGTGTGAGTTCTCCGCTTGTTTAGGGGGTGAGGGCTGACCGGCTGATGCGGTTGTAGGTGGGCTATTCGATCCGCTTTGAGGACATGACCGGCCCTACCACGAAGATAAAGTACATGACCGATGGCATGCTCCTGCGCGAGGCGCTGGTGGATCCACTGCTGAGTCGCTACTCGGTCATCATGGTGGACGAAGCGCATGAGCGCTCACTGGCGACGGATGTGTTGTTGGGGGTGCTGAAGAAGGTCCGCAAGCGGAGGAAGGATCTCAGGCTGGTTATTTCGTCGGCAACTCTGCAGGCGGAGGAGTTTTTGAGGTTTTTTACGGATGGTGATGAAGGGAGCAAAATCGCGACGATTGTTGGGATTGAGGGAAGGTGCTTCCCAGTCGACTGCTTGCACCTGGAGGAGCCTACGGAAGATTATGTAGAGAAGGCGGTACAGACAGTTTTCGATATACATCTCAAGGTATGGACGAACGGATGATGGTACGTGTGGTGGGGATTTCCAAAGCTGATGAGGTCTCAGGAAGGCGAGGGAGATATCTTGGTATTTCTTACAGGCCGAGAAGAAATCGAGCGGACAATCCGTACCATCGCCGAACGTTCCTCAGAACTGCACCCGCGCGCACCACAGCTCCTCCCGCTCCCTCTTTTTGCTGGTCTCTCCAACGATGCGCAGCTGGCGGTCTTCGACCCTGCCCCAGAGAACTATCGCAAAGTAATCGTCAGCACAAACATCGCCGAAGCATCCGTGACCATCGATGGCATTGCCTTCGTAGTTGACAGCGGCTTCGTCAAGCTGCGCGCCTACAATCCTCACACCGGCATTGAGACTCTCACCGCTGTACCCATCTCGAAAGCCTCCGCAACACAGCGCGCAGGCCGCGCAGGCCGTACCCGACCCGGAAAGTGCTTCCGCCTCTACACGCAAAATTTGTACACCACAGTCCTTCCGGATGCTAGCATTCCTGAGGTGCAGCGTAGCAACCTCGCACCGACGATCCTCCAGCTCAAAGCTCTGGGCATCGACAATGTCGCCAGATTCAGCTTTGTCACCCCGCCACCCGCTGAGCTAATGATCCGTGCCTTGGAGCTCCTATATTCCCTCGGCGCCCTGGACGACTATGCGCGCCTCACCAAGCCCCTTGGTGTTCGCATGGCCGAGCTCCCTGTGGATCCTATGCTATCCCGCATTCTCCTCGCGTCCGTGGAAATGGGCTGTTTCGCCCAGATACTGAGCATCGCCGGTATGACGACGGTACAAAACGTCTTCATCGACCATAATTCGGACAGCAACAGTAAGAGCGTGTCGGAAAGCAAAAAGCGCCTCTTTGCTGTCGAGGAAGGAGATCACCTCACCCTCCTGAACGTCTACACCGCATTCACCACTCGCGGCCAGAAAGCCGCAAAGTGGTGCCACGACCATCACCTCAACTTCAAGGCCCTCACTCGCGCAGTGTCGGTGCGCGGCCAGTTATATCGCTACCTCCTCCGATTTTATCCGGATCTCGCATCGCGAAACTGCGACGCCGCGACCGAGGTTGATATTCGGAAGTGTCTGGTCAAAGGGTACTTTGCCCACGCGGCGAGGATGCGACCCGATGGGACTTTCAGGATTGCCGGCCAGGAGGACGGCGAGGTTCTTTGGGCACATCCCACCAGCGTCATGTTCAATCGTAAGGCGGATTGGGTCGTTTTCCATGAGGTTGTCGAGACGGGGAAGAAGACGTTTATCAGGGATATCACCTGCGTCGAGAAGAAGTGGCTGCTGGAGGGAGCACCCGAATACTATCGCGTGAGGGAGGGAAACGGTGTATAACGATAAGGGCAGGGGAGATGGGCATTGCTTGTCGCATGGATACATGGGAATACAGGGTTCAAGCTCTATATTGCGCTCCGTTCTGGCTCCAGCTCCGTTCTAGAAAATAGAAGATCTACCTAGTCCACCAACGCCCAGACCTTGACCTCACCGTCGTCGCCTGCACTGATGATAATCTCATCGTCCGGCCCCCTTTTGCCCTTGTCGTATCTTTTACTCCAAGCGACGCTGTTGATCTCGTACACACCGTGGGCCCCGTCCAGCTCAGCAATAACCTTCCATGCCTTCCCACCCGCTTTGGCCGCATCATTTCCACCCTCCTCCTCCGTCGTGGGGGCAGCTGCGGCCTCCTTGTCCTCCTCATACACTGCGACCTTTCCGTCCCCGCCGCAGCTAACAATCCTCCCCGTTCGTGGGCTCCAAGATATCGAGTAGATACTCCTTCCATGAACGCTCGGGAGCACGGCCGTGCACGTCCAGTCCTCTTCCACCGGCGCGCCCCTTAGGATACTGAGCGGCGCACCAGAGCTCTTTCCCGACGCCACGCCACTCTGTCCGATCCTCGACCAGATCCGTATCGTTTTGTCATCCGAACAGCTTGCTAGCCGCGCGTTCCTCTCGGCCTCGTAGCTCGGCGCCGACAATGGCTCGAACACCACGCACCAGACAGTGCTCTGGTGGCCGGTGAGGAGGGTGCAACAGACCCAATCGTCAAGGTCCTCACGATACAGCCGGACCGTGTCGTCGTAGCTCGCACTCGCCAACAATGCCTCCTCCGGGTGCCAAGTAACACACTTGACATCCTGCGTATGCTCTTGGAGCACGGCCACGGTCTCGAAGTTGTCGTCGTCCAGCTCCTCCCAGACCCAGACGCTCTTGTCCCTCGAGCAGGTGGCGAGGAATGTCCCACCGGCGCTCCACGCGACTGACTTGATCTCGTTTTCGTGGCCGTCCAGGACTACCGCGAATCGCCACTCCTCGTCTTCCTCGTCGTTGTATTCACCACCGCCCGCCGCGCCGGCATCGTCCTCGTACCGCCGCCAGATGCCCGCGGTGGCATCGAACGATCCGGTCGCGAGCACCGACTCGCCCTGCGTGTTGGGCTTCCAGGCGACGGAGCGGATCGAACGCTTGTGGCCGCCGTCGATAGTCGATAGGATGCTGTAAGTCAGCAGTGAGATGATCTGCGAGCTCTTGTCACCGCTGGCCGTAGCTACGAGCGGAAGGGACGGATGCGGTGCACATTGCCATACTCGATCGGTATGCGCGGCTATCGTGGCGAGGTTTTGCAGCGGCATTGTTGTTGCAATTGCAATGCACGGTGATGGTGCTGAGAGATGCGGGGGAATAATGGTTGGCGGGGTTAATGCCATACATACACTGGCGGCGCTAGGGGCATGTTTCTGGAGCCAAGCTTGCGCCGTAGCCCTGCGTGAGTATCGAGTATCTACCCAGAGCACGTTAATAGAGAGATTGCGCTTTGCATCTAGATGCGAATTTAACATATTTTTTCACTTAGTCATTGTGAGTTCATCAGAAGCCGTGCGCGGCTGTACGCAGTTGTTGCGTGGGTGTTGAATTTGCATCAGTGTAGATGCAAATGCAAATCTTTAGGCCAAGAAATCTGGGCCACACGCTAATTTTTACATCTAACTATGTAGGTGCAAAGCGCAAACTCTCAATGCTTCTTCTCCAACACCTCCACGATGTCGCACCACCAAAACTCGCACTTCGCCACCTCGCACCAAGAGCTCTCGCTGTACGCATACATCTCGGCACAGCGGCAGCCGCAGCTATTCAAGATCTTGTCGGGGATCACGGGAATGGCGCCGGAGAGCTTCTTCAACCATCACCTCGTGTTCAGGCCGCGGCAGCCCAAGATCTCGCCGTCCGCCGCGGACTTATTCTACATCCAGCTCGTGTCACGGGTCCCTGCGGACGACACCCGTGAATACAAGCCTCGCGAGCAGGGCTGGTCCATGCGGCTCAACGACATCCCCGAGGTCACCCGGAAACCCGTCGTCTCCAGAGCTGTCTATAGCGCCAACACTGGTGCCGGAGACGCCATCGAATTCGTCGAGGAATTGGGCTATGCGTACATCCCCCCCTCCCCTCCAATTCCTCTCGCCGTGCTGCTGACACGGAAATCGGACAGGCTACAGACGCCCTACTTCACCGAGAACGACAGGTTCATCCACAACAACGTCATCATCACGCTGTCGCGGACCTACACGCCCTCGCCATCGACGACCGCCGCCGAGCCACCCGCGGGCGACAAGGTCTTCGGCAGTCCGTTCCCGCGCGACGCGCTGAAGCTAGTTGATCCCAGCGGAGGATGGGTGCTACAGGCCGCCGTCAGGGTCGGCAGCAACACCGACGTCGAGAACATCAACGTCGGCGTCGCCGAGCTGCGCGCTCTGAAGGAGAATCTGAAGGGGGTCTGCGATGTCGACGTCGTCGAGAGGTTGGCGCTGGACACCAGGGTGCGCTGATGCGTGTGGCTACGGTGTGGGAATCCGATTCATTGGGAGCGCGCGGCGTTACTGGTTCTTGCTTACTTTCTCCCTCTCCCTCCTTTCCCTGCTTGGGGTTACACACATATGTAGATACATCATAGCCACAAGGAGATCTGAAGTTCTCCCATTTTCGGCCGGGACTGGCCCATGCGGTGGACGGCAAACCGAGATCCCTCCGTCCCGCTGAATGTATGTACCACAGTGGCAATCATGTCCATCACTCGACGGCGCAGTCCAGCAATCCGGTACCGAACCCCAGCCCCCGTCGCCCGGGACCGCCGCACAGAGCCCGAGCCCGGATACTGCGTGTAGAACAGGAGAACACGTACGCCGCCGTGGTTAAGCTAGACGGACGGGATGGCGTCATAGCGAATCACTCGAGCGTGAATCGGAACACACACGCACTTGCGAATTGCTGTGTGGCCATCGTCTGGCCCTCCAGGAACTGCATGCAATGGAAGCGCCGACAGAAAGTGCGGGAAGAGACGGGGGTGGAAGACCGATTCACGGGCCGAGACGACCTCTTCGCGGACGAGCGGCGCAGCCAGACAGTCCCGGGCTTTCCTCGTCGCCACGACGGATGCCGGATATGGTCCGAGCGAGGCGGCGGAGCGGGGGGCCGTGGTGAAGGAGCGAGTGCGGTTCTTCCCCACGCCCTCCTTCCTGGCTTCTGCAGGAGTGGTTTGGACAGTGGACGGGGACTGGAACAGTGTGTGTGTATATCTATTGCCATCAATGCCACATACCTCATACACACATCCATGTTTTCTCTTTTGTGCCTGTGGCGTGCGCTACGTACAAGCGCGGGCGGATTTCGATCGTATGTAGACACACGACTGCATTTCCTTCATCCTAAACTCATGTCATCGTCGTCAGCGCAGTGGAGCGGAGTGAAGAGAAGAGAAGAGAAGAGAAGAGAAGGCTCGCACCCGTCGCCATCCCCGCCAGCGTGTGTCTACGCGACGACCTTCTCCTTCGCGACGTCGTCCGTGTATGTGCTCCTCGCTCCGGAGCCAGCCGGCGGTTTTGGCGTCCCACATGCCACGCCACGCCGTCCGGCTGCTTCAGGATCTCGCGAACGTGATCGACGAAGCACCGGCCCTCCGTGTTCACCATGGTCCCAAGCGGGTATCCGGACTCTGCGTGCGCGTCCGCGAGCACGGGGTCTCTGCAGGCCTTCGGCGCCGCGGCATCGCACGCTGTGGAATGGCAGCCACTCCGGCTCCCGACGGCCTTGGCGAGGTGGTGAGGGAGAGCGCCGGCTGTTGATGCTGCCGCCCGGTGGTCCCGGATGAGGCCCTTGCCTCCGTCCTCGACGCTCAGGACCTGCGCATACCGCTCAGCCGCCACCACCATGCGCCCCCCGTTGCGGGCTGGAATCTCCCTACCGTGCCGCCCCAGAGCTTCTGGCGGCCGTCGACCACGTGCGCCTGGCGATCGAACGACAGCGTGAACCGCGCGCCCGATGCTCTTCGGCCAACCCACGGCCTCCCTGGAGTCCCTAGCCAGCGTCTCCGCCACCACCGGATCCGTCCTCCCGTCCGTCGTCCGGTTCACGCCGGCCAGGAAGTTCTCCTCCGTGCGCGCCCCCAGGCCGATATTCTCCGCCTCCTCCGGCATCGCGTTGCACACCAGCGGAAGCGCGTCCGAGAGGCCGCCAACGACGGTCCGATACGCGCCGGCGGCGAAGCAGGTGTTCCCGCCGGTTCCAGAGGGGCCCTCCTCGATCGGGAGCACGTTCCTGACGCCGGCCGGCATGCGCCCTGCTTGGTTCGGGTGCGCAAATCTTCACGATATCAGAGGCAGTTTGGGCGGCGGTCGTGGCAGCGGTGTAGCCGGACATTGCCGGCACCGGCCACGATCGCGCCGAACGACGGATCGGACGGCATCGCCACGGCCAACGCGGGGCAATCAGTATATCTCTCTATATATAATCGGTATATATATCTATACACACCGGTATGCAGCCTCGGAGAGAGAACCCGTCTCACAAGCGCTTGGGACCGTTCTGTGGGATGCTGTCCGTATTCGCCCGTGGCACGCCACGCACGAACACCCTCGCATGCGGGGAACGGGCGGTGGCACATTGTGCGATCTCTCTCGCCGATTCCGGTGCGACGATGCCACGAGCTGTGCGAGCTTTGTGCGTGTTTTGGCGGCGCTACCGACTGTCTATCGACATATCCAGTAGCCCGTCGCGGATCGTTTGGCGAGACCCGTGCCCAAGCGACGTTGTGCCAGAACCCCGCGTCCCTCCATGGTCCGCACCGCCTTTTGAATATGACAGGGAACATCAATTGCTTCGCACGCAGTCGTCGCCTTTTGAATGTGGCCGCCCCTAGCACAGCGCACGCTCGGGCACATCGACGACATCCAAGCACCGGCCCCCGAATCGTCCCGTCGCCAGCGAGCGCCAGCAGCGGGATCGATCGTTGCTCGAGCGGACGGACTCACGCAACCGCCTGCCGTACAATGGCCGGCTTCAAAGTGCGCACGAGTCCCGCACCGCCGCTTCCGTCCGCCGTTGTGACTGTGTTCTCCGCGATTGCTGCACGCACGGACAGGAGGACGACGCCGGGGGACGACGAAGGTCGCAAGCCCGATGTTCTCCCGCCGTGCAAGCCTGCGAGGAGAGCCAATCTACACCGAACGATGCAGCAGGCCCGCCCCATGTGGACGCTAGCGAGCCTGTGCGCCAGAGCGCTGCATCCATATTCCATCATCACGGCCTCGAGTTTGCCGACGTCATCCATCCTCTCCGTTGCGAGATCCAGCCCCCGAGTCCGCGAATAAACCGCAGGACCGCACGCGAGCACAGCTCCCGCAATCGTGCCGGCTGCACGTGCCGGGAGGGCGGTCGCTGCGGCTGGCTCTTTTGCTTGCGGGGTTTTGGCGTGGTTTAGCTCGGTCCAGGCAACCAGACTAATATAGCCCCGCCAACCGGCGCCCAACCCCAGACAGAGAGATATGTACGAGCGCTCACCATGCAGGTACTCGTATCGCGCAGCGATGGCCGTCGAACAGCGCTGCCGGCGGCGATGGCTCCCGCTTGCAACTCGACGGACGGGTTGGCAGTCCTGGATTGCAGAGTATGCGTGCGGTGGCGACTTCCGTCCCTTCTACGTGGCTGGCGGACGGCTGGGTGGTGCCGGCACGCAGTGTGATCAGCACACATGGTCTGCTGTGGAAGGGAGAGTCGGGCGAGTGGCATCGTGACCTGGGACTCCTGCACCACCGCGTTCGAAGCCGGTGGCGAGAGCACACACAGCCCAGGCCGTTTCTATGGATTTGCGTCAAGGACCGACAGAAGGAAATCTTCCCGGAAGCCGCACAAATTGCTCGCTGGGTCCGGCCTGCCGTCAGTACACACTATATATGACCCCCGTGCTCCTCTTGCCAGCCAGTAGTCAATGTCCAATATCCAATATCCAACATCAAACTTCCGCAGAACCGTTCGGAGTTTGGCGCAGCAATAAACAATAAACAATAAACACATACATATACACACATATATACACGGATACGTGCCCGATGCCTTCTACTTTTATTTGTCTTTGAAACTCCATCCAATCTTCAAGTTGACGTTCCGTCGGTCTGTCCGTCTTCGCGCACACGGGTGTCCGATCGATATCGGATCAATACAAAGAGAGGCATAACTTATTACCCCCGCCTCGTCCTCGTCCGCCCCCCATAGAACTGCGGTGCGTACCCCGCAAGCACCGGGCACATCCCCACCCCCCCTATATAGACAGAGGTGGAGGGGAGAGGGTCCGCAGTCTATCTTCTCTTGTCCGGAAGGTTCAAGTTCTCTGATTGGAAAGGGTCATCTATCCGAAGGAAAGGCATTCGGCAACAGCTGCCCCCCTCCATACCGTCGAGTAGTCGCTGCCAGCATCAGGAGTGACCTCTCTCTTTCTCTCCCCCTCCCCTCCCTCTCCCCCCTCGCCCTCTCTAGCCCCCTGCGACTGCGGTCGTATTCCACCACTCGCCCCCCCCCACGACATGCCCCACTCGCAACCATTAGCTATGACGGTGAGTCTTCCTCCACACGGTTTCAAAGGTTCCCGTTGCTGACGTTTCGATGGCGGGGGACAAGACACCGACACCCGTCACGACGATCCTGCTGATCTCGAATCTGCACTGTCCGTCGTGCAGCCGGACGATCTCCTCGCTGCTGTGGCGGCTGACGCCGGCGCCACTGAGCGTGAGCACGTCCGTATTCAGCCGGCTGGTCACGGTCGTGCACCTCCCCGAGCTGCTGCCGCAGAACATCGTCTCGGCCCTGATCGAGGCCGAATTCGAGGTCGACAGCATCGACTTGCGCAACGGCGCCCAGGCTGTCGGCCTCGACTTCGTGTTCGGCGGCGAAGCCGAAGCCCCTGCAGCCCTGCTGTCGCCCGACACCGCCGGCTGGCTCGAGGAGGCCAGACGGCTCGTAAAGAATGTCGCCCGTCTGAGCGCCCACCGCAGGGGCTACAGACACCTCCAGTGCTGTGAGCTGTGCCAACAGGAGGCTGGCGCCCCGCCCGAGAGACCAAAATCGGCGCTGCTGACGGGGAGGTTTTCGTGGAGAGCCAGCCAGATTGAGGATGCGCAGAAGGCGGCGCCAGCGGCAGCGGCAGGAGAAGAGAAAAGGGAGATCAAACCCGTGCAACCGGCGAACGAGAAAAGGCTGCCGGCTCAGGACCCCGCGCCTTCGCGGAATACGTACGAGGCGCTGATCTCTATCGGCGGCATGACATGCAGTGTCTGCACCGGAAAGGTGGCCGAGAGCCTGGAAGCCTTCGATTTCGTCAGTGAAGTCAACATCAACCTGATGAACAACAGCGGACTGGTGCGGTTTGAGGCCGTCGGGGATGGGAAGGAGGAGGCGGCAAAACTGGTGGGAGAGGTGGAGGATATCGGATACGACGGCGCTCTCGACCGGCTGACCAGTTTGGCCCCTCGGATCAACGGCGGCGACGAGGATGGGAGCGGAGACCGGCAGGTGGCTCTGCTGGTCGGAGGCATGTTCTGCGACGCATGTCCAGAAAAGATCTTGGCGGCCGTGGTGGCCGCCTTTCCGGACATGGTGCATATCGAAGCACAGCCGACATTCCGTATCCCAATACTGCGCATCTCCTACACACCCAGATCACCAGTAATCAACATCCGCAGGATAATCGACGCCATCTCGTCCATCGACCCAGCCTTCACGGTCTCTGTGTACCATCCGCCGACCATCGAGGAGCGCTCGCGGGCGATCCAGCTCCGGGAGCGCAACAACTACCTCCTGCGGCTATGTTTCTGCGCCGTCTGCGCGATCCCGACGTTCCTCTTCGGCGTGGTCTGGATGGCGCTAGTGCCACGCCAAGATCCGATGCGAATCTACATGGAGTCCCCCATCTGGGCCGGAAATGTGTCGCGGACCGAATGGGCTCTCCTAATCACCAGCACTCCGGTCATGTTCTACGCGGCCAACCCGTTCCACTTCCGGGCTGTGCGCGAGATCATGGCGCTCTGGCGGCCCGGAAGCCCCGTCCCTGTCCTGAAGCGGTTCTATCGGTTTGGCTCGATGAACTTGCTGATCTCCCTCGGTGTTTCCATCTCCTACTTTTCGAGCGTTGCGATGCTCGTCCTGGCCGCCAATCGTGGTCCGTACCATCACGAGATGGAGAAACGGCGCATGACGATGACGTACTTTGATTCCACCGTTTTCCTGACCATGTTCCTCTTGATGGGTGAGTGCGCGCACTGATTCCTCTTGGCTTCCACCGTTGCTGATCAGATCCAAAAGGTCGCTTCCTGGAGGCGTATAGCAAGGCAAAGACCGCGGACGGCATCAATCTCCTGGCAAACCTACGTCCGAAGGAGGCAGTATTAGTGGAGTCGACCGACGTACAACAGCCGGTTGACATCGAAAAGTCTATCAAAAACTCGCCTTCACAGGATATCACCGACATGGTCCCTGATTACCCTAACTCCCGTCCCGTCACCACCAAAAGGGTCACAGCCGACCTCCTCGAGGTGGGCGACATCGTGGCCATAGCGCAGGGCTCGTCTCCGCCGGCCGATGCGGTCGTTGTCTCCGGTGCATCAGCATTCGACGAGTCTTCACTCACCGGCGAAGCCCGTCCCGTCCCAAAAGCCGACGGCGACACGGTCTATGCGGGGACCATAAACCTCGGCCAGGTGGTCAACGCGCGCATCGCCAAAGTCAGCGGCGAAACGCTCCTGGATGAGATTGTGCACGTCGTGCGCGAGGGCCAGAATCGACATGCGCCCATCGAGCGGATCGCGGACCGTGTGACGGCGTATTTCGTCCCCGTCATCTGCTTCCTGGCTGTTACCACATGGGTTGTGTGGCTCGCGCTGGGGATCTCTGGATCGCTGCCCGACGACTACCTTGACACCAACGAGGGCGGATGGTACCTGTGGTCGCTCAGCTTCGCCATCGCCGTCTTCGTCGTTGCATGCCCGTGCGGGATCGGCCTGGCCGCGCCGTGTGCGCTCCACGTCGGCACCGGCCTTGCGGCCCACCACGCCATCCTCGCCAAAGGCGGTGGCGAGGCGTTCCAAGAGGCGTCGGCGCTAGACTGTGTGGTCTTCGACAAAACCGGCACACTAACCCATGGAGTCGAGCCGGTCGTCACGGACGAGGAGATTCGCTGCCAGGACAGTAAGGCCGTCATGATCGTGAACCTGGCCGTCAGGCTGCTCGAGGAGGGCTCAACCCACCCGCTCGCGAGGGCGATGGTCAACTATTTCAAGAACAAGCCCTCCGCCGATGGACTCGTCGTGACCACTGAGGAGATCGCCGGCAAGGGCTCCAAGGGGATCATCGACGTCGGCGGCGTCCACTTCGAGGCGCTCATCGGCAACCAAAGGCTGATGGCGGAGCACGACGTCGACGTACCGGCGGATCAGGCCGACCGGTTGGCCTCGTGGCAGACAACGGGAAAGAGCGTCGCGCTCTTCGCCATCAGATCCGACGAGAGTCCGCTGTTCGGACCGGAGTTCTCGCTGGCAGCGATGTTCGCCACCACGGATCCGATCCGCGAAGAGGCGTCGTTCGTGATAAAAGGGCTGGCCAAGAGCGGTATCGACGTGTGGATGATCACCGGCGACAACCCGACTACTGCTGCGGCCGTCGCTAAGCAAGTCGGCATACCCAACAACCGAGTGATCGCCGGAGTACTCCCTACCGAAAAGGTCCCACCCACTGCCCCCATCCCCCGCGCACCAACCAGCGTACTGACGTTTCGCAGGCTGAAAAAGTGCGTTCGCTGCAAAGCCTCGCGACGACACGGCCACCGTCGACCGTGCGTCGTCTCTTCGACTTCGTCCGGCGGGCGCCTCCACGACGCCGCGCCACCGTGGCGATGGTGGGCGACGGGATCAACGACGCGCCGGCGCTAGCGACGGCGGACGTGGGCATCGCAATCGGTTCCGGCTCCGACATCGCGATGCAGACGGCGAAGTTCATCCTCGTATCGTCGGACCTGACGGCGCTGCTCGCGCTGACGGACCTCGCGCGCGCGGTCGTGCGCAGGGTTGTGTTCAACTTCGTCTGGGCCTGCGTCTTCAACGCCGCCGCCGTGCCACTCGCTGCGGGCGTGCTGTTCCCATTCACCCCAAACAAGATACGACTGGAACCCGTGTGGGCCGCACTCGCCATGGCACTGTCGTAAGCCCCCCCCCCCCCTCCCTCTCTCTATCCCTCTCTCCTTCGAGCGGCCCGCGAGCTGACTGGGGATACACAGCTCCGTATCGGTCATCTGCTGCTCGCTACTGCTGAAGTCGCGGTTGTGGGGCGTAGGCTTCCGACCGCGTGTTCGCAAGCACCATGCGAATTGATACCAGATACTGCGTAAATATTGATTGATTTTTTTCCGTATCGGTCTTTTTCCTTGGGGGGGAAGTTTTATGTTTGATTTCGGGAGTGCGATTTTGGCTTTTTCCTGTCCGTATGTGTGCACAGGTTTGTAGCTAAGTACATACCTACTTAGGTACATAGAGTAGCGGAAGGGGTGTAATTCGTCCAGCAGTAGTGTTAGATTAGTGATACATCGTAGTGACAATACGCATTTTTGTCTAACTGCTGCCTTACTACTGTCTGCAACGGAATGTAGTACTACGAGCCATACGTACTGACAACTTGGTGGTCAACACTGAGGGGGGGTAATGGTAGCTGAGCGGCGAAAACGGAGAATTGGTGGCTCAATGGGGTTAGCGGGGATGCAGGAGGTTTGTCAGCATGGAGGGTTCATTAGCCAGACTCCGAGGAGGATTTGCTCGTCAC
>Ga0307516_10002631_pt1 | contig 23788 bp, 13 predicted proteins | sample 19_EM_MG_FD_203310 | JGI IMG/M metagenome (GOLD analysis project Ga0307516, IMG submission 203310) | Populus trichocarpa ectomycorrhiza microbial communities from riparian zone in the Pacific Northwest, United States - 19_EM | ecosystem: Host-associated > Plants > Roots > Unclassified | place...
CAGCTGGTCGATCCAAAGGAGGCGCTGCTTAATTTTCTGCGCCCTCGCAGGGCGCTTATCATCCTCGATAGTTGCGAGCTTCTCATCCGGAAAACCGCGGAGATAGCCGGCTATATTTTTCAAAATGCCCCCGACATCTACCTACTTGCGACCAGCAGGGAGGCATTGCACGTCCTTGGTGAACACGTACTTCGTCTTTGTCCACTGGATTGCCCGCCGGATCAGCCGGGGCTGACGGCGTCAGATGTAATTGCCTATCCGGCTGTACGGTTGTTCGCCGAGCGTGTCAGTGCTCGCCGCGGCGAATTTTCGCTTGGTGACGACGAAGCTCCCATGGTTGCCGAGATTTGCCGCAAGCTCGACGGCATTGCGCTCGCCATCGAACTCGCCGCCGGAAGGGCCGCTGTCTTCGGCGTTGGGAATACGGTGGCAAGACTGGGTTCGCGTCTCGATCTCTTGAAGTTTGGCCGACGAACCGCAAACCCACGGCATCAAACGCTCATCGCAACGCTGGACTGGAGCCACGACCATCTTTCGGAGATCGAACGAGTACTGTTGCGACGTGTCGCAGTTTTCGTAGGGCAATTCACGCTGGAGGCGGCGCTCGCTGTAGCGGAGGAGGCGGGGACAGACGAGTCCGAGATCGCGGGCGCGCTGGGAAATCTGGTTGATAAGTCACTGATCGGGGGTTGGACCAGCCCGCAGGGGGCAGGCTATCGATTGCTTGATACGACGCGCGCCTACGCTTTGGAGAAGTTGGTCACCAGTGGTGAGCAAGATGCCATTGCCGGTCGGCACGCAAGCTTCTCGATTCGTATGCTGGAAAGCAACCCGGTCAATCTCTTGGACCTGGAGTTCACGGATGCTGCAGCCAACGCCGTGCGAGACTATCTTGAAAATATCCGTACCGCGCTTGAATGGAGCTTTGGTCCCAATGGAGACGACCTCAAAGCCATTGCATTGGCGGCCGCAGCTTCGCAGCTGTTCCTCGCAATGTCTCTTCTCTTGGAATGCCGAACATGGATGGAGAAGGCGGTCGCCCGGGTGACGCCGGACTGCCACCCTCGGCATCAGATGAAGATTCACGCAGCGTTTGCTTTTTCGCTCATGTACACCGAAGGGAATAGCGAGAGGGTTCGCGAGGCGTTTCATACAGCGCTCAGGTTTGCGCAGCGGCACGAAGATGCGCACCTGCACTTGTGTCTTCTTAGCGGTATGTCGATGTATCTTCATGGCATCGACGACGCGGCAGGGGCGTATGAACTCGCGCTTCGCAGCGTGGCCGCCGCAAGGAAAACCGGAAGCCCCGACGATGCGGCCATTGCTGATTCCATGATGGGGGCAGCATGCCACCTGCGTTGTGAGCACCTGCGGGCGCAAGAATATCTGAAGCGGTCATTGCATGGCTCGCCCCGCCTCCGACGGTTCAATGCCAGCCAATACCTGTTCGATTTGCGGAGTTCTTCGCTTATCGTTCTTACCCAATCACTGTTTTTCACCGGCAATCTCGATCAGGCCGCGCACTATGCCAAAATGAACATTGAGGTAGCGGTAAGGTCAGGACATCCACTCGGACTGTGTCGCGCACTGATTCACCCGATGCGGCTCTATTTTTGGGTCGACGATTTGGAACAGGTTGAACGAGGTCTTTCGACGCTCGAGCATACCGCTGAGAGCCATTCATTGGCGCCACTACGTGCGGTCGCTTTAGGGCTTAGGGGCCGATACCTGATCCGCGTCGGCCGCATGGCAGATGGTGTGCAACATCTAAAGGAGAGTTTGGAGAAGCTGGCGATTCATCGGTACGAAATACTTAAGGGTGATCTTGTCTCTGAATTGACGGTTGCCTTGGCGAAGCAAAACGCGCGCTCAGAAGCGTTGGCACTTGTCGATCAATGGATTGTCGCCACTGGCAAGGCCAACAAGCCTCTTCATCTGCCCTTCTTGGCCAAAGGCTGGGCGCTTGCGTCTGGGGACATGCCCGAGAGCCGATCGGCAGAGAAGTGTTTTGCAGAGGCGATGATGCAGGCGCAACAAGAGTCGGCGCTGCCGTTCGAATTGCGTGCTGGATTGGAACTCGCACGTATCTGGATCGGGCGCGGCGAGCTGCAGCGAGCCCATGATTTGATCAGCCCCGTCTACAGTCGGTTCTCCGAAGGTCTCACGACACCCGATCTCGTTTTGGCAAAGCAGATCCTCGAACAGACCAGCGTTCCGGCGCGGCAAACCGGGCGAAGGGTAGCGAAATCATCAGGCTGAGCGAAAGCTTGAACAGACGGTGGCACGAATGGCAATTAGTCTTGAACGGGTCTAATTTACGGGGTGGCGTTGTCAGGGTGGTGCGTTGAGCGCCTCTGGCGGTCGACGCCTGATCGGATGGCGCATATTCGAGGCGACGATCAGTTGAGCCTCACGGAAGCGCAGATTCAATGGGTGGCCTCAGGATCTGAAGGCGCGGTTGCCGAGCCGCACCGGATTGTCGCCCTCCAGCAGCAGCCGCTGTTCCGCAAGGAGCCGGAACGGGCCAAACGAGATCGCGCTTTCGTTCATCGAAGGAGGCCTTGGTTTCGACTACCCGTTTTCCTGGGATCGCCCAGGTCATCCAATAGCTGTTTCGCCGTGATAAGATCGGCGGTACCAAAGCCCTCCGTAAAGCGATCGTAGATCGGCCGGAGGCAGGCGATGGCGTCTGCAGGGCGGTCTTGCGAGCGTAACGAGCGGGCGAGGTTCGTCGCCGCTCGCAATTCCCATGACAGGGCTCCTTGCTCGCGCGCCCCATCAAGCGCTTGCCGCAAAAGTGCCTCCGCTGATCCTGCGGCGCCAGGCTTGTCCTGTTGCATCGTAAGTTCGCCCTTGAGGCGGATGAGCTCCGGCGAAAAGCAGCCGTCCTCAAACTGCTCGACGCCGGCCTCGATCGCCGCCAGCCCTTCGGTGGTCCGCCCGGCTTGGCCAAGGGCTTCCGCTAGCTGCGTGAGTCCGCTTAAGGAGCGAAAGCTGAAGTTGGGCGCGGCCACTTCGTACTGCCCGCTCGGCCGCCTCCGCGATCCGCCGTCGAGGTCACCAGCCTTGATGACGAGGACTTGTTCAAACCGCGCGCCGAAAGCGGCCCAATGAGGCAAGGCGTGCTGACGCGACAGCTCAACCAGCTTGGCAGTGTACTTGGTAGCCGCGAGCCGGTCACCCACCCAGAAGGCGATCGGACACGAAGCGAGGGCAAGGACAAAGCATTGTGAGATGGCGTGGCCAGTCGCGTCAGCTTCCCGGAGGCTCTGCTCCGCCATCCGCATGGCTTGATCGGCAAATCCCTGCAACCAGAGCACCCGCGCCAAGAATACGGTGACCAAGAGGCGAAAGTCCATGCCGAATCGGACGACATCCCGAAAGCGGACGACGTCCCGTCCGAGATCGCCTGCGGCACCCTGCGTCAGCAGTTGCTCAAGTTGGCCCCGCGCACTCACCTGATCGCCGACGAAGTGCTCGGCTACTGCTATCATGCTCTTGCCGAACATCTGATCGTTCTGATCCGAGCCGCGCAGGGAAAGTGAGTGGAACTCCAGCGCCAATGGTTGCGCCGTGCGAAAGCGGCCGATGCCGTTGTAATAGAAGTACAATCCCCAGAGGGCGCGCAGCTGGTACTCGACATCATCCAGGCGCTTGGCCATGTCGAGTACCTTGGTGAACGCTGCGACCATCTCGGAAGCCTCAGGCGTCGAGGCGCCCAGCGCGGCTTGCAATTGCATTGCCTCCCGCGGGTTCTCAGTCGATGCTGCTCCGAGTGCCTGCTGGACTCGTCTGCAGCACTCTTCAAGTAGCGATAAACGAATCCAGAGCGGGGGTGCCGCAGCCGTCAGTGCTAAACCGGTCGATGCCTCGCCGCCAGGTGAGAACGCCCAGTCGAGCGCCGCGCGCAGATTGTCAATGTCTTGGGCGTAGTCGGCCAGCCAGTCGCCCGTCGCTGCCGCCGGCGCTTCTGCTGATGCCCGCTCGAAGAGCTGACGATAGTATGCGGCGTGCCGACGCGCGATCGGTTCGCGCTCGCCGCTCGCACCAAGCATTTCCAGCGCGTAAGCGCGGGTGGTTTCGAGCAGCCGAAAACGCGCTTTGGTGCCACTGAGATCCGCGACGACCAACGATTTCGCCACCAGATCGGCCAAACGGTCGATCGCCCCACAGCCTATCGTTGCCGCGTCCATCGCGACGGCTGCGGCCGCCTCGACCGTGAAGCCGCCGGAGAATATGCCGAGAGCCCTGAAGAAAAGTTGCTCGTCCTTGCTCAGCAAGCCGTAGCTCCAATCGATCACGGCCCGCATCGTTCGGTGCCGCGGGACCCGTCCGCGACGGCGCGACCCAAGCGGCAGGCTGTCGCCCAGGTGTGCGGCAAGGCCTTCAAGTCCAAGCACCTCGACGCCGGGTGCGGCGAATTCGATCGCGAGCGGCAAGCCGTCGAGCCCACTGCAAATTTTGACCACCAGTGGGGCGTTCTCATTGGTCAGTGCGAAGTCTTCGACGATCGCGGTGACACGCTCGACGAATAGTTGCACGGCGGGGAAGGCCGCCGCCTCGGCGGCGGCCAGCTTGGAGGAGGCCAGGGGGCTCCCGAGCGGCCCCAGGCGGTACTCGTTTTCACCCGCTACCCGGAGCGGCTCCCGGCTCGTCGCCAAAATATCGACGTCGTTCGCTCCGCTGAGAAGCGCCGTCGCCAGGCTCGCCACCTCGTCGATGACATGCTCGCAATTGTCGAGGAGGAGGAGCATTCGGTTGTCCCTGACAGCAGCGACCAATCCGTGAATTGGATCTTCGGCGGGGATTTGAAGGCCGAGCACGGTCGCAACCGCGCTCGGCACCAGGCGCGCGTCACCGAGCGATGCCAAGTCGATGAGCCAGACGCCATGTTCGTATTCGGCGGTCATTCGCTCGGCGACGGCGAGGGCGGCCATCGTCTTGCCGATGCCTCCCGGTCCGACGATTGTCACCAGGCGCTGGCGCAATAGTCTTGAGATGAGCACTTGGACGGCTTCTTCGCGGCCGATCATCCGCGTCACGGTGAGCGGCAGATTGTGCACCGCTGCCGCCGAGACGGTTGCGGGCGGCAAGGTCCGCGATGGCTCGTCGATGCGTATGGGTGCGACGAAATTGTAGCCCCGCCCAACCACGGTGACGATGTAGCGATTGCCGCCCTGACCGTCACCGAGGGCTCGACGCAAGGCGCTGACCTGAATCTTCAGGTTCGCCTCTTCGACGAACGTTTGCGGCCAGGCGCGAGCCATCAGCTCTTCCCTGCCGACCACTTCGCCGCCACGCTCGACCAGAGCGGCGAGAATGTCGAAGGCGCGGTTGCCGAGCCGCACCGGCTTGTCGCCCTCCAGCAGCAGCCGCTGCTCGGCAAGGAGCCGGAACGGGCCAAACGAGATCGCGCGTCCGTTCATCGAAGGAGGCCCCAGATCGATCATCCTCCTTTTTACCCAATTTTACTTGACGGGGGCAGACCCGGATTCGCTAGCCGACGCTTGGGGCGGCGGCGTCGATCAGCGCTGGCGGTCATTGCGGTGATGCCCGAACCGACCACAGCGCGGCGTCTTTGCGCGAGTTAGTCGCTGTAGAGGCTGGGATTTGCGGTGTTCGCGACCCTTACCGAGGATCGGCGTACGGCGGGCGGGGCATCGCTCGACGGAGTGCCGGGCTCTTCCGCTCGGAATCTCGGCCCGACCTTCGTGCAAACCGGGTCGAGTACCGGCGCCGCGGCGGCTTGCCAACGGACGCTATACCAATTTACCGGGTCACATGGACATTTGACTGGTGCGGGTAGAACAGTTGTGTGAGCGTATGCTCCACGTCTGAGCGAATGCTCATGGGAATTGTGGCCGTTTGGCTCTAGGAGAACTGCGCGCATCGCCCATGCTCGCCGTAGTTTCAAGCATGGAGCTCTTCAGGGAGCCGATCCTTCGAGCAATGTTCACGTGAGAGTCGAAGTAGGCCAGATAAGCGTTCTTTTACTGAGTGAGCATCGCGGAATGCGCGAAATCCGTGTTGAGAACCATGGCTAGCGATAGTGTTCACAGAGACTTGAAGTTTGGCCCTTTTGAGCTTTCGAGCAGGGAGCGGGTGCTTCGGCGCGACGGTGTGATGCTGCCCCTTGGCGGCAGGGCGCTCGACATCCTGATCTACCTTGCCGAGCGCCCGGGTGAGGTCATCTCAAAGCAGGAACTGACCGGTCATGTCTGGTCGGATGTGACCGTAGAGGAGGGGAGTCTCCGGGTCCACGTGGCTGCGATCCGCAAGGCACTTGGTGACGGCCAATTTGGCAACCGATACATCGCAAACATCAAGGGACGGGGTTACTCGTTCGTCGGCACCGTCGTTCCGCTCGCAGGCAGTACTGAGAGCAGGAAGGATGGGTCCCGGCAGCAAGGCAGGCTCCCCGTGCGGCCGATCATGATGATTGGGCGTGAAACGGTGATCAGCGAGGTTAGCGACAAGCTTCGAAATGAGCGGTTCGTGACCCTGCTCGGCCCCGGCGGCATTGGCAAGACGACGATTGCCTTGGCTGTTGGCCACGCCGTTGCCGAGGAGTTTGACGGGAAAGTCCATTTTGTTGACTTGGAAAGCCTTACCGATCCGCGCCATGTTGCGGGGGCCGTCGCGACGTCCCTGGGAGTTGCACTCAAATCGAAAGATCCCGGCCTGGAGCTGGTCGACCTCGTTCGTTCGAGAAAGCTTCTGATCATTCTCGATAGCTGTGAGCACGTGATCGAGGCGGTCGCCTTGCTTGCCGAGCAACTCTGCCAGCAAACGGAAGAGATCCATGTTCTGACCACGAGTCGAGAATTGCTGAAAGTAGAGGGTGAGCATTGTTACCGGGTTCTTCCCCTTGATTTCCCACCAGACAGCTCAGAGCAAACAGCAAATGCCGTGCTTCGATATCCGGCAGTGCAGTTGTTTGTACGGCGCGTGGCGGCGAGGGCGGGAAGCGTCGTTCTCACCGACGAGGAGGCGCCGTTTGTCGCGGAAATGTGCCGAAGGCTGGATGGCATACCCCTGGCAATCGAGTTGGCTGCGGGCCAAGTGGCCGCGCTCGGCATCAAGAACACGGTTGCCCGTCTGGTGTCTCGGCTGGAACTGCTGAGACTAAGCCATCGGACGACCGTTCCCAGACACCGGACCCTCAAGGCAACATTGGATTGGAGCTACAATCTGCTGTCTGACGGAGAGATGATTGTTCTTCGACGCATCGCTCCCTTCGCCGGCATTTTCACCCTTGAGGGCGCGCGGTATGTCGCGGGCGAGCTCGGCGCAGGCGCCGGAGGAATTTTTGACACGATCGCCGGCCTGGTCGAGAAGTCATTGATAGCAACTCGGATCGACGAAACGCAGGCGCAGTATCGGTTGCTGGACACGACTCGGGCATATGCGCTCGAAAAATTGGAGGAACATGCCGAAGTCGACGTAGTCTTTCGCCGGCACGCGGAATACGTCGCCGGCTATCTCGAATCGCAACAAGCGGCGCAGCCGGCTCTGTTAGAGGCTGAAAGAGTCGCGGCATATCCTGGTCCATCGGGAAACATCCACCCAGCGCCAGAGTGGAGCTTTGGGCCGCCCGGCAATAGACAGATCGCGATGGGACTCCCGGCCGCTTCAACGCATTCCAGCCAATTGGGTAGTGTCCGTGCGGCGCTGGAATGGAGCTTTGGGCCGAATGGCGACGATGAGATCGCGACGAGGCTCGCGTCCGCCTCAACGCAGCTGTTTCTCGAACTGTCCCTGTTGATCGAATGCCGAGTCTGGGCAGAGCGAGCGATCGCACGTCTCGGAGATCAGCACAAAAACTCTCGCCGGGAGATGGAGATCCACGCATCACTGTCCTTGGCCCTGATGCATTCCGAGGGGAGCAGCGAGCGGGTTCGGGAGGCTTTTTCTCGGGCGCTGGACATTGCGGCCATACAAGGAGACTTTGCCTACGAGCTGCGGCTCCTGAGCGGGCTCTTCATGTATTATCGCTGGAACATCGACATCAAGGCAGCGCTCGATATCGCCTCCCGAAGCCAAGAGGTGGCCTTAAAAACCAAGGATCACGACGACATGGCGCTTGCTGAATCGATGTTGGCTGCCGCCCATCATTTGGCCGGAAATCACCCCGTCGCACAAGAGCATTTCGAATCCGGCCTGAGGCACTCTGCATTCGGCGTGGGCTTCCGCGCGGGGCGCCACTTGTTTCATCACAGCAGCCTTTTGCTCGTCGGGATGGCTCGTTGTCTGCTGTACAGAGGGTTCCTGGACCAGTCATTAGACTACGCCAAGCGCGCCATAGAGGAAGGCGAAAAATCCAACCACCCAGCCACGCTGTGTCGATCTTTGAGCCTGGTTCTTACGGTCTATCTGGCTCTGGCGGACTCTCGTCGGTCGGAGCAGTACATCGTGCAGTTGACTGAGCTCGCTGCGGCCTACTCCTTGAAGCCCTACCGCGCCATAGCGACTGGCCTGCGAGGTCAGTGGCTGCTGCTTCAAAATGATCTCCGCGAGGGGATTCCGCTGCTGAAGAGGGCTTTGGAAGAGCTTCACACTCAACGTCACGAAATGCTCAACATGGAGTTTCTTTGCGACCTGGGTGCAGGTCTTATCGCAATAGGTGGACACCAGGAGGCGCTGACCCTGACTGCAAACGCAATTGAATCGCAGCATCGCGGCGGAAAATACCTGTACATGCCCGCCTTGTTCACGTTGAAAGGGCTCATCTTGGCGTCTCGATCGGCCGAGGATCATTTGGAAGCGGAAGCAAGTCTGCTGTCGGCGATCGACTGGGCGAAACGCCAGTCCGCCACCCTGTTTGAATTGAAGGCTGCGACGGACCTTGCCGAGCTGTTACTGAAACAGGATCGCGTAGCAGAAGCCTACACGCATCTCAGCGCGGCTCTTGATCGAATGCCCGCCGGAATAGTATCTCCCGATCATGCGCGCGCCCTGCAAATCCTCAACCGGCTGCAATCCGGCGCCAGGGCTGTAGGCTCAGCTTCACCGCGTGGTGACAAGGCCCAGGGTCTGTGCGCGTGATACCGCTTGCGCACGCCTCTCCACACCCAGTTTGCTGAAAATGCTCTTGAGGTGCGACTTCACGGTCTCAGGACCGATATCAAGGCTCCGAGCGATTTCCTTGTTGGACAATCCTTGTGCGATCAGCGTGAGAATGTCAGTCTCGCGCGGGCTCAATGCGCTGAGAATTCGTGCACCGGAAGTCGGCGCCAGGCGGTCTTGTCCGGCTCGCTGCAGACCCGCCACGAGCCGATCGACATAGGGAATAACGTCCGTCTTGACATTGCCGCTGTCCTGGGTCGCCTGGAGAAGCTTGGAAATGATTGGCCCCTCGTCCAAAACGGTTTGATAGAGACCGGCTGCAGCGCACGTGGCAAGAACGCGGCGAAAGCGGCTCGCCGCCTCCGCGACTTTGCCTGCACTGAGTTGAACGGCCGACAGACGGATCGCAATGCAGATCAAGAACTGACGATGCTGCATTGCTTCGGCTTCGCGTTGTAGCTGTTGCAGGATTGCAATGGCGTCGTCGGGACGGGCCTGTTGCCCCAACAAATGAGCGTGCGCCAACTTGTGGTGCCATTCAATTTCCGACCAGGCGCAAGGCCTGGGCGCCGGGTACTTCCGCGCAAGGCGCTCCAAGCGATCGACGCATGCGGCGGCTTCATCCAGCCGTCCATTGTTCACGCAGAGCCGCGCCTGCTCCGCTATTGCGCCAGCGGAGAGCCTTCCCCAGTCACGTGCGGCGCCCTGATTTTCAGCCCGCTCCAGCAACGTGCGGGCTCGCTCGAAATTCATCCGAGCGGTAGCGACCCTGGCGATCACGAAATAGGCGCTCCAAACGCAGTCGAGCATTGTCGCCGAGCTGATCAGCGATACGCGATCGATGACCCAGGCCTCCGCCTCATCGAGCTGACCTTGCTCGTACTTGGTTCGTGCGATCAGACTTGCCGGCAAAGCCGCGGCAATCGAGTTCGGCCCGACATCTTGCTCGGCGATCCGCAAGGCCTCGCGATAGTGTCCATCTGCCGCCGCGAGGCGTATTTGCCGTTCCTCCGCAAGTCCTTTAAGGCAGTGTCGATACACCGAGGCAAATACGTTCCTGCGATCCTCGTCGACTGAATATGGAATCCAGGGCGTCGCATGGAACTGCTTGAGGTTCCCCGCCTTCATATGGCCGAAGCGAACGACATTTGACGCAACGTTCGCAGTCCAAGGATCGGAGGAACGGTTCACGCAATCCTGTGCCAGAGGCAGAGCTCTTTCGCTGTCGTCCTTCAGCGCGATAGCAACAGAACGGATCGCTTGGCATTCGTGCAGCAAGTCGCTCTCTGGCAGACGCGTTGCAGCGATATCGCCCTCTATGTCAGTTGCGAGCTTCAGGGCCTCATCGAAGCGAAGCGCGAGTGCAAGCCCCCAAGCGATGGCCAATCTGACCTCGCACTGACCTCGCATGAGTTCCTCGGGAAACTGGCGCTGCCATTCGAGCAAGGTGAACAAATCACCCCTCTTTATCAGAGCCATGGCACAATTCTTCATCCAACTGATCGCTCGATCGGAATCGCCGGCTGCGATCGCGTGCTGAACAGCCTCGGTCCATAATTCTCGGGAGGCATACCAAAGGGCGGCACGTCCGTGCAGCTCTCGGACTTCAATGCCGCGGTCCGCTTCCAGCCTCTGTCTCAAAAATTCAGCGAGCAGCGTATGATAACGAAACCAGACACCATCGTTATCGAGCGGCGTGAGCAGCATTTGGCGCTGGGCAAGCAATGCCAGGATTGTGTGGCTCGAGCTCGAACCCGTTACAGCTTCGCATAAAGGGCCGGAGAGCCGATCAAGAATGGCCGTTCGCAGCATGAAGTCGACCAATTCGACCGGAAGCCCATCCAACATCTCCGCCAAATAGGCGGCGATTGGACGCTGCGAACCCGAGAGATTGTGTACATACTCCTTGAGGCCGAATCCCGACTGCGAGGGCATGGATGAGATAATTCGCAGGGCCGCGGGCCACCCTTCAGTCTTGCGTTGCAACAGTTGAACGTCGGGGAATTCCAGCACGCCAGGCTTGGCGCTGTCCAGAAAGGCTTTTGTCTCCTGCATGTCGAATCGTAAGGCTACGGCATCAATCTCGATCAGCTGATTCTGGGCTCGCAGGGTCGCAAGCGGCAGGGGAGGTTCGGCGCGCGTCGTAAGCACCACATGACAGTGAGACGGTGCGTGCTTCAGGAAATAGGCGACCGCTTGATGGATGCGAGAGGCGCGGAGCCAGTGATAGTCTTCGAGAAACAGATATACATCATCTTCCATCTCTGCCAGGTCATTGATCAAGCTGGACAGGATGGCTGTCGGGTCGATCAGGTTGTTCTCAAGGATCAACCCAATCGCCCCGGCGCCAACGTCCGGACAGGCATGGTGCAGGGCCTGAGATAGATAAAATAGAAACCGTGTGGCCTCGTCGTCGTCTGAATCGATGGTCAGCCACCCAACGCAATTGCCGCTTTGCTCGAGTTTCTCGGCCCAGGCGGCCGCCAGTGAGCTCTTGCCGAATCCCGCGGACGCCTTGATGACACCAAGTCGCTTAGCCGGGAGTTCGGACAAGATGGCGAGGAGCCGAGGACGTGCGATCAAACCCCGGAATCGTGCGGGCACGATCTTGGTCGCCAGAAATGGCAGCTGTCCTCCGCCAGGCAAGGTGCCCGTTCCATATGCAAGATGGCTCGAGCGCGGCTGGATCAAGGGCTCCCCCTATCGACGTCGGTCCTCCCCCCATTCGGGGGATGCAAACAATGGCGGAAGTGTACGATCTCTGTTCGCGATAGGGAAGCGGCATGGGCAAGGCTGCGCGCAGCGAGCCCGAGCTGATGTCTATCAGGAACGCACGTTGTGTTTCGCCCGGGTGATCGAACATGCCAGACGAGCGCACCATGTCCACAAGAGCCATGGCTGACGATGACGTTCATAGAAATCTGCAGTTCGGCCCTTTCGAGCTTTCGATTGGCGAAAGGGTGCTGCGGCGCGAGGGTGTGGTGTTGCCCCTTGGCGGCAGGGCGCTCGACATCCTGATCTACCTTGCCGAGCATCCGGGTGAGGTCATCGCGAAGCAGGAGCTCATCGATCACGTCTGGTCGGACGTAACGGTCGAGGAGGGGAGCCTCCGGGTCCACGTCGCCGCGATCCGCAAGGCGCTTGGTGACGGCCAATTTGGCTACCGATACATCGCAAACATCAAGGCACGGGGCTACTCGTTTGTCGGCAGCGTTGTCTCCATCGCCGGTGGCACGGAGCGCAGGAACGCTAAGTTCCGCCACCAAGGCAGGCTCCCCGTGCGGCCGCTCATGATTGGCCGTGAAACGGTGATCAGCGAGGTTAGCGACAAGCTGCGAGATGAGCGGTTCGTAACCCTGCTCGGCCCCGGCGGCATTGGCAAGACGACCATTGCCTTGGCTGTTGGCCACGCCATTGCCGAGGAGTTTGACGGGAAAGTCCATTTTGTCGATCTGGGAAGCCTTACCGATCCGCGCCATGTTGCGGGGGCCGTCGCGACGTCCCTGGGAGTTGCACTCAAATCGAAAGATCCCGGCCTGGAGCTGGTCGACCTCGTTCGTTCGAGAAAGCTTCTGATCATTCTCGATAGCTGTGAGCACGTGATCGAGGCGGTCGCCCTGCTTGCCGAGCAACTCTACCAGGAAACGGAGCGGGTCCATCTTCTGGCCACGAGCCGCGAATTACTGAAAGTCGAGGGCGAGTATTGTTGCCGGGTTCCTCCCCTTGATTTTCCACCGGGCGGCTCGGAACAGACGGCAAATGCTGTGCTCCGATACCCGGCGGCGCAGTTGTTTGTACAACGCGTGGCGGCGAGAGCGGGAAGCTTTTCTCTCACCGACGAGGAGGCGCCGTTTGTCGCGGACATGTGCCGAAACTTGGATGGTATGCCGTTGGCCATCGAGTTGGCGGCGGGTCAGGTGGCCGCACTCGGCATCAAGAACACGGTTGCCCGCCTGGTGTCTCGATTGGAACTGCTGAGACTAAGCCATCGGACGGCCGTTCCCAGACACCGGACCCTTAAGGCGGCACTGGACTGGAGCTACAATCTGCTGTCTGACGCAGAGAGGATTGCTCTTCGACGCATCGCTCCTTTCGTTGGCCATTTCACCCTTGAGGGTGCCAGATATGTCGCCGGCGAGCAGAGTTCCGTCGACGCAGAGATTTTCGACGCCGTCGCAGGCCTGGTTGAAAAGTCGTTGATCGTAACCCGGCTTGACGGCAGTCAGCAATGGTACCGAATGCTTGACACGACGCGGGCATACGCACTCGGAAAATTGGAGGAGCATGACGAACTCGATGTGATCTCCGGCCGACACGCGATATCCGTCGCGGAATTTCTCGAATCGCAGAGGGAGATGATGCTGGCCTTGCCGAGAGCGAGGAGGACCGCAGCCTATTTCGACCAATTGAGCAACATTCGTGCGGCGCTCGAATGGAGCTTTGGTCCTCACGGTGACGACGAAATCGCGACTCGACTGGCCGCCGCTTCAGCACAGGTGTTTCTGGAGCTGTCACTACTCATCGAATGCAAAGCGTGGTCGAAACGGGCTATAGCGTGCCTTGGAACTCGAAATCAAAACTCTCGCCGGGCGATGGAAATCTATGCATCGTTATCGTTGGCATTGATGCATACTGAAGGTAACGATCAACACGTTCGAGCGTCTTTTTCGCGCGCGCTCGAGATTGCGACCAATCAGGGAGACCTTGCCTATGAGCTCAGGCTCCTGAGCGGACTCTTCATGTATTCGCATTGGACCATGGATATTCGCGGTGCGACCGACATCGCCGCCCGGAGCAAGAAATTAGCGCTGAAGACGCGGGATCCCGATGACATGGCGCTGGCGGAATCGATGTTGGCCGCCTCCAATCATCTGCTGGGAAATCACATCATCGCACAACAACATTGCGAGTCCGGTCTCCGCTACTCGGGATCCGATCCGCGCTTTCGAGCCGGACAGCACCTGTTTCACTACACCAGCTTCCTGCTCGTTGGTATCGCTCGTTCTCTGCTGTATAGAGGCTTGCTCGATCGATCGCTGGCGTATGCGAAGCTCGCCATTGAGGAAGGTGAAAAATCAGGCCATCCGGCCACATTTTGCCGATCCCTGGCTCTGATCGTTCCTGTCTTTCTGACCATGGCGGACACCAGACGGTCGGATCGGTACATCGCCGAATTGAGCGATCTCTCGGCGGCGCACGCCTTGAAACCATACTGTGCCATAGCGACTGGCCTGCGAGGTCAATGGTTGCTCCTTCAAAACAATCTCCTTGATGCAATTTCATTGCTGAAAAGGGCTTTGGAGGAGCTTCACGCTCAGCGTCAAGAAATGCTGAATATGGATTTCGCCTGCGATCTGGCCGCGGCTCTCATGAATGTTGGTGAGCACGAGCAGGCGCTGAGACTGGTCCTGAACGCAAGCGATGTTCAGCAGCGCGTCGGAAAATTTCTGCACATGCCCGCCTTGTTCAGGATGAAAGGGCTCATCTTGGCGTCCCGATCGGCCGAGGATCATGTTGAAGCCGAAGCAAGTCTGCTGTCGGCAATCGACTGGGCGAAGCGCCAGTCCGCCACCCTGTTTGAATTGAAGGCTGCGACGGACCTTGCCGAGCTGTTACTGAAACAGGATCGCGTAGCAGAAGCCTACACGCATCTCAGCGCAGCTCTTGATCGAATGCCGACCGGAGTTGTATCCCCGGCTCACAAGCGCGCCCTGCAAATTCTCGACCGGCTCCAATTCGGCACCAAGGCCGTCGGCTGACGCATGTCCCGACGAAGTGGAATCCGGTTCGCCGACAGGGACATGCGCCTACGCTGTAGAGCGGACACCTGCGACTACCGTGCGCTGCCTGCGCAGCCGGCTTCAAGTTCTCGCACCTCGATACAAGCCTAAGCCTGCAGTTGGGTGCACGTTGTGGCAGGAATGGTCACAGCAGGGTTTGAATGCAATGGGCAAGCTGGTCGCGGACATCATTGTTGAGACCTTGCAGAATGCAGGCGTCAGGCATTGTTATGGCGTGGTGGGCGACACGCTCAATCTGATCGCCCGCTCACTCGAAAAAAGCGAAATCGAGTGGGTGTCGGTGCGACATGAAGAAGCAGGAGCGTTTGCCGCACAGGCGGAGGCGCAGGTAGCGGATCGCTTGACGGCAGTTGCCGGGAGCTGCGGCCCCGGCAGTCTGCATTTCATCAACGGGATATTCGAGGCCAATCGCAACCGTGCGCCCGTCATCCTGATCGCCAGTCAGATCATTCGGGACGAATTGGGCTTCGATTTCATTCAGGAGGTCGACTTCAAGCAGGTCTACAGGGACTGCAGCGTCTTCTGCGACATGATCCATACGCCGGAGCAGGCGCGCCGGAAGGCCGTGATCGCCTGCCAAACGGCCCTGGCGAAACGCGGTGTTGCCGTTCTGATCGTGCCGGCGGATATCTCCGCGTCGGTCGTGGATGATGACATCCCTTATGCGGTGCATGTCGCTAGGCCCGTCACGCGGCCCAACGACGGCGATCTCGCCGAGATCGCCGATATCCTCAACAAAAGCGAAAATGTCGTGTTGTACGGCGGATCGGGCTGCCAGGGGGCACATCAGGAGATTCTCTCGGTTGCCAACAACCTGAAGGCGCCAATCGCGCATACGTCGCGCGCAAAGGACTTTCTCGAGTTCGACAATCCCTACAACATCGGAATGACCGGGATGCTCGGCAACGAGGCCGGCTACCATGCGCTGCTGGACTGCGACGCGCTGTTGATGTTGGGCGCGGACTTTGCCTGGCGGCAATTTTACCCCGACAAGGCAAAGATCGTGCAGGTCGATATTGACCCGACTCATCTCGGCCGACGTCATCCGATCACGAAGGGCGTTGTCGGCGATGTGAAGGCGACGATGGCGTCATTGCTGCCGATGCTGGTTGAGCGCAGCGACGCCTCGTTCCGAAGCGCGTACGTTAAGCGCTACGCAAGATACAAAGAAGCGGACGAGGTCAGGATTGTAGCCGGCCACGATGGCAGCATTCCCGGCAGCTATTTGACCAAGGTGATCAGCCACCACGCAGCAAAAGATGCGCTGTTCACGGCCGACGACGGTACCCCGGCCGCCTGGGCCTATCGCCATATCGAGGCGAACGGTCAGCGCCGGATTTTCGCGAGTCTGCTTCATGGAACGATGGCCAACGGCATGCCGTCGGCGATTGGACTGCAAAAGGCAGAACCTGGTCGGCAGGTGGTGTGCATGGCGGGCGACGGTGGAATTTCGATGCTGTTCGGAGACCTGATGACGGTCGTGCAGCAGGAGTTGCCGATCAAGATTGCCGTCTACGACAACGGCAAGCTTGGCTTCGTGGAGATCGAGCAAAAGGCCGAGGGGATGCTTGACACCTTTACGAAGTTGAAGAACCCGAACTTTGCCGGGGTCGCGCGCGTGTTAGGTCTCTGGGGCCAGACGGTCTCGGCCGCGGGCCAGCTCGAAGTTGCTGTGAAGGACTGGCTGGCGCAACCAGGGCCAGCACTTCTGCACGTGCACGTCAACCCGATGCAACTCGTCATGCCGCCATTCATGCAGGTAGAGCCGGCGATCGGGATGGCGCTTTATTCGACTCGCGCCATCTTGCACGGCCGGGGAGGCGACGTCTGGGAAATGGTGAAGGAAAAGTTCGTCTAGCCCAAGCGTCGTCCCCAGTGAATGCGCGATGCGGGCCGCGCAACATGAGTGTGGTCAAGCGTCGTTGTCACGGGCTGACCGCGATTGCTCAACTCGCGGGAGCTGTCTGCTGTGCCCATAGCCAGATATTTTATGGTTGTCGGAAGCGCGCTCGTGGTTCTTCTGCTGATAGCCGGCTGGTCTTTGCCGGCGCCTCCGCCGAGTTTTCCTGATCGGCCGGAGATCGTCAAAAGGGCGGCCATCCGGATCAAGTCTGCACATAAATGGCCGGAGAAAGTCGTCCTGGACACCAGCCAGCCGACAATAGCACCTCCGACCGTCGAGCAGTCTCCGGCGGCGCAATCGGTCCGGCTACCGCCTGACGAAGCGGGAGATCAATCCAATCTTGAGGCTATGGCCCAGTTGAAGCCAGATACGCAGCCGGTCGCCATCGATCGTCCAACCTTGCGTATCAAGCGCGGTTTGGCACGGACGGTCCGATCAAGGCGTGTGGCCAGAGGTCCCGTTACACGTCTGCTGGCAAGGGCCGAAGCGGGTGGGGGCTGTTGCCAGTTTGGGTGGATCGACAACGGTCAAACAAGCTCGAATGCTATGTCGCGCAGGCGCGCCGCGTCGCCATGGCCCTTCGAATGATTTGCGCTCGCTGGCAGGAATTGGAAGACGAACAGATGCTGGCGTTGCGCACGGAACTGCGCAGTAACCGTCTAAATGGATCAGGAATGAACAAGATCGTCCGAAGCAGGTCCGCTACCCCATACAGCATCAAGAGGACTAGGTTACATGTCCAAACCTGCAACGTTAAGTGCGGGCCGCCGCACCTTCTCCGGTTCGTCTGCGAACAAACGCGATTCCAGGATCGATGGTCATGCTCGAACGCCGCAGACTTTGTCGCGGCACATTGCCGCTCCTCCGATGCGGACGCAAGATCGACCGCCCAGGCGGTGATCACACGCGCGCGCACACCATGGAGCCAACCAGCATCTCGCATGGGAGTAGGGTTTGCATGACCGAATACCCAATCGCTACGCGCGCTGTGATCATCCTCTGGACCAATCCTGCAGTAATGCGGGCCGAGGTCGTCTTTGACGCGATTGAAGCCGATTGGAGCGCCGTGGCGTCGAGTTATAAGGGCCTCTGTCTGAGACTATTCGTTGCGCGAGCTGTCTGGAACGGCATTGCTATCCGAAGGAAGTAGCGGCGAATGCTTGGCGCCATTTTGGTCGGAGAGAACAGTCGTGGAGCACGAAATGACAAAACACATTGTGCAGTTGCCGAACCCAGATGAATCATTGCTGCTTCGTGAGTTGAATCACAGAATACAAAGCGAGCTTACGTCAGCCATATACGCGGTTTCCGCCAAGGCGGTGCAGTCGGATAGCGTGGCGGTCAAGGCCGCGCTCCTCGACGTCGTCGACCTCCTGCATCAATGCGCCGATGTTCATCGGGCGCTGCGCATGCCAGATCAGGGGTGCCTCACCGATGCCGCGAGGGACCTTCAGCAGCTTTGCTTCTCTATTACGAAATACCGACTGGACCGCCTGGCGATACATCTCTTGTTTTCAGCGGATGATCTGCGGCTTGAAGGAGAACGGTGCCGGAAGCTTGGGCTGATTGTATCCGAGCTACTGACCAATGTGGCACGACATGCACAATTCGACGCTGGAACTCCAGAATTGCGAGTGGAGTTGAAGCTTGCAGGCAACGTCGTAAAGTGCAGGGTCTCTGACAATGGCTCGGCACCTGAACCTATCCGGCGCGGCCGAGGGCTGGCAATCATCGGTGAGCTGGCCAGCAGTTTGGGCGGTCGGGTTCATACGTCTTGCGCGGCCGATGGATGTTCCTTCCTTCTCACCTTCCCATTGACTGAGCCCGAGCAACGTGCCGCCGGCGCGGCTCATGTTGTTTTGAAGCGGAGGAAGATGGGCCGCCCTCACGGGTTGCAGGCGTCTAGAACTGAGGGTCTGGGGCTGGCTAGGAACGTTCGCATCTTTCGGATCGAAGGAGCCTGAGCCGACTTGATCGCAGCCAATAGGTCCCGCTCCAGGTCCCGAGCGGACTCTGGGGTTCATGAAAAGCATGGCGTGTGGATGGGCGGGAGTGAGCATCCGCACCTCGCGGTCAAAAGCAAACCTCGAATATGTTCGCTGTCCCTGTGTAGGCAGGTAGCCGAACCCCGGCGAACGGAAAGCGATGATTCGATGTTGTGCCATCTTGCCGGCTTCCGTTCCCTTCCGGTGGCGGTCGCGCTCGTGGGCGGCATTTTTCTCATCGACACGCTGTCGTCGCTCCAGTTTGCGGTAGCTTCCCTGTACGTGATTGTTGTTTTGATTGCCGCACATGACCTTCATCGCCGTGGCGTTGTGATCACGGGCGTCACCTGCGCATTTCTTACTGTCTTCTGCGTGGCACCTGTTTCTGCGTCCCGCCCTGGTCTTTCAGGAGGTTGTCCATTCGGCCCTGACCGGAAACTCTGAAGTCGCCAAACCACCAGCGATTCGCGGAGAACCGAATGGACACCCACAAGAATGCCCCCTGACGCCCAAAGGTCGAGAGGCGATGGTTCGCGCCGTCGTGGACGGCGGCTTATCCAAGGCCGCTGCGGCGCGCCAGTTCAACACCTCAGCGAAAACAGTTGCTAAATGGGTCGAACGTTTCCGTGACGGCGGCGTTGATGGCTTGCTCGACCGCTCCTCCAGGCCTCTTTCATTGCCAAACCAAACAGCGCCTGCCACGTGTGCGGTCGTTGAGGCTTTGCGCCGCCAGCGCTATACGGGGAAGCAGATTGCGGCCGAGGTCGGCGTGTCTCCGGCGACCGTCAGTCGCATTCTTCGGCGGCTGGGTCTTAACCGGCTCTCGGCGCTGGAACCGGCCGAACCGGTGCGGCGCTATGAGCGCGAACATCCTGGCGAACTGATCCATATCGACATCAAAAAACTCGGCAAATTCAATCGCATCGGCCACCGCATCAGCGGTGACCGGACTGGACCAAACAAGAGCCGCGGCGTCGGCTGGGAGTTCGTCCATGTCTGCATCGACGACGCCTCCCGCGTCGCCTTCAGCAGGGTGATGAAGGACGAGAAGAAGGCCAGCGCCGTGGCTTTCCTCAAGGCGGCTGTCGCCTACTATGCGAGCCTGGGCGTGACGATCGAGCGTGTCATGACCGACAACGGTTCCTGCTATCGCTCCGAAACCTTTGCCAGGGCCTGCAGGAAGCTCGGCCTCAAGCACATCCGCACCAAGCCCTACACGCCCAAGACCAACGGCAAGGCCGAGCGCTTCATCCAAACATCACTACGTGAATGGGCCTACGCCCGTGCCTACAACACCTCGGAAGAACGTGCTGCTGAACTGCCCATATGGCTTCACCGCTACAATTGGCATCGGCCTCACGGCGGGATAAAGTCGCAAACACGTATCAGTAGACTCGGTCTAACCGGGAACAACCTGTTGAGGCTCCACACCTAGGCGAGGTAAAGAAACGTTTTCTATCATCTAGTTAGGTCGGTGTAGGATGGACGGTCCAAGCTTTTGCCGCCTGTTTGGGCCGTAGCTTGCTCGGTCAGGGTGGTTCCCATCGCAACGGGGTTGGTTACATTGGGCGGCCGCCTGATCCGGAACCACGCGCATGACCTTGGATATCCTCGTCAAGAACGTTGCCCTGTGGGGCGCCGACGAACATTGCGATCTCGGGATCGCCGACGGCCGTTTCGTTAGCATCGCCCGGGCTACCGAGTCCACAGATGCCGGCCTCACACTCGATGCCGAGGGCCGAATGGCGGTCTCCGGATTTGTCGAACCTCACATTCACCTCGACAAGGCGCTGATCTCCGAGCGCGCCCCGGTCAACGTTTCGGGGACGCTGACGGAAGCGATCGAAATTCTCTGGAACATCAAGCGCAACTACACGGTCGACGAGATTGCCGATCGCGCATCGCGTGTGCTCGAGCGCGCGCTGGAGCATGGTATCTCCAGATTGCGCACCCATGTCGACGTCGACCCGATCGGAGGCGTGCGCCCGGCCGAAGGTCTGATCCGCGCCCGCGACCGCTTTCGCGACCTGATGGATATCCAGATCGTCGCTTTTCCGCAGGAAGGCATCGTCAAGTCGCCTGGCACCGAAGCGTTGATGCGCCAGGTGATGAAATCAGGCGTCGATGTCGTCGGCGGCATGCCCTTCAACGAGGCATCGCCGGCGGACAGCCGCCGGCATATCGAGATTGCCTTCGACATCGCCAGGGAATTCGACGCCGACATCGACATGCATGTCGACGAGACCGACGATCCGATGGCGCGAACGCTGGAAGTGCTCGCCGAACTGACGATCAGGAATGGCTGGCAGGGCCGGGTGACCGCCGGCCACACCTGCGCGCTGGCGAGCTACCCGCGCGACTACGCCGACCACGTGATCGGCTGTCTTCGCAAGGCTGGCGTCAACATGATCGCCAACCCGGCCACCAATCTGATGTTGCAGGGCCGGCTTGACGATTATCCCAAACGGCGTGGCGTGACGCAGGTCAAGGAATTGTTGGCGGCAGGCGTCAATGTGGCCTGTGGCCAGGACTGCGTGCATGATACTTTCTATCCCTTCGGCCAGAACGATCCGCTCGAAATCGCATTCCTGTTGTGCCATGCATCGCAGATGAGCCAGCCAGCCGAAATTCGCACCGTCATGGACATGGTAACCAGCCATGGCGCCAAGGCATTGCGCGTCCCGGATTTTGGCGTGGCGGTTGGCGCGACGGCGGATCTGGTAGTGCTGGAGGCCCGCGATGCGCGCGAGGCATTTGCGACGCGGTCTCCGCGTCGCTGGGTGATCCGAAAGGGCAAGCTAATCGCTGAGACAAGACTTGAGACGTATCGCTATTTTGATCTGCCAGCTGTCCCGGCCCAATAAGGACTAACGAATTTGGATTTTCGCCAACTGCGTTACGCGCTTTCGGTCTACAAGGAGCGCAGCTTCACCAAGGCCGCGAAGCGACTGAATATCTCGCAGTCGGCGGTCAGCGAGCAGGTCAAGTTACTCGAGGAGGAAATCGGTTTCGAGCTGTTTGCACGGACGTCTCGCGGCATCGAATCCACCGACCGCGGTCGCACCTTCCTGTACGAGTCCGAACGGGTGATGGGCGATTTGCTCAGCCTTTCCGACACTGCCCGCCGGCTGCGCGGCGTGCTGCAGGACACGCTGACGATCGCCATGGGGTCCGGCATGGCCCAGATCTTCATTCCGCGCATGTTCACCGACCTGACAGCCAGACTGCCGGGCGTGCGGCTTGAAATCTTGACCGCGCCGACCAAGAACATCTTCAGCGAACTGCACGAAGAGCGGATCGATGTGGGGATTGCGATTGAATCCGATCCAGAGCGACTGCCGGCCGGACTGGTGTTCGACCGCCTGATCGACGTCGAGATGGCATTGATCACGCATCCGAAGCATGCGCTGGCGCGCTCCAAGCAGCCCATCGATATCGGCCGCCTGCTTGCAGAACCCTTTATTATGAGCGAATTGACGGTCGGATACGGGCAGGTGGTGCTGTCGCTGTTCACCGATCTCGGTATCAAGCCGAATATTCTTGCGGTCGTCGATAATATCGAGACCATCAAGATGATTGTGCAATCCGGAGGCGGTATCGCCATCGTGCCGCGCGCCTGCGCGGAAAATGAGGTCACGCTGGGATTGCTGAAGGCACTTTCGATTCAACCGGCGCGGAATGTTGCGTTCAGCCTGTTTCGACGGCGTGAACCGATGTCGCGCCGCAAGGAAGCGGCACTGCTGAACTTGCGACAGATGCTGAAAGCATAGGCATTCTCGTTGGGTTTTTCTGGATCGGATTTTCCGATGGCCCCATCGATATTAGGCTTTTGACTCGGCCGAAAAGGTTGACCCATTGTGTCCGCTGGGTGGTCGCGCCGCCAGCACATCCTGGCGTCCCTAAAATCCCTTGGAAGATGGTGCGAAGCATGTCGAATCACTCTGCTGCTGCGCGCCTTCGCATCGGCATCGATACCGGCGGAACCTTCACCGATATCGTCTCGGTCGATACCGTGTCCGGTGCCACGCAGGTCACCAAGGTCGCGAGCACGCCGGCCAATCCGGCGATCGGATTGCTGCGCGGTGTGAACAAGATTCTTGCTGCCAGCGGCGCTGCCACCGACAGCGTCGTTGGCCTTGCCCACGGCACCACGGTTGCCACCAACGCGCTGCTGCAGGGCGAGATCAACTCGCTGGGGCTGATCGTCAACAGCGGTTTCCGGCACATCCTCGAGATCGCCCGGCAGTCGGTGCCGGAAGGCTACGGCAACTCCTATTTCTGGGTGAAGCCCGACCGCATCGTTCCCTTGCAATTCGTCCACGAGGTCGGCGGCCGGCTGGATTTTCGTGGCCATGAACTGCGCCCGCTCGATGAGGAAAGCGTGCGGGCCGCGGCAAAGTTCTTCCGCGCGCAGGGCATTCGCGCCATCGGCATCTGTCTGTTGCATTCCTACGCCAATGATTCACACGAGCGCCGTGCCGCCGAAATCGTCAGGCAAGAATATCCGGACGCGACGTTATCGTTGTCCTGCGTGGTGCTGCCGGAATATCGCGAATATGAGCGCGCGGTGACGACGCTGGTCGACGCCTTCGTCAAGCCGCATATGGAACGCTATCTCAAGCGCGTGCATGAGGAACTCGGCACAGGCTTGCAGGACAAGCCGTTTCTGGTGATGCAGTCAAGCGGCGGGGTCGCCAGCGCCGAACAGGTGGTGCGCAAACCGATCACCACCGCACTCTCGGGTCCGGCGGCCGGCGCGCTTGGCTCGGCCGTCATCGCCGAGATCGCCGGCTTTCCTGACCTGGTGACGCTGGACGCCGGCGGCACCTCGACCGACCTTTGCCTGATCGAAGGCGGCAAGCCGCAGGTCACCAATGGCGGATCGGTCGGCCCGTTTCCGGTACGAATCCCGATGATCGACATCGAGACCATCGGCACCGGCGGCGGTTCGATCGCCTGGATCAGCCGCGAAGGTCATCTCAAGGTAGGGCCGCGCAGCGCCGGCGCCGAGCCCGGACCGATGTGCTATCCGA
>Ga0307516_10002632_pt1 | contig 23779 bp, 31 predicted proteins | sample 19_EM_MG_FD_203310 | JGI IMG/M metagenome (GOLD analysis project Ga0307516, IMG submission 203310) | Populus trichocarpa ectomycorrhiza microbial communities from riparian zone in the Pacific Northwest, United States - 19_EM | ecosystem: Host-associated > Plants > Roots > Unclassified | place...
TTGTGTAGGTGAGTAAACTAGAAGCTAACCTCCTGCGATACCGTTGATGGCAGATAGTTCGCCGACTCCGAAGCTAAATCAGCCAAGATATCAAAAGGAAAATCAAACGTTTTGGGATGGGGTGGACGGACGTGGTGACCATGGCTCCGATGGAAGTTTCTTTGACGCGAGCATACCCATCCGCTGCATAGGCCGCGTTGAGTTCATTGCTGTTCGATGTCTCGTGTTACAACTCGAACGAGAAGATATCTCTACATACCAATTACCCACCCAATCGATGTTTGGGTGGTCCTCGACGAGATCCTATGTGGGAAGATGATTATTCTTCAGAGACATAACGTTTCCAAGACGGGACGTGCCAAGAAACCGAGGTTGAAGTCGCCTGGTACACCGAACATGGACTAGATGAAGAAACAAGTCAGGAATGTTAGATTGATAACCATCTGAAGCTCACCTTGACGCCGAGTTGTTCGAGTCTCGCGAGGAGGTAATTACCCACCGTGATTGTTTCATCAGAACCAAGGTCTCGCTTGAGGGTGTGAAGCTCAAGCTGCAGGCGATGAATTTCAGCTTCGAGGGTAGCAGTAGAGGCCATTATGGAACAGAGAGAGGGCCTACATCTCAAGCCGCTTTATCATGCCTGACTCGCCGATGGGGCCGCGTTCAGCTGATCTCGGGGGCAGACGGCAGAGATGACGAGGGTTATGTCATCGACCCAGACCGTGGCTCGGATAAGGGGCCTGGAGTACATGACATGCCGTAGCCATAGAGGGAAGACGACGCCAGGAACGCCGTTCGCTATGACTAGGCTAGACTGGGCCAGACTTCAAGTTGGCGCCCTTGGCAAGCAGATAACAGGATTTGCATTACAAAAGATCGCATGAGGTCCCCCAGTGATCTGGTCACCTGCATTAACAGATCTAGGCTGTGGACGCTTAAATATGACCGAGATATATCTCACTCTTCACCTCTTTCTATGTCCCCTCACCCCATTCCCAAGATTCAAACAGTTGCAATCGTCCCACAGAGTGGTGGCGGTGTGGTCATCGTACACGACCACCCTGTCAAGACTCAAGCAGAGCTCGCTCCTGGCGAATGTCTCATCAAGCTTCACTGCACTGGCGTCTGCCACACGGACCTGCATGCAGCCTTTGCTGACTGGCCGCTTAAGGCGAAGACTCCTCTGATTGGCGGTCACGAGGGTGTTGGCGAGATTGTCGCCATTGGCGACCATACGGTCAATAGTCCTGTCAACCTTGGGGACCGTGTTGGCATCAAGTGGCTCGCAGATTCTTGTCTCGATTGCGAGCACTGCCGCAAGGGATGGGAACAGAGTTCGTTTTATTGGGGTTTTGGCCTGGCCTGATCTTTAACACAATATGCATTTGAAGATTGTGACAAGGCCAAACTAAGTGGATTCACTGTGGATGGAACCTTTGCGCAATATGTGGTATGTGCCTACCCCGTTGCATCTAAGTTTGACACAAATCTCTATGCAAGGTATCTTATGTGCGACATGTAACCCCCATCCCTGAGGGATTGGACAGTAGAGCGGCGGCTTCAATTCTATGTGCTGTAAGTTAGTAAATCTTCTCAGGAAGCATAATTCTGACCCAATCTAGGGAGTGACGACTTATCGAGCTTTGAAATACAGCAGAACCAGCCCCGGTGACTGGGTCGTCCTCCCTGGAGCTGGTGGTGGCCTTGGTCACCTAGGTAGTTCCACGTCTCCTAAAACGTTGGCAGCTTCATAAATCTAACATTAATTGTCAGCTATTCAATATGCAAAATACATGGGTCTCCGAGTTATTGCTATCGGTGAGTCGCCCCTTCTCCGGTTGTATCGAAGCTCACGAACTCTCAGACACGGGGGAGGAAAAGAAGACACTGTGCCTCGACCTGGGAGCTGATTATTGGATCGACTTCAAGGACTCGAAAGATATCGTGGCTGAGATCAAAGCCGCGACAGGTGGATTAGGCGCGCACTCCGCCGTCGTGACAACCGCCTCAGTCTGCTCATTCCTATCGACGTGATCACGTTCGAAACTAATAGTCCTTTCGATTTCAGGGCGAGGGATACCGACAAGCGGTTGACTATCTCCGCAAAAGCGGGACACTCATGGTTGTCGGTCTTCCAGGCCAGGCAACTTTGGATGCGTCGATATTCTTTACTGTCTTCAAGGTCTCGAGTTCTTCACTCGTTTCAGACTAGAAGCCTATCAACTGAGGTTTCTTTTACCCACAGTCCATCCAAATTATAGGTTCTTACGTCGGTAATCGTCAAGATGCCATGGAAGCCATCGATATTGCTGCACATGGAGGTGTCAAGTGCCATTACGAGGTCAAGCCCTTGACAGAGTTAGAAAAGTCAGTACTTCTTTCACAAAGTTGTGCGTTACAGCTGAAGGGGGAAAAGTGTCTACAAAGGCCTAGTGGAGGGAAAGGTGAGCGGCCGCGTCGTCCTCGACATTCTGGAAGCAGAATGAGAACGCGGAAGTGTATTTTACCCTGCGGACATGTATCATACCAATATCGTTTCCTGTCCATGGACAGGTTGTATTTTACCACCGTTGGCGTCGGCAGGTTCATGAGATATGATATAATGGAAACCCTCGACAAATTCATAAGCAGATGTGTTCGACTGAAGGCGTAGTGGAAGGTATGGGATGGGCGAGAGCCGTGGGGGTGAGGGGAGAGGGCGGTTTCCCGGATTAGGGGGGGTTTAGGAAGGGAGTGAGTTCTGACTCCGGCAGTAGGATGAGTGAAAATATTATATCAGGGTGCGACAGAGATAACTACGGAACCCCCGAGGGTGCAACTCGATAGGGCCGTAGGACAACTGTTCACCAGCGAAACAGAGAATATATTTATTATTGAGTGGGCGAAGTGAGGGTATGTAGGAGGGCTCACCTGTTCCCCAGCAAAAATATTCTCTTTCGCTGGGAAATGGGGGTGGCGCGATAACAACGATATATAGTACGCGGGAGGCCAAATGGTAACAAGCGATGCAGTAGTGCGAAAGAGAGGGAAAGGGAAACGAAATGATATAATGGAAGAATGGAAAGGAAAAAGAATGCGTACGTCCCATTTAACATTTCCTTCGATTCCCTGACGACTATCAACATTGAATAACGTCTCTCTCAATCATCGGTCCACTTTCTCCACCAGCGAGTCCCATTCGAGACGCGGGATCGTAGGCCTGCCAGCTTCGACCCATTTGACGGACAGCCATAGGGTGCTGTTGCGATCCATCGAGGGCTTCATGCTGAACAAAATGATCCGATTAATGATCGTTTCGAATCGATACAAATAATCGCACGACGTCAAACATACCCAGGATAGTGACCTTCAAGGTGGTCTGGTAACTCCTCTACCCTTACGCCCCGCCCAATCATATCGGATATTTCCTGCATCGCAGACTGCCGTTGAAGAAATGGTACTAACCCTCCATTAGCATTGGCATCCCACCACCCCAGCACCCTAGCGATTTCTTGCACGGCCACAGCCTGGATATGCATGGACCATAGGTCGCACAGCAGGCTTTCCTCAGAAATTGTATGGGGCTGGAAAGGAGACTCGTATCGCTCTGGTTCTGCAACATGGCACAGTAGACGACGGCAGATGTTCGCGTGGAAGGTCTCACGCGTATGAGGAGTGTCAAGGTTCTTCATGGCAGTCGCCAGGTGTATGAGAAGGGGGTTTAACAGGGGTCTTGGAGCCACCAGAGTGGACGAAGTTCTCCTTGTATGCCTTCGATAGGGATCAATGGGTTGAACCTTGATGCGTAGTCCGCAACGTCTGGCTTGGTACCGATCTGTCCCATGATCCCTGTTGTGAATTCGATCGGGAAGTGCTAGTCCAAGTGACCGTCGACTGCAACCCTTTCACTTGAAATAGGTTAACCATGTTGTCCGCCAAAAATCCCTCCATGTTGACCATCCGGCGAAGGAAGTCCTCGAATGATATGTCGGATGGCCGTAAGATGGTCATAGCTACGAGGGGTGGGGGAGAGGGTGGCAAGTCGACCAGCCGGCCATGGGGTCTTGGCCCAGCCCGCAGGAGGCCATGTTCGAGGGCAACTTGTCCCAACGCACAAGCCGTAAATGCAGATCCTCGAATATTCCCACAGCCGGATTGTGAGAGAGCTTCCGCTGGTTGATTTGGTGCTGTAGAGCACAGGAGCGTCCAGCAATCACTCACTAGGTAACCAGAATGGCATGAGTTACAGATCACGAGGACTTCGCCTTCGCAATCCTCGAGTGCCACCAATTGCACCTTTGTGATATGGGCTTCTCCCAAATCTGAGTTCGTTTTTGTCGTGATATGGAGTCGAAAACCACCAGGTCCGGTCGCCGCGTCATATTTTTTGCGCCATCCTTTGAAGGGAACCAAGACATCTCGCACTGAATTCCACGGCGGAGATTGTAGGCTCGATATCGGCTTTAAACGGGGATGGGAGCGGGAGCATGGGTCTGTCGCATCCGGTATCCCCGAAAACAACCGAACCATTTGGGAAAAGGGGGTTGATGGGGCAGATGGTATTCCAGATGGCATGCTCGGAAGAATATCCCTTCATCAGAGAAAGCAGAAAAGCCCAGACACCATAGTCCGTTAGCATCCAACCCAATTTAGGCCCATCGAGTGGTCCTACAATTCCCAAGACACCAAAGACGTTGGTGCGAGGTGTCTTTGAGAAAATCGGCGATTTTCGCGTACGAGCCCGGTGATATGGGGTGCTGTTCATCACCGACATCACGGACGATGAGTTAGCTGTGGTGCTATAGAAAATGGTCAACTTCGGATGTATTAGTAAAACAAGGGTCTCCGGCTTCGCTGGCGTTCAGCATAAATCAATTAAGCAGTAAACTACACGATATTTGTAGGCAAAGGTCCAGCACTGACATGGAATGTGCGAGATGCAACATAACTGGTTTCGATGAATTCGAAGCGGATCGAGCGAAGGCTGCAGGTCTTTCAGTGGAAAGTGCACGTGCCGAGAAGTGAACTGTGAGAAAGAGAGAGAGAGAATACTACGGTGGATGAATAAGCAAGTGGACATGATACAGTGAATAATATAGACAGGGTCATCCAAATCGTTATGCATTAGGGCTCACACATCTACATACCAAACTTAAGAGAGATTGAGGAGATGGGGAAGAGGAAACGAAGAGACAAGGGGTGGCAACGCGGCATGACACGTGCGAAAGACAGACGTGCGGCAGGGCGGCATGACGCGTGCGAAATCCATAAGCGGCCATTGCTCGCGACGGACACACGAGCGGCAGGGCGGCATGACGGGGTGGAGGCGACTGAGACAGTCGCCATAATTATATAGAATGTGTATAACACATCACGATTCTTTAAGAAGATGATTTTGAGTAAGCGTGTTGACTCATCAGCAAATCACCGGTTCACTACAGGGGCTACATAGGTAGTGCTGTGTAGCTCCTACAGTAAATTGGTGATTTGCTGATGGAGGGTGAGGTTTGCTCTGAATGAGAATGGTAAGCGATGATTTTTAGTTAGAATGATGATGGCAACATACCGCGAATCTGCCGACATTGTCATTCTGAAAGTCTGTGAACAACTTGGAGGAGAGATGCGAGAACATTATAGGAGCTTGGGGAAAATGGGTCAGAATTATTAGGGGGTTTCACGCATAGTCCTTCCGAACTTTAAATCCCACACACCTAAAATCGAAGCGCCGAAGTCACCCCCAACTATGTCCATCATAGGCATCGCTCTTCGTCAGCTCATTATCTGTGAATGGCATCTATACATTTAAAATCTCAATCTTCTTTGAACTTTGTCTCCCCTAGACAGACTATATATGATCGTGTATTGATGAGACAATTGATGGGACGACGATCACTTTGAACTGACTGGAATAGTCATAGTGACCTCTCGCGCCACGAGGGTCGCGAATTGATTCCTTAGATCCAGCTGATAGTTCTTGTTGAGCGATCACCGGCTCTATACCGGCTGTCCCCGATACACACTTAATACTCGGAGCCCCCCCCGCGACGACATATTGACGCCGGAAGGAACGAGCAACTGTTAAGTAGACGTCACCTTAAGGTGAGGTAGGCACGCGCACTTTCGTTCCTAATTCCCAACCTCTCTGACCTTGTTCAAGTGGTCATACCATGTCAAAGACAACGCCAACCATCGAAACTTTCGATGACCTTGTACTTGGTTCCATCGGTTCAATGATACCTCACTCCGAGCCGGTAGACCATGCCGTGCAATATTTGAGTACATGGTCCGGTAACGAGTCAGTGAATTTTTTTCCTGCTTTTCGCGAGCTGGACTCACCTTGCAATTTCAGCAAGCTTATCATGGTGCTATTCCAACGTCTACCTTGTCCGCACGAGTCGACGACTGAATTCATGTGAACGACACAGGTCATACAATATGCAGCCAAGCTCCTCGCACCGTTCATGCAGCGCCGCGCCGAGCTCCAGTTTCGAGCCGGCAAACGCGCAGAGCCGGTCTCTCAATCGACCGAAGGGCTTCTCAAGTTTGCGAGCCAGATCAGCCTCACTCGCCGCGTGTCGGGCTTTTGGGGTACGTGTCGACTCTTGGTTCCGCCAGGTTCGCAGACTGAGTTGGACACGTACTAGCTATTTTGTCTGTCATAAAGGCCATGTCGGCATTGGAGCGGAACCGCCCCGCATCGCGCCTCCTGCTCAACCTTCGGCGTGTGCAGGGTCTGTCGATGATCGCGTTTTATCCGCTTGACTATCTGTCGTTCTTCTCGTCCCCATTGGCCCCGCTGGTGCGCGGTGTGCCGCGGGGGACGTCTGAATTGGCGGGGCTGTGGAGCGTTCGGGCTTGGGGAACATATGTCGCAGTACAGATTGTGTTGTTGCTGCAGCAGTTAAAGGACCTTTCCGCTACGCGGCGGGTCAATCCGGGTACGGAAATCACTCGGGAGGAAGCGCTGGCCATCCAGAACAAGAAGCGGGACGTTGTTCTTCAGCTCATTTCGAGCATTGTAAGACTTCCGGTGATCCTTCACTGGTGCGTTGAAAAACTCTTCTAGAAGTTGACCTATGATCAACTTCCTTTTTGTGTGTAGGTCTATCATAGGTGGACTTTACAAGAACGAGGTACGCGAAGCTGCATGGAGATTTCCTACCAGTGGATTGATTGATTTCCTAGCTCTGGTCCAGTATACTCTCCTTCATTTCCGGTGCTGTCGATCTTCACAGAGGATGGGAAGGTAGCAGGCTGCCTTCTCCCAAGCGTTAAGGAGGGATAATTGTCTTCAGCTTCATGGACGTCTCATACCAATGGATCTATCTTTTATGCTTTCCTTTCCGAGTCCTATTGTTGTTCATTTAGAGTGTCATCGATCTTCACAGAAGATAGGGAGTTGAAACTGCCTTCTCCGAAGTGTTAAGGAAAAAGCCCTTTTTGTGTATCCTAAATTGTCCAAGTACATATACTACATCGCTACGAATGTCCAAAGTACAGTACCGAAACAAACACCACCTTTTTACTCTCTGTCTCCCTTTTCTATATCAAAAACGGGTGTAGAGGGCAGTGGAATTGCCTCATATTTTGGCGGTGGCGGGCGTTGGGATTGAATCCACGTGTAGAACAAAGCGCCGGCGGTGATTATGACGATGGAAGTACCACGATACCTGGGAAAGAAGATGAGGATTGCATGAGGATTGATGTATGTATGCCTATCCAGGGGTGTGATACGCACGCTGTGATAACATCCTTGAAGATATAGACTCCGAGGATAGTTTGGAGGACGCTTCTCGCAGCCTGGTGGATGCAAATATTGTGAGGGTGCTGGGGAAGATACAAAGCCGAGAACCTACCGAGGAGACCATGTGGGTGACAGGGCTGGTCACCTTTATAGACAGCAAATTTGCCACTCCGAGCATGAATCCAAAAACGCCTGTGATCGCACAGCCCCCTACAAAGACTCTGAACTCTTCTCCACCGCTGGCAAAGCGCTGGGAAAGAGCAGAGAGTTCACCGTTGAGTAGAACGACTGGGGTAAGGAAGACGGTGGACATGATGTTGCCGTAATACATGAGTTTGACGACCGAATTATCTGAGCCGACATGGGTATGAGCAGATTTGGTCAAGACTGCATGGAGGGCTATCAAGAAGGATGAAAGACTGCCATAAATGAGTGGAAGGATACGGTCGCGAAGGGAAACGGTCGATGTCGATGCAAAGTAGGAGGAGGGGGTCACGCCAAGGAAGTAACCGGAGGCGATGATGAAAGCGGCGAGAAGGACGAGCTGTTTGGGAGGGGTGCGTGTTGCGATTGCGTTGATCGCAATAGTAAAAGGGAGGAGTAAACCACGAGCAATCTATGTAATGACAGACAGCGGTGATGGATTTGTTCCAGAAAAAGAAGCATGCCGTACCTGGAAAAACGAGGCATCCACTTTGGCAAGGCAGAGGGTGTTGAAGACGAGGCCTGTAGTTCCAACGGTCGCGTAGGGCAAGAGCCTGATTGCTGTCTGGCGGTCGAGGGTTGGGAGTGTGATGCGCAAGGGGAGGAGACGTCGCAAGGGTGTCGAGGAAATGAAGGCGAAGAAATGCAGTAAAAGAACGGCAAGCACAACCTGGATTAGCTGTAGGGTGGTTTGTGGTCAGCGATGGCTGGGACGTGGGCGTAGTTGCGTACCAAGAGTGAAATTGGGAGATCTGGGGTCGTGTTCAGGACGGCCTTGTTCACGAACACCATCTGCGGAAATGCTTAGAGTCTGGACAAAAAACATGAAGCTGCAGCGTACGACGAGGGCGGCGACCATGTAGAACGAGATGACCGCTGCGACCTGCAGCCGGGTGGGTTGAACTTCTTGTGCCTGCGTCATGGCGGAGGAAAGCGGAGGAAAAGATGTGGTTCAGGGGACATGTTGTAATTTGAATTGGCAGCGAGATAAGATAAGATGCGCTTCTGGGGAACGATTGTGCCAGCGAAGAGTCAGGGAAGGGTGTTGTCGGCACCGACGACGACGACGACGAATGGCTTTTGCTCTTCGTGTCGGTCTGCGACGACTGAAGGGGATCCACCAATTTAGGAAGCTGGCAGTCTCATCCACCCCTTTCCAACCCCGCATGTCGTCCATCCTCATCATACCCCAGAAACCACTCAAATGGGACCACTCCCCAGACGATATCACCCGTCTCGCGAAGGAGTTGATTGAAAACGATCGTGCGACGTTGGACAAGGTCGCTGCACTCCCCGCAAAGAACTGCAACTTCAACAGCGTAAGACTTCATCGTCTTTTCATTCATTATCCTTCTAACGAGGTCCCGTACAGGTCTTTGTGAGTGCCTCAAATGACATCTCACTGATTGGGAGCCTGACGACAGCGCAGGTCGCACTGGCAGATGCAGAAGCAACCCTCGATAACGGCTTGGAACCCCTCGCCTTTTATCAGAATGTCTCACCGAACAAGGAGCTTCGAGATGCATCCAATGTCGCAGAAGCTCTCGTTCGCGAATACTGTGTAGAGGCATCGATGCGTCTCGACGTCTACCAGGCCAAGCTCGCCGCCCAGAAAGTCATTAGGAAAACGTGGGATATGTGGTCTAGAATGACAGAGGAACAGAAGCGCTTGATAGACAAAATGGTCGGTCTGAGCCTCCTTTGCTTCTCTTCTTGTATTCACCAAGACCTCACCAGATTCTCGATGGTACCCGTGCAGGTCTCGCTCTTTCCCAAAAGAAGAGAACAGAATTGTCCGCCCTCAAGAAGGAACTTTCCTCTTGTTGTCTCGAATTCAACGTGAGCATGTTTCGTTTGCTCGGCTAGACCTCGTCTGACTCTTGATCAGAAAAACTTCAACGAGGAAAACGTGCGTCGATCAAAAGTCCTTCACAGTGATCACTAATGGGAACATTGCCCAAGGGTTTTGTCACTTTCACCGAAGAGGAGCTCAAGGGAGTGCCGAAGGATGTCATCTCTGGGTACACCAAACGTCTCAACGACGACAAGGAAGTGTACGATGTCACTTTCAAGACTCCCGATATCTTCCCCATCGTGAGTTCACTCTCAATGTCGATTTCGTGTCTCAATGCATCCAACTCCAGTTCAAATTTGCGGAAAACCCAGAAACTCGGAGAGTAGCTCAAGAAGGTCATGAATCGCGTCTCCCAAACAACGTCGTCATTCTAAGCAAAGTTCTTGCACTCCGTCGCCGCATATCCAAGCTCCTCGGTTATCGCAGCTGGTATGTACATGCTTGTTTGTGGTCCCGAGTCTTCATCCGCTGAGGGCGATCTACTTATAGGGCAGACTACGTTACCGAAGTCAAGATGATAAAAACCGCCAACGGCATCCAAAACGTGAGTCACCTCGAGACCTTTTCAGTAGAAGTCCTTGACAATCCTTTGCAGTTCACCAACAACCTTTTGGTGAAGCTTCGAGCCATCGGTTTGAAGGAACGAGATGTTCTCATCACATTGAAGAAGCAGGAGCATCGTGAGAAGGACCTTCCTTTTGACGGTAACATTTACAGTTGGGACTATCGCTACTATGATCGCAAGTACATTGAAGAAACTCTCGATTTGGACGATTCGCTTGTCAAGGATTACTTCCCAGTATCGGTCGTCGTTCCGACTATCCTGTCAATATACCAGAAGCTATTAAGCGTTCGGTTTGAAGAAGTCAAGGATGCTTCAAGATGGCATCCAGGTTCGCGCGAATTTTCTTGGTTTTCTAGAATAACATGACTAACTTTTTGTGGCGTCTTTAGATGTCCAGCTCTTTGCTGTTTGGGAAAAAGATGCCAAAGATCACACGGGTTTCTTGGGATACTGTTATCTGGACCTCTTCCCTCGTGGTGCGCCTTGTCCCTGTCCCAAATCGAACATTCATTCTTATCCACCTCTTATACTTCAGAATCCAAATACTCTCATGCCGCCGTGTGGCCCCTGATTCAGGGATACAGCCTCCCTTTCACCAGGCGGAGCTACCCAGTGACTGCCATGGTCGCGAATCTCGCCAAGCCGACCCCCGATAAACCGGCTTTGATGAGACATGAAGATGTGGTCACTTTCTTCCACGAAATGGGACATGTTTTCCATGGTCTATTGAGCAGGACGCAGTATGCGCGTTTCCACGGCACGAGGTAGCTCTGGCCTGCAAGCGCTCTCCAGGCTTATCATACTAAGAGCATCGATCCTTTCTTAGCGTTGCGCGAGACTTTGTCGAGGCGCCTTCGCAAATGCTGGAGAACTGGTGGGCTACCTTCTTTCCCCCTGGCGTTTTGAACAAGGCTGAGGATCCGACCTGCGCAGGTGTTGGGACGCAAAGGTTCTCGAGATGGTGTCGAGCCACTATGAGACCCAGAAGCCGCTTCCACCCGACCTGATTGAAAAGATCATCAAGAGGTTCGTCGTTGTCGCGTTGTTCCAGACCCTTCATTTTTAATTAAGACAGCCGTTTCGTGAATGTGGGTTTGTTCTACCTCCGGCAACTGTTTTTTGCAAAGTTCGACCTCCACGTGCACACCGATCAAGGTATTTAGAATTTAAAAGAGCACCTCCCCCGGTTTTGTGCTGACTGGCTTGGCGTCAGATGATACGAATTATACTAAATTGTGGAACATCATGAGGGAGGAAATATCATTGATCAAGACGGGAAAGCCGTGCCCCGGTCAAGGTGAAAGGACCTTCTCGTCACCATGGATGTCACTTATACTTACATATACACCCTAGCCACTTTTGCACATATCACTGGTGGATACGACGCGGGATACTATGGGCAAGTTTTGCATTGATCTCAGACTTTTGAAACGGCCATTCTTACCAGGACTTTCTAGATATATATATTCTCTCGTCTTTGCGGCGGACATGTACGGTCCGTATTCTGAATAGGCTCAACGACATGCATCGACGCTGATATGTTCTTTTGCCCACAGCGACCGTATTCAAAGCCGATCCGCTCAATCCTGTTCGTGGTAAATATTATCGTGACAAGATCCTCAGGCCTGGAGGCAGTCAAGAGGAGCTTGATTCTCTCAAAGTTGGTTTCAACTATTTCTGGTTGTCGGTCTTGTCGGTCTTATTGTATGCACAGGATTTCCTTGGGCGGGGACCAAGCAACGAGGCATTCTTGAAGCAGATCTTCGGGTCCCCATTCGGCCCTTCTCAGACTAGCGTGTAAAGGAGGGCATTAATCTAGGGTCAAATGATGGCCTTTGAAAGTTGTTTACATAAAGTTCAGCTGAGAAGGGTGTACTTATGTACCTATGCAATACATGTCATTTCTATCATAAATACTAAAATTCACCCAAAAAAAAAACCCTGACAGAGTGGGAAGAACGGTACCAATCAATTTAAGAAAGTAGGATATCATCTCCTCGGACTTTGACCCCATCATCAGCTTCATCGATCTCGTCCTCAACGTCATCTTCGTCAAGCGAAGCTCGACCGATGCCGGGGGTGGCAGCGACGACGCGAGTGCTGCCCAAATTCCCCTTGTTGCCATCCCTGATCCTCTCCTGATCGTCCCTCGCCATCTCGTCCCGCATGACCTTGACATCTTCGTCAACCTTGTGAACGACACGATCGATGCCGGCTTCGGCAAGCGAGACGTGCGTTCGATGGGTAGAGAGGTGGGCAGAGTGTCGCGGGGGCCGCTTGAGCCTGCGGCGGGCGACCTGGTCGTAGTAAAGTATGGTGAGACGAAGAAAGGAAGAAAGGAGAGAGATGGGGAAGCACCATGACTGGGACAGAGCATTTCTAGTCGGAGAGAGGTGAAAGAATCAGGCTGCGGGCGCTATTCCGGTTTTGATGGGAAGAGACTAACCTGAATGAGGTAGTGGGACGTGGAGCCGAGGAGGATCCTGAAATGGAATGAATAAAGATTCCGATAGATAAAAAAGGACATGGCACACCCTTTCAACCTGCTCAGCCCACGAGATCCGACGATGACCATGGTCGGCTCATGATAGTCCACGATATCTATCAAAAAGGTGGTTATTGGAAGTTGTAAGACAAGAACGGCACTCACCAAGCAACATGTGTCGGGCGTTCTTGGCATGCCAGGCTTGGCATGAAACGGTAACATGGAGCCGTGTACGTTGAAGAAGGCTGGTGGCTTGTCGAACGAGGATATATGCCAAGCCTTGGCGCTGATACAAAGAGTTTAGGGACGCCAAACCGGCTTGATGATAACCCTCACCTCTTGCTGGCTCCTCAGTTTGGTCGTACGGTCTGCAGGATTCGGGACGGGCGGATCCACTGCAAAGGGAGGAATCAGTCCGAGTCGTCGGGTATGTACTTATGTGCTCGCACCTTTGGCCTCATTCTCGGTGACGGTCACCATCAACAGCTCGTCGCCATCGCGCAAAACGGTGCCGATGGCCCATTCGAGGGCATAGCGGCTCTCTTCGCTGAGATCGCTCGCGAGGAGATACTTGCGGCTTCTCCGCTCGCTGAGCTTGGAAGATGGGTCGCCCTGGGTGATGGTGATAGTGCACCTGTCCCTCTGGAAGACGGGCCGGGAGGTCTGGAAGGGCAGCGGCTCATGGGTCTTGATAGACTTGCGGCGGCGGGTGCTTTTCCTGCCGCGGAAGAGGCCGCCAGAGTTCAGGGTGGAGGGAAAGTAAGGCTCGGGTGGGACGACGACGTTGACGCCTTCGCCGAGGGGATCTGGATCGACGTCGACGTCGGCGTCGGCATCGGCGGCGCTGGGAGCAATGAGGGCGTTGTGGGAGGTGTTGCGTTCGGTGACGGGGTCGAAGCTGTCGTCTTCGGACCAATCGTCGTTCTCGGTGTCGTCTCCTAGGGTTTCGTCGCCCGAGTCGTCGGCAAAGGCGGTGGAGAGGGGGCGGATGATGGTGGAGGGGGAGTCGGAGAGGTCGGCGTCGGAGTGGGTGAGGGGGATGGGCTGTGGGACGGGGGAGGGATCACGGGGGCGGTATCGACGGAAGGAGAAGGGGGAGTAGGAGCGTGCGCGGGACTGGCTGCGGGAGGTGTCGTCGTCGGGTGGGGCTTGGGAGGCGGACTTGGCGCGGGAGACCTTGTCCATGGAGCGGCCGCGGGACTCTTTCTCGTCGGGAGGGGTCTGGCTCTCTGTGTTGGTGCGGGAGAGAGAGAGAGAGGAGAGGCCGCCCATCATGGAGCTGAAGGACTTTGTGAACGAGCCGGAGGATGTGCGGCCGGTGATATCGGGGGCCTTGAGGGAGGGGGATGCGATTGAGGGGGTCTGGGGGGAAGTTACGGCATTCCAGGCGGGATCTGGGTCGGGGCTCTGGAAGTTAGAAATCAGCAAGGAGCGACGGATAGTTCCAGTGAAGGAGGAAGAGGAGTCGCTGGTGGATGGCCGAGACGGTCGTGGGGTGCGACTGGCCGTCGGAGCCGTGGGGGACGGGCTGGGGGCGGGGCTGGTGAGCGGCGACTCGAGCAACTCCTCGCCGATGGACGGAGCGAGGGCCGGCCGGCCGCTGCTCGATGCTGGCCTGGGGATGTACGTCGCCCAGCTGCGTCTCTTGGACGGGGTGTCGGTGCCATTGGAGGCCATCGGGGGAAAAGACAAGAAAGGGGTTGGACCTTACCTGGGTAATCTGCAACTAGGACCCTGCATCAGAATTGATCTCGTCGAGGACGGCGGCCTTGGCAGGCAACTCACAAGGGGGTTGCTCATCGTGGACGACGTTCGGGAGAGTGTGTGTTATTCACATGTTAACCATATTTAAACTAATCATCGGTTGCCCAACCCACTCACGTTCCACACAAGTTTGTTCCTTATCATCGGAATCTTCGCCAGCAACCGCACTATCCAAAAGCCCAATCTGTACAGATGACGATTCGACCCAGCAATGCTCGCCAGACCCATCATCTTCTTCGTCAATTTGATCGTCGAGAGCGCCCGCACTCGGCGATCCCCCACGTATTCATCCAACCGTTTGTCATTCTCCACCAACGACTCAGGGGTCGAACCGACGTGTGCAGCAAGGACAGGTCCAAGAAAAATGGCATCTCGGATACCGAGGTTCATGCCCATCCCTCCGGCCGGTGAGTGGATATGGGCTGCGTCCCCCACCAAAACCACAACCCCACCCTTGTCGCCCTCGTTGCCCATGCGGATCAAAAACCGATCAGCGATAGCGGCGTGAGTTCGGAAGCGCGTCGCCCAGATCGTCTTTGCGATGTGAATGGGCTTTGCGTTAACAGAAGGATCGGAAGACAGAGAAAAAGGACCCTGCTCATCCACATACTGCTGGAGGTACGATGTAGAAGGATTTGATGGTGGTGACCCCGCCGATAACGGGACATTGAATCCGATCCTGTATATATCTTCCGACGAGTTCGGATCATCCTTTGGGAGGGGAATGATAACAAAGTTCTTGTTCCCTTCCGCAAAGCCTGAAACCTCGTTTGTCGGCAGATGTGGATTCTCTGCAGAAAATGTGACATCGGCAAAGACCATCTGGGCCAAGCGTTCATCGGGCAGGGAACCATCAGGATCAGCAAATCCAACACCGGCCGTTTGCCGAATCTCAAAATCAATTTATTTAGAACAAAACAGGAGACCTTTTCCAAAGTGGAAGCTCACCACAGATCCTGCCCCGTCCGCACCCACCACATATTGAGCGGTGATGACATTCCCAGATTCAAATGTGACCTCCAGTTGGCCACCTTCGCCACTCTTGAGCCCGACAGCTTTCTGGCCGCGCATGACTGTAATGCCCAACTCTTTCAGGCGGGCTTCGAGGACCTTCTCGGTCATAGTCTGAGATATCAACAGAACATAGGGGTACCGTGTGTACGGCGCAAGAGTAGAAAAGTCCGTGCCCATAAAAGTGGTGGTACGATCGGAGAGGCGCAGTCCTTTACCCTTGATTCCAAGGTTGACCAGACGGTCTGCGCAGTCGATCGAATCGAGCGCCTAGGCGAGATTCAATACACACATAAGAGGCAGTTGAAAATCTCACCTCGAGAGTAGCAGCGTGAATAGTCATGGCACGGGAAGCGGGCGGTCTGACTGCGACCTCGTCCACGATGATGAAGTCCTGAAAACCATGTTTAACGAGTGACAGAGCAGCAGCGAGACCCGTGGGCCCTGCGCCGACAATGAGGAGAGGGGTGTGTTGCCTAGACATGGGGGTACAAGCAACGCCGCATCCTTCCCACTTTGGTCACTCAGGAGGATGTGCCCTCGCCGACGCCACCACCAAACCACGATGTCGTCAGGAGACCACGCCAAACTCTGGGACGACACTCGGCGCAACCATGGACATACCCTTCGGATCCATTTACTCGGATATGATATCTAACACACGCTCAGGGATGGTCTTCCAACCGCTAGTGGAGAATCTCCACTCGTACCAATGTCAGCCAGCGACGAATCCCCCTTCCAAATCTCCGTCCCCGACTCCCAAATATCCCTCCTCAAGCAAAAGCTCGCCCTTGCCACCTTCCCCGACGAGCTCGACGAAGCAGGATGGTCCTACGGAGTCCCCCTCTCCGACTTGAAACGTCTCGTCTATCGCTGGAGAGACGGCTATGACTGGAGAACACACGAAGCAGCTCTCAACGCTGAGCTTCCCCAGTTTACACGAGACATCAATGTCGAAGGGTTTGGCACGCTCAATATTCATTATGTTCACAAGAAGAGCGAGCTCAAAGAGGCGATACCGCTCTTGTTCTGCCACGGTTGTACGTATCTCCAGTGATTCCCCAAAATAATTGGCTGGACGCATTTGGCAGGGCCTGGCAGTTTCCTTGAAGTCCGCAAGATTTTACCGCTGCTGTTGAAGGCGTCACCCGACCATCCCGCGTTCCATGTCGTTGCTTTGAGCCTCCCTGGCTATGGATTCTCGACTGCTCCGACAAAGAAAGGTTTTAGGGTCGCTCAGTATGCCGAGGTCAGCCTTCTTCGACAATTTTTGTCATGACTCTCCTCATGGCCATGTAAAGGTTGCACACAAGCTGATGCTCGCACTCGGATACGACGAATATGGTAAGTTTGCAGATCGTCACTGTGAAAATTTTGTATCTGAGATTGTGGTATGCAGTGACCCAAGGGGGCGATTGGGGCTTTAGGGTGCGTTCTCATCCCTCAACATGAATGCACTCATGCTAAATTTCCCTCCAGATCACTAGGGAAATGGAAACCGTTTATGGTGGGAAATACATGAAAGCCTGGCATACTAATTTCCCCTTGTAAGCCATTTTCTTTCGTATCACGCATCATTCTCATTCGCCGCCCGTGATATGAAGGACTGCACGCCCATCCTTCAGCCGACCCCTCCTGTTATTCACCCACCTTTTGTCATATCTACCCTCTCTCGGGTATACTGCTCGCGAGAAAAAAGATCTGGTGCGCACCATGGATTTCTTCAAGTCTGAGCATGGATACATGGCGGAACAATCCACGAAACCGCAGACGCTGGGTTACGGATTGGCCGACTCGCCTGTGGGATTGTTGGCTTGGATTTATGAGAAGCTGGTTGGGTGGACCGACGCGTATCCTTGGGAGGACGATGAAGGTTCGTTTCCAGTCTTCGCACTTTGTTTTATCGGATGCTTACTCTGCGTATGCAACAGTGTTGACCTGGATCTCTGTGTACCAGTTCTCGCGTGCCGGACCCGCGGCCTCGTTGCGTATCTATTATGAAATCTTGCAAGCCGACGGGTCGTCTTTTGCAGCACCCGTGACAACGAACATTCCCGTTGGATACTCGTACTTTCCGAAAGAAATGGCGATCTTTCCTCGGAGGTGCGTGTGCTGATTCCGGTATGATGCACGGCGGTGCACTCATCATCGGTTGTACTTAGTTGGCTTCGAACCCCCAAGTTGGTGTTCGAATCGGAGCATGAGAGCGGCGGACACTTTGCAGCTCATGAGAAGCCCGAGGAGCTCGTTGAGGATGTAAGGCGGATGTTTGGGAGGGGCGGGGGAGCGTTTGGTGTCGTTCAAGGCAAAGAGGGATATGCGCCTGGGTGAAGGTAATATACTTCACCTTGCGATCAGCAGGGTCTCTCATCCCTCAGCACCATCTATCTATGTCTATGTACAATTGATTCTCGTTACGCGTCCGAAGCGCGAGGTTCCGGGCGACGGTGCGCCGTCGCCTTTTCATAACTCATTATTTAAGCTCACTTGAAACCCTGCATGGGCTCTCAGTGATGGTGCGCTCCAAACGCTTCCAAAGCGGATATTCCATCTCGCAACATGATCTAAAAGTCCTTCTTCAACGACGAGCTGTATGATCTCTGTTTGTGGTGGTATGAGCTACATCGTAACGAACGAATGAGGATCCAAGATCAACCGAGCAGCCACAGACTAAGGTTTACTAGGGAATCCACCCCCGGGTGCCGACCACCTGTACCCGAGAGATTGTCCCTTCCTTCACCACCCCACGCAGCTCCCCACTGCAACATCATCGAGGAGCACCTCCTCTCGCGGCGCGGCGCCAAGATCTGGGCGCAACCACAGTGGTCATACGCTTCGGAAGCATTTGCTAGGTGAGAATGTGTGCGGACTTACGGACGACACTCAAGACTGCGATAAAATGGTCGAAATCTCTTTGGGTCTTCTCCACTGCTCTCACCAATGCCTCAATCGGCTACCGTCGAATCCCCCTTCCAAATCTCCGTCCCGGACTCCCAGATATCCCTCCTCAAGCAAAAGCTCGCCCTTGCCACCTTCCCCGACGAGCTCGACGAAGCAGGATGGTCCTACGGAGTCCCCCTCTCCGACTTGAAACGTCTCGTCTATCGCTGGAGAGACGGCTATGACTGGAGAAAACACGAAGCAGCTCTCAACGCTGAGCTTCCCCAGTTTACACGAGACATCAATGTCGAGGGGTTTGGCACGCTCAATATCCATTACGTTCACAAAAGGAGCGAGCTCAAAGAGGCGATACCGCTCTTGTTCTGCCACGGTTGTACGTGTGCACCCCCAGGAATGGGAACGATTAGTTGTAACGTACTATATCGTGCAGGGCCTGGCAGTTTCATTGAAGTTCGCAAGGTTTTACCACTGTTGTTGAAGGCGTCGCCCGATCATCCCGCGTTCCATGTTGTTGCTTTGAGCCTCCCTGGCTATGGATTCTCCACTGCTCCGACCAAGAAAGGCTTCAGGGTCGCTCAGTATGCCGAGGTCAGCCTTCTTCGACATTTTTGTCATGACTCTCATGGCCATGTAAAGGTTGCACACAAGTTGATGCTTGCACTCGGACACGACGAATATGGCAAGTTTGCACGGTGTCATCCGAAATTGTATCTGAGATTGTGGAATGCAGTGACCCAAGGGGGCGATTGGGGTTTTACGGTTCTTTCTCACCAGTATTAACATGAATCCATTTATGTTCAAGTTTCCTCCAGATCACTAGGAAAATGGCAAACGTTTATGGTGGGAAATACATGAAAGCCTGGCATACCAATATGCCCTTGTAAGCCATGTTTCTTTCGTATCACGCATCATTCTCACTTGCTTCCCGTGATATGAAGGACTGCACGCCCATCCTTCAGCCGACCCCTCCTGTTATTCACCCACCTTTTGTCATATCTACCCTTCCTCGGGTACACTGCTCGCGAGAAAAAAGATCTGGCGCGCACCATGGATTTCTTCAAGTTTGAGCATGGATACACGGCGGAACAATCCACGAAACCACAGACGCTGGGTTACGGATTGGCCGACTCGCCTGTGGGATTGTTGGCTTGGATTTATGAGAAGCTGGTTGGGTGGACCGACGCGTATCCTTGGGAGGACGATGAAGGTTCGTTTCCAGTCTTCGTACTTTGTTTTATCGGATGCTTACTCTGTGCATGCAACAGTGTTGACCTGGATCTCTGTGTACCAGTTCTCGCGTGCCGGACCTGCGGCCTCGTTGCGTATCTATTATGAAATCTTGCAATTCGACAGGTCGCCTTTTGCAGCACCCGCGCCAACGAACATGCCAATCGGCTACTCGTACTTTCCGAAAGAAATGGCGATCTTTCCTCGGAGGTGCGTGTGCTCATTCCGTACATTGCACCGCGGTGCACTCATCGGTTGTACTTAGCTGGCTTCGAACCCCCAAGTTGGTGTTCGAATCGGAGCATGAGAGTGGCGGACACTTTGCGGCTCACGAGAAGCCCGAGGAGCTCGTTGAGGATGTAAGGCGGATGTTTGGAAGGGGTGGGGGAGCGTTTGGTGTCGTTCAAGGCAAAGAGGGATATCCGCCTGGGTGAAGGTAACATAGGCGCATATACTTTACCTTGGATCAGCAAGGTCTCTCATCCCCCTCAGGACCATCTATCTATGTCTATGTACAATTGATTCTCGTTACGCGTCCGAAGCGCGAGGTCCGTACCGTCGTCCTTTCATAACTGAATGGTCGTTCGGCGTGCTTACGCGAGAGATTGTCTCTTTCCTCCCACACAGCTCCCCACTGCAACATGATCGAGGAGCACCTCCTCTCGCGGCGCGGCGCCAAGATCTGGGCGCAACCACAGTGGTCATACCCATTGGAAGCATTTGCTAAGTGAGAATGTATGCGGACTTACAGACGACACAGGCTCAGGACTGCGATAAAATGGTTGGAATCTCTTTGGGTCTTCTCCACTGCTCTCACCAATACCTCAATCGGCTACCGACGAATCCCCCTCTCCGACTTGAAGCGCCTCGTCAACCGCTGGAGAGACGGCTATGACTGGAGAAAGCACGAAGCTGCTCTCAACGCTGAGCTTCCCCAGTTTACGCGAGACATTGATGTCGAAGGGTTTGGCTCGCTCAATATCCATTACGTTCACAAAAGGAGCGAGCTCAAAGAGGTGATACCGCTCTTGTTCTGCCACGGTTGTACGTATGCACCCCCGGGAATGGGAACAATTAGTTGTATCGTATCGTGCAGGGCCTGGCAATTTCGTTGAAGTCCGCAAGAGCAGGCGTTTGAATGATCAAATATGATCTGGTAGCATTCGTTAGCGCATAGGCGAGGTAAAACTATCAACTCGCGGGATAATTTAAGGACTCTTACCATCGCGTATTTGGGGGTCTGTCGAATGTAGTCTGGGGCCCCACCGGGTGTTGATTGAGTAGTCGGGTTCACCATAACATGACATGATCTTGAAGAGTATCAGTGCATCATATTTACAAGCAAGAATGAAGCAAGTTACTGACAGGTTAGCTTGTTTGCTTACATAGTTCTTTTTCTCTTGATAACCGTTGGCGGGGTCGGTCGAGAGGTCAAGCGGCGATACCAGGTACTAGTAGTCGTTTAAAAATTGATGCGCGCAGATTACATAATTAAATTATATTGATTTGTATGTTGTTGGTCAATAGAAGTTAACATGCCGTCGTCGTACCACAGTTATTTATGTGACACACAGTGAGTATTAAGAATATATCGCTCATGCCATATATCAGCGCAGACTCCAATCCATTCGACGTGGGCTGCTTGCTCCAAGCGGTACGGTATGCTTCATCCTAGTATGATGTACATGTTTGTTCCAGTCTGTAATGACAAATGTAAACCTTAAACTTGGAGGAACAGCCCACAGGGCCACGACTCCAACATTAAGGTTTACATAGTTACCTCAGATTATCAGTAAGTTTCGCCACATCATCGATCACCTCATGAGGCACTGTGCAGCATAAGTCGGATCCTTGGAACGAGCTCCCCACGTCGGCTGGTTTGGAGTCTGATATCAGCGCCCTCAGCACTAGTTCGGCCTAATTCGGAGTCGTTCGGCCTAGTCCGGACTGTTCAGCATGTTCAGCCTGGTCCGGCGGAGTTCGGAATGTCCAAACTCGGTACTTTCTGCGCTTCTTTGGGGTGCCCAGCGGTACCCGGAGTTATCTCTATATAATTTTGCTCTCGAATGTTGTGGTTGAGTCTGTAGATCCGGGGCAACACCGGTGGCCAGAGAAATGATGGATGGGAATATTTATGTCGGAGTTCAAACCTCGAGAACATGGCAGCTACGCGTGCATGCAGCCACTGAGCGAGATACATTCCATTCCATTACAACACTAACAAAGCCTGCTACTGCCGTAGCAGCCGAGGACCTTAGATCAAACATTACGCACGTCCTCGAATTCTTGGAACAAGCATCCAACGTTGGCTGGATTGGAGTCTGATCAGAGCCCATCATAACTTCGTAAGTCTATCAACTTTTCAACTCCACCTGGAAAACCGGCCCACCACCGATTCCCGGATGACTAGATACGCCTTAGCTTCAACTTGGTTTAGACTTAGTATCCTGACACGAACCCCCACTTCTGACTTCACATGTCATCCTGCCAATACATCAGAGGACCTCCTTTGAACGGCGATATCAGTGGGATCGGTGTTCGCATATCATTTTATCTCCAAACCCTCTTTCTTGGTAAGAGAGCTAGCTTAGTTTGATATTCACCATTAATACCACGATTAGGTTTTCTTTCTGTGCGTTCAGGTTCGATCCATGAAATCGCTGGTGCATTATATACTCTCATGGCCACTAACACTGCCATGTGCATTACTGGTTTGATCCTTGGACTGAAGCCCGTGCCTGAGATCAGTCTCCAGGAGTGCGTCCCCCCAACGTTCAGTGTCGTTGAAATCGCTACTGACCTTCAGGATGGTAGTGCTCTCGTCATCTTGTACCTCCTTTCGATGTCTTGGATCATCGTGGTCGCCTCATCGGCATCATGCAACCGCCTCTCTGACGACACGAAAATATTGCAGCTGGCATCAGTCATTCAGAGCTACATAATTCTGGCATTCGCCTTCGCCGTTCTTGCCACTGCCCCTCGCTTTGGGACCACCCCCGAATGCAGTCAGAATACTTTTGCTGTCATCTTCCGCCCTTTTTCAGCCCTGAAAGCTGGACGCATTTTTGGCTGGATACTTTTCGGTTTAGCGTTTATATGCTATACTGCTATGACCGTCAGGGATTATACGGCTCAGGTACAGAAGAGGTTACGAAAAAATAAAGAACTTCGGGGGGATGTTGGAGAACCTTCACTACCACAGCAACCTCCTGTCGCTGTTTTTACCTTGCCTAAGGGGAAGCAGCGAACACCAACGGAAGAGAAGGCTCGGACTCCACGGAGAAAAGCGAGGCTACTCTCTTTTCGCATAATTTACCCGATATTTATTTATCTGTGTTATGTTAGGAAACATACTACGGACAACCCAGCAGGAATATTGATGGCCAATTGCTTTTCGCCCTCACTTTCATCCTCGTTGCCTGGGCTCTCTTCGTGCTTAACACGGAGCTACTCATTCACTGGAATCAATCAACCCAGCAGAATGGAGGGTCTTCCTGGCAGTTTGGTCAGGTGCGGTCAAGACTCCTTCAATTTACAAGATCAAATTGACGATCTCTCTCCAGATTTTGCCAATGTTTTTAACCCTCCTGCCTCTGGTTAATATGGTCAGCGCTTTCCGTCAGTTCCGCATGATGCCTACAAGACAGGTTGAGCGTGAAGAGCTTGTAAAGGTCACCATTCCATATGACCGTGAATTTGAGACTTGGAATGTTAGTGGTCGTTACGTTTAAATTAACTACTTTCATGTGAATCGAAATGCGCTCGTACTTGTTCTCTATCGATAATCGTATCGCCGTCCTCAGTGTTGTTGATTTATGTTCTGATGGGATGAAATCTGCAGTGACACCGCTGGCAGGAAACATTACAAGTCAGACTTGTACACATACCTGTCACCATCGGGGTTTCGGCGGGGGCCCGGTATGTCTAGATGGAAAAGGTCAGCATTTGCAACTCCGCGACGACTAAACAAGGTAGGACAAGAGATTACAACCGACTGAAACTATTGTATTCAATGATCATCTGCTGATGCTTCATCCAGCACAC
>Ga0307516_10002633_pt1 | contig 23767 bp, 15 predicted proteins | sample 19_EM_MG_FD_203310 | JGI IMG/M metagenome (GOLD analysis project Ga0307516, IMG submission 203310) | Populus trichocarpa ectomycorrhiza microbial communities from riparian zone in the Pacific Northwest, United States - 19_EM | ecosystem: Host-associated > Plants > Roots > Unclassified | place...
GCTTGATGTGGCGCGTCGTCGCGAGCACCACCACCCGGTCGTCATGGAGTTCCACCGCATAGGCCTGGGTCGCGTAGTGCGCCGCGACGCCGGGCTGCAGCAGCCACTGTCCATCCGTGAATTTCATCTGTCTCTACCTCTCTTGGTTGGCGGTGCCCGGCGCGCACGTCGGCCGGGGCGGTTCGGGTTCAATGCGACGCGAGTTCCGCGTCGGCGCTCACGTAGCGGGCGATGTAGTCGCCGTGGTCGGGCATGCCGGCCACGGTGCGGGCGATGGCCTCGCGCTGGCGTGTGAAGTGGGCGCGCAGTTGCGCTTCGTCGATCACGTCGACGAACGGATCATAGGTCTGCGGCAGCGCGCCCAGGCCGAGCAGGATGGAGACGTGCGACGGCTCCGTGAAGCCGTCGGGGTCGAGGACCACCACGCGGCCCGTGGCGCGGAACAGGTCGATCTGGTGGGCCAGCGTGTCGGGAATCGACATGGCGCCACAGTGGCGCCAGAACTCGGTGTCGCTGCGCTGCGTGAGCTTGTAATGCATGATGATGAAGTCGCGCACCGACTCGTATTGCACCGCCACGCGACGGTTGAATTCCGCGGCGAGCTGCGGCTGGAAATCGGTGTCGGGGAAGTACTGGATCAGGCGCCCGACGGCGTCCATGATCAGCTGGATGCTGGTCGATTCGAGCGGCTCCAGGAAGCCGCTGGCCAGGCCCACCGCCACCACGTTCTTCACCCAGGATTCGCGCCGGCGGCCGGTCTTGAAGCGCAGCTTGCGGGGGCTGTCCAGCGCCGCCGTGTCCAGGCCTTCCAGCAATACCCGCGCGGCCTCGTCGTCGCTCGTGAAGCCGCTGCAGAAGACGTGGCCATTGCCGGTGCGGTGCTGCAGCGGAATGCGCCATTGCCAGCCGTTCGGCCGCGCGGTGGACGTCGTGTAGGGCGTGAGCTGCGGCGCGCGCATGCTCGGCACCGCGAGCGCGCTGTCGCAGGGCAGCCAGTGTGTCCAGTCCTCGTAGGTCGAGTTCATCGCGCCCGCGATCAGCAGGCCGCGGAATCCCGAGCAGTCGATGAACAGGTCGCCGTCGATGCGCCGTCCGTCGGCCAGTCGCAGCGCCGCGACGAAACCGTCGGCGGCGCGCAGCTCCACGTCGACGATCGTGCCCGTGATGCGCGTGACGCCGCGTTGCTCGGCATAGTCGCGCAGGTACGCCGCGTACAACGAGGCGTCGAAGTGGAACGCATACGAATAGCTGGCGGCCGGCGTCGCGGCGTCGGGCAACGGCGGCACGAAGCGGTTGTTGCGCGCCATCATCGTGGCGGTGGACCATTCCTCGTACGAAGGCATCGCGCCGGCACGCTGCAGGCGCAGCCAGTACATGTGGGGCGACCGGTTCTCGATGCGCGGACCGAAGTCCCCGAAGCCATGGAAGAAGCGGTTGCCGAGGTGGCCCCAGTCGCGGAACTCGATGCCCAGCTTGAACGTGGCCTGCGTGCGCTTCATGAAGTCGGTGCCGTCCAGCCCCAGCGCGCGGTTGTAGAGGCGGATCGTGGGAAGCGTGGCCTCGCCCACGCCGATCGTGCCGATCTCCGTCGACTCGACAAGAACGATCTCGCACGGTTGCCCGCTGCGGCGGCGCAGCAATTGCGCGAGCGGCGCGGCCGCCATCCAGCCGGCGGTTCCTCCGCCGACGATGACGATCTTGCGGATGTTCTTGTCGTTCATTGACCTGCTGTCTCCTACGGTGCAACGTCTGCTGCGCTGCACACAAGAATCTCGTGCGCCGGTCTCCGCGAAGGAGCTTGTTTTCGTGCACAGGGCCGCATCTTGGACTTTGGCGACCCGGAAATCATAGGTGTTTCCACGGCCTTTAATTCGTGCGATGGCCGAACTATCATCGGCGTGTCGAAGCGGAGATTTCGACGTCTGGAGACAAGATTTGCTCACCGAATTCCCTGGAAACCAGCAACTGCTGAAGGTCGTCAACCGCATGGCTCTGGTGCGGCGCATGTGCGCGAGTCCCGGCCTGTCGCGGGCGGACCTGGCGACCGCGGTGGGCTTGACCAAGTCGACCGTCAGCCTGCTCGTTCGCGAGCTGATCGAGGAGGGCTGGCTGGTCGAGCGCGAGATCGTCGCCACCGGCGAACTCGGTCGCCGTCCCACGCCGTTGTTCATCGACAGTTCGCGCCTGCTGCTGCTGGGCGCGGAGGTGGGCATCGAGTCCGCACGCGTGGTGGCGTCGTCGCTGACCGGCGAAGTGCTCGCCACCGTCGTCGCCAACTACGGCGCGGGCCGCAGCGCGAAGGGCTGCATCGGCGTCCTTGCCACGGCGCTGCTCAAACTGCGCTCGCAGCTCGACCATGACAACCACCAGATCATCGGCATCGGCGTGGGCCTGCCCGGCGGCGTGGACGAGGCCAACGCGGTGTTGCGCTTTGCCCCCAACCTCGGCTGGCGCGACGTTCCCGTGGGGGCGTTGCTCAGCGAGAAGCTCGCGGGCTCGGCGCTCGCCGGCGTGCCGCTGTTCATCCAGAACGAAGCCGACGTGGCAGCGCTGGGCGAGATGGAATTCAATCCGTCCCAGGCGTCCGATCCGCTGTTGTACGTGAGCATCAACCAGGGCGTTGGCGCCGGCGTGATCGTCGGCGACCGGCTGCTCACCGGCAGCCGCGGCTTTGCCGGCGAGGTGGGCCACATCATCCTGAAGCGCAACGGGCCGCAATGCTCCTGCGGTCGAAGCGGTTGTGCCGAAGCCATGATTGGCTTGCGCGCGATGCTGCCGGCCGGGGAGGGCGGCGGCCCGGCGTCGCTGTCGACGCCGCTCGCCGAGATCCAGCGCCGGCTCGCCGAGGGCGATCCCGAAGTGACGCGGGCCGTCAAGAAGGCCGGCGGCTACCTGGGCGTCCTGCTGCAGAACCTGGCAGCGGCCTACGACCCCGCGTGCATCGTGCTGGGCGGCCAGTGCGTCGAGCTGGGCGACCCGTTCGTGCAGACCGCGCTGCAGACGCTCAACGACTATGCCGCGGCCGCCAACCTGCTGCCGCCGATGGTGCAGATCTCGCGCTTCGGCGCGGATGCGGTGGCCCTCGGCGCCGCCGCGCTCGCGCGCTTCCGACTCACCCGACCGATGGCCGCGCCGAACTTCATCGGCGCCGTCGCCGCCTGAGGCCCCCATGTATCTAGGCATCGATCTCGGCACTTCCGAAGTCAAGGCGCTCCTGCTGGACGCCGCCGGCCGCATCGTCGGCCAGGCTGGCGCGCCGCTGGAGGTATCGCGCCCGCACCCGTTGTGGTCCGAGCAGGAGCCGGTGGACTGGCGCCGCGCGATGGACCTCGCGGTGGCCAAGCTGCGCGGGGCGCATCCGTCGCCGTTCGCCGAGGTGCGCGCCATCGGCCTGTCGGGCCAGATGCACGGCGCCGTTCTGCTCGGCGACCAGGACGACGTCCTGCGCCCGGCCATCCTCTGGAACGACGGCCGCAGCCATGCCGAATGCGTGGAGCTGACCGAGCGCGCGCCCAGGCTCCACGCCATTGCCGGCAACCTGGCGATGCCCGGCTTCACGGCGCCCAAGCTCCTGTGGGTGAAGAAGCACGAGCCCGCGCTGTTCGCGCAGGTGCGCAGCGTGCTGCTGCCCAAGGACTGGTTGCGGCTCGTGCTGACCGGGGAGAAGGTATCGGACCCGTCCGACGCGGCCGGCACCTTGTGGCTCGACGTCGCCGCGCGCGACTGGTCGGACGAACTGCTGGCCGCCTGCGGCCTGACGCGCGCGCAGATGCCGCGGCTCGTGGAGAGCAGCGAGCCCTCGGGCTTCCTGCGCCCGCAGATCGCCGCGGCCTGGGGCCTGAGCGCGGACGTGGTGGTCGCCGGCGGTGCCGGCGACAACGCCGCCAGCGCGATCGGCATCGGCGCGACGCAACCCGGCGACGGCTTCCTGTCGCTGGGAACCTCCGGTGTGCTGTTCGTCGTCAACGACCGCTATCGCCCGAATCCGGCGTCGGCCGTGCACGCGTTCTGCCACGCGCTGCCGGGACGCTGGCACCAGATGAGCGTGATGCTGTCGGCCGCGAGCTGCCTGAAGTGGTTCGTGCAGCTCAGCGGCGCCGCCAACGAGGCAGCCTTGCTGGCCGAACTCGCCGAGTTGCCCGCGGATGCGCTGCACACGGCACCGCTGTTCCTGCCCTACCTGGCGGGCGAGCGCACGCCGCACAACAATCCGTTCGCCAAGGGCGGCTTCCATGATCTCGTGCACGAGACGACGCGGGCGCACTGCACCTACGCCGTGCTCGAAGGCGTGGCGTTCGGGCTGTGCGACGGCCTGGCCGCGCTGCAGCAGGCCGGCACCGAGGTGCGGAGCCTGTTCCTGGTGGGCGGCGGCGCGCGCAGCAGCCTGTGGGCGCAATTGCTGGCCGACGCGCTGGACGTCGAGATCCTCGTGACCGACGGTGGCGATGCCGGCGGCGCGCTCGGTGCCGCGCGCCTGGGCTGGCTCGCCGCGGGCGGGACCGAGGCCCAGGTGTGCGCCAAGCCCGCGGTGGCCGCGCGCTACCTCCCCGACGCCGCGCGCCACGCGCACCTGCAGGGTCGCCTGCAGCGCTTCCGCGAACTCTATCGACGACTCGAATCCCCGCTCGGCAGCGTTCCGGCGGCCTGACGACAAACCGGTCCCCTCTACCGATTTCATCCAACCTCTTGCTCACATGACCAGCTACTTCCACGACCTGCCACGCATCGAATACCGCGGCCCCGACTCGGACGATCCGCTCGCCTTCCGTCACTACGACAAGAACCGGATCGTGCTGGGCAAGCGCATGGAGGATCACCTGCGCTTCGCCGCCTGCTACTGGCACAGCTTCTGCTGGAACGGCCTCGATCCCTTCGGCGGCGGCACGTTCCTGCGTCCGTGGTTCGAGGGCGGGACGCCGATGGAGCAGGCCGTCCTCAAGGCCGAATCGGCGTTCGACTTCTTCTCCAAGCTCGGCGCCCCGTACTACTGCTTCCACGACCGCGACGTCGCGCCCGAAGGCGCCACGCCGCGCGAGAGCCACGACAACTTCCTGCGCATGGTCGACGTGCTGGGCGAACACCAGCAGCGCACCGGCATGAAGCTGCTGTGGGGCACGGCCAACCTGTTCAGCCATCGTCGCTTCATGTCGGGCGCGGCCACCAATCCGGATCCGGCCGTGTTCGCGATGGCGGCGTTGCAGGTGCGCGACGCCATGGACGCCACGCTCAGGCTCGGCGGCGAGAACTACGTGCTGTGGGGCGGCCGCGAAGGCTACGAGACGCTGCTCAACACCCGCATCGACCGCGAGCTCGACCAGCTGGGCCGTTTCCTCAACATGGCGGTGGAGTACAAGCACAAGATCGGCTTCAAGGGCACGATCCTGATCGAGCCGAAGCCGCGCGAGCCGACGAAGCACCAGTACGACTTCGACGTCGCCACCGTCTACGGCTTCCTCGTGCGCTACGGCCTCGAGAAGGAGGTCAAGGTCAACATCGAGGCCAACCACGCCACCTTGTCCGGCCACAGCTTCGAGCACGAGATCGCCACGGCAGGCGCCCTCGGCATCCTCGGCAGCCTCGACATGAACCGCGGCGATCCGCAGCTGGGCTGGGACACCGACCAGTTCCCGAACAACGTCTCCGAGACGGCGATCGCGATCTACCACGTGCTGCAGGCCGGCGGGCTGGGCACGGGCGGCATGAACTTCGACTCCAAGGTGCGCCGCCAGTCGATCGATCCGGCCGACCTGTTCCACGGCCACATCGGCGGCATGGACGTCTGTGCGCGCGCGCTGCTGATGGCCGAAAAGATGATCGTCGATGGCCGCCTCAAGGCGGCCGTCGACGAGCGCTACGCCGGCTGGAACAGCCCGGGCGCGCAGGATATCCTCGGCGGCCGCGTGGCCATCGACGACCTGGCCAACCACGTGTTGAGCGCCAACGTGGACGTGCTGCCGGTCTCGGGACGCCAGGAGCTGCTCGAGAACCTCGTCAACCGCTTCTGCGCCGCCTGACATGACCCACCATGAACGACTGGCCATCGACCCCGCGGGCGCGTTCGCCCGCGTGCGCGAGTCGTTCACCCCCATCTCCTGCGAGGAGGCGGCCGTGACACCGGCTCCGCGCATGAGCATTGCGTGCAGCATCCTTGTCTGCAAGGATCACGTGATCCCGTAGCCGTGTCGGAAAAACCGACGCGCGCGTCCCACGCCTTGGGACGAGTCCTGAAACCTAAAAGAGCACACAACATGAGACAATTTCAGAAGACAGCGTTGTCAGTGGCGGCTGCACAAGTTGCGCTGCTGTGGAGTGGGGTCGCTCTGGCGCAAACGCCGCCAGCACCAGTGGCCGCCGCATCGTCGCCAGCCAAGGCCGAGAAGTCGGCCGAGTCGGACCAGCCCATCACGGTGGTCGTCACCGGACAGCGGGCCGCGCTCAGTTCGGCGCAGAAGATCAAGCAGGACTCGGACGAGATCGTCGACTCGATCGTCGCCGCCGACATCGGCAAGCTGCCGGATCGCTCGGTCACCGAGGTCCTGCAGCGCATCGTCGGCGTCACCATCGACCGCACGATGGCCAAGGGCGACCCCGAGCACTTCTCGGTCGAAGGCTCTGGCGTGAACATCCGCGGCCTGTCGTATGTGCGCTCCGAGCTGAACGGCCGGGAGTCGTTCTCGGCCAACGGCGGCCGCGCGCTCAACTTCGAAGACGTGCCGCCCGAGCTGATGGCCGGCGTGGACATCTACAAGAACCCGTCGGCGGAGCAGACCGAAGGCGCCATCGGCGGCCTGGTCAACCTGCGCACCGCGATGCCGTTCGACTTCAAGGGCCAGAAGATCTCCTTGTCGGCGTCGGGCACCCGTTCGTCGCTGCGTGCCAAGGGCGCCCCGTCGGTCTCCGGCCTGTACGCCAACAGCTGGGACACCGATCTCGGCAAGTTCGGCGTGCTGATCGACCTTGCGCACTCGGAGAGCAAGACGCGCACCGATGCGTACCAGGTCGAGCCGTACTACCCGCTCACCGACACCAACACCGGCAACGCTGTGTGGATCCCCAAGGGTTCCCAGTGGCGCACGCTGACCTTCGACCGCAAGCGCGATGGGGCGTACGGCGCGCTGCAATGGAAGAACAACAACGTCGAATCGGCGCTGACGTTCTTCAAGTCGAAGTACAAGATGAACTGGTACGAGAATGCGCTGTTCGCGCAGTCCAATCCGTACAACATCACGGTCGATCCGGGCGCGACCTACGACTCGAACGGAGCGCTGCTGACCGGCACGCTGCGCGACCCCACCGACAAGGGCATCAACTTCGGCGCGGACACGCGCGTGGCCAACCGCGTCTCCGACACGCAGGACATCTCCTGGAACATGTCCTGGAAGGCGAGCGATCGCTGGTCGTTCAAGGGTGACCTGCAATTCATCAAGGCCGGCACCCACAGCTTCGACTCGACCGTGGCCACCGGCATCCAGATGGCCAAGGAGCAGATCGACCTGACGGGCTCGACGCCGCGCCTGATCTTCGACGACGCCGACCGCGCCGCGCTCGCAGACCCGGCCAACTACTACTGGGCCTTCACGATGGAGCACAAGGATCGCAGCGTCGCCTCCGAAAAGGCGTTGAAGCTCGATGCCAAGTACAACTTCGACAGCAACATCCTGAGCGACCTGCGGTTCGGCGTGCGCCTGACCGACCGCGACGCGACGACGATCAACACGAGCCCCAGCTACAACTGGGCCGCGATCACGCAACCGTGGCAGGTGGGCTGGGACATCAACCACGTGGCCAACCTGGGCGACCCGCGCTTCAGCGGCAACACGCACTCGTACGACTTCCCGAACTTCTTCAACGGCAAGGGGTCGGTGCCCACGCTGATCTTCCCGGACACCTCGACGGCTGCCGGCTATCCCGACAGCTACGCGGCGCTGCACCACTACCACGACATCCTGTGCGCCGAGCAGCATGGCGGCGACGCCAGTTCCTGCGGCGCCTGGACGCCCGCCACGTTCGGCATCGATCCGTCCGGCACGAACAAGCAGGGCGAGCGCACGCAGGCGCTGTACAGCCAGCTGCGCTTCGGCTTCGACGATCTCCCGATGCCGGTCGACGGCAACGTCGGGCTGCGCATGGTGCGCACCGAAGGCACCGCGCATGGCTACACGGTGTTCTCGGCCAGCAATCCGACCATTCCGGCAGGCGGCACGCAAAGCGGCGTCCCCGTGCCGAGCATCGCGAACTTCTCCAAGGCACAGGACTTCAAGAACGACTACAACAACTTCCTGCCCAGCCTGAACCTGCGCATGAAGGCCACGAACGACCTGCAGTTCCGCCTGGCCTTCGCCAAGGCGCTGACCCGGCCGGACTTCACGCAACTGCAGGCCTACACCTCGCTGAGCCAGACCACGACCCAGCACACGGTCGGCTCGGATGTGATCGTCGATTCCGTCTCCGACACCGGCACGGGCTCCGGCAACCCGATGCTCAAGCCCACGAAGTCGAACCAGCTGGACTTGACGGCCGAGTGGTACTTCTCGAAGACGGGCTCCTTCACGGTGGCCGCCTTCGACAAGCAGTTGAAGGACGTGATCATCAACCAGACCTACGTGATCCCGCTCACGGACACGAGCGGCAACACGGTCAACTTCGGGACGACGGCGCCGGTCAATGGCGCGAAGGGCACGGCCCGCGGCTTCGAGGTCGCGTTCCAGACCTACTTCGACAAGCTGCCGGGCTGGCTGTCGGGCTTCGGCATGCAGGCCAACTACACGTTCGTGGACAGCCACACGACCCTGTACAACCCTGTCTCCTCGGTGTACTGCAGCGGCGGCAACAGCGCCAGCAACGTCAACCTGAACCTGAACGGCTGCGATACCGACGGACGCACCTTCGGCAACTTGCCGCTGGCCAACCTGTCGCGCAACGCGTTCAACCTGGCATTCATGTACGACGGCGGTCCGATTTCGGCGCGCGTGGCCTACGGCTGGCGTTCGAAGTACCTGCAGGCGGTCAACGTCAACGGCACCATGGGTTCGGACGGAACCGACACCAACCCGGCCAGCTCCACTGTCGGCCAGCACAACATCGGCTGGGGACTGCCGACCTGGGCCGATGCCTACGGGACGCTCGACGCGGGCATCTTCTACAAGGTGACCGACAACCTGACCTTCGGCCTCGAAGGGACGAACCTCACCGACTCGACCTACAAGCAGCTGATGCAGCAGCACATCGGCATGAAGGGTCGTGCGTGGTTCGCCACGGGTCCGAGCTACACCGCGACGGCGCGCTACTCGTTCTGACGGAAGGGCCTCGCCCGCCCGCGTGCGCATGATGGGCGCGCGGACGGGCCGAGGCCCTCTCTCCAGGCAACAGGGTTCAGGACATGAGCAAGAGAATCTTCGAGCGGCTGCACTGCACGGGGCTGGCGCTGCTGCTGGTCGCCGGCGCAGCCGCGCAGGCCGCCCCTGGTGCGACCGCGGCGCCGCACCTCGAAACGCGCGACGGCCGCACGGCATTGATGGTCGACGGCGCGCCGTTCACGATGCTGGGCGTGCAGGCCAACAACTCCAGCAACTACCCCGAGGCGCTGAAGAAGGTGTGGCCGGCGGCGCACGACGTCCACGCCAACACGGTCGAGATCCCCGTGGCATGGGAGCAGATCGAGCCCGTCGAAGGGCGCTTCGACTTCAGCTATGTCGATACGCTCCTGGCGCAGGCGCGCAAGAACGACATGCACCTGGTGCTGCTGTGGTTCGGCACCTGGAAGAACACCGGGCCGTCGTACACGCCCGAGTGGGTCAAGTTCGACAACAAGCGCTTTCCGCGCATGGTGGCGCGCGACGGCAAGCCCAGCTATTGCCTGTCGCCGTTCGGCGAGGAGACGCTGAAGGCCGATCGCAAGGCGTTCGTCGCGTTGATGAGCCACCTGGCTCGCATCGACCAGGCCCGCCACACCGTCCTGATGGTGCAGGTGGAGAACGAGGTCGGCACCTACGGCCTCGTGCGCGACTTCGGCGCGAAGGCCCAGGCCGCGTTCGAGAAGGACGTTCCCGCGGCGGTGCTCGCGCACCAGAAGTCACCCGTGCCGCTGGCCGCGTCGGGCTCGTGGCGCGCGGTCTATGGCGACTACGCCGACGAATACTTCCACGCCTGGGCCATCGCCAGCTACATCGAGGAGGTCGCCAAGGCCGGGCGCGCGGCGTTCGACGTGCCGTTGTACGTCAACAATGCGCTGCGTGACGCCGTGGAGCCGCTCGCGCCGTGGAAGGAGAACTTCGCCAGCGGCGGCCCCACGTATGACGTGATCGGCATCTACAAGGCCGCGGCGCCGCACCTCGACATCGTGGCACCCGACATGTACAACCCCGCGTCGGCGCAGTTCGATGCCACGCTGGCGAAGTTCCAGCGTCCCGACAACGCGCTGCTGGTGCCCGAGATGAGCCATGCGCCAGGCTACGCCCGCTATGTCTGGCAGGTGCTGGGTCGCGGATCGCTGGGCATCGCGCCATTCGGCATCGACTACACCGACTACACCAACTTCCCGCTGGGGACGAAGGAAAAGGGCAAGCCCATCGTCGAGCCGTTCGCCGCGACGTATGCACTGTTCGGTTCGATGAACCGGCTCTGGTCCCGGTGGGCGTTCGAAGGCCGCACCCACGGCATCTCCGAGGGCGACGATCGCAAGGACCAGACCCTGCCGCTCGGCGCGTGGACGGCCACGGTCTCGTTCCGCGAATGGCAGTTCGGCGAGCGGTCGTGGCCCGGCCATCCGACCGAATTCCCGGCCGGCACCGAGCAACCCAACGGCGGCGTCGCGATCGCCCAGGTCGGCGAGAATGAATTCGTGATCGTGGGCCAACACGCCCGGGTGCGCATCGCCTCGACGCAGAAGCAGGGCAATGGCGAGATGTTCGCACGCGTCGAGGAAGGGCACTTCGACGCGGCCGGAAAATGGGTGATGGAACGCAACTGGAACGGCGACCAGACCGACTATGGACTCAACCTGACGGGCCAGCCGGTGATTCTCAAAGTGCGGATGGGGCGGTACTGAGATGGGCATGCTGGTGGCCCGCCTGCTGCTGGTCGTCGCGTGTGTCTGCGCAGGGGCGGGCGTCGCGCCCGCGTTCGCGCGCGACCTGACGCTGCGCTACGACGCGCCCGCGCCGGACACGGCAGCCGGCTGGGAGCGCGAGGCGCTGCCGATCGGCAACGGCCGCATCGGCGCGATGGTCTTCGGCCAGGTGGCGCACGAGCGGGTGCAGTTCAACGACATCACGTTGTGGACGGGCAACTCGAGCGTGATGGGGGCGTACCAGGCCTTCGGTGACGTCTTCATCGACCTGGCCGGGCACGACCGGCCGGTGAGCGGCTATGAGCGCACGCTGTCGCTGGCCGACGGGCAACAGCGCGTGCACTACACGCTGGGCGGCGTCACCTACGAGCGCGAGGCGTTCGCCAGCCATCCGGCGCAGGTCATCGTGATGCAGTTGAGCGCCAGCAGCAAAGGCCAGTACACCGGCGCGATCCGCCTCGCCGACATGCACGGCGCGCGCATCGAGGCGCGCGGCGATCGCCTGCAGGCGGTCGGCGACCTGTCGACGCCGCCGGGCACGGTGATGCACTACGCGAGCGTGCTCCATGTCGGCCATCGCGGCGGCACGGTGCGCGTCGAGGGCGACAGCCTGGTGTTCTCGCGCTGCGATTCGCTGACGCTGACGCTCGGCGCCGGCACGAGCTATGTCCCCGACGCCGCGGTGAACTTCGCGGGCGATCCGCCGCTGGAACGCGTCGAGGCGCAGGTGGCCGCCGCGGCCGCGCGCCCGGTCGCGGCGCTGCGCGCCGAGCACGAGCGCGACTACCGCGCCCTGTTCGATCGAATGAGCATCGACCTGGGGCCCTCGGACCGCGCGCGCCGCGCATTGCCGATGGCGGCCCGCATCGCGACGTACACGGACCGCGGCAACGACCCCGAACTCGAGGCGCTGTACTTCCAGTTCGGCCGCTACCTGCTGATCTCGAGCTCGCGCGACTCGCTGCCGGCGAACCTGCAGGGGCTGTGGAACAACAGCCTGACGCCGCCCTGGAAGTCGGACTATCACACCAACATCAACATCCAGATGAACTACTGGCCGGCGGAGCCGGCCAACCTGCCCGAGCTGGCGCAGCCGTTGTTGAACTTCGTCGGCAGCGTCGCGCCGGTCTATCGGCGGGTCGTGGCCGACACCGCGGCGCGCGCCATCGCGCATCCCGGCCTGGCGGCCTCGATGCCGAATCCGGCCGGCGGCGACGTTCCATTGAGCGAGGAAACCTTCGTCACTGACGCCGGCAAGCCGGTGCGCGGCTGGACCGTGCGTACCGAATCGAACCCGTTCGGGGCGATGGGCTACCTGTGGAACAAGACCGGCAACGCCTGGTATGCGCGGCACTTCTGGGAGCACTACGCGTACACGCAGGACCGCGAATTCCTGCGCAGCGTCGCCTGGCCGATGATGAAGGAGGCGTGCGCGTTCTGGCAGGACCACCTGAAGACGCTGCCCGATGGCCGGCTCGTCGCGCCGCACGGTTGGTCGCCGGAACACGGGCCGGTCGAGGACGGGGTCACGTACGACCAGGAGATCGTCTGGGACCTGTTCAACAATACCGTCGAAGCCGCCGACACGCTAGTCATCGACCGCCCCTTCCGCGACGAGATCGCATCGATGCGGGATCGGCTGGCCGCGCCCCGCGTCGGCCAGTGGGGACAACTGCTGGAGTGGCTCGACGAGAAGCACGATCCGGTGCTCGACACGCCCGGCGACACGCATCGCCACGTCTCGCACCTGTTCGGGCTGTTCCCGGGCCGCCAGATCTCGCCGGCGCGCACGCCCGAGCTCGCGGACGCCGCGCGCAGGACGCTGGCGGCGCGCGGCGACGCCGGCACCGGCTGGTCCATGGCCTGGAAGGCGGCCTACTGGGCCCGGCTGCTCGACGGCGACCACGCCTACCGGATGCTGCGCGGCCTGCTGGCGACCCCCGGCGCGCGTGCCGCCCAGCAAAGCGGTCCGGGCACCGAAACCAACAACGCCGGTGGCACGTACCCCAACCTGTTCGACGCGCATCCGCCGTTCCAGATCGACGGCAACTTCGGCGCCACCGCGGCGGTCTGCGACATGCTGCTGCAGTCCCAGAATGGTGAACTGCAACTGCTGCCGGCGCTGCCGACGGCCTGGAGATCGGGCTCGGTGCGGGGCCTGCGTGCGCGCGGCGGGTTCGTCGTCGACGTCGCCTGGGCCGACGGACGCCTTTCCCAGGCCACGATCCGGGCCGTGGCCGGTGCCGGCAAGGGCACGCTGCGCTACGGCGACCACGTCGTGCAATTCCAGCTCGCCCCCGGCCAATCGCGTCGTGTGGGATCCGACTTGAAGGATATTCAATGAACGCAGGCACGACCATCGGCAAGCTGCTCGCGACGGCGATCGTGATCGCAACGGCAGGGTGCGCGACCGGTCCGGTCGACCGCGAGATCCTGGCGATCTCCGCGACGCCGGAGACGCGCGTCACGCTGGCCGACTTCGAGGCACAGCAGTCGATGACGGGCAGTCACGTCGAGGTGCCCCGATCCGCGCAACCGAAAGTACCGGCCAGTCGCGTGGAGGCGAACGTCTCGACCAAGGACGTCGCCGGCGACGCGTTGACGATGCACTGGAAGGACGCCTGGTATGCGAGCCTGCGCCTGGAGGTCGCCAGGCCCGTCGACCTGCGACCCTTCCTCGCCGACGGCGCGCTCGAGTTCGACCTGAACGTCGTGGACATGGCCAAGGGCGGCCTGACCTTCACGACGAGCTGCGGGCCCGACTGCGGACGCAAGCTCCCGTGGGTGGTCGCCTCGCGCGCTCTGGCAGGCAAGGGCTGGCAACACCTGTCGTTTTCGATGCGCTGCTTCGCCCACGCCGGTGACGATTTCAGCGCGGTCACGCAGGCCTTCGCGCTCGACTCGAGCGGCACGGGCGAGGCGGCCATCGCCAACGTGCGCTTCGTGCGTCATGGCCGCGGCGACACCCCGTGCCCCGACTATCGAACCGAGTCGGTCACGCCGCACCCGCTGGAGCAGGTCTGGGCCCTGGAGTGGTGGATCCCGCGGCACCAGCAAAAGCTCACGGAGATCGCGGCGTTGCGCGCCGCTCGTGTCGAGCCCGAGGTCGTCTTCATCGGCGACTCGATCACCCACAACTGGGAAAATGACGGGCGCGCCGTGTGGCAGTCGAACTATGCGCGGTACCACGCGCTGGACCTGGGCTTTGGCGGCGACCACACCGAGAACGTGCTGTGGCGCCTGCAGCACGGTGAGCTGGATGGGATCCACCCGAAGGTCATCGTGCTGATGATCGGCACCAACAACACGGGCGACCGTCTCGAGGACCCGACGACCACCGCCGCGGGCATCCACCGCCTGCTCGGCGAGATCCGCGTGCGCCAGCCCGATGCGCGCGTCCTGCTGCTGGCCGTGTTCCCGCGCGACGAGAAGCCCGAGAGCCCGCTGCGTCGCATCAACGATCGCATCAACAAGATGCTGCCGGCCTTCGCCGATGGCCAGCACGTGGTCTTCCTGGACATCGATGCGGCGCTGTTGAGCGCCGACGGCACGCTGTCGCGCGACCTGATGCCCGACCTGCTGCACCCGAACGAAAAAGGCTATGCGATCTGGGCCGCCCAGATGGCCCCCACTCTCCAACGACTGCTGGACAACGGCAGCACGCACCCCTGAAGCCACCCCATGAAGAATGACTTTCCCCTGCCCATGAGCACGTTCACCTACTCCAGCCAGTTCCCTTCGACCTTCACCTTCGGCGTGGCTGCCGCATCGGCCCAGATCGAAGGCGCCGCGTTCGCCGACGGCAAGGGCGAGTCGATCTGGGATCGCTTCTGCCGCATCCCGGGCAAGGTGCACGACGGCGACACGCTCGACGTGGCGTGCGACCACTACCACCGCTTCGACGAGGACTTTGCGTTGATGGCCTCGCTGGGCGTGAAGGACTATCGCCTCTCGCTGGCCTGGCCGCGCATCTTCCCGAACGGCGACGGCGCGGTCAACCAGGCCGGTCTCGACTTCTATCACCGGCTGTTCGCGAGCCTTGCCAGGCACGGCATCACGCCCTGGGTCACGCTGTTCCATTGGGACCTGCCGCAATCCCTGGAAGACCGCGGTGGCTGGACATCGCGCGTGACCGTCGATGCGTTCGCGACCTACGCCGACACCGTCGTCAAGGCCTTCGGCGGCGTGGTGAAGAACTGGATCACGCTCAACGAGATCCGCTGCTTCACGATGCTGGCGTACGGCTACGGCACGAAGGCGCCGGGTCGCAAGGAGAGCGCGGCGGTCGTCAACCAGACCTACCATCACGCGCTGCTCGCGCACGGCCACGGCGTGCGCGCGGTCCGCGCCCACGGCGGCGCTGGCGCGCGCGTGGGGCTCACGGACAATTGCGACGTCAGCGTGCCCGTCACCGAGACGCCGCAGGACATCGCCGCGGCAAAGGCCTGGTTCCTCGAGAAGAACGAGCACATCCTCGGCGCGCTGCACGGCAAGGGCTACTCCCAGGCCTACCTCCAACGCACCGGTGCCGACGCGCCGGTGGTGCTGCCCGGCGACTTCGACCTGATCTGCCTGCCGAGCGATTTCCTCGGCGTCAACATCTACACCGCCACCTACGTGCGCGCCGGCCGCGACGGCCAGCCGTACGAGGCGCTGAGCCTGCCGCCCAACTACCCGCGCGCCGACAGCCCCTGGCTGAACCTGGTGCCGCAGGCGATCTACTGGGCCTCGCGGATGTGCCACCGCCTCTATGGCTACTCGTCGATCCTGATCACGGAGAACGGCTGTGGCTACAACGACGAGCCGGTCGTCAACGGCGAGGTGATCGACCTGCATCGCCGCGACTATCTGCGCAGCCACCTGCGCGAGGTGCATCGCGGAATCGCCGACGGCACGCCCATCCACGGCTACTTCCTGTGGTCGTTCATCGACAACTACGAGTGGGAGGACGGCTACCAGCGTCGTTTCGGCATCGTGCACTGCGACTTCAAGACGCAGAAGCGCACACCCAAGCTGTCGGCGTTCTACTACGCCGACGTCATGCGCACCCGAACCGTGCTCTGAAGCGCCCCGCACCGAAAGCCACGCATGTCCAGCACGATCGATCTCGCGTTGAATCCGCTCACGCTGCAGGAGCCCCCGTTGGCGCTGCCGGTTGCCGAGGGCCGCGTGCCCGTGAAGCAGAAGGTGGGCTACGGGCTCGGCTCCTTGCTCGACATGTGGGGCCACTGGCTCTACCCGTCGCTCGCGTTCCCCGTGTTCAACGTGTTCCTGGGCGTGGCTCCCGGCCTCATCTCCACGGTGCAGATGATCAAGATCTTCATCGATGCGGTGTCCGATGCCGTGTTCGGCTGGGTCTCCGACAACACGCGAACGCGTTTCGGGCGGCGCCGTCCGTTCATCCTCGTCGGCGGCGTGCTGGCCGGCTTGGGGCTGCCCCTGCTGTTCGCCGTCGGCCGCGGCTGGACCGACACCGAATACTTCATCTTCATGCTGGTCACCACGGCGCTGTACGTGCCCGTGATGAGCTGCTTCAACATGCCCTGGTCCAGCCTGGGCGCGGAGATGACGCCCGACTACCATGAGCGCACCACGGTGCAGTCGGTGCGCAACGCGATCCAGAAGGCGCCCGAGCTGGTGATGTTCTTCGCGGCCCAGTTCACGACGCTGGCGATCTTCAACGACGCCCAGGGCAAGCCCGACATCCTGCGCGGCGCGCAGACCTACTGCACCATCCTGGGCTGCATCATGGTCGTCGCATCCATCGCGATCTTCCTGCTCGTCAAGGAGCGCTACTACGCCAGCCTCGTGCGCCAGGAGCAGCAACGCATCCCGTTCTCCGACACGCTGTGGCGCACGCTGCGCTGCAAGCCGTTCCGCCACGTGCTGCTGATGATGATGGCGTACGGCATCGGCACCGCGATGGTCGGCGCGCTCGGCTTCTACACGACCGTCTACTACGTGTGCCACGGCGACATCGTGCTGGGTGCGAAGTGGAACACCGCCATGGGCGGCGCGGGCATGGTTTTCGGCTTCCTGGGCATCCCGTTCTTCACCTGGATCGCGCGACACCATGGCAAGCGCGTCGCGCTGGCGACGGTGTTCGTGCTGGCGATCGGTGCGTTCATCGGCGACTGGTGGCTCTACGATCCGGCGCTGCCCTTCCTGCAACTGTTCGCCTGCGGCTTCGTCGCATTCACCGGTGCCGGCTTCTGGACGCTTTACGGTTCCACCATCGGCGATGTCGTGGACTACGACGAGCTGGAGACCGGCAAGCGGCGCGAGGGTTCGTTCTCCGCCTGCCAATCCTGGACGTCGAAATTCGGCATCGCGCTGGGTGCCGGCGCATCCGGCTGGATCCTGCAGTTCACCGGTTTCGACTCGAAGCTGCCGATGCAGAGCGAGCACGCGATCTTCATGATCCGCATCCTGCTGTCCAGCATTCCGGTGATCGGCCTGGTCCTGGCGTTGGTGGCGGTACTGCGTTTCCAGTTGACGGAAGCCCGGATGCACGAGATCCGCGCATTGCTGGAGGCACGCCGTGGCACAGTCTGAGATCCTGTTCATGAAACGTCGCGGCACGATCTTGCGCTGGCTGCGCGTCCTCTGCGGCCTGCTCGCCTGCGGGCTTTGCGGCTTCGCATCGGGCCATGAGACCTTGAGGCTGGACACGCCCAAGCCCAATCTCGCGGCGACACCGCCGATGGGCTGGAACTCCTGGAACAAGTTCGGCTGCGAGATCGACGAGGCGATGGTGCACCGGCAGGCCGATGCCATGGTCTCGTCCGGACTCGCCGCCGCGGGCTACCAGTACATCGTCATCGACGACTGCTGGCAGGCGAGCCGGGACGCCCACGGCAACATCGTCGCGGATGCGCGCCGCTTCCCGGCTGGCATCAAGGCGCTTGCCGACTACGTCCATTCGAAGGGCCTGAAGTTCGGCCTCTATTCGGACGCCGGCGTGCTGACGTGCGGGGGCCGGCCCGGCAGCGCCGGCCGGGAATTCCAGGACGCCGCCCAGTACGCGGCGTGGGGCGTCGACTACCTGAAATACGACTGGTGCGCCACCGGAACGCGTGACGCCGAGGCCGCCTACACGATCATGGCCAAGGCCCTGCGCGAGTCGGGCCGCGACGTCGTGCTGTCCATCTGCGAATGGGGTACCAGCCACCCGGAACGCTGGGCGCCCGCCGTCGGGCACCTCTGGCGTACGACCGGCGACATCTACGACACGTGGCAGGGCCACCGCGACTGGTCGTCCGGCATGGTCGACATCCTCGACCTGCAGGCGGAGGCCTGGCGCAACTCCGGCCCGAACCGCTGGAACGATCCCGACATGCTCGAGGTGGGCAACGGCGGCATGACGACCACCGAGTACGAGTCGCATTTCTCGCTGTGGGCGATGCTGGCCGCGCCGCTGATCGCCGGCAACGACCTGTCGACGATGGCGGCCGGGACGCAGCGCATCCTGGCCAATCGCGACGTGATCGCCGTCGACCAGGACACGCTCGGCATGCAGGGGAGGCGCATCTGGAAGCAGGGCGACCTGGAGATCTGGGCGCGTCCGCTCCAGGGGGGCGACCAGGCCGTGGTGCTGTTCAATCGCGGCGCGCAACCCGCGCCGATGCGGGTGACGTGGGCGCAGTTGAACCTTCCCGCGCACGCGAAGGCCCGGGTGAGGGATCTGTGGACCCATCTCGTCACCGACGGCGTCCGCGATTCCACGGGCGGCACGGTCGCCTCGCATGGCGTGCTGATGCTGCGCGTCACGCCGTCGTTCCAGCCCTGACGCGTCGGGCCGGGCGGAGCCGGCCGCATCGATGGCCGTGACCGGCATGCCTGGTTGTCCGGCGTCGACGCCAGAGGCCTTCGCGCAATGTCCGAACGAATACGGACGCCCATCTATTCCCTTTTGCCGAAATTCGTTCGTCATCACAACTTAACATGTCGGTGATCGCGCTTTCGAATCAACGAAGGGAAAGAGCCTTGACTATCGACTCCGCTGGCAACCAGCAATTGTTGAAAGACATCAACCGCATGGCGTTGGTGCGCCAATTGTTCGCAAACCCGGGCCTGTCGAGGGCCGACCTGGCCGTCGCCGTGGGAGTGACGAAGTCCACCGTCAGCCAGATCGTGCGTGAACTCCTCGAGGAAGGCTGGCTCGGCGAGCGCGAGGTGGTCGCCACGGGCGACGTGGGGCGGCGGCCGACGCCGCTGTTCATCGACCAGGGCCGCCTGATGTTGCTGGGGGCCGAAGTCGACATCGAGTCGGTGCGCGTGGTCGCCACATCCCTGACCGGCGAAGTGCTGGCCACCGTCGTGACGAACTTCGGTTCCAGCAAGACCGCCAAGGCCTGCGTCGCCAGCCTGGCGACGGCCATGCTGAAGGTGCACGCCCAGTTGGACTCGAGCAGGCAACGATTCATCGGCATGGGCGTGGGGCTTCCCGGCGGCGTGGACGAGGCCCGCGGATTCCTGCACGTCGCGCCCAATCTCGGCTGGCGGGACGTGCCCATCGGATCCATGCTGCGACACAAGCTCGCCGGTACGGCGCTGGCAGGCGTGCCGCTCTTCCTGCAGAACGAAGCCGACGTCGCCGCTCTCGGCGAGATGGAATTCAATCCCTCGATCGCCTCGGATCCGCTCCTGTACCTCAGCATGAACCAGGGCGTGGGCGCCGGCGTGATCTTCAACGACCGGCTGCTGACCGGCAGCCGGGGCTTCGCAGGCGAGGTGGGCCACATCGTGCTCCAGATGAACGGGCCGCTCTGCTCGTGCGGGCGCCGCGGCTGCGCCGAGGCCCTGATCGGACCGCGCTCGATACTCGGCACCGGCGAGGAGCATCCGCACCCGCTCCGCGAAATCCAGCGCCTCGTGAACGAACGACACCCGCAGACGCTGCGCGCCGTGAAGAAGGCGGGTGGATACCTGGGCGTCCTGCTCCAGAACCTCGCCTCGGCCTACGATCCGGGCTGCATCGTGATCGGCGGGCAGATGGCCGACCTGGGAGACGTCTTCCTGCAGCCGGCCCTGCGCACCCTCAACGAGTACGCGGAAGCCGCCAACCTTCCGCCGCCGAATGTCCGGACGTCGCGCTTCGGCAAGGATGCTGTGGCGGTGGGCGCGGCCGCCCTCGCACGCTATCGCCTGACGCGGCCGCTCATGGGGGCGCTCGCCGATGCACCCGTCGAGAAGGCGGCCTGACGAACGACGTCGTTCAATGACCGTTCCGCGCGGTTGATGGGATGATGGCCCGGTCCTCACGCGAAGCATGATGCAATCGCTACGCCACCTCCGTCCCCGCGCGGCCGCCTTGTTGCCGCATGCCGCGAGCGCGTGTCTCGACGGCGCCATTCACGCGGTCCTGCCGGTGAAGCGACCGGGTGCGCCTGCGGGCGCGCTGTGGGTAGCCGTCTTCCTCGTCGTGTCGGGCTGCGCGGCGACGCAGTCACCCGACGACCAGGCGTTCGCGCTGTTCGACGGGCAGCCACGCGCCGGCCTCCGGGTCCAGATCGCGTCGCAAGACGGCGAGCAGGACATGAAGAACGGTTCGGCCGAGGTGGCACCCAGGGCGCCGGCGACGAAGAGCCGGGCGCTCATTCGTGCCTCCGCCTGGAACCACGACGCCGACGCCCTCACGATGCAGTGGGAGGACACCTCGTTCGCGAGCCTGCGCTTCGTCTCCGACAGGCCCATGGACCTGCGTGCCTACCTGTCGCGCGGCGCCATCGAGTTCGACATCGACGCGCTGGACATGGCCAGGGCCCGCCTGACGTTCGCCATGGGCTGCGGCAAGGACTGCGGCAGCAAGGTTCCCTACCCCCAGGCCTCGCGGGCCTTGCAGGGCAAGGGCTGGACGCATCTGTCGGTCCCGCTTCGCTGCTTCGAGCGCGACGGCAACGATCTCCGCGCGGTGACCCAGCCTTTCGGGGTGGAAAGCGGCAACGCCGGGGAGTTGGCGCTCGCCAACGTGCGTATCGTGCCCGATGGCCAGCCCAACGTCGCGTGCACTGACTCCCGCGCCGTGTCGGTCACGCCCGAGCCGCTGGGCGGGCCCTCGCCACCGGCGTGGTGGATGCAGCGCCATGAGGAGAAATTGCAGGAGGCGCGCACTCTCAAGGCCGCGGGTCTCCAGCCGCAGGTCGTCTTCGTCGGCGATTCCATCACCCAGGGCTGGGAAGGCGCGGGCCGCCCGGTCTGGGACGAGTACTACAAGGCGTACAACGCGCTGGACCTGGGCTTCCGCGGCGACCGCACCGAGCACGTCCTCTGGCGCTTGCAGCATGGCGAAGTGGACGGCCTCTCGCCGAAGGTGGTGGTGATGATGATCGGCACCAACAACACGGGTTATCGCCAGGAAGACCCCGACACCACCGCGGCGGCGATCCGGCGGCTGGTCGAGGAACTGCGGCAGCGCATGCCGGGCGCGAAGGTGCTGCTGCTGGCCGTCTTCCCGCGCGACGAGCATCCAGACACCCTGTCGAGGTGGATCAACGATCAGGTCAACACGCGCATCGCCGCGCTGGCCGATGGCGGGCATGTGTTCTTCCTCGACATCGGCAAGGCGCTGACCGGACCCGATGGCACGCTGTCCCGGACCGTCATGCCCGACTTGCTTCACCTGAACGAAGCCGGCTACCGCATCTGGGCCCGCGACATGCAGCCCGCCCTGCAGAAACTGCTGAACCCGTGAACACGACCCACCCCGGCAGCTGCGTCAGTCGATGTCGATCGTCGTCACGCTCAGGGCCGGCAACAGCACGCTGAACGACGATCCGGTCACCGCCTGCGTGCCGGCCGCCACGGGTGCGACCTGGCCCTGGCCGCCCGCGGACGATGCGCTGATGCGGTACAGGTGCGCCGTGCCCGCCACGGTCATGCCGGTGAACAGCGTCTGCCTGGCCGTCGTCGAGCGGTTGATGGCCACGAACACGGTTCGGCCGGTGTGCGCGCTGTCCGTGCTGGCATAGGCCGCCACGCTTTGCACGTCGCTCGACGTCGCGTTCACGGCGACGTCACCGAACGTGGCGCTCGCGCCGTCGAAGCCGCGGAAGGCCCGGAACGCCGCCATGCAGTAGGGTTCGCTGCTGTTCAACGGCCAGTAGGTCGCTGCGTAGACGCCTTGTGCTCCGAAGGTGCCCAGGTTGTCGGTCTGCGCGAGCGCACCGGCGATGTGCTGGCAGCCGCCGTTGTTGTATTCGGTGATGCCCAGCTTCATGCCGGGGTTCGCCGCGGCGATCTTGGCCTGCAGGCGCGGCAGCAAGGCGATCGGACCGCCCATGACGTTCTTGACCCAGGACGACTCCGAATAGCTCGTGTCCCACAGGCTGCGGGGGCTCTGGGCGATTGCCTGGACCTGCGCGTCGCTGAGGGTCGTCCCCGTCAAGGCCGTGACGCGCGTGCCGCCTGGATCGGTGGCTTCGGAGTACCAATGGAAGTCATAGACGTCCACCAACGGCTTGCCGTAGCTGGTGCTCGCGGTCTTGATCGCCTTCATGTATTTGTCGGCGAACCAGTCGGCTCCGGACGGCGTCGCCCCGAATTCGCTTTGCCACGAGTACAGGCCATTGAAGCCGTAGTGCGCGGGTCCGACGATGGTCATGCCGGGGAACTGGTCCTTCAGCGCCTTGGTCAGCGAGATCGTCTTGGCGATGTAGGCATCCGACGAGATCGGCTTGCTGCCTTGGATCTCGAGGTGGGTGGAACTCCAGAGTTCGGGTTCGTTGTCGAGTTGCACGAACGTGGGCGTGGCGGCGCCCGCCGAGAAGATGCCCTGGCCACTGAACTTCTGGTCCAGCGCCCATGCGAATTCGTCCATGTAGACCGCGTTGTCGGTCGTCGATGGTGTCGTGGTGAACGCCGCGCTGGCCTGCGTGCTCTTCTTGAACACCAGGGGCTTGAAGCGCGTCGTATCTGGCGCGTTGGCGGTGACTACCGGTCCGTTCTCGTCGGCCGAGACCCAACCTTGCATCTGCACGGTGATCAGGCTCGCCACGCCGCTGGCCCTGTTGGCGGCGATCGCGGCGCGCACGGGTTCGGCCGGCGTGCTGCTGGCGCTCAGGAAGGCATCGCTCTCGTACAGGTAGTCCGAGCCGGCGTTGGACGCATTGTTCTCCCAGTTGTAGGCCGTCCAGCGGTTTCCGCCCGCGCGGTCGAGCGTGAGCAGCGGCGGCGCACTGGCAAGGCCGTTGTAGAAATTCATCCCGTAGATGTAGGGCGAGATCGTGCGGGTGCTGGCAGGGTTGAGCGTGATGGTGACGTCGGGTGCCGGCGCAGGTGCAGGTGCAGGTGCGGGTGCCGGAGCCGGAGCCGGAGCCGGAGCCGGTGCCGGTGCCGGTGCGGGAGTGCTGCCGGAGGCACCGCCGCATCCCGCAAGAAGGGCGGCGCTCGCGAGGAGGAGCAAGAAGTCGTGAGGCCGGGCCGGAGGAGTCATGGGTGCCGTTGTTTGGGAGAGTGACAGTCGGTCGGGGGCTGCGATCGGTACGGATGCCGATGCCCGAAGGAATCCGTTGCATCCCTTGCCTGGCGCCATCCGAAGAGAACCCTTCGGCCACGCGGCCTCGCGCCTGCCGCGAATGCTAGTTCAGGCGTCGAACGAACAAATAGGATGGAAACACCTACGGGCGCGCGACCTTCGTGTGAAATTCACCTGGCTGGCGAATGTTCCGGACCCGGTTCGTGGCACTGCGTCGACACGTC
>Ga0307516_10002634_pt1 | contig 23764 bp, 21 predicted proteins | sample 19_EM_MG_FD_203310 | JGI IMG/M metagenome (GOLD analysis project Ga0307516, IMG submission 203310) | Populus trichocarpa ectomycorrhiza microbial communities from riparian zone in the Pacific Northwest, United States - 19_EM | ecosystem: Host-associated > Plants > Roots > Unclassified | place...
GCCGCGCTCGAACGGGCCGGGGTGGCCTGTCCCCGCGTCTATCCGGACCAGGTGGTTCTGTACCAGGCCGAGCTGTCCAACGACTAATCTCGCGGCAGTGCACTCGCTAGATCACCCAGGAGAGAACGATGAGCCAGTCTGACGACCAGTGGGACGCGATCGAGGACGAGGGCGTGCTCGACAACTCGGACACCCTGGACGGAAACCCGGCCGGTGACCCGCTGGACGTCGGCTACCAGGCGCCCGACCGGTGGTCGGGTGCCGACCGGTTCGGCACCACGGCGGCCGAACAGCGTCAGGGCGAGTCGCTCGACCAGTTGCTGGCCGAGGAGGAGCCGGACGTCGACCCGGACGCGGATCCCGACCCGTACGCCGACGAGGACGACATCGCCCGCCGCGGCGCGGAGCAGGACCCGCGCGCGGGCCGGCTGTTCGCCGAGGACGAGGGCCTCGGCCCGGACGAGGAGCGCGACGCGGTCGCCTACGACGCGGGGATCGACTCCGGCGCGGCCAGCGCCGAGGAGGCCGCGATGCACATCACCGACGACCCGAACGGACCGGGCGAGGGCCCCCAGTTCTGACGCTCGGGCGCTCGTCCCCGGGATCGGCGCCGGCGATACTGTGGGCATGGAGTACGTGTCCAGAGTGCCGCGACCGCCGCTGGACGGGCTGATCGACGACCTTTACTACCTGGAGGGTGCGCCGCCGTACGCCCGGCTGACGCTGCCGGCAAGTCCGGCGGCGTTGCTCATCGTCAACCTCGGGGCGCCGTTCCGCATCCGCGCCGGCACCGACATCGAGACGGCCGAGTACGCCGACGGCTGCGTGGTCACCACGCCCACCCGCGCGTTCGAGTTCGGCTACCCACCCCGGACCCGGTCCGTCGGCGTGCACTTCAAGCCGTGGGGGCCGGCGCCGTTCCTGCCGATGCCGGCGGCCGAGCTGTGCGACCGGCCGGTGACGATAGAGCAGGTCTGGGGCCGGCCCGCCATCGCGGAGCTGCGAGACCGGCTGGCCACCGCGGACGGACCGCACGAGATGCTGACGCTGCTCGAGGAGGAGCTGATGCGACGGCTGGGCGAGACCGCCGGCCTGGGGCTGGTCCGCCATACGAGCAGCGTCATCGCGGCGACCAGCGAGGCGGTCGCGATCGGCGACCTGAGCGTGGCGGCCGGTGTCAGCAGCACTCACCTGGCACAGCGGTTCAAGGAGCTCATCGGCGTCACGCCGAAGCGGCTGGCCCGCACCTACCGCTTCGCCGCCACCGTGCTCGCGATCAACCCCGCCGAAGCGATCGACTGGGCCGACCTCGCCGGTAGGGCGGGCTACTTCGACCAGGCCCACTTCGGCCACGAGTTCCGGGCCTTCACCGGGCTCACGCCGACCCGGTACGTCGAGGTCCGGCGGCGGTTCCTGCGCGAACATCCCGGCCACGTGCTGGACGGCTGGCCGCTGCCGGCCGATTGATTTCTTACAAGAGCGCCAGCTCACGACCCGCTAACTTGGGGGCATCCCCAAGCAGAGGAGAGCCCCGTGGGCAAGGTGGTCATGTACAGCTCGGTGTCGGTGGACGGCTTCATCGCGGACGAGAATGACCAGCCCGGACCGCTGTTCGACTGGTTGACCAGCGGTGACGTCCCGTTGGACGAGAGCGGCTACGTGAAGGTGTCGCAGACGTCCTACGACTACACCCGGCCGTACTGGGACCAGATCGGGGTGACAATCGCCGGCCGCCACGTCTTCGACATGACGGACGGCTGGGACGGAAAGCCCCCGGCCGGGATCGACCACGTGGTCGTCGTGACGCACCGGCCGGCGCCCGAAGGCTGGGACCCCGAGGCGCCGTTTCACTTCGTCGACGGCGTCGAGGCGGCCGTGGCCAAGGCGCAGGAGCTTGCGGGCGACCGCCTGGTCGAGGTCGCCGCCGGCGACGTCGGCGGCCAGGTGCTTGCCGCGGGCCTGGTCGACGAGGTGCGCATGGACGTCGTACCCGTGGTGTTCGGCTCCGGCAAGCGCTACTTCGGGTCGGTCCACGCGCAGCACCTGTTGGAGGATCCTGACGTGGTGCTTCGGAGCAACCGGGTGCTGCACCTGCGCTATCGGGTGCGCCGTTGACCGATCGGCGGCAGGAGACGCCTTCGTCGGCTCCTGCCGCCGTCGTCTGTCTCGGTGGCCCTGGATCAGGCCGCCGCCGGCTTGGTCAACAGACAACCGGAGATGGTCAGATCGATCACCCGGGCGGCGGTGACACAGGTGGTGAACCAGTAGGTCTCCTCGCCGTAGCTCTGGCCCTCCCACGCCGTCGTGGTGCCGTCCGCGGCGACCTCGCACGGATTGTTCAACGTGCACATCTCGCCGTCCTCGTTGCCGGTGTTGTTGATCCCGACGATCTGGCCCGAGGCGGTGTCGACGATCGGGGATCCGGAGGTGCCGCCGATCGTGTCGCAGTCGGCGTCGTACCGGATCGAGTCGTGCCAGGTCCACTCGGCCTCGCGGATCGTACCCACGAAGCCGTCGATCTTGCAGTTCCAGATCCGCTTCCAGTAACTGGACGGAATCGCGATGGCGCTGCCGTCCAGGGGGTGGCCGCCCGAGATGGTCAGCGCGGTGACGCCGTACTGACTCTGCAACGTCGCGAAGGTGGAGGTCAGCCGATAGAGCGTGACATCGGTGCCGGTCATCGTCGCGTACAGGACGCGGTCGGCGCGGACCCGGCCCAGCGCGGTGCCGGCGCTGTTGAGCAGGGTGCCCGTCCGGGAACTGGTCCGATTCTGCAGGACCTGACCGGCGGCGAGGAAGCCGCCCTCGTAGCAGTGCCCGTTGGTCAACATCATCGCCCGGTCGGTGCCGACCGAGGTGGGATAGCGCACCAGCGAGGCGGAACAGTTGCTCAGGGCGATGGTCGAGGCCAGACTGACCGCCGTGACAGCCTGCGCCGGGGCGGGGCCGATGAGGATGCCGGTGGCGGCCGCGACCGCGGCGGCGCCGATTGCGAGAGCCCGTCGTACGCGCATGGGATGGTCCCTTTCAGGCGGGCCACGGGCGGCGGGTAGTGACCCACTGCCCGTGGAGGGGCAGCCCCGCGCCGGGTCAACGGCACGCGGCCACCAATCGATCTAGGTGCTCACACCCTGGCATCGGCACTCATTCATGTCAATAAATGCCTGGCGCGCGGGGCCGTGCGTACCTCATCCGCGCCTCTGGCCTGGTCCCCACGGTGGCCGCCAGCTCTGCTACGGCGGTTCGCGGTCCCGGCCGCCGCCTCGATCGCAGGGCATCGCCGCCCGGCGACGGACCCCACCAGCAAAGCGAGTTACCACCACTACCCCGCCGGCCGGCGGCACCGGAGAACAAACGCCGTAGCCTCGGTCTTTCGGTAGCGGTTGATCATGGTTGTTGGGGCGGTTCACCAGCACCAGCGGGACGCCGGTCTTCGGGCCGAGCTCACGGTAGGCGAATTCCACGCCTCCGGCGGAGACGGTACGGGTGGGCGTACTTGTATGGTCCTGCGCCCCGACGGTGCCGAGGTCCGGTGACGGTGCGCCCGCGCCGGATCCGCCTCTGAGCTACCGGATCTGCTACCGGTCGGACGCCAGCACCGAGACGTCACGGCCGGAGCACACCACCAGAAAGCCCCCGGGTGCCGCGGCCAGGGCGGTAACGTCGTTGGCGAAAGCCAGCACCGGACCGTCCCGCCGGGCCTCACGCAGGTCCCAGATGCGCACCTCGGACTCGCCGACGTTGGCGGTCGCGGCGACGGGACGCCCGTCAACGACCGTGGTCGCCACTGACCCCACCCAGCCGGTATGGCCCGAGACGATCCGACCTGGCAGCCGAGGTTCGGACAGGTCCCAGGTGCGCAGCGAGCCCTCGAATCCGTAACTGCCGGTGACCGCGACCGTAGTGCCGTCGACGACCGCGGTTGCCATCGCCGAGACCCAGCCGGTATGCCCCCGGCGTGGCGGACCGATCGGCTCACCGGTCGCCGGATCCCAGACGCGGACCGTCAGGTCATGACCGCCCGTTACGGCCACCGGACGGTCCCCCACCGTCGTGATGGAAGCGGCGTACACCAAGGGATGCTTCAGCAGCGGTCCGTCGTTGCCGCCGGCGGCAACGTTCCACACCTGGGCGGGGGAACGGCGCCCGACGACCGCGAGCGCGCGACCGCCGACCTCCGCCGTAGCCAGCGCGCCCACCTCGTCCCCGTATCGCAGCGGCCGGGTCGCGACGCAGCGGCCGGTGGTCAGATCCCAGATCTGCACGCCCGTCCGCAGGACGGCGGTGAGGGCGTGAAGATCACCCTCCACGAACGTCGTGGCCAGCTTGGTGATGTTCGCCGCCGCCCCCACGAGCGGCTGTCCGACCGGCTGGCCGTCGGCCACGTTCCAGACCCGGATCGTCTGGTCGCGGGCACTGGCGGTGACGGCGATCGGCCGGCCGTCCGCCATAGCGGTCGCGACCGCAGTCACCACGCCAGTGTGCCCGACTGCGCGCCGGCGCGACGGGTCATGGGACGGCCCGGTGCAGGTGGACCAGACGAGGCGCCAACCTCCGCCACCCGCCGGCACGGTCACCACCCGTCCCGGGCGCGGAGGGACATCGCGACGGATCCGCCACCGGCAGCGGCGGGAACCGTGAGCCGAAGCGCGGCGCGACGCCGCCTAGTCAGGCCCGCGCTGAAACACATGGTCGCCTCCGGGCGAGTCGCAGGCCTTGACTGCACAAAGGTAAGCCATCGTGCCCGACCGTCCGGAACGGAATCGCGGTCGGGCGGCTCAGACACCGAAGCAAGCCCGGCGGGCGAGGACGTGAGTAATGTCCGTGCGCTGACAGAGTCCTCGGACCGGTCGGGCGGGCCTGGCTGCCCGCGACTGGGCCTGGCCCGAAAACGATGGATCATGCCAACGGCGTTCGAAAATGATTTTGTGGCGGTCGCCGGGGAGGACGTTGACGGTGCACTGGACGGGGCGACCGGACTTGGTGGACGCACCCGCAACCCGGCGAGTGCGTCGCTGAACGGGCCGGTCAGCCTGGTGGCATCAGCAAGGTCGGCCAGCAACCGGGCACCGGCATGCCCGACTACACCCCGCCCATCGGCGGCGGCAACGGTCTTCGGACGTGATCCGGTAACCTGGCATCTGGAAAGTGGTTCTGGATCTGGTTCTGACCCTCATCTCGTGATCGCAACTGGCCCTGGGCTTCTTACGTGAGCGGATCCGACGTCACGGGCGCCGCTCAGCGGAGTTGTCCAGCCGTGTCCAATGTTGCCTGCGCCGGGGCGTGCCAGGGCTTAGCCTTCGGCAATGGTGGCTGTGACGAAGGGAACGGATCTCATGAGGATCAATCGCGGTGTTTGGCTGAGAGTCGGGATCTCGCTGGCAGTGCTGGGTGTGCTCCTGGGAAGTGGCAACATTGTTCAACTTCGCCAGCCGGGCATCCGGAACGGCGACACCATCGTGCTCGGGCTCCGCCAGCCGGGCATCCAGAACGGAAGATAGGCCGGCCGGTTCTCGCCGCTAAGGAAGTCGATAGAGTCCGGTGGGCCGACTGGTGTTGGCCTCGCCAGCGCTGCCAGTCGCCGTCGATGGACCTGACCGCGGCCCGCGCTCGTGGCATCAGCTGTTCGGTGTTTTCGCCGCGTGCGGCACCGGTCGGTCGGCCTTCTCCCGTGCCTGACACCGCAGCAGATCATGGATGGTCTTGTCGGTGCCGTCGTCGCGCCACAGCTCGAAGTAGTGGTAGACGGCCGACCGCGGCGACAGGTCATGCGGCAACGGCTGCCACTGGCAACCGGTCCGGTCCTGGTAGAACAGCTCGGCGCCGGCCAGGCGATCAACATGCTGAGCCCCGGCCTGGACGCCGTGGACAAGATCTGTGTCTGAGTACTCCCTCCTCAGGGCCGCTCCTATGTGGCCACGCAGGCTCGACCTCGCGCATGATCGTCCTGGTGACGGCGGGCCGGCTCGTGGAGAACAGCCGACCGGGCAGCGTGCTGATCCCCAGCTCGATCAGATGGGCACGGCCGGGATTGTCGGCACCTACTCCGTAGCGTATGCACCCGCCGGCTCCCCGGAATCGGGTTCAGGACTTGGGTTCGGTGCCCAGCTCACGGAACGCCATGAAAGCGGCCTCTCCGCCAGCGGCGATCATGAGGTCTCCGTCGACGGTGGCGGTCAGGGCTCGGGAGCACGTCGATCGGGCGGTGGGTCACCATGTCGATCAGCACGGTGCCGTAGCGATGCCCGCGGCGCAGGGCGAAGTCGTCGATACCCAGGACTTTCACCTCTGTCGTAGGCGGTTCAGGATACGGCGGATGATCCGCAGCATCGCCGTCCGCCCGACCTGCATCCCGAGCCGGACAGCCAGCCGGATACCGGCACGGCCGGCCAGGGCCAGCCGGATCTCCTGAAGCGCGTCCGTGGCTGGCTGACAGCGGCGGGCGTACCTGCTGGCCGACCCCGGCACCTGTTCGACGAGCGTCACCGCCGGGCAGATCTCGGCCGGGCAGAAGAACCTGCGGACTCGTAGCCGTAGCACCACCCGACGGCCACCGAACACCGCACTCCAGGGCCAGTTGCGATCACGAGATGAGGGTCAGAACCTGGAAAGTGCCCTCCGTGGCGGGACGGATATGACCCTAGACAAGTCCTATCTTCCCAGATCAGAGGGCACTTTCACGTTCCCGACCCGCCGCCACCAGCCACCCTTAGCGAAGCGCGAGGGTAGTGGTACTAGTTGGACGTGAAGCGGAAGCTGTTCAGGATTCTGGTGACGGTCGCAAGGTTACGTGGCCAGGTGTGCCGGAGTTCATCCGATGTGTCGGCGTCTATCCTGACGGACACGACGTACATCTCCCCGCCTGCCTTGGTGACGAACGCTCGATCGATCGATCGGGAGTGTTCCGGCCCAAGGTGCACAGGTCCGCGACCAGGTTTGATCCCCACTTCGCGAGCTTCTTCCAGCCTCTGCGGCTCCATGCCAAGGTCGAATCGAACGGAGGTGGCAACGGGCCAGAAGTGGAACCCCATGGGGCTCGGAGACTTGGGCACCGTGAGGGAAGCCTGAGCTACGTTCCTCGTTCTTGTGTACTCGATCTCGGCGACACTTCCCGTCCCTTTGATCGTCGGCAGCCGGCGCGTCAGCCGGAGCCGTTTGTAGTCGACGCCGCCGCTGCCGTTGCTCTGCCATTCTTCGTGCTTGATCAGCTCCGTGCCGGCGGCCATCCGGCCGTTCGCCGTGTAGTAGCGGACCGCTACCGAGATCCGCGGGGCATCCTGCGCGCCGCTGCTCCATTCATTCGCCCCATCTGACGTCCAGAAGCGGGGAAGGAGGACGTTCCATCCAGACCCGCCGACCACCTCGAACCCGGCAGGCGCGGGTGGTGTCGACGGCGATGGCGATGGCGATGTTGTGCGTTTGCCGGCACTGGCGAGCGAGGAAACGGCGGGGAAGGAAATGGCGGTGGTTGGTCCGACCGGGTCATCGGGCCCGCGCTGGGCCATCCACCCGACAGTGCCCACCAGAGAGAACACGACGACCAGCGCTGCGATCAGCGTGATCGTCCGACTTCGCGACCGGGTGCCGACGGCTGGCCCCGAGCCGGCCCGCGGGACCGTGGGCCGCGTGACGGGCCTGGTCGCGATCGGTGGCGATTCCGGTCCTGCCTCGACTTGCGTACTGGCCGCCGCGGGTGCCGGCGACGGCTGCTCGGCCCGATCGACCGACGACCGGGCCGGCATGGAAGCCGCTCCCACCCGCGACCGGCCCGGGACCATCGCCGTCCACCGGCGCCGTCCCGGGGGCGCGGTGGACGGCGTCCCCATGGCCGCCGCCAGCAAGGGAACCGCGTCAGTCAGGGTGAGCCGGGTCTCCGGGCTTTTCGCCAGCAGCCCGCGAATGACCGGCCAGAGGTCCGGTGCGGAATCCAGTGGCTCAGGTTCGCTGACCAGCACGGCCGCCAGCGTGCTCCGGGTGTCTTCGCGGTGGAACGGCGGACGCCCGGCCACCGCTGTGTAGAGGGTGGCGCCCAACCCCCACATGTCGATGGCGGTGGTGGGTGGGCGGCCGTCGATCCGTTCCGGGGCGAGGTAGTCCGGCGAGCCGACCAGCAGGCCGGTCGCGGTGAGCGCCGTCGCGCCGTCGATCGCGGCGATGCCGAAGTCGGTCAGCACCACCCGGTCGCCGTCGAACAGAATGTTCGCCGGTTTTACGTCTCGGTGCAGGATGCCGCGCCGGTGGGCAGCGCCGAGAGCATCGAGGACCTGCCGCCCGACGTCGGCTGCCCGACGCGCGGGCAACGGGCCATCGGCGGCGATGACCTGAGCGAGTGAGCGGCCGTGGACCAACTCCATGACGATCCACGGCCGCCCGTCGTGGGTGACGACATCGTGCACCATGACAATCCCCGGATGGTGCAGCCGGGCGGCGGCCCGGGCCTCACGCAGGGCTCGACGCGCGAGCGGCTCGACAGGCTCGTCAAGCGCCGGCACCCGAATCTCCTTGACCGCCACGTCGCGGCCCAGCACCTCGTCCCGCGCATGCCACACCACACCCATACCGCCATGGCCTAGCCGGGCCACCAGCCGATACCGACCAGCGATCGTCCGGCTCATCCCCTTAGCCATGTCCGAAAGTATAAGGAGTCCACGGAGGACGGCTTCCGGCGCCGGACGGCTTCTTGTCCTGGCCGGAGCGCCGTCCAGCACCGGGGGCCCGCCGGCAGAGAGTCCGGACTGCCAGCCCTCGATGCACAGCGCCCCGCGGTCCCGCCGACACGGACCCAGACAGCAAGAATGTCGCGCCCCGTGCCCGGCCGGCCCGTCCGGCCGGGAGGCTGGGGCACCGGTCGCCGGGGAGGCCGTCGATGGCCTCCCCGGCGATCGGGGTGTCGTCCTGGGACTCGCGGGTCACCCCGCGGTGGTCAGGCCGCCGGGGTGCCGGTGACCTTGAGGTCGCGCAGCCGGCCGATGTTGTCGAAGGAGCCGAAGCCCACCCGGCCCGAGCCGAACGTGGTGTCCCGGGCCGTCATCAGCGGGTCACAGGCGCCGTCCACGTAGACCGCGATCTCGCCGGTCGCCGGCAGGTGCCGGACCACCACGTCGTGCCAGTCGCGGTCGACCACCGCCGGGTTCGCGCCGCGGGAGCGGCCGTTCCACTGGTAGTCGATGCGCTCGCGGTCGGCGTTGTTGACCTTGAAGATGCCGTTGTGCGGGTAGATCGTGTTGTCGGTCGAGAGGTGGGCGTAGTAGAACTCCGTGTCCGAGCGGTAGCCGAAGACGATGATCACGTCGCGGTTGGTGATCTCGACCGGTTCGTCCAGCCGGACCTTCGCCTTGATCTCCACCGACGACATCACCGGGCCCGCCGTCAGGACCGCGTATTCGAACGGCCGGCGCGGGCCGGGGCGCTGCACGCCCGCCTCGGCCAGGATCACCTCGTCGCCGGTGAGCTGCCACTTCGAGGGCGTGACGGGCGCCCAGTTGGCCGGGCGCATGGTGTCGCGGACCTTGGTGGTGCCGGCGGAAGCCGCGGCGAAGGTGCGGGTGCCGGTCACCTTCCAGATCTTGCCGTTCGCCTTCGCCACCAGGTACAGCTCGCCCCGGGCGTCGGTGCCGAACCGCAGGTCCACCCGGTTCGGGTCGCCGGGCGCACCCGGCGCCGACAGGTCCTGCATCCGTACCGGCGTGCCGGCATCGTTGAACAGGTGCAGCCGGTGGATCGTGGCCGGGGCGCGGCCGCTGCGCATCTCGCTCGCCTCGGTGTAGAAGACCCAGCCGTTGACCAGGTCGCCGAAGACGTACTTGCCGCGCAGCGCCGGCACGTCCGTGCCGCGGTAGACGAAGCCGCCCGCCACCGCGACGCCGACGTCCGAGGTGCAGTTCCAGCCCGGCGGCGGGTTGTGGTCGTAGGCCGCGACCGGGTACGTGTAGCCCGCGTCGTCCGCCGGCAGCGGGAAGAGCCGGTCGCACGGCGTGGCCGGCGTCTTGTCGAAGACGAAGGCGCCCTCGCGCTCGCTCCAGCCGAAGTTGTCACCGGGCCGCACCTCGTAGATCGCCTCGATCGCGTGCTCGCCGATGTGGCCCAGGTAGAGCCGGCCGGTCGCGCGGTCCCAGCTGAAGCGGTGCGGGTCGCGGAAGCCGTACGCGTAGATCTCGCCGAGCTTGCCGGCCTGGCCGACGAACGGGTTGGCCGGCGGGATGCCGTACTTGCCGTTCGGGGCGTTGGTGCCGCGCGGGTCGATGCGCAGCAGCTTGCCGTGCGGGATCGCCAGGTTCTGCGGGTCGGTGTTGCCCGCGCCCTGGCCGCCGTCGCCGACCGCCAGGTACAGGTTGCCGTAGTCGCTGTCGCCGGGCTTGGCCGTGGGGTTGAAGTTGATTTCCTGGATGCCGTGGACCTGGCCGCCGAAGCCGATCCGCAGCACCTCACGGTGGGTGCCGGAGAACGTGTCCGCGGCCGGGTCGGTGGCCTTCCACTCGTTGATGACGCCGTGGTACAGCGTGGTCGTCTGCCGGTAGTCCGGGACGTCGGCGGTGATCGCAGCCTCTTCGCTGTGGATGGTGTAGAAGAGCCCGTTGCGCTTGAAGTCCGGGTGGAACGCGACGTAGCCGAAGCCCTGGCCCAGGCCGCGGCCGGAGAAGAACTCCGGCTGGAAGGTCGCGGCGACGTCCAGGTAGACGTGCGGCACCCCGTTCTTCACGAAGTACAGGTTGCCGTTCAGGTCGGGCACCGCGCGCCGGCCCGAGCCGTCCGGCACCTCCATGATGGTGTTGATCCGGGCGATCCGGTTGAGCCGCTGGTCGATCAGCGGCGGGTCGGTGAACGACTGCGGGAAGGCCGCGTACTCGGAGAGCACCAGGCCGAGCCTCGAGGTGACCGGTTCGGTCGGTATCGGGTCGTAGACGGCGCCGTCCGCGACCTGGGCCGCGGTGGCGTGCGCCGCCGTCGGCATGCCCACCAATGTGGACAGTAGCAGCACAACGGGCAGGAGCCTGCGTAGCATGATTTACCCCCGGGTCATGAAGCGGTACTGATGCGCGACGTCGCGCGCCGACAGCGAGCGGTCGAGGAGCATGAGCGCGTCCATCCGGCAGTCACACGGATTCCGGTCCCGCGCGCCCTGCCAGGGGAAGCTGCCGCCGATCTTGATCCCGCGCGGATCGGTGGCCGTGGTGGTGTGCGGCCCGGGGCCGTTGATCAGCCACGGGTCGTCGGCGCGGGTGTAGAAGCCCGCCACCGGCTTGCCGTTGCGGTAGAGCGCCATCGTGCCGCTGGTGAAGTCGAAGGTCGCGGCCAGGTGCACCCACTGGTCCTTGGGCAGCAGGGTGCGCCAGTCCTCGTTCGCCGCGAAGGTCTGCGAGTTGCCGCCGTCGATCCGCCGGCCGAGGGCGACCAGCCGCAGCGTGCCGTCGACGTCGATCAGTTCGAGCAGCGCCCGGACGGCGTGCCCGTCGGAGTCGCCGGTCAGCACCCCGGTCAGGCCGATCGCGTTGAAGCCGGCCGCCGGGCCGTCCATCGCGCGCTTGTACCAGCCCATCACGGTGGCGCCCTCGGCGGCGTTGAAGGCCCGCAGGGTCCGCACGCCGCTGGCCGACCAGATGCCGGCCTTCCAGTCGTCGGTGGCGGCCGCGGGCACCGGCCGGGTCTGCAGGGCGTAGCGGCCGCCGGGATAGGCCCGGTCCCGCACCCGCATCGCGGCGCCGCCGTTGACCAACTCGATCTCGGTGCCGGAGCGGCCCTGGTCGGCCTCCAGCGCGGGATCGCCCGGCATCGGATGGTCGAAGTCGTAGAACGCGACCACGTCGGATCGCAGGGACGGGTGGATGTCACGCGGACCGGTGCTGCCCGCTTGAGCCGGTGCCGTGGCGGCGCCGGTCGCCAGAACCGCGGCGACGGCGACAAGCGCACGACTGCTTCTTCTCATCGGTGCCCCTCTCAGCGTTTCGGTGCGACGGGTGGCTCGGCGGGGCGGCCGCCGAGGTAGAGCTCACCGAGTTGCGGATCGGCCAGCAGGTCCGCGGCCGGGCCGGAGATGTGCACCCGGCCGAGGTCGAGCACGCAGCCGATGTCGGCGGTCTGCAGCGCCCGCCGGGCGTTCTGCTCCACGAGCAGCACGGCCGTGCCCGCGTCGCGCATCCGCGCGACCTGGTCGAAGATGGTGCTGGTCGCCTTCGGGTCCAGGCCCATCGACGGCTCGTCGAGCAGCACGACCTTCGGGTCGACCATCAGCGAGCGGGCGAATTCCACCTGCTTCTGCTGGCCGCCGGAGAGCAGGCCCGCCAGCGAGCCCCAGCGCTCGGCGACCACCGGGAAGAGATCCTTGACGAAGGCGGCCCGCTCGGCGACCTTGGCCTTGTCCCGCAGGGTGTATCCGCCGAGCAGGACGTTCTCCTCGACGGTCATCTCCCGGAAGACGCTGTGGCCCTGCAGCACCAGGGCGACCCCGGCGGCCAGCATCCGCTGCGGGCCGATGCCGGTGACGTCCCGGCCGCCGACCAGGATCCGCCCGGACCGCGGCGGCAGCAGCCCGGCGGCCACCTTGAGCACCGTGGACTTGCCGGCCCCGTTCGGGCCGACCAGGCAGACCACCGAACCGGCGGGCACCGCCACGCTGAAGCCGCGCAGCACCGGGGCGGCCCGGCCGTAGCCGGCCTGGACATCGACGAGTTCGATCTCACACAGCGAATTTGCATGGGTTTTCCGCCGCGGGGAAGAATTAGCCGCCAAGGTATGCCCCCAACACGCGCTCGTCGGTGCGGATCAGCGACGGCGGGCCCTCGGCGATCGGGCGGCCGCGGTCGAAGACCACGATGTGGTCGCTGATGCTCATCACCAGGTCCATGTTGTGCTCCACGATCACGAAGGTGCGGCCCTCCGCGTTGAGCTCGCGGACCAGGGTGCCGATCCGGTCGAGCAGCGCCGGGTTGACGCCACCGGCCGGCTCGTCGAGCAGGATCGTGGCGGGCTCGCCCATCAGCACCCCGGCGAGTTCGAGCAGCTTCTGCTGGCCCCAGGACATGTTCCGGGCCTCGACGTCGCCGAGATGCTCGATGCCGAGCCGGGTCAGCCAGCCGCGGGCCCGGTCGACCTCGGCCCGGTGCCGCGCGCCGCGCAGCCCGCCGGCCAGACCACCCGGGCGTACGGCGGCCAGCACGTTGTCCAGCGCCGTCATCCGGGGGAAGACCCGGCAGAGCTGAAACGTACGGCCGACACCGGCCCGGGCGATCGCATGGGGTGCCTTGCGGGTGATGTCGGCGCCGCGGTAGGTGACCCGGCCGCTGTCCGCCCGGATCATCCCGGTGACGCAATTGAAGAACGTCGTCTTGCCCGAGCCGTTGGGCCCGATCAGCGCGTTCACCTCGCCCTCGCGGAAGGACACCGTGGCGCCGTCGAGCGCCACCACTCCCCCGAACGCCTTCCGCAACTCCACCGTCTCAAGGCTCATGGTTGTGCCTCCGCCCGTTCCCGCTCGGTCCGCAACTCGGCCGCGGTGACCTCCCGGATGGAGCTCTCCGGCGTCGTGCGCAGCCGCTGCCACCGGCCGGTGATCGCGGGCAGGACACCGTCGGGCATGAACATCACGACCAGGCCCAGCAGGATCCCGGTGGCGACCAGGTGCAGCGGCGTGTTGCCGAACTGGCCCTTGAAGTACTCCAGCGCGGTGCCCACGATCAGCGCCCCGGCCAGCGGGCCGAACAGGTTGCGCACCCCGCCGAGCAGGGCCATCAGCACCAGGTACGAGCCGGTGAGGATGGAGAACTGGAAGACCGGGTCCAGGTCGCCGAACCAGAGCGCGTAGAGGCCACCGGCGAGCGCGGTGAAGCCGGCCGACACCACGAAGACGATCAGCTTGTAGGTGAACGTCGGGGTGCCCAGCGCCTCGGCCTTGTCCTCGTCCTCGCGGATCGCCTTGAGGCCCAGCCCGAAGCGGGACCGGTCGATCACCCACCAGGCCAGCAGCGCGAGCGCCAGCAGGCCGGCGAACAGGTAGTAGAAGACCCGGTGGTGCTCCGGGCGCAGCAGGCCCGGGAAGGGCCGGGGCACGACCAGCCCGCGCGAGCCGCCGGTCACCGACGCCCAGCTCTGGAAGACCAGCAGCAGGATCAGCACCAGGGCGATGGAGACGATCACGAAGGACGCGCCGCGTACCCGCAGCGCGGCCAGGCCGATCGGCACCGCCAGGGCCGCGACCGCGAGCGCGGCCACCGCCAGGGCCACGAAGCTGGGCAGGCCCGCCCTGGTGACCAGCAGCGCGGTGCCGTAGCCGCCGAGGCCGGCGAGCGCGCCGTGCCCGAGCGAGATGTATCCGGTGAAGCCGCCGACGAAGTTCCACGACGTGGACAGCACCGCGTAGTTCAGCACCACGATGCCGGCCGACAGGATGTACGGGTTCGGGGCCAGCATCGGGAACGACAGCACCGCTGCCGCGAGCACGAGCAGGCCGGCGACGGGCAGGACGCGCTTAGAAACGCTGGGCAAGACGACCTCCGAAGAATCCCTGCGGCCGGAACGCCAGCGTGGCGAAGAGCGCCAGGTAGAAGATCGTCTGCGCCCAGGTGGTGCCGAGCGGGATCTGCAGCAGGCTCTGGATCAGCCCGAGCAGCACCGCGGCCGCCGCCGCACCCGGCACGCTGCCGAGGCCGCCGACCACGATGATGGCCATCAGCGGGCCGATCCAGTGCCAGTGCAGCGACGGGTAGATGGTGGTGTCCAGCGACAGCGCCGTGCCGCCGATGGCGGCCGTCGCCAGCCCCAGGCCGAAGCCGTAGCCGGCCACCTTCTCGGTGTCGATGCCGACGAGCCGGGCGGCGTCGCGGTGCTGGATCGTGGCCCGCAGCGCCCACCCGAAGGTGGTCTTCTTCATCAGCAGGTACAGCGCCGCGAGGGCGACGACCGCCAGCCCGAAGGCGATCAGCTTGACCACGGCGATGCGCGCGCCGAACAGCCCGAAGCTCGCCGAGCCATAGCCGAGCTGGATGCGCCGCTGGGTGCCGGTGAACGCGTACCCGAGCAGGCCCTCGATGATCAGCGCGACCGCGAAGGTGAGCAGCACCGACATCATGGTCAGCGTGATCGCCCGCAGCCGTGACAGCAGCGCCCGCTGCAGCAGCACCCCGGCGCCGAAGAACAGCGGCACGGTGACGATCATCGAGAGCAGCGGGTCGATGCCGAACCGGCTGTGCGACCACCAGGCCAGGTACGCCGCGAGGATCAGGAACGCCGAGTGGGCGATCATGACGACCCGCATGATGCCGAAGTAGAGGGTCAGGCCCGCCGCCAGGAGGGCGTAGAGCCCTCCCAGCAGCAGTCCCAGGATCACGCTCTGGAGCAGCAGGGCGGCCGACGGCATCGGCGCCTCACCAGGCCGGTTTCGGGTAGACGAAGTCGGCCTCCTTGACCGGCTCCGGCAGCACGATCTTGATCTCGCCGCCGATCCACTGCTGGATCATGTGCGCACCCTGCGGCTTGCCGGTCTGGTCCCAGTTGAGCGGGCCGACGACGGTCTCCACCTTGTTGGCGTGCACCCAGTCGACCAGCTTCTTCTGGCAGTCGCCCTGCTCGGCGCAGCCGGCCGCGGTCACCGCGGCCGCGACGACCTGGCCGGTGGTGTACGCGTTCGCCTGGTCCTCGTCCGGCGCCGCGCCGAACTGCGCCTTGTACTTCTCGACGAACTCCTTGTTGCTCTCGTACGGCGCGTCCACGCTGTAGCCGGTCGGCGAGAGCACGCCCTCGGTCTTGTTGCCGATCGCCTTCGCGAACTCCGGGTTGGTCGGTGCCCCGGAGAAGGCCGCGAGCTTGGGCTGGTAGTTCAGCTGCTGCAGGGCGACGATCAGGTTCACGCCGTCCTGGTACTGCGAGCCGCCCACCAGCATGTCCGCCTTCGACGTGGCGATCTTGGCGGCGATGCTGCCGAAGTCGGTGGTGTTCGGCGGATAGACCTCGTTGACGACCGTCTTGATCCCGGCCGCCTCCATCTTGTCCTTGAGGCCGTACGCGGTGCCCTGGGCGAAGGGGTCGTCCATGGCCGCGTAGGCGGCGGTCTTGGGCCGCTTGTCGGCGGGCAGTGCCAGGATGTGCTCGGCCAGCAGGTTGTAGTGGTCGTTCGCCACCGCCGGGGCCGCGTAGAACAGATTCTTGAAGCCCTGGGAGAAGACCTCCTTGGCGGCGCCGGCCGGCTCGACGAAGAGCATGCCGTATTCCTCCGCGACCCGGGCGGCGGGCACCACGAGCCGGGTGGAGAACGGGCCGACCACCAGGTCGGCCTTGTCGCTGCCGATCAACTGCTCGTAGTCGGCGACGACCCGGTCCGCGTTGGACTGGTCGTCCAGGATCTTCAGCTGGATCTGGCGGCCGAGCAGGCCGCCCTTGTCGTTGGTGATCTTCGCCCAGGCCTCGTAGCCCTGTTGGACACCCTTGCCGGGCTCGGAGAAGTCCCCGGTCAGCGGCAGCGAGATGCCGACCAGGATCGGGTCGTCTTTGCCGGACTCGCCGCCGTCGTCGCCGCTGCACGCGCCGAGGGCGAGGATTGTGGTCACGCCGAGGGCGGTGGCCCATCGGGTACGCCTAAGTGGTGATCGCATCCTCGGAAGCTCCTTTGCCCGGGACGTAAGCGCTTGCGAAAGCGCTTACGTAGCCTAGGGTGTGTATCACGTCACTGGCAATAGTTAAGAAACTAAAGCCTTACGTTCAGTGATCATCTGGAGAGTGGACGGATGCCCAAACCCGGCCCGAGGCTGCGCCTCGTCGACGTCGCCGAACGCGCCGGCGTCTCCCTGGCGACCGCATCCCGGGCGCTCGCCGGGCGCGACGGGGTCAGCGAGGAGGTGGCCAACCGGATCCGGCAGATCTCCCGCGAGCTGGGCTACGTGGCCAACCCATACGCGCGGACCCTGGCCGGCGGGGTCAGCTCCACAGTGGGCCTGGTCGTGCACCAGGTCGACGACCCGTACTTCTCCGAGATCGCCGGCGGGGTCATCCAGGTCGCCGACGAGCAGAACCTGCTGGTGCAGATCTGCCACTCCGGCCGCGACCCCGACTACGAGCTGCGCCAGATCCGCAACCTGATCGCCCAGCGGGTCGGCATCATCATCATCGCGGGCTCGGGCTACGACGACCCGCGCATCGAGGCCGAGGCGAAGGCCGACCTGTCGGCGTTCCAGGGCCTCGGCGGCCGGGTCGCGGTCATCGGCCGGCACTCGCTGGGTGTCGACGCCGTGCTGCCCGACAACGAGGCCGGCGGCCGGGCCCTCGGCGACCACCTGGTCGAGCTGGGGCACCGCCGGATCGCGATCGCCGCGGGCACCCCGGGCCTGACCACGGTGGCCGACCGGCTCGCCGGGGTGGCGGCCGGGCTGCGCGCGCACGGGCTGTCGCTCGAGGACCTGCCGGTGGTGCACACCGACTTCACCCGCGACGGCGGCCGGGACGCGGCAGACCGGATCATCGACCGGCACCCGGACACGACGGCGATCGTGGCGCTCAACGACGCGATGGCCATGGGCGTGCTGTCGGCGCTGCGCAGCCGGCGGATCGCGGTCCCGGACCGGGTGTCGGTGGTCGGCTTCGACGACGTCTCGGTGGCGGCGGACCTGGCGCCGAGCCTGACCACGGTCCGCCTGCCGATGACCGACATGGGCCGGATGGCGCTGGAACTGGCGCTCAAGCCGCGCTCGGCCCGCGCCCGGCGCCGCCCGACCGGCCACAAGCTGATCGTCCGCGACTCCACCGGCCCGGCCCCGGCCCGCTGACTCCCGAGCGGGGCCGGGGTGATCCCCTGCCTCAGACGACGTGGGTGCGATAGAGCTCGAGGGTCTCGTCGAGCACCTCGCGCCCCGGACGGGCCCAGACGTCCTCGGCGAAGACCTCGACCTCGATCGGCCCGGTGTAGCCGGCCGCGTCCACCGCCTCGCGGAAGCGGCGCAGCTCGACGCAGCCCGTACCCGGCAGGCCCCGGCCGAGCAGCACCCCGGCCGGCAGCGGGGTGAGCCAGTCGGCCACCTGGAAGGCGGCGATCCGCCGTTCGCGCCCGGCCCGGGCGATCTGGTCCCACACCGCGTCGTCCCACCACAGGTGGTACGTGTCGATCACGACCCCGACCGCCTCGGCCGGGTACGGCGCCGCCAGGTCGAGCGCCTGCTTGAGGTTCGACACCACGCAGCGGTCCGAGGCGAACATCGGGTGCAGCGCCTCGATCGCGAGTTGCACGCCCGCGTCCAGCGCGTACGGCACCAGCGTCCCGATCGCCGCGCCGACGTGGGCCCGGGCCGCGTCGATGTCCCGGCTGCCGGGCGGCAGGCCGCCGGAGACCAGCACCAGCGCGGGGGCGCCCAGGGTGGCGGCCTCGTCGATCGCCCGCTTGTTCTCGTCCTCCCAGCCGGGTTCCTGGAAGAAGCCGCTGCGGCACAGCGAGGTGACGGCCAGCCCCGCGTCGCGGGCCAGCGCCGCCGACTTCTCCACGCCGTACGCCTGGATGTCCTCGCGCCACAGGCCGACGCCGGTCACGCCGGTCTCGACGCACCCGGCGACGAGCTCCGGCAGCGGCCAGTGCTTGGTGGTCGCCTGGTTGAGGGAGAAGCGTTTCATCGCTGCTCCACCCCCGCCGTGGTCAGCCAGGCCCGGGCCCGGTGGGCGGCGAGATCCGCGTCCGGCAGCAGCCCCGCGGCGTCGGCCAGGCGCAGCAACCGCGCCAGGTGCCGCGGCGAACGGCCGCTCTGCACGCCGCCGACCATCGTGAAGTGGTCCTGGTGACCGGCCAGCCAGGACAGGAACACGATCCCGGTCTTGTAGTACCAGGTCGGCGTCTCGAACAGGTGCCGGGACAGGGTGACCGTCGGCGCGAGGATGCGGTCGTACTCGCCGAAGTCGCTCGCGTCCAGGGCCCGCAGCGCCGCGGCGGCCGGGGCCGCGATCGCGGCGAAGATGCCCAGCAGGGCATCGGAATGGCCCTGCTCGTCACCGCGGATCAGGATCGGGTAGTTGAAGTCGTCGCCGGTGTAGAGCCGGACGCCGGCCGGCAGCCGGCGCCGCATCGCCACCTCGAAGTCCTCGTCCAGCAGCGACAGCTTGATCCCGTCGACCTTGCCGGGGTGCGCGGCGATGAGCTCGGCGACCGTGTCGGCGGCCCGGCCCTGATCGCCGGCTCCCCAGTAGCCGGCGAGCAGGGGGTCAAAGGCCGGGCCGAGCCAGTGCAGCACCACCGGTGCGTCGGAGTCGTCGATCAGCTGGCCGTAGACGTCCAGGTAGTCGCGGGCCGAGCGGGCCGCGGCGGCCAGGTGCCGGCTGCACATCAGCACCGGCGCGGCGCCGGCCTCCTGCACGTCGGCGAGCTGTTCGCCGTAGGCCTTGCGGATCTCGTCCAGGGTCGCCGGTCCGGCCGGGAGCTGGTCGGTGGCGACACCGGCGGCGATCGTGCCGCCCACCGCGGCCGCCTCCCGCGCCGAGCGGCGGATCAGCTCGCGGGCCGCCGGGTAGTCCAGGCCCATGCCGCGCTGCGCGGTGTCCATCGCCTCGGCCACGCCGAAGCCGTGCGCCCACAGGTGGCGCCGGAAGGCCAGGGTGGCCTCCCAGTCCACCACCGGCGGCGCGCCCGGCACGTTCTCCGCGCCCGGGTCCGCCACCACGTGGGCGGCGGCGTAGGCCACCCGGCCGGTGAACGGCGCGCCGGGCGTGGCCCACTGCGCGCCGGCGCCGGAGAGCGTCAGCGGCCCGTCCGGCAGCTGCAGGGTGCGACTCACTGCTCCAGCTCCGGCACCTCGACGCGGCGGCCCTCGCGGGCCGACCGCAGCCCGAGCTCGGCCAGTTGCACGCCGCGGGCCCCGGCCCACAGATCCCAGGTGTACGGGGCGTCCTCGGCGACGTGCCGCAGGAACATCTCCCATTGCGCCTTGAAGCCGTTGTCGAACTCCTCGTTGTCCGGTACCTCCTGCCACTGGTCCCGGAAGGAGTGGGTCAGCGGCAGGTCGGGATTCCAGACCGGCTTGGGGGTGGTGGACCGGTGCTGGATCCGGCAGTTGCGCAGGCCCGCGACGGCGCTGCCCTCGGTGCCGTCGACCTGGAACTCGACCAGCTCGTCGCGGTTGACCCGGACGGCCCAGGAGGAGTTGATCTGCGCGACCACGCCGCCGTCGAGCTCGAAGATGCCGTACGCGGAGTCGTCGGCGGTGGCCTCGTACGGCTCGCCCTGCTCGTCCCAGCGCTGCGGGATGTGCGTGGTGACGTGCGCGGTGACCGCCCGGACCGGGGCGAAGAGCTGTTCCAGCACGTAGTGCCAGTGCGGGAACATGTCCACCACGATGCCGCCGCCGTCCGCGGCCCGGTAGTTCCAGCTCGGGCGCTGGGCGGCCTGCCAGTCGCCCTCGAAGACCCAGTAGCCGAACTCGCCGCGGACCGACAGGATCCGGCCGAAGAAGCCGCCGCTGATCAGCCGCTCCAGCTTGCGCAGGCCGGGCAGGAACAGCTTGTCCTGCACCACGCCGTGCTTCACCCCGGCGGCGTCCGCGGCGCGGGCCAGCTCGACCGCGCCGTGCAGCGTGGTGGCCAGCGGCTTCTCGGTGTAGATGTGCTTACCGGCGTCGATCGCGAGGCCGATGGCCTTCTCCCGCTCGCTGGTCACCTGGGCGTCGAAATAGATCTGCATGTCGGGACGGGCCAGGGCCGCGCCGAGGTCGGTGGTCCACTCCGTGAGATCGTGGCGGGCGGCCACGTCCCGGAGTTTGGCCTCGCTGCGGCCGACGAGCACCAGCTCCGGCCAGAGCACCGAGCCGTCCCGCAGCGGCAGCCCGCCGCTCTCGCGAATGGCCAGCAGGGAGCGGACCAGGTGCTGGCGATAGCCCATCCTTCCGGTGACACCGTTCATGACGATCCCGATCGGGACGCGAGCGGACATTGGGCCAACCCCCTAGGTAAGCGCTTTCCTGGCAGGCTACCGGCGCACGGACGTCACAGGCAAGCGGTTGCCCTCAGCGGCTGATGGGCTAGTCTTCTGCCGTGGCGACTCTGGCGGACGTCGCGCGGCGGGCGGGGGTCTCGACCGCGACCGTGTCCCGCATCATCAACAACAGCCCCAAGCCGGTCGCCGAGGCGCTGCGTGAGCGTGTTCTCGCGGCCGTCGCCGAGCTGCAGTTCGTTCCGAATGCCAACGCGCAGCAGTTGGCCCGGGCGGACCGCACCGCCGTGGGCGTGATCGTCCACGACGTCTCGGACCCGTACTTCGCCGAGATCACCCGGGGCCTGCAACGGGTCGCCACCGACCACGGCCGGCTGGTCATCATCTGCAACAGCTACCGCGACCCGGAACGCGAGCTGGCGTATGTCGACCTGCTGCACGCCCACCAGACCGCCGCGATCGTGCTGGCCGGCTCGGGCTACGTCGACGCGCCGATCACCGCGCGGCTGGACGGCAAGCTGCGGCTCTACCAGAGCACCGGCGGGCGGGTGTCGGTGATCGGCCGGCACGAGCACGCCGGCGACGCCGTGGTGCCGGAGAACGAGCCCGGCGGCTTCCTGGCCGCCGACGCGCTCTACCGGCTCGGGCACACCGCCATCGGGGTCATCGCCGGGCCGCGGCACCTGACCACCACCACCGACCGCCTCGCCGGGCTGCGCCGCGCGGCGAAGGAGCACGGGCAGCGGCTGAGCGCCCGGCAGGTGGTCTACGCCGACTTCGACCGCAACGGCGGCGCCGCGGCGGCCGCGACCCTGCTGGAGCAGAATCCGGGCCTGACCGCCATCGCCGCCCTGAACGACTCCATGGCCGTGGGCGCCCTGGCCTGCCTGCGCGAGCGGGGTATCAGCGTGCCGGGCCAGGTGAGCCTGATCGGCTTCGACGACATGCCGATCTCGGTCGACGTGACGCCGCCGCTGAGCACCGTACGGCTGCCATTGGAGGAGATCGGCGTCCGCGCGATGTCGCTGGCGCTGCGCGAACGCGACCGCGAGCACGACGGCCCGCTGGTGGAGCACGCGGCGGCGCAGTTGGTGCTGCGGGGCAGCACCGCCGCCCCGCCGGCGCGCTAGACGGTCAGCCGTTCCACGTCCCGGGCGTCGACGGCCCGGGTGTTCGCACAATTCGTGCACTGCGTGAAGTAGCGGGCCGCGCGCACCGGGAACAGCGGGATGAAGAACAGGCTGAACTTCGTGGTGCGCCGGACCAGCACCTGGGCCGCGGTGACACCGCAGTAGGCACAGAGCAGGACGGGAGCCGCCAGCCGGCGGTCCGAGGACTTGAAACCGAAGATGAGGAACACACCACCGACGGTACCCAGCCGGCGCCCATGGTCTGATCAAAGGATCACCGTGGAGCCCGGGCGCCGTCCTGTGCTGTTCGGCAGGCGCGCGGAGCGGGTCCGCGCGGAGAGGACGGGACGATGCGGGTCGAGGTCGAGCGGGAGACCCCGTTGTGGTTCGGTCCCGGCGCGCCGGTCCGGGCGGCCTCGGCGATCGCGGCGTTCGGCGACGGCTGGCTCGTCGCCCAGGACGACGCGACGCACGCCGCCTGGCTGCGCCCGGGCGGCATCACCGCGGTCCGGGTCGCCGAGCCGGTCGAGGGGCACGACACGTTCAGCTCGGCGGAGGGCACCAAGCACCTGAAGCCGGACTTCGAGGCGGCCGTCGCCGTGGGCGATGGCGGCGTCCTGCTGCTGGGCTCCGGCTCCACCCCCGCCCGGATGCGAGCCTCGCTGGTGACCGGGCCGGCCGCCTTCACCACCGCCGACCTGACGCCGGTCTACCGGCGGGTCGCCGAGGCGCTCGGCGTCCCGCTGGAGCAGCTCAACCTGGAGGGTGCCACCCGGATCGGCGACCGGCTGCGCTGGTTCCAGCGGGGCAACTCGGCCGCCGGGGTGCCGTCCGCCGCGGTCGACGTGGACCTGTCCACGCTCCTCGCGGCCGGGTTGACCGCGCCAGCCGGGCGGACCGAGTCGGCCGAGGTGGGCAGGCCGCGCCGGTATGACCTCGGGACGGTCCGGGGTGTGGCGCTGGCGGTCACCGACGCGGTGGCGCTGCCCGACGGCAGGTTGCTGGTGGCCGCCGCCGCGGAGGACACCCCCAACGCCGTCGACGACGGGCCGGTGGTCGGTGCCGCGCTCGCATTGCTGGACGACGAGCGGGTGCTCGCGGTCGCGGCGGTGCCCGACGGCGCGTCCGGGCCGTACAAGATAGAAGGTCTGGCCGTCCGCGGCCCGGTGTTCGGCGGGGTTTCCCTGATCGCGGTCGTGGACGCCGACGACCCGCTCGCCGCTTCCAGCCGGCTCGATCTGCGGGTGAGCTGGTGACGCGGCCGCCCTGCCGCGCGGGCCGGAAACCGGTGACGGAGAATCATCGATCATGAGTGATCAAGCCGCCGCCACCCGGGTCCGCGACCTCGACATCGTCGTCTACGGCGCCACCGGCTTCGTCGGGGTGCTGGTGGCCGGATATCTCGCCGGGCACGCGCCCGCCGGCACCCGGATCGCGCTGGCCGGACGCTCCGGCGAGCGGCTGGAGGCGGTCCGGTCCCGGCTCGGTGTGGACTGGCCGGTCATCGTGGCGGACGCCGGCGACGTCCCGGCGATGGAACGGCTCGCCGCCGCCGCGCACGTCGTGGTCACCACCGTCGGGCCGTACGCCAAATACGGCCACGCCCTCGCGCACGCCTGCGCCGCCGCCGGCAGCGACTACGCCGACCTGACCGGCGAGGTGCTCTTCGCCCGGGCCAGCGCGGACGCCAACCACGAGCTGGCCCGGTCGACCGGCGCCCGGATCGTGCACTCCTGCGGCTTCGACTCGA
>Ga0307516_10002635_pt1 | contig 23761 bp, 28 predicted proteins | sample 19_EM_MG_FD_203310 | JGI IMG/M metagenome (GOLD analysis project Ga0307516, IMG submission 203310) | Populus trichocarpa ectomycorrhiza microbial communities from riparian zone in the Pacific Northwest, United States - 19_EM | ecosystem: Host-associated > Plants > Roots > Unclassified | place...
CCCAGGGCATCTGGGCGAGTCGGTGATGGGTAATGGGCTTTCTTCTGCATGTATATATAGAGAGCGGTCCTCGCTATGGTGAAATGATCAAGCAACGGAGTTCCTACACACCTTATTACTCGAATATCTTTGACAGTGGCCACCGTCCTCTGCGACGGCGCGTACAGGTATGCCGGCCGCTTGTTCAGCAAGAAGTGGCTTAGAGAAAAGGGGCTGGACAAGGCGATCCCATCGCACCTGGAGAAGTACGCTGTGCTGGACTAGACTGAGGGGATCCGGCTCCGTCCTGTATATACGTGTATCCTGTATCACCGGTCGTGTTGTTCTTTGTTCCGTCTGTTCCTCTCCTTCCTCTCCTTCTTCTTCTTCTTCTTCGTCGGTTTACACTGTGATTTTCCCTATATCTTGTTCCTCCCCTTTGTTGTTCCTAAATCCCCCCCCCTACTCAAGGCGTTCGTTCTTCTTTTCTTCTTCAGCTTTTGTTTTTTGTTTTGTCACATTCGGTCGGTGGGTTGATTTGAGTGGGTTACGATGTGATGGCGATGGATGGACGGATGGGTGGGGGGGATTGATCGAGGGAGACATCCAAGGAGAAATGCCTCACTCCCCAGAAAAACAGAGTCGTAACTAGCGATGGGTAGCAGGTGTGTATACCACAAGAGAGGGGTCGGAGCGGATGGTTTGGGGAGGCTACTTCCTCTTAATACTTATCTGAACGCGTACGACAGAACTGTGTGCGCGTGAACCGTGAAGGTAAGTACATATGTCTGATATCTCTATTCTGCTAGCCTGGTCAGCGTCACCCGGGAAGGGAGAGTGATACCTCCAATCTCTCTCTACGGTCCTACGAAAAGATAAAAAACAAAGGAAGAATGTCCCCGAACCAACAGAGCACATCGCAATACAATAACACATCACTCTATTCCCACGCACATTGCATTGACTACTCGTTTTTTCCGTCTTCGTCCTGCATGGCAATTAGAGTGCTCTCCCTCTCTTCCTCGTCCGCCGTCCATGCGCCCTCGCCGGCAGTATGTAACTCCTTCTCCTCCTCAAAACCCCACTCCCTTTCCTCCATCTCTTCCTCCTCCTCCTCCTCCTCCTCCTCCTCCTCCTCCTCCTCCTCCTCTTCCTCCTCCTCCTCCTCCTCCTCCTCCTCCTCCTCTTCCTCCTCCTCCTCTTCCTCCTCCTCCTCCTCCTCCTCCTCCTCCTACTCCTCCTCCTCCTCCTCCTCCTCCTCCTCCTGCTCCCTTCCCACCCGCTCCCCCTCCTCGTCGTCACCAGCAAGTTCGGGAGTGACGGCCTCCCCCTGCTGGTTGTCGCCCCCACGCACGGGCACAGCCGTTGCATCCATCTCTCCCCATTCCTCCTCCTGCAGTTCAGCCAGCAGCTTCTCCACGGTGGCCTTGGTTCTGGCGAGCGCGTTCTTCGCCGACGCCTCCGCAACCCGCCTGCCATCGATGGCCCTCGTCACTTGTTCGTGCACTTCCTTCAAGAGCTCCCGCCCGGCCTCCTTGCAGAGGTAGCACTTCGCAAGGAGGCACAGGATAAGGAGTTTCCGATCCTCCTTCGCACATGTGCCGCATACCTTTTCTAATACGTCGCGAGCGACGGTGGCATGGAGGGTGTAATCGCGCTCCTTCACGGCGGGTGAGCACATGCGTGGATCGGTCCAATCCATGAACTGTGCGGCGACGAGCGTCACCGAGACCAAGTTCTCCTCTTCGCTGTCTTCGTTGGCACGGAGCGTGAGGAGATGGTGGAACTCAGACACGGTTATTTGCGCCATCATCAGGGCGTTGGCGGGCGCGGAGTGACAGAACACGGGCAGGAAGTAAGATAGTGTTTGGCGGAGGTCATGGTTATCAGCTGTGCCAGGGTCGAAGTAGGAGGTTATTAACACTCTAAGGAGCTGCAGTCACCGTCAGTTACTCAATCGGACCGTCGGGAGAGAGGGTGTATTCACTTCGCTTTCTTTGAGTACTTGCGACAGCATCAGTTTGCAGATGATCTCGACGGCAGTGGCCTGTATTTCGTCGCGCTCTTCAAACATCGTGGCTCTGGCGAGTAACTTACAACACTGTCGCTGTCCCATTCTGGATGTGGGACCAGTGAGGACCGAAATCCCGTGCGTGAGGAGGACGTCCCCCATGATCTGGAGAGAGTCGATCTGCAGCTTTGGGTGCCCTTTTTCGAAGCAGTGTGCGAACAGTGTCAGATTCTCTTGCGACAATGACTATTCACAGGGTTAGTCTAGCTCTCGTAGGGGGGGGGGCGAATCAAGGAGAATTATATGTACCTTATCGAGAAGACAGCTGAGTCCCAAGCACATGAGGCCGGCCTCTCTGATCACCTCATGTTGCGAGCGCACGGCCGGAACGATCAGCCCATTAAGCATAGTGACAAGATGAGGGTTATTCTTCATGCCGCTGACCACATTCTCTAGCATGCACTGCGCAATGTAGAGAATCTTCAAGTTGACGGCGAGCTCCTCCAACGACATGCCACCACCCAAATCGTTCTCATCGACATCCATCATGTCCGCATCGCTCGCAGAGTCCCTCTCGGCCATACCGCGCATCCGATTCCTTGACCTTTGCGAGGGAGTTATGGGTGCTGGGGGAGTCGCTGGTATATGTGTGTGGGTGTGTGCGGGTGTGGCGCGTGATGAATCCGAGCGAGCAGCGACCGCGCCCTCAATTGCGCCGTCGTGGCTGGGGTTGCTCTGCGCCGAGTGGAAATCATCCTCGGCAGTAGCGTCGTGGATCGCGGCGATGATCTCGAGGATGATCAAGCAGAAGTCGGTCTCACTGGTCACCAAAGTACGAAGTACCTTAACAGCCAACTTCGTCACCGGTTCCGACATCTCAACGATACATACGCACTCGCGGATAAGCGCAAACATGCCCCTGCGACCGATCTCGTCTCCGTAGTCCGAGGCCATGGCAATTAGCAGTAGCTGCTGAACGATGAACTCCAGTCCTACCGCCTCTTCGTCGTCATTTCTGAGCGCCATGACTAGTTTATTGATGTGCCGTTGCAAGTAAATCGCCAAACGCGCGGGCTCAGGCATACATTCGTCCGCTTCGAGGGTTTTGCGGATATCCTGCGGCGACGAGGTACGACAGTAGTCGTTGAAGCTTCGCGCCAGAAAACTACCCTCGACCGTAAGGCCATCCCAGAAGTCTTGATCCAACTTAAGGTCCAGAATGACATCTTTCCGGGCATCCCAGAAACCACGGAGCGCCATGTACGTCGGACCACCGTCTTCGATATTCTCGCTAGCAACGTCGAGCCGCTCGAGGAGTTCCAGCAGATCGCCGTTGACGTCATTGACCCAATTGTTGTTGAACATATCCCTCGCCGCTTTACGGACCGATTCGTCACGATCGGTCATACCACATCTAAGAACATCCACGCGCATACCGATCGAGAGCTGGCGGAAATCGCCGAGCTCCGGAAGAATGCGAGCGAATACAGTACGGCGGACCGATGCGTCGATATCGCTGGCCCGCTCGAGGAGGTACGGCAACGTGCAGACTGTCGTTGAGAGGATGCACATGATAGTTCGACGGACCTCTCTGCATCCCAATGTCAGAAAGCGGCATTGCAAAAAACAAAAACAGGACTGGATCGGTAAACATACGCGCTGGGATCGTTCTGCATGATCCCCAGAAGAAGTTCAGTAGTGCCCGACGCCGTTTCCTCATCACCACTGTCGTCATCGCCCGGCAGGTAGACGCCCATCCCGAACAACCGCGCCACGCCAATGATGGCCTGCACTCTCACAATCACCTCCTTGTCGTGGAGGCGAGTGGTGAGTGTCTCGTGGATTCGCTTGAATATCTTGCGCGAAGTATTGCAGTAGTCCGTCGGAAAGGTTTCGAGTGAATTGGAAAGCACGAGCGCGATGAGCTGTGCCGTGCGGTACCGCACACAGCTCTCTTTCGACACAAGGCATGTTTCCAGGTGGTTCATTATCCGAAGGATCACGCGCGTCCCCGCTGTCTCTCTGAACGGCGGTGCGTCCTCTTCTCCTTGCTCGTCCATGTCAAGGTCGCCGTCGCTATCGACCTGCATCGGCTTCTCTTTCGCTTTCTTCTTCTTCTCAGCTGCACCAGAGACACGCGCGCTGCCATCAGTCACGAAAGTCTCGGGTAGGGGGGAAGCAGTGGCCACTCACTACCGCTCTCGAGGAGATTCATCATTAACAGGTCGACGAGCCTGAGACAGCGATCGCCGACGACCTCGCTCTTCTTGACGACGAGGACGCGATTCACAAACCTGCAGAAGTCGCGAGTGAACGCCTTCTCGCCGTCGCGACCGTCGCAGCCGATCGTGCTGCCGACGGCGCCGGTGCCCGCCACACACTGGTCGAGGACGCTGCGCAGGTTTATGACCAGCTTGCGATGCCCCGCCGTCGTCCGCTGGCATTGAGAGAATATCGTCGCGATCGTTCGTTGCAGTACCGTGTACTGCACTTCCGGTTCGACGGAGTCGCCGACGGCGGCAACGGCGGCCGCCGGTCGCGAGGCGGCCGCTGGCGCCATGCGACGGCCTCGGGTGGCGCGCGGCGGCATGCTGGTCAATAGAGGGTGGGGAAAGGTGATAGATGGATGAGGCGGGTGTTGTGGTGTTTTGTGGTGTTTTGTGGTGTTTTGTGGTGTTTTGTGGTGTTTTGTGGTGTGTTGTGGTGTGTTGTGGTGTATTGTGGTGTATTGTGGTGTGTTGTGGTGTATTGTGGTGTGTTGTGGTGTATTGTGGTGTGTTGTGGTGTGTTGAGGTTTGGAGGGTGGGAAGGCGCGCCGCGCAAATAAATAGAGGAAAGATTGGCTGCGAAATTGGTGCTAACTAGACTAGTAACTGCAGGTGTCACGAAACGCTGACGTCGACAAGTCGACTAATTTTTTTTTATTTTTTTGTGTTACACGGTCTCACCCCATTTCGCGCGACGAAATTTCTTTTAGATAACGTTACGTTACCGTTGTCAGATGCAAGAGGATCAGATTGCCAAGCGATAGGATGGGGTTACCTCAGCTGGTCTGATCTTTCCGAGCTGGGCCGAGCTGAAGTCGTCTCCCTTCTTTTCGATTCTAGCTCGCTGGCCTTCCCTTTCGAACTGGGCCGGGGCCATACAGTCAGTGAGCCAGCACGATGGTCGTGAAGACATTGTAACTGCATAAATAGAGTAGCAAAAAGCGGAGAGTTTTCAGTCCAGCAACGATGCTAGATTACTGCTATCGCACTGGCAATACGCGTTTTTGCCTAACCGCTGTCTTACTACTGTCTGTAAATGAATGCAGTAGTACAAATCATACGTACTAACTGATCAACACAGGTCGAAATTGATGCTCAAATTCTCTTAGATCCTGCAGCGATGCTGGTGTGATCGTGCTCTGACCCCAGGGTCCCATGCGGGTTGCATATCGTATCGATACCGTATCCACTTCCGGTACTAGCATTAAAAGAATGGGGTTCATTGTTCTTTTTCTCTTTTAACTCCATTCATCCTTCATCCTTCATTTCTCTATTTGATATATTTGATCTATTTGATCTATTTTTTTTACGGCCAACCTTTAAAATGCCATCGTTTCTGGCGTCCTTCTTTGAAATGCCACAGCTGGCATTTTTCCTTTAGAATGCCACTGGTTGCCGGCAATAGCAGGAAAAAAACCCCAACAAAACTCTCATTAAACGACTCGCAGGTATCTACCAGCCACCAATCGGGAATCATACGGCCCTCCGACAGGTACTACGGCTACGTCCCACATCGCGACACTGGCTACAGCGCCGCAGAGTGCAGTGTTCATGGGACCTCCGCAAGTGCGCCAGTGACAGCGGCTCTGACAGAAATTTCACGGCGGCAGCGTTCTCATTTGCACAGCCGCTTCTCTGTTGGCCGGCCGTGTGGCTTTCTCGTATGGGCCGCATAACAGTCAGCCCCGGTTGGTGTCAAGTCGGAGGCGGCGGTGGCCGGTCGTGCCGAAGTGCACTGCAATCGCCCAACCCATGACCGCTTGCTTGAATGAGTTCAGAGAATCGAATTTCTGGCTCTAGATTTACTGTTGATTTGCCGTCTTTTTGTATGCTTGAGGATTTTTGGGTTAAGGTGCGGTGGGTTGTGATGAGACTTCTCTGGCGGTTGTTGCCTATGCCCGAAACTGGTGGCAATTTAAAGGAAAAGCGCTAGCTGTGGCATTTTAAAGCAAGACGACAAAGCGATGGCATTTTAAAGGTTTGCCGTTCTTTTTTAGGTTGGGTGATGGAGTAATGGTTGGCGGTGGAGGTTGTTTTCGAGCTGCAGACCCTGGTCACGCTACCTACACCATATATTGTAGAAATCACGATTTTTAGACGACTAAGCTAAAAATTCAATTTACATTTGCTAAAACAAGTTAGGCAATATTAACCCACTTTCCCCCCTCGCGTTTATCCCCAGGTACCAATCGCGCAGCGCCTAAACTGCTTCGCGTCGCTGCCTAGGACATCAGTAGTTGGTGCTCTTCAGAACATGCATGACATATTTTTTTCCCAGTAATCGCTCACATGTGGCAGGGCGGTTTGTCTTTCAGCGTGCTCTGGTAGTGGCAGTTTAGACAACGGCAGGCAGCCTTGCTGGGCTAAGGAATGGTGTTGGGTGGGAGTTAGATATCGTGGGCATGATGGCATGGTTGACTCAGGGGGCCACGCTTATGTGTGCTGGTGGTTTTTGATAGAGCCCACCGCACCGCGACCCAGCCAACAATATGCCGTTTTCTGAACTCAGATCGGTGTACCGAACACTCAACCATCGCCCGGAAACCAACGGTTTCCAGCAGCATCTAAATTTTGTGAGGTAGATTGAAAATGCAGCTCGCAGCCGAACAGGCTTGCAGACTGATAGTAGACGGTGAAAACTTGAGACCGTGCCGATACGCGACCCGGCGCATTGCAGAACGGATGCGGTAGCAATTCCACAAAATTTTTGGTGTATCCAGTGTTATGATCGGTTTGGTATCTGGGGTATATTGCTCGGCATTAGCGCGCATTGCGTAGTGATTAAAGGGGCATTTGGAATGGTATCTGGTATACGATTCATGCCCTACGGGCGCCGCATCGTTATAGTATCCAGTTCTTGTAAAATACAAAGTGGAAGTTTCGATACTGCATTCAAAAGATATGTGCTTGGGTGCCATATGAATCCTGCTTCAATGCTTGTCAGATTCCAATGGATAGATTTTGTTGAAAAATATAATTTAATATTTTATGCTGCCACGGGTCCATATTGACTATTCGGGTAAGGTGAGTTAATACGAGCATCATACATATGATGCAATATTCTGACTCAGACTTTATGTGGCTCAGACTTTGAGTGTCATTTCCAGTTCGCTTGGTGGCGGCTCAAACGATCCAGAACAACCCCTCTCCTCTACCCCTACCCCACCCAACTTACCGCAACCCCCCGAGTCATCATTCAATCAACAACTCCATCGCTCAAGCATTAAGGCCTAGTGGTTCCTCCGTCTCTTCCTCTCGCCGTGCTTGTACATCCTCAGCCGCTGCCGAATACGCACGCTGCCTTGCAGGCACTCGCGCCGCCAGTGGCAGACGCGCATCGCCGACAGAGAGCCCTGTCTCTGCGGTACGACTGTGAACTACTCCCGACCGGCTGCCCCTCGGACGTGTGCGGTCAACAAAGCAACTAAGAATTCGTTCGCATATCACCACCCCTTGTTTTCGCCTAATTGTGTTCGTCTCTCAGTACCGTGGATTCTTTCACGACTGGTGGCCTTCGCTTACGTTAGTACCCAGGTCCGCACGGCCAACAACTGTCGTTTTCTCGACCACTACGGACGAGCAGTATACCCACGATACACCGTTTCCGCGACTGTCTGGCCATCGAGTTTGTTGTTCCGATGCCTCGCCGGGCCAAAAGACCAGAAGCGTACCGTCCACGTCACCTCGACGAGGAGCAGATATTCTGTTACCTCGACAGCTTAGCAAATTTCCAAGATGGGGGGGTACTTTACCCATCGTGGCCCCTGCTGCTATCTATCATTCCACACATGGAGCCTTGGTCTTCCGGCAATCAGGTTGTTGTCCATTCGCCACCGCCGAGCGATTGCGTATTCGTCCTAAGCGGTGGGTTGGCAACCAGCAGGGAATCTGGAACGAGGTACAACCTACCGGGACTAGTTCAGCAGCTTGCTTGTTTGAACGATGGAGCCGTTGGGCGGAGTCTTCTGAAGACTGGGGATACCCTTGTACCCCTACACACCGTGCGAAGTAACCTCGAAGTGGACGTTAACGACTCTGTATGGAGAGAGCTGTCTTCCATTGCCGCAGTTACCGGGATAGGATTCGCCGCCAACGTCCGGCCAGACGGCCGCAAGTACCGGTATTCTGTTTACTTCTCATCTTCAGAGTTCGAGGCAAGCGCAATCCAACAACGTCTACTATCGCACACACTTGTCCGCAGTGTGTTTCCTCGGGCCGTTGCACCGACGAATGCGGGAGTGGGAAAACCCACCGATAGCGGAGATCCCACTTTGGACATAGGGTTTCAGGCTGGTGACCAGGTCCTGCCGTTGGAAGAAGTGACTGCGGACGGGGTGGATCGTCTGGGTGCAGAATTGGACCTGCAATACGGGACAGTCGGTTGCTTTATCTGGGGATTGGATCAGCTTCAAAGTCATCAGCAGACGGGATATGGTGTGACACTCCAATCTTGGAAATTGAATTGATTTTGCTGACTTTTTTGGAATTGCAGTCGAACACCTACTATTGACTGCTGGTCACATATTCAAGGAATGTGTGCGAACCCGGATCCAGTCAAGATCGGGGTACGCCTGCGAGGTGCCAATACCGCCGATGTTCCAGCGTCCGATTGGCAAACCAAGATACCTCGGACATGTCACGAATGTTGAAATTACAGAGGTCGGATGTCTTGAGGTTCCCCTACACATACGCTATACCTGCGTTAGAGGAGAAGACCCATTGGTGGACTTTAGGGTTGTCGCTCTACGGCTGGGAAAGGACGCGCGGTCGTTGTTTGGCGTCACGGACCTGAACAGGCTATCACCCCATGCGTTGTCATTGGAACACCTTAATGAGCTGCTCCTACTCGAGGGGGGGCTGCCTGTTCGGAAACATGGCGCGGCGACGGGGATCACGAGCGGGCGTTTAGTGGAACTCCACCGCAATGCTGAAGCGGACGACCAGCTCCCTGTGATGCCGGACGCTTTGAATCCAAGGAGAAAGGTTACGCAAGTAACTCTGGAAGCTGATCGAAGTGTTTTCCTAGGGACAGTCGAGTGGGAATCGGCGGGAGACCCGTTTGCCGACAGTGGGGACAGCAGTTCGCTGGTCTGGGCAGAACTGGACGGGGCTAAGGTACCAATAGGCCTCCACATCGGATCGGGCGACGGATATAGTATTTGTTTGCTTATACAATGCATTTTTGACATTATTGAGGAAGTCTACGATAATGATTATTTCTTCTGCGGAGGGGAATACTGTGGAGCAAGGGCTAAGGATGGTAGCGATCAAAATTAGGCTTTGCTGAGCGATCAGATTGTGGTCGGCCGTCGTTACGAACATTGTAAAGGGTAGCTGTAGTCACGTGTATTTGTGATCTTCACTGCGGGTATCAGGTCTTGTTTGCTTACCATCAGGTTGTTTATGAGAGTGGAACCGGGCTACGGGGGCGATGGATTGATGGGATACCGAGCAGAATCCCAGACATAGCTAGTGTCAGCAAGACAAGAAGGCTGCTTGACTTGAAGGAAATCAATGCGGTCCACAATAGAAACCATAGATGTACTGAAGCAAAAAACACGTATTTGGCCTAACCCCGCATCGGTATGGTGATCTACCTACCTAAGGCACACCAATTCAAGACCTGGTTTGGTCTATGTAGGCAGCTGTCATACTGCCTGGACCACACCAGGTCCAAATGCATGGGCAAACTGCGTGGTTGGCGGTACCGGTATTCCAGCCCCCTGCCCCCACCGCAACCACATAATTTAAAAGTTTTCCCGACCGACGGAATACTACTGTGTCAAAAAGCGGGGTAAAATTGATACTGTAGTCCGACCGGCTCCTGCAGAAGAAGGGATGGTTACGGTCTTGTAAAATCAACTTGCTTTGCCGGATAACAATGTGCCGCAAAGGCGGTATTGCTGGAAGTGGGTATTTATCGGGAGTTGCCGAGATAGCGTCTTCTCCGAGAATACCGGTCTTCAAGACTGCGTAGTCAATATCAGGGTGTCACTCTCGGTCATAGAATACTGCCTTAGACTGCAGTTGGTATTTACCTGACGGCCAGTTTTACGTAGAAGTCAGTTTCTCTCTGGTTTTGGCTTAACACGGCAGTATGTAGTCAGCTTTGGGTATGGCTACCACTTGGTTCCGATAGCAATCTCACAGCGAGGGTACTAGAATACGGTCATTACATTTACAGACGCCAAATGGAAAAATTTGATGTTTCCAAAACTGCATCACAACCATATATCACACCAATCCAGCACCCAAGTGTCATGTGACAGACGGCGGTTGTTACTTCACAAAGGCCAAATTTCGACAGATCTCTTTGCTGTGACACTGGATGCAAACAATCACATTTTGCTGCTCGCTTGGGGGTGTTTTCCCAGTGAGAACGAAGCTACATGACGGGTTTTCCTCGGAATCCTAGTACTGTACGTGCACGTCATTTTGTATACACCTTTGCTGTTTTTCGAAGCCGCTCGCCCGTTGTAGCTGTAGCAGGTGGCAACAAGGGATTTATCGCGACACGCTTTTGCGGAACCATAATACTTTCGGTTGAATAAGAATGAAGTCTGGATCTTTTCATAATTTACAAAGAAATAAACCGAAGCGTCTCTTTTGGTATTCGGTTATAGTGCATTACCTTTGACAATTGTATCGATGTCCCTCCCACTAGCAGCGGAATGCCATCCTTATATATCATTAGCGCACCCCTCACTCACGACATCCACTACTTGCTCCAGTCGTGTAGAAGAAATAGCACCAGTGTCCAGAACTGGCTTCTGGCGTGCAGAACTGGCTCCGGGCATCCAGTACTGGCTCCGGGCGTCGAAAAGTAATAGTACTGGGCGTCCAGAAATGGCCCCGGGCGTCGAAAAGTAATAGCACCGGGCGTCCTGTACTGGCTCCAGGCATCTAAAAGTAATAGCAGCGGGCGTCCAGAAATGGCTCTGGGCGTCCAGTACTGGTTCCGGGCGTCTAAAAGTAATAGCACCGGGCGTCTAGTACTGGCCCCGGGCGTCTAAAAGAATAGCACCGGTCGTTCAGAACTGTCTCCGGGCGTCCAGTACTGGCCCCGGGCGTCTAAATGTAATAGTACTGGGCGTCCAGTACTGGCTCTGGGCATCCAGTACTGGCTCCGGGCGTCTAAGAGTAAGAGCACCGGGCATCCAGTACAGGTTCCGAGCGTCCAGAACTGGCTACGGGCATCTGAAAGAAATAGCACTGCGTGTCCAGTACTATCTCCAGGTGTCAAAAAGAAATTGCACCGGGCATCCAGAACTGGATACGGGCATCCAGATCTGGCTCCGGACGTCTAATAGAAATGTCCAGTATTTGCTCCGGGCGTCCAAAAAAAGTTGCTCCAGGCGTCAAGTTCTTGCTCCGGACGTCCAGGGCGAGCACTGGCCGTCTAACATTAGTAGCTCCGCACATCTAGAATAAATGGTTCCGTGCCTCCACAACATGCTGCGGGTGTTCAAAGATTACTCCGGGCGTCCGGATCTTGTTCGGGACGCCTAGATTTAATGGCGCCAGGCGTCCACATCTGGGACCGGACGTCCAAAACTGGCTTCATGCGTCCGGTTCTTTTTCCGGGCTTCTAGAATTGATAGCTGCAGGCGTCTAGAATTAATGGGTCCTGGCGTGCAGAACTTGCTCCGCTCATCCGGATCTTCCTCCGGACGTTTACAATTCATGGCTCTGGGCGTTCAGATCTTGCTCCGAGCGTTTAGAATTTATGGCTCTGGCCGTCCAGATCTGTCTCCGGGCGTCCAAAACTTGCCTTGGGCGTTCAGATCTTTCTCTGGGTGTCTAGAAGTAGTGGCTGCGGGCGTCCAGAACTTGCTTCAGGCGTCGCAAACCTACGCCGTGCATGCAGAACTCACTCCGGGAGTCCAGATGTTGCTCTGGGTGTCCAGTACGCATGGAGTCCAGTGTTCGCTCTCGTCGCTCTCCTCCTGTGCTGCCACTCGGCACTCATCACTGGTGCTTTGTGGCATTCGTTCTGTATCTTCAACACGAAAAAGAGGATGGCCATTGGGTTCGAAGAACAAACCAAAGATGTTGGCATAAAGAATCGGTGAGTAAATGCCATTAAACATTTTGCTCAACTATTTGTATCTACATTCCTACTAATGCTAACAGGATGGCATTTAGCCTCCAGTTTTTTTTTTGATTTTTTGGGTTTTTTTTTTTGGGTGGGTGGTGCTTTTACAAGTGGTTGCGGGTACAAATTTCAGAGTTGTGAAATTTCCCGAGACCGGAGTTTTTGGGGCTCAGACTTTTCCTTCCAGACCCTCAATAGAAGAAAATATTCATTACAGATTTCTAGCCTATTGATGAATAATGATAGGCTTGGCGAAGGGTCGAGCGAGACTAACACAATACCCCCCCCACCCGTACAGGGTGCCCGCACCATGCTAAAAGAAAATAATTCTTCTGTTGCCAAGCAAGAAATGGAAAGTGAGATGTGGCTGGTTGCAAGAAATAGAAAGTGAGATGTGGCTGGTTGTAAGAAATAGAAAGTGAGATGTGGCTGGTTGCAAGACTGAATGTAAATCAATACATGAAGACAGGCCCAGGCCCGCTGCTCACCGTTACCAGCACCCCCACCCTTACCCTCGCCCTCACCCTCGCCCTCACCCTCGCCCATCCTCAACCTCGCGGCCCTCACCCGTGCCAATACCCGCCGTGTCTACACCAAGATCTCCTACAACTTTATACCCCTCCAGCTGACACCGGCAACACCTCTACGACATTCGATTGGGGACCTCAGGTAGAGAGCTCCGCTACAAGTAGCATGTCGGCCTCGCTGCTCTCCAGCTGTAAGACGTATGGTCTGAGGCTGCCCCTTCACTTTCTTCAACAGCGGCGGCTGACACTCCCACAGAAGAGGATTCCCAGAAGGTGCGGTAGGGTATCCACATTGATGGTCGACATCGTACTTGTCGCGTCTTACTTGCGATCATCCACGCCGCCCTCACCGCCATCCTCATTGACATCGTACTCATCGCATCTTTCTTGTTATTGTCCTTGCGGCCGCCATCCTCATTGGTATCCACTTCATTGATGTCGTTCTCATTGCGTCGTGTCACATCCGGCAAACTGCCTTTGTTCCTGTCACACAAAACGATGCCATCTACGGTGGCGTGGTATATTGATGTACATTAGACTTAATGAATAGAACTGGTTTGAGTCACAATGCCTGGAACCAAATGCGCGTTTGATAGTCTTCGCAGCAATGTACGGTGCCTGGCAGTCGTATATGCTACCACCGTGACTGCTCTATTACCTATGTGTGGTGTACCATCGTATGCCTTGTCTGGATCCCATTTGCCTTGACACTCTGCGTCTGTAAGACACGCACTGCATCCAGAAGGCAAATGCCCTGACACTCCTCATCCAGAAGGCAGATGCCATGGCATGGGTCATCTGGGTGCAGACTACTTTGCCCGGTAGTGTACCGAGCATCTAGACGTTTCAGACTCGTGTATAGCATCCGGGCACAGCCCCTGCATTCGGACGAAGATTTTTTTTCCTGATGAATGCAGATCGGACAGTCGTCCTGGTGCTGCGGCCTGCAATTGATCTCGCCGGAGTCCTGTCCGAAGGTGGTGTTTTTTTTATTCAGCGGACGGTTTCGATGACCTGTTGGATCTTGTCTGAGAGCTGTTCGGTCTGATCGATGAGGTTGTCCTGCGCGTTGCGCACGGTACTCATGACGTACAGGGTGTGGTTACCCAATTTCTCGGGTGGCCGTTGGAACAGTCGCAGTGGGACTCCTAGCCGATGAGGGAGGCTCCTATGACTTCACCTCCGTCCCCTGTCTGCTGTCCGCCACGTGTGCGTTCGGCGCGCTCAGCGCGCTCGACGCGGTCAGGAACCTTGTAGTAGGAACCTTGGTTGGAACACTTGGTTTGGGAGGTCAGCGCGCTCGTCGTGGCCAGATTTGACACCGGGGTTATATCGTAACAGCATTGTGGAGATAGCTCGAAGTCAGGTATCTTTCTTTCACAGCGCAATAATCTTAGCTCGGTTGTTCAGGAGTCGGTTCGGTTCTTTTCTTTGCAGTAGAGTCGAGATTCTTTCCATTAGGTCGGGTCGCTTATATCTTCTCTCCACCAGGCCACGTGATCTTTCTTGAGAGGTGCCCTCTTTCTGCTTAGTCGCGCCTTTTTCCTCAACAGGTTTATCAGGATGTCTATCTCTCTGCAGTTCTTGCAACATCAGATTTGGTGAGCAGATTGTCCTGATCGGTGATCACGATAAGATGGAGTGATTTGGCTCCGCCACGTATCCTATCGGGAGTACGTAGCCCAGCAAGATTCTGTCGGCGATACGAGAAATCCATCTCGATCCCTCTCTTCTTACTGGCGCCTCTTCTATCTCCACTGACGCTGGCGTCTATCTCATTTCTACATGTTTCCACGCCCCGCTCCGTATCTCCCATCTAGACTCTCTCCACCCCGATATTCGCCATGAGCCCAGCTTATGGCTTGCGACTTGCATTCCTACTTTTCTGTTCCCCTCCTTCTTCAGCGGCTATCAACTTCGGCTTCGACCCGGGGTGATGACACCTATCCTGGGTAGAGAATTACGGGTATGTTTCGTCCCAACATTCACAGGTGGCTTTTCATCACTTCCCAAGGTTTCGCCTCGGCTGGCCATCCTATGTCGGAGGTGAGAGATTAGGATGTGGATTGTACTCTTTTCTCGTGACCATCTTTGTAGTCGTGCTGCATCTTAGGGTGTAACACTACTCCCCCCTTTTCTATGCTTCGTCACGGAGCTCTTCCACCTCTTGACTTCGTAGTTGCGTTGCATCGTTTGTGTTTGGAATGCAGTCCTTCATCCACTGCATCCCTCAGGTCGCCTGGTCCGAAGAAAACCCTCTTGCAGGAAAAAACTTGAGGATCAATACGGCTGATGACCAGCCCTCGGCCCCAGGAATCCGCCCCGGAGCATACGTCAGAGTGTCCTAATGAGCAGCTGGTTGCTTGGAGACGAACGTGCCAGCTACTCAGTGCGCCTCGTGTTGATCCTCGGCAAGGGCATATGGAAGGAGTGACTGAGCCCAAGCAAGCCGAACCAACCAACGGTGTGCACACAGATGTGTCCGTCTGTTGTCACTATGCGCCGTCTGCTGGCCGGCTCTTCTCCCCAGTGATTACCTCAATACGAGACTTGCTCTGTGGAATAAGTGTGGGAATGAAGTCTTCCTCCCCTTCATCCCACTACGCACTGATCGTGCTTCAACCCCTTCGGCTCCGATATGCTCCAGGGGCAGGTTGGAGTCTCGCTCTCGGTGAGCCAGTAGTCCTTCGCAGCGTTAGGGTTTCTTCTGTGAAACTCCCGGAGTATCTCCAGACCTCCTACCGAAAAGTTGTGGTATGGCTCCTCAGTCGAGTCCTTACGGGCCGGGTAGTCGAGCCACTTGACAAGGTACAGAACGCGGCGTCCCTTCTTGTTGCTTGCAAGGACCTCGTCAAAATCGTATTCCTCGCTCTGTTCGATGTCGTCGGCCTCTGGGAGAATCTTTGACGGGTCCGGCGGTGCCCGGTGTCTACTGGTTCGATAAGGTTCGAGCAGCAACCTGTGGAAGACGTTGTGAATCTTCCATTTCCGGGGAAGGGTAAGTAGGACAGTGAGTAGTGAGACGATTTTTTCCACCTGGAAGGGGCCGTGATTCTTGTGGTCCAACTTCCGAGATGGGCGGCGCGTCTTGATGTTGCGCCGGTTGAGCATCACCAAGTCCCCAATCTGATATCTTGTGGGCTCGACGCGCAGTGGGTCTGTGTAGCGACGCATCCGCACCTGCGCGGCCTTCAGCCATTTAAAGGATTCTTTGTGGACCGCGTGCATCCAATGTGCATACAGTTTGCTGGCCGGGTTGAGGGGTTCGGCGGCAGCTAGGTCGGTGGCCACGGGGTGATATCCGTAGTTTGTGTAGAACGGAGACATTCCATTCCCCATGGTGACCGAGTTGTTCTAGGCAAACTCAGCAATAGGGAGTAGTGAGACCCGGTTATCCTGTTAGCGGACAACGAATGCTTCCAGGTATGCTTCGATAGTCAGATTCAGGCGTTCCATTTGCCTGTCGGTTTGCGGGTGAAAGGCCGTTGACATTCGCGGCTGGATGGCGGACTGCCGGAGAAACCCATGCCAGGCCTCGGAGGTGAATCGGGAGTCGCGATCCGACACAATATCCGTAGGGAGGCCGTGATGCTTCCAGACTTCTCCTGCGAAGATAACCGATAGGTCCGTGGCTGTCTTGCCTTCTTTCTTGAGGGGGAAAAAGTGCGCCATCTTTGTGAATCGGTCTATAACCACCCACAACTGGTCTCATCCTTCCGACTCCAGTAGCTCGGTAATAAAATCCATGGCGATGGATTGCCATAGGGCGTTTGTAGGAGGAGGATTCCTGATGTCTCGGACGCTACCCCTAGAGTGGCTAGCGTGGTCGCTAGAGTGGCTTCTAGAGTTTGTGGGACTTGGCACATGGCTGCCCTAAGGGCTTCTGTAGATAGACAGTCACACACTAGCGCTAGCACACGGACACTCGTATAAGTGTCGGGGTGTACTCCATCACACCAGGCAGTTTCCAGTACCTGAAACTACCTCGAGGCTCTAGGGCTTTTTCTTCGTTGCACTGCCTCCTCCTGCTCCTCCATTTTCCGAATCGCCGCGACGTCCACGCCTCCGCCTTTCTACCGGTTCCTCGATTCGGCACCTGCTGTCTTACTCTTCGTCGATGGTCACGGTCTTTCCCACCGATGTTACCACACCACCCTGCCCCTCTGCCCCCTCCTTCTTCAAATCATGTTTGCCTACCTCGGCAGCCGCATCGGTATGGTTACCCCGTCACCTGCTACAGCACACACTAACTCACGCTTTCTAGGGATCTGCATTGGTTCGGCTAGCCGCTCCGCCACTTAGGCACACACTGTCTCAAACGTCCAAACAGCTGACTAGCTTGGGCCGCCGCTAGTACCGCTGCTGTGGCCACACACTGCCCCTTACGATTGGCCGCTACGACATCTGCAATGGCTGGTGACGGCCGGTGATGCTGTCCCTTGCTACGGCATAGTTTGCAGTCATGAGTGGTGAGATCTCTTGCCCTTTGAGGGATGTTCGGTTATTTTATTGGTGTATTGAGTGCGACGCCCTTGGAACTGCGTACTGACCCTGGTGTGATGGCAGCGTTGCGGAGTGAGATGAATCAAAAAAGGCGAACTGGCTACCGCGTGGAATGCGCCCGCATCTGCACATGCGTTACCTGGCGCTTTCCCTCTCTTCGCACACGCACCTACACTCATTATTCTCACTGCAGCCCCTCGATGGACAGTTGCAACCGCTGGTAAAGGTCTCACTCCATCACGGTTCATCCCTTCGCCTCGACCATTTTCCAACGTCACCCCCATCGTCAAGCCTAACGTCAAGCTACCAACAAGCAAGCGACATGGCCACTGTGGTAACCAGACTCCGCGAAATGAGGGTTAAATTTAGCCCCCTTCTCCGACTGTCCTTTCTCCATTGGTTGCGAGTCTTTCAAGTCACAACTGTTTTCCCACCTCACGAAGACCTGCCGCTCCGCTGTTTCCGCGAACGCTGATTACATTACTGCAACCACGTGCCTGGCGAAGCAAATGGGCCTGCGAGGCTTTACTAGCGGTTGCAACTGTCCGTCGTGAGGCTGCAGTAAGGAGAGTGAGTGTAGGTGCGCCAGCGAAGTGACGGAAAAATGTCGGGTAGCGCATGCGGCGGTTGTGGGCAAATTTTATGGGGCCGCCAGTTCGCTATCTTCGGTTGCAACTCATTCTGACTTTGTCACCACTTGAAGGTCAGTACAAAGTTCCGCACGTGCCGCATTCATATCACTAACAAACCGGACATTCCTCTAAGGGCCACTGATCTCACCGCTCACCATCGCAAAATTGGGAATTGAAAATGCGACCTGGTAATGACCGTCTCGCTAGCTGGTGCTCGTGTACACGAGCAGCTGTCATCTCAGGACGTGTCGCCTGAAATCCGCAATTACCGGGCGCCAAATATTCTGACAATCCGGTCGTTTATACCTGCGTGTTAGCCGCTGGTGGGTTAGGTGATAAATTCCTGGAAGTTGATACTTATCATGGTCGGGTACGTCAGCATACCTGCTCGCCGCAAGATCGTCTGTTAGCTGAGCAAAGTATGTAGATATTGAAGGAGGAATTAAGTTCTGCGGGTAATTTGTCTGCCAATTGTGTATAACTTACCGAGTTGTCGCCCGGGTTTGTAGATTCTGTCACTTCATCCTGTACATCATACTTGCCGGACAGAATCCGCCAATCATTGGTTATCGACAACTCCCGCACATTCTCTCTCAACTCCGCCTACCTTTCATTTGGTGATCTTCATCGCGGCCTTGCATACCTAGGTCTTTTTATGCTAACTGCCAGTATAATGGGTTTATGCAGATGTGGTACTGGAGGCGACACGTCCGGAGACAACATCTGCCCGTGCGTATGAACACTGGCTCGCGATCCAATCTTCCATCCTTCCCCACCGCTGAGCCCCGCAGCCCCGTTGTACAAAGAGAAGGTTACTCCCTCGATGATGTATTAATTAATCAGGACATTTTGTTCGGTATCGATCCGTATTTTCCGACACCTACGTTCCACGTACTTAGTTCGACTAAGCGGCAGGTCCGACATCAGCACTTCTACATAGCATACGCTATGATGTGCACGGGCCTCGGTATATTCGTCAGGTGGGAAAACCCAGCCATGCTCCGGTAGATAATCAGCTGATGAGTGCCCGCTCAAGCTTCGGCATCGGTTTGGCTCCCGCTACTCTGCAGACACTACGTCGCAGTTCCTCGGCGATGTGGAGCTTAGTTTCGTTGATTGGTCATCAACACGTGAGGAGGCAGGGGTGAGGGGGAGAGCGGGACTATTTTGTTGTTGGCTTTCTTTCTTTCAGAGTCCTTCTCTCCTGCTAGAGGATCATCGATACCACCACACCGAGAATCCAACATAATCTTCCCCTCCGTTTTCATCTCCGTTCACCAACTCATCGTGTCTACAATCGTGCCCACTGTTTCCTGAGGTTGGGAATCGACCGGAGCACAAGTGAGAGATTGTGTTTTCAGCGATCGCTCCTGATTACCGCCACCAGCGCCGCAAATCCCGAGCTCCCTACCGGCTGACTTTCTCGGCAGCGGCAATTGTTTGGCTACCTGTTTTGATGCTATTGCGCCACTACCTCAAACTTCGCCGTCGGTCTGGGGATTCTTCACGATCCGAAGTAGCTCCCCCTTCCAATCACCTACTCGCCACCGTACCGGCCTCGACAGCCCGTTGCCCGCTATGCGCTACCTTAAACTTCCTCGTCGGTCACGGGCTTTTCCCCCTTCGTACCACCTCCTCCTACTCCTTCCTGCTCCTCCAGCTCACGATTACTCGCGACCTCCTCAATTTCGCCTTCATCAACCGCTTCCGCGATACGGCTGATACTAGTTACCTCACTCTTCCTCAATGGTCACGGTCTTTACCCCGTCACTAATATTTACCCCTACGCCTCCGTCTGCCAGTTTCGCGCTAGCTAATTGGCATCAGCATCTTCACTTGCCGCGGCACCTGGCACCCTACACGCCCACCGCGGTCACGCGGTCGCACGACTACCACTAGATACCTCCCCGCCAATCCTTGGACCCCCTCGCCAGCGGCTTGTTTACCACGTCTACCGCAACAGCAAATATTATATCATACTTCCGCATCATCCGACGGAGAGGTTCGTCGGTACTAGCTCCATTACCACCTCCCTCTGCACTGCATGGTCTGCTCACCAGGGGTATCAGCAATTGTTTCATGATGCCGTGCACCTCGACGGAATCCACGTGGTCTCACCTCTCAGGCGGGAACGGGCTTGCTTCCTCGGTACTACCACTAGGAACATTTTGCTTTGCACCTCTCTTTTTCCCACCACCTGTCCGACGACCCCTTCACTGATCATGACACCCTGTACCTCAACTCATCGGAGCTTGCGGGTGTGGTTCATCACCCCTAGTATCACCACAATTCCTTCTTCAAATCATGTTTGCCTACCTCGACAGCGGCATCGGTATGGTTACCCGGTCCCCTGCTACGGCACACACTAACTCACACTCTCTAGGTGGCTACGGGCTTGACTTCTTGCTCTTACCGCCACTGCCACCTGCTCCACCCCACGTTTGCCGCCAACTTGTTTAGTAATGCAGTCCCCTACGGCGCCTCCCACCTGCGACGGCATATGCAGTGGTTTGGTCACCTTCCTCCGTCCTGGCACTAGCCGGCACTGGCCAACCCAACATTTACCCCCATATCAAACCCAGCAACACCGGCACTATTCGCCGTCCCTCCAGCAAACTGGCAGGAGAGTTATCTCGTGCCTCCCGCACCTAGAGCGTTCTTAGGAATAGCAATTCACTCATAGGCTCAGCCCCAGCAGCCCTAGAGGCAGCGGCGGCAGTCGGGAATCACCTCAACTTCACGGCCATCCCTTCCTTTGTTTACACAAGGTTTTCGAACCTCCCTAACGTGCCGATTCCTTCAACTGGCGCCAAGAAGATCGACGATCGGTGAGGTAGACCAATCCTGAAGCAACACGCAGTGTGTCTCAAGAGGCTCGCCTCATGGTTCTACCAGCTCCAGACTGGGCACTGCCTGACCGGGCAGTACCTTATCTGGACGAAGTATCGACCCACCCCTCAATGCTGGTGGTGCCGATACCGAACGTAGACCCGGGATCACCTCTTCAAGGAGTGCCCTGAACGGAAGCCGCAGCAGAAGATCCTGTGCGAAGTTGAAGAAGGAGACCATCAGGTGGAAGAACTGGTGGAAGGTGCGGGACCTCGTGGCCGATGGGAGGTGCAGCAGGACGGTACTAGACTTCCTCTCCTCCACGTAGGTGGGAAGGCGGGTGCCGTTGAGGCAGAGGACGACGCTGTGAGCGCAGTGTCGGAGCTGGAGGTGCCAGAGTGGCTGGAGGAGCAGGGAGTGGTGGCCGAGGAGGCGGGCGCCGGGGGGGAACCACCGCTGTTCCAGCCAACACCCGACTTCACGGCGTCCGCAGGTACGGCTTAGGCGCGGAGCGGTGTTCTTTCCTTCGTTTCCTGCATGTGGTCCAGGCGCTGATAATGATTAGGAACCATAGACTCGTTTCACCATCCCACCCGATCAGTCTTGTACCGCAATAACGCCGATGTCCAGAGCTATCGTAAAAATCCGAAGATAAGAACCTATCAGATGGGGAGATTTTCAAACTACTCGATGCAGTGACGTCGGTTGCAGGTGTTAGTCGCCCTCGTCTGACCCTGTTCTTTTGGAATTGCAGACTGCAGGCTCGTACCAACAAATTTGCCGCAACCAGGTACTGCACTTTCAACCTGATCGCAGGGATGGCCTGAGATGTTCTCGCCTGGGTATTCACCACGGGAGGAGACAGAGGGAGGGGAGAAGGGGAAAAGCCCAATCGACTGAGTAGGAGGGGGTGACTTCTACCAAATAGCGGCACGGTCTCAGTCCTGAAGCGCAGCAGCCCTATTCCCGAACGAGGGGGTGAGTTCACCAGGCCGCGGTGGGTACTTACGAAACTCGTGGCTTGTTGCCTCGCGCCCTCGGGGTCAGGACGTCGAGGGTGTGCGGTCGAGCGTGTGTTGGTTGAATGGTTGAGTGTGGGGGATCTCATGGAACGGGGCCCCTCTTATATAAGGGACAGCAAAATATAGCCTCTGCCAAAACCGAACCAGAGCCACCGGCAAGATGTACAGAACTTGCACTGGATAACCAGCCGACCTGACGGTCGGTGGTGCCAGTACAAGACCCAGACTAGTGGGTGGAAGCAGCGCGGGGCAACACCTCCGGCGGGCCGGTGCATGGTGACGGTGTGACGGCGGTTCTTCGAACAAATGAAGTGCGCGCCGTAAGGACACATCCGGAGGTACAATGAGAGAAATATATAGCTGTTTAACTACAATCCGGAGAAGGGGATGGGATGTCTTCCCACCTTGTTCAACCTGACAACCTCGCTTCGCGAACCCCGGACTTGCCAACTTCTAGCCTTTCCGTAGCGCCCCAGACTGGCAAGAAAACGCCGTTCGAGCTCATTTTCGCGACAATACAATCGTCCGATCCTTGTCGTAGAGCATAAGTCGTCAAGGCAGAACAGCGAGTGAGACCTACCAACACAAAGCCCACAGAAAATAACCCGACGGAATGATGCAGGGTTGAAAATCGGTTGGAGAGAGAGGTCAAGAATCCCGGCCTCAGCAAACTTGCGGACACCTGTCCCAAGGCCGACCATCGCGCCGCTACGTAACATCCATTGCCGGAGCTCCGGTGTTCTCCTCCTACTTCGCCCGGCCGTCCAGACCTTACGTCGTTTCCAAGGGTCGTCATCGCCGCCTCTGCCTTTTTGTAGTCACCTAATTATTTGTCAGCAGGGTTCATGTACAATACGAAGTAAACGATTAGAGAATCGGGCCATCGAGAGCGGCCCTGAGAGGTGTTTGCAGCAACGCAACACGGTGCGCCCGGACTTGTGGGAGGGCGGAGGGGCCGGGAGGACAGCTGTGGAAAGGGGGGGGTGGATAGGGGAACGTTTGATAGTGAATATTGTGTTGTCAGTAGCTTGGCCGCTTCTTCTACATCTGCTGTGCGCCGTCAATAATGCCCCGAGGCATTTGCTCCGTAGCGGTTGGTTTTTGGGGAGGGTTACCTGTGCTGTGATTGCGATGACTCCGCCCCCATGAAGTCAACGAGCGGGATTGCATACGCTACACTCGAACTGGACTTCATGCGAGTACGATTAAACACAAAATAAAACAAAATCGAACTGCTTGTTCCCCGCCGATGACCACGGCTGTCAGCGATGCCAGTCAGCAGAGTTATAATTGGACGCGGATGAACAGGGGTATGTAGCAATCCCGCCAATCAGAGCCACCAGCCTCGATTCTTCAATGGGGGCGCGAACGCGAGAGGAAGCCAAGGTGACGGAGCCTCAAGACACGAGTGCATAGGCGATATCTACAGGAAGGATGCCTGGTTGGTGTCTTGGCGTTGGCTACCGGGCTTAGCTCCCCATGACGTGCCTTCGGTGCTGTCGCCTGTGGAGGCTGCATGAATGCGCGTGAATCAAATTGTTTTGCAAAATAACCCCATTGAAGGAATTTAGTTTCACGCTAATTATGACATTCTGCTAGTTTTCGTCGCTGGGTGTGGTAATTATACCACTAAACTACACCCGCGACATGAAAACTAGCGAAATGTGAGAATTAGCGCGAAACTAAATTCCCTCAAAGGGGTTATTTTGCAAAATAGTACGCGGCTCCGACACATGGCGCTTAACATGTTTGGGAAGAATCTTGCCCATCAGGCCTCGCAGTCGTCCGTCCCGTCCGTCCTGAGGCCTGCCCGGGACTGGACTATGGCCGCTAGTCCTCGCAGTCAAAGGACGGCCGTCCCGTAGACATTTTTCAGTGAGGACTGGACGGACTGCC
>Ga0307516_10002636_pt1 | contig 23756 bp, 20 predicted proteins | sample 19_EM_MG_FD_203310 | JGI IMG/M metagenome (GOLD analysis project Ga0307516, IMG submission 203310) | Populus trichocarpa ectomycorrhiza microbial communities from riparian zone in the Pacific Northwest, United States - 19_EM | ecosystem: Host-associated > Plants > Roots > Unclassified | place...
ATATATGGTATTTTATATTGCAGTGATTATTTTTCATAACCAGCACGAATCAAATCATATATCTATGGTATTTTATATTGCAGTAATTATATATGATTCAGTAATTATCTCCTTGACATATTGCTTCTTTAATATTAGCCCTGACGCTCTATGTTATCGCCACATGTAAACCCTTATTTTTTATTTCTATTTTTATTTTTTATTTTTTTTGAAAAATTATTAAAACATAGGTAAAAAATTGGGTAACAACATGCATCACATACTTTAATTTTTGGAAAGCACACACAAGCTTCTAAGTTAGGTGGGGAATTAGAAATCTGCCCTATGACTATTGGTTAGGGTTTAGATGCGTGAAACACCCAACTCATATCTGAGTGCCTGCTTGGTAATGGTAGGCATACGTGCCTTAACTGTTCCTCGCAACGCCCCTATACTATCTTTATGAAGATCATCACTAGGTAGATATGAGACCCTTTTGAGATTAGATAGTCAACCTACCTTTTGTCTCACTTAATGAATAGAACCTGTCCTTAGGTTGTGCATGTTACCTTTTGTTTTGCATCAGAGTAAACCCTTCCTGAAGCATCTTGAACTCAAGACTTGTGGATGACACAATGGTCGTTGCTTAGAAAATTTCCGATGTAGAGCAAGAATCAAAATTCTTGCAAGGATTACGACCATGTGTCAACCTTTGAAGGGCAAGCTCGTCATATAAAACATCCTCATACATTTAAACATGCATGTTCATAGTTTGAAATAAAGGTCCCCCAATTTTGCTCTCCTCTTCAGAGTTAAGAGTTGCCAACATCTGACGGTGGCAAGGAAAATTCGCTCAAGAGACACAGCCTGTGGTAATAAAGTTCTTTATTTCAAATGGACTCAGCTAGGGACCTGTGCCGAGATGCCATCTATGAAGTGCTGACACGCTCATCAATGGAGATTGTGGGGGAAATGTAGGCTTCTTTCTAAGGAGTACAACAAGTTGACCTACGAATCCCTTTTCACAAAGCTACACAGCCAAAGAACCAACATTGTCTCTGGTTTCCTTATCCAAAGCATGATCAGGAAAAAATATCAAGTTTCCTTTGTTTCAACAGACGCTATGAAGACCCATATGCAAATACCCTTTGATTTTCTTCTAGAACACGTGGAGATTGTGTCATCAATAAATCAAGGAGTTCTACTTTGTCGTGCACATAATAAATCATGTTATTATATGTGTATCCCTTCAATCCAACAATGGCAAAAGATCCCGAATCCAAAGACACGATATGATACTATAGAATTTGGCCTAATGATTGAAAGGTCAAAGCCTTTACGATACAAGATTGTGAGATTCTCGAAGCCCAAATTCTGCTCATATAAAGAATTCTATATGAACCAATGCATTAGAGTCGAGTTGTTTGAATCAGCAATTTAGAAATGGAAGCTTTTGGACGAAGTGAAGTTGCCTTATGAAGAGTCCCTTCATCGCATGACAAAAGTATCCATAAATGGCTCATTTCATTGGCTCACTTGGAAGGGAAACATCTTTGCATTTGATATAAAAAGAGAGAGTCATTGTTTGTTCCCACTTCCCTTACCAACCTCTAAGGACAATGATAACAAAGATATTAGACTTACTGATTACAAAGGAAAGCTCGCCATGACCTATATCGATAGGGAGAGAAATTTCATGGAAGTATGGATCATGAAGGATCATGACAGAAAACGATGGAGCAAGAGGCATTCGATAAACATAGGGGTTTTAACAAGGAAAAAACCCCACGTAAGCCCCTTGGCCTTCTGCAATGTTGATGTTGTTCTAATGGGAGAATACTTTCATGATGTGATATTCTTCAACTTTAAGACCGGCACATTGACATGTTACGATTAGGAAGGGGTCTGCTCCATGGGTGCTTCCTATTCCAGCTCACCTTTGCCACCAAGGAAAAATCATAGTTAGATCATTGCCCCAAGACATGATCCTCTAGACGGAAAAGTTGAAGAATTCCAAGAACTTTGAAGATTAAGTTCAAAAGATTTGTGAGCAAGAGACAAGTAGATTTTGTGAAGAATGATACCAACGGTCATATCATCAACAAGCCATCACCAATGAGTGATAACAAGACGTGAATGACCAATGAAGAAGCTGTTTAGAAATGTCATGTTGTTAATTTTGTTATCCATCATTTTGGGTTTAGGATCACATCTCACCTTTTAATGGATTATGTTTTGTTCTTAGTCTTATTATTGTTTTGAAATAAGAAGATGTTTCTTTCAAAATTTATTTTGGCGAAATATTTTGATCAAACTCCAACGCATGATTAAGGCTAATCAATCCTGAAAGTTTAAAAGTATTTTGATTGCAGAAATGACTCGATGCTTGTTAAAATAATATGGGGTGACCAAACAGATTTTGAGCCCATACATGAAGCTGAACCACAAATCATGTAGCTAAGTTTTAGCAGTATGCATAATGACACGTAGTGGATTTGGTAGTTACGGACTCGTGAATCATGATTCTTACAAATCCAAATCACTACACTGGATGATGTCAAAATTTATCGATTCTAACCAACCTTGCTTGAAATGAGAAAAGACCATCTTTGATATCCCCTCACTTTCTAAAGATATCTATCCTTTGCAAACCCATTTTGAGCCTAATAGAATATTTCTTTTCAAAAGAAACCCTGACCATGATCACATCCCACACTGGGGGCAAATAAGAGATTTATGTTAGCAAAGATGAGGACAATGTTAGAGTTAATTGATAAAAGGGAAGGCTTAGAACAAAAGTCCTATGTTTGAAATAGAGCTAAAAGAAAGAAGACCTAGACTGGGGGCATGTTGGAAAACTATGAGAAAGGCTATGTGAAAGCCATAATTTTTTTTTGAAAATTGTCTACACTTAAAGGCAGGTTAAAGATAAAGGAAGGAGAATGCCTATCGAGTCTAGGAAAGACAAAAGAAGTTTCAATCAAGAAAAGACACAATAAATATCAAAAGTCAATACAAAAAAAAAATTACTGAGCTACAAACATGACTTTTGGCATCCATGATAAAGTCCCTGATGTTATCAGATGATTGAGATTGATTATTCATCAAAGAAAAAAGTTGGATTTGCAATATGACCTATGTTAAGAGAATTCTGATATTTGAGGTTAATAAGGTTATATGTCGCTTTCTCTACAAAGACAACAAGATAAAGAGAAATGATGAATAATTGATGTTAATGCTAGGTTTTTGAAACCCTCAAACACCTTTTGAGCTTATAAAATTCATTTCTTTTATAGCCATAAATCATAGCCTACATTACGTGCTTTTAAAAGCCCTTTTCGATCGAGTAAGCAATTTGAACCGATAAATGGCGCTCTCAAAGCTTGAAGAGTTGTTCCATAAGGGTCGTGACTTCATGGATTAAGCTACTTGTTATTATGCATGCTGATAAAATAAGTGCTAAAAAAAAGAGAAACAACCTTTCTTGATAAAACCTGAGTTCTGACTTTAGGTCACCTCATCACAGACTATCAAAAGATACCCAAGATCAGATATTAAAATTAACACAAAGAACCATGGAAAAAAAAAGCCATTTTAATCTTTCAACGGGTCAATTTCTGTTTTCAAAATACAAGATAATCAAAGAACTACATGTATTGAATGACGTGTGTTGGGTCTTTGACCAAAAAAGTTTGAATTAAAAAAAATAATAAAATAAAATAAAATACTTTTACAAAACTGACATCTCTCTGATTTCATTTCAACAATTAGACTTTGAATAAACATGATCTTTGAAAATATGAGAGTTGATTCTTGAACAAGAAAGATTGTCAAACAAAAAAGCACCGATTGAGTTTGCAAGATCCTTGACAGAAGTGACATTAATACTTCTAGACACTTCTTGAAAAGTTGAGTAGCCGGGGGCAATACAGTGGACCCTGAGAAGGAAAAACAAGCAGTATTCAGATCAGCTAGGAGGCAATAAAAAAAATGATGATTAAATGATGAATCAGTGAAACTAAGGACAATGGTGTTGAAAGGAAGATAATCAGATGAAACGAGCATCGAAGGCAAGTCAATGGCTGATTAGCAATCTAAGATGAGGACGACACTAGAAAACCTCTTGATGAGTGCTGGTAGGATGCACACAGCTAATCAAAGAACGATTCTCGAAAGAATCCATGAGATGAAATGATTTGTTAAGCTTCTTCATGACGAATCAAGCAACACCACACTTGGGGGCATTGTCGATCTTGATAAACAGTGAAACCAATAATCATCAAAGACAACCAAGGATAAGCGCTGCATTTATAGTGGAGTGGATGACTAGCACATGAACGGGCCAGTACATGGAAAGAGAAAAAAAGGCTTTTGGATAGCAAACAAAGGCACCCTATGACGATGGAACATCAAAGAGGGGGGACCTATATTTCAAATCAGGTAAGGATGCATGCATGTCATCTAACCTCAAAGCATTGCACACATATTTTTTCGTTACAGGAAAATCCTCAAAGAAGTCCAGCAAGATTAAAAAAATAATAATAAAATAAAATCATTGAGCTGATAATAACAGAGAATCATGGTTGTGACCCTGGAACGGGAAGAAGATGAGATAAATCTTACTATTAGGAAAATCTCAAAGAAATGAGAAGATCAACCTTGTCATCATGATGAGTCTTCAGGTCAACTCTAAAATCAGGAAGCACCAAGTTTTCCAACCTTGTCATCAAGAAAAATCCAGTTAATTTCAGTCATGAGGAAGAACAGAGGTCAACCCTGCAATTAGGAAGGACAGATATCAGTCCTGCAAAATCAAAAAAATCAAAAAAATAAAGAAAGCATCAAATGAAAAGTTTTGATCAAACCTTATCATCAAGAAGAAAAATGAGAAGAACCTTACCATTAGGAAATTCTCAAAAGAAGGAAGCAAGTTCAACCTTGCCACCAGGAAGAACACAGATTTTGGTTCTGGTTTAAGGGGATCGTCGGATGGGATCTCAGTTTATCCCAACCACGCAGACGTTGGTTCTGGTTAAAGGGGATCGTCAGATGGGATCTCAGGTTATTTTGGTTCTGGTTAAAAGGGATCGCCGGATGGGATCTCAGGTTAGCCCAACCACACAGATTTTGGTTCTGGTTAAAGGGGATCGCCACATGGGATCTCAGGTTAGCCCAACCACACACAAACGTTGGTTCTGGTTAAAGGGGATCGCCGGATGGGATCTCAGGTTAGCCCAACCACGCAGATTTTGGTTCTGGTTAAAAGGGATCGCCGTATGGGATCTCAGGTTGGCCCAACCACGCAGATTTTGGTTCTCGTTAAAGGAGATCGCCGGATGGGATCTCAAGTTAGCCCAACCACGTAAACGTTGGTTCTGGTTAAAGGGGATCGCCACATGGGATCTCAGGTTAGCCCAACCACGCAAACGTTGGTTCTGGTTAAAGGGGATCGCCGGATGGGATCTCAAGTTAGCCCAACCACGTAGATTTTGGTTCTGGTTAAAGGGGATCGTCGGATGGGATCTCAGGTTAGCCCAACCACTCAGATATTGGTTCTAGTTAAAGGGGATCATCAAAATTGATCTCAGGTTAGCCCAACCATACACAGACGTTGGTTCTGGTTAAAGAGGATCGCCGGATGGGATCTCAGGTTAGCCCAACCACACGGATATTGGTTCTGGTTAAAGGGGATCACCAAAAGTGATCTCAGGTTAGCCCAACCACACACAGACGTTGGTTCTGGTTAAAGGGGATCGCCGGATGGGATCTTAGGTTAGCCCAACCATGTAGACGTTGGTTCTGGTTAAAGAGGATCGCCACATGGGATCTCAGGTTAGCCTAACCACGCAGACATTGGTTTTGGTTAAAAGGGATCGCCGAATGGGATCCTAGGTTAGCCCAACCACACAGATTTTTGTTCTGGTTAAAGGGGATCGCCAGATGGGATCTCAGGTTAGCCCAACCACACACAGATTTTGGTTTTGGTTAAAGGGGATCGCCACATGGGATCTCAGGTTAGCCCAACCACACACAGACATCGCTGAATGGGATCTCAGGTTAGCACAACCACGCAGATTTTGGTTCTGGTTAAAGGAGATCGCCGAATGGCATCTCAGGTTAGCCCAACCACATCAAGGATTTTAGCTTTAGCTAAAAGGAAGTCGCCACAGGAGATTTCAAAAAAAAAAAAACAAGAAGAAGAAGAAGACAGAATTTAGAGAGGCGCCAAGATCAGGTTCTCAAGATAATCAAGTTCCTGGTTGAAAGGAAATTGTGATAAAGATAGAATTTCAGATCAACTAAGTTTTGAGATTGAAAATTCAATTTTGTTTATCTTTACAAAACTTACTACGCAAAGTCTTTGCTCCGTAAGTATTGTAAAGAGGGGGCATCTGTTGTTACTCATTTTTGGATTCCCACACAAAAAATGAAAAAAATACAAAAACAAATATATAAAAATATATATATATTCAGAAGGAATTCAAAAATAATAGGAGTGAGAAAATGATGTTGGAACGCCTATAAAATAGCTAGAAATTGGTTTAGAAGGTTAAAAAAAATACAAGAATTGGAATTTGACAGTATATTTTTAATTGGTGAGAGCCTTGTTGACAAGGAAAATTCAATTTGAGGAAGAAAAGTTCAAAATCAGATGTTTATGGACTCAATTAAATTTTATCTAAGGTTTAATTGAATTTATGGAGGGTTTGATTGCAAGAAAAATTGATTTTTAATTCAATTTAGGCTTTTATTGAAAGAAATTAAAGTTTTGGGGTCCAATTATAATTTTGAAGAGTTGATTTGGTCAAATCAGGGGCTTAATTGCATAATTATTGAAGTTTGATGGTCAATTAGGGACTTGATTAAAACAATACGAAACCAAGGACCAAACCGGAAAAGACGCTCAAATCAAGGGATCCAATTACAATTTATCCGGGGGCTTGATTACAAAATTGTAAAAACATACAAGGACCAAATCAGAAATATCATTTTGAAATTGAAAACGGCGCCGTTTCATTAAGAATTGCGCGCACTGTTCATGGTCTTCTTCAAAAGAAAGAAATGGCTGGAAATAAAGAGACAGGGGAAGCGTTTTTTTGCAGAGACAGTGGAGCTGTTTCAGGGGAGCATGTTTCACGCCGGCCGTTACCATATGCATGCCATAAAGCATGCATCCTCTGGCTATAAAAGCCAGAGGAGGGACCGAGCAGAAGGGGGAAGACAGTACGAGACAGAGGGGGGAGAAAGAGAGAAAGTAACGAGAGAAGAAAGAAAAAAAAACAAAGAGAGAGGGGAACGTAAGGAAGAGAAAACAGAGGGATGAAAAGCTTAAGAAACTAAAGAGAAGAAAGCAGAGGGGGGAGAATAGAGGAGAGCAGACGGGAAAAGAAAGAAAAAGGGAGAGTGAGAGAGAGAAGAGTGAACGAAAAAACAGAGTAATACACAGCAAGCCGAAGAACACAGATAGCAGAAGAAGAAGTCAGCATCACCATCGTCTTAATCTCTCCAGCACCAGGTATGTTCAATTCTTTCCACCGTCCCTGTAATAAAAACGCCGCCTGCGTCTTAAGCTATTTGTAAGAAGAAGGGTGAACAGTGCGAAGGTAATTTAATTACCTTAGCACTGTTCATGCACGCGCAAAATTTTACGCGTGCATGAACTAATTGGGTCGCTGGCTTCAACCAGTGACCCAGGCTGGGTCCAGCCCAGCCACATGGGCCGGGTTGGGCCCAGCCTGAAAAAAAATTCTTCAAAAAATATTTAAAAAAATATGTGATTTTCCGCAAATATTTTACTGTATTTTGATCAGTATTTGGTTTGTATTTTTATACTTTAAAGATACAAATCTGATATTAAAATACTCGGTTTTCGTCAAAACATTAAAAAAATATTTTTTTTCATGCATACGGTCAAGTCTCTAAAAAAAAAATCATATTGTATTTTCATATAACAAAGAAAATTTCAAAAAATATGTATTAGCATGCATTTTGGCTTTAATAACCAGTTTATTAAAGTCACGAGAACTAGGCCAATATTTCAAAAATTTCAAAAAACTTATTTTGTTTTTTTAATATCTGGGGTTATGACCTTATACATAAGACGTGTTCTGGATATTAAATTCTTTTATTGATGTTAGAATTACCCGATAAGATAAGGATCTTCTTACCGAGGAGGACTTTTCTTAAACCATAGACGGACCACCAACTAGAAAACATGACAAGACCTTAGATTTTATCAGACAATAAAACAATGCAACTTACCTTAGGTAGGGCGTATTTGGGGTGCTAATACCTTTCCTTTACGCAACCAGTCCCCGTACCCGATCTCTGAGACTAGTTAGAGTTCCTAGTGACCAAAATACTAGGTGGCGACTCCCATTCTAATTTTTCCACTAATAAAAGACAAGAATTCCTTGTCCCCACACATTTGCCAGATCGATAGAAGATAATAGATTATGAGGGTGGATGTTTTCGCTGCGATGCTGCACACGTGCGACAGAAGACCCTGATGAAGCAATGGAGTACCTAGACTTGTTAGCTAAAAATGCTCAAAATTAGAACACTATAGGTACTTGTGAGGCACTAGGTAAAACTCAACTTCATACATCTAGTGGAGGTATGTACAACCTTAGGAAAGATCATGACCTCCAAGCTAAATTTGCATGTTTAGCTAGAAAAGTCGAGGCACTAGAATTGAAAAGGAGTGGTCAATTGAAATATGTTCAAGAAATTGTATGTCAAATCTGTGAAACTAATGAACACTCAACAATGATTGTTCAACTTTGCTTTCTTTCAAGGAATGTCTCCATGAATAAGTTAATGCTTTAAATAGTTTCCAAAGGCCAAATCAGAATCCATACTCACAAACGTATAACCCTGGTTAGAGAAATTACCCAAATTTCAGTTGGAAGAGTGGTAACAATAATGCACAAACTTCACAACCACTATTTCAAGCACACCATAATTTTCAAAATTCTCAAAAATTTATACCTCCTTATGCTTCCCCTCCTAGAAGAAATCTTGAGGAAACATTGCATGCATTCATTGAAAAGCAAGATACAATCAACACTCAAAATGCTCAAAATATGGCAGATTTGAAAGATACTTTTGCAAAATTCACATTTGCTCTCAGTTTTCAGGAGAAAGGTAAGTTTCCATCTCAACCTTAGTAAAATCCCAAAGGGCAATACAATTCAAGTGCGAGTAGCTCTGGAAGCCAACACATGGATCAAGTCAAATCAGTCACTACTCTCCGTAGTGGTAGGGTTATTAAAAAACCTATTCTTAAACCTTGTGAGAAAAATGATGAGTTAATCTCTGAGGGTAAGGAAATGGTTGAACCTGAACATTGCAAAGAAAAGACTGATTCCCCACCAGTATTTCCATTTCCTTATGCCATGACCAAACAAAAAAAAGTCAATTACAATTCTGAAATCTTTGAAACTTTCAAGGAGGTAAAGATCAATATACCTTTGTTGGATGATATTAAACAAGTACCTTCTTATGCTAAATTTTTGAAAGACTTGTGCACCGTGAATTGAAAACTGAATGTGAAAAAAAAACCTTTTTAGCCGAACAAATAAGTGTTATTCTTCAAAATAATAATGCTTTGAAATATAAAGACCCTAGTTGTCATACAATTTCATGCTTTATTGGAGAACATAAAATTGAAAAAGCTTTACTTGATCTTGGAGCTAGTGTGAATTTACTTCCATATTCAGTTTTTCAAAGTCTCAATCTAGGTGAGTTAAAACCAACTTCTGTAACTCTTTTACTTGCTGATAGATCTGTAAAAGTGCCTTGAGGAATAGTTGAAGATGTGTTAGTACAAGTTAATAAATTCATTTATCTTGTGGATTTTATTGTCTTGGATATACAACCTGTTCAAGCATGTAATTTAATTCCTGTTATTTTAAGACATCCATTTCTTGCAACTTCTAATGCATTGATTAACTGTAGGAATGGAGTGATGAAGTTATCTTTTGAAAACATGACATTGGAGATGAATGTTTTTAACATTTGCAAGCAACCTGGAGATGATAATGATTTACATGAAGTAGATTTTATTGAAAAATTAGTTTATGATCAATTTGAAACTACTTCCAATGAAATTGAGTTTAATGAATTTGAAGATTTGCAAATGGTTTATTTTCAGGAAGAATCAAAGGCAAATAGACGGAGACCAAAAATTAAGGAATTGCCACCACGATCAATGGAGTCCATACCTTCAAGTGTTCAACCACCAAAACCTGATTTGAAGTCGTTACCATTCAATCTCAAATACTCTTTTTTGGGAGAAAATGAAACTTTTCCGGTAATAATTTCTTCCAAACTTAATTCACATCAAGAAGGTGAGTTATTACAGACTCTGAAAATGCACAAAAATGCATTAGGATGGACCATAACTGACATAAAAGGAATTAGTCCTTTGATTTGCACACACATAATTTATTTGGAGGAAAATGCTAAACCCTTTAGAGAAATGCGACGAAGGCTTAATCCTAATATGAAACAAATAGTGAGGAATGAAGTCATTAAGCTTCTAGATAATGGAATCATTTATCCTATTTCTGATAGCAAATGGGTAAGTCCTACCCAAGTTGTACCTAAAAAGTCTGGAGTCATTGTGATAACAAATGAGAAAAATGAGTTAATTCCCACTAGGACTATTACTGGTTGCCGCATGTGCATTGACTATAGGAAACTTAATTCAATGACTAGAAAATATCATTTTCCTTTACCTTTCATGGATCAAATCCTAGAAAGAGTTTCAAGTCATGAATTTTATTGTTTCCTAGATGGCTATTTAGGTTACAACCAAATTGAAATTGCATTGGAAGATCAAGAGAAGACTACTTTCATATGTCCATTTAGTACTTTTGCATATCAAAAGATGCCTTTTGGATTATGTAATGCACCGGCCATGTTTCAAAGATGTATGTTTAGCATATTTAGTGATATGGTGATTCATTTGATAATTGTTTAACTAACTTGGAAAAAGTTTTGAACAGGTGTGAAGAGAAGAATCTTGTGCTGAATTGAAAAAAATATCATTTTATGGTAACAAATAGTATTGTACTTGGTCACATTGTTTTATCAACAGGAATTGAGGTTGACAAATCTAAAATCGAGTTAATTGTCAACTTACCAACACCAAAATCTGTTAAAGATGTTAGATCATTTTTAGGACATGTTGGTTTTTATAAAAGGTTCATCATAGATTTTATTGTAATATCTAAGTCATTGAGTAACCTTCTAACAAAGGATAATATTTTTTAATGGACTGAACATTGTGAAGAAGCTTTTGTTAAACTTAAAAAACTTGCTTACTTCCACTATTGTCATTCAACCTCCTGATTGGTCATTACCTTTTGAAATAATGTGTGACGCTAGTGATTATGCCGTAGGTGATGTCTTGGGACAAAAAAAAATAATAAGAAACCTTATGTGATTTACTATGCAAGTAAAACTTTAAATAGTGTTCAAATGAATTACACTACCACTGAAAAAGAATTACTTGCAGTAGTATTTGCATGTGAAAAATTTTGGTCTTATCTTGTTGGGTCACCTGTTGTTGTTTTTAGTGATCATGTAGGATTGAAATATCTTCTTTCTAAGAAGGATTCTAAAGCTAGATTGGTGCGGTGGGTTTTTTTACTTCAAGACTTTGATATCACAATAAAAACAAGAAAGGCACCGAAAATATTGTCGCGGATCATTTGTCAAGATTGACAATAGATTCCACATCTGACATCACACAAATCAATTATTACTTTCCTGATGAATCTTTACTTTCTATTTCTACAATGCCTTGGTTTGCTAATATTGTTAATTTTCTTGCAACAAGAGATTTGCCAGCTCATTGGAGTACCCAAGACAAAAGAAAGTTTTTGAACGAAGTAAAGAACTTTTATTGGGATGACCCTTACTTATTCAAATATTGTCTTGATCAAATATTTTGAAGATGCATTCCCGACAATGAGGTAAGTAGTGTCATTAAATTTTATCATTCTAAGGCATGTGGGGGTCATTTCTCATCGAAGAAGATGACTATAAAAATCTTGCAATGTGGATTTTATTGGCCCACCATGTTTAAGGACACGCTTGCATTCTACAAAACTTGTGAAAATTGTCAGAAGTTAGGATCTATTTCAAAACGTCACATGATGTCTTTAAATCCTATTCTTGTGATTGAAATCTTTGACTGTTAGGGTATAGATTTCATGGGTCCATTTCCTCCATCATTTGGTTTTGTGTACATATTAGTCGTAGTGGATTATGTTTCAAAATGGATAGAGACAATTCCAAGTCAAACAATAATCATAAAAGTGTGATCAAGTTTTTGAAAGAAAATATTGTGAGTCGGTTTGGAATCCCTCGAGCCATGATAAGTGATGGTGGAACACATTTTTGCAACAAGCCATTTGAGTCTTTAATGAAGAAATATGGAATTACACACAAAGTTGCCACCCCTTATCACCCTTAGACAAGTGGACAAGTAGAACTTGCTAATAGGAAGATCAAACAAATCTTGGAAAGAACAGTGAACCCTAATCGGAAGGACTGATCTTTAAGACTTAATGATGCACTCTGGACTTATCGAACTGCTTTTAAAACATCATTAGGTATGTCACCTTATAGGTTGGTTTATGGAAAATCTTGTCACTTGCCTGTGGAGCTTGAACATAAAGCTTATTGGGCTATCAAAGCTTTCAATTCAAACCTTGATGATGCTAGCCAGATGCATAAGTTATAAATAAATAAGTTTGAGGAAATAAGAAATGATGCATATGAGAATTCAAAAATTCATAAAGCAAGAATCAAAGAGTTTCATGACAAGAGAATCTTGAGAAAAACATTTGATGTTGGTCAAAAAGTTTTGCTTTATAATTCTCATCTCCATTTATTTCCTGGAAAGCTAAGATCAAGATGAAGCGGTCCATTTATTGTGAAACATTTGTATCCTTATGGGGCCTTTGATATGGAGAATCCAAAGAATGACAATGTTTTTAAGGTAAATGGACATCATTTGAAAGCTTACTTTGATAATTTTCCTAGTGAAAATGAATCCATTGGTTTGAATGATCCTGTATATAAAGGTTGATTATTTTGTTTTTCTCACATAGTTTTTGTGTTTCTTTTTGGAGTGACTCTTGTTTTGCTAGTCTTTCTCCAACCCCGGTCAAATGGCGGATAACGGTACTCCGTGACTCTTATGTCGGTTCTTTCAATTTCCCATGATAACTTATATTTTTGTATATATTTGTTCAATTCCTTGTTCCTTCTCTTTTCTTTGCATCTCTTTTCCACTTCTCATCTAAAAAATGGACACCACTCTTGAAAAATTGAAAAAGTATTTTCCCGCTTTGCCTCAAAATGCGATTACAAAAATTTACCGTGCTAAGTGTGAAAGATTGAGATTGTTACTGAACCATGGAATTCCTGAAGATATTCTCTAGATGATTGAAGCAAAGGTCTGATTATCAAGTGAATCTTCCAATTCTTTTATTTCATACATGCCTGGGACAGGTAAAAGCACTTTTGCAAAGAAACGTCATGCAAAACTACTGAAAGTCTATCATCGATGTGCTAGATGGACTTGTAATGCACAATGTTGTTCTTTAAGAATGATATCTATAAACCGTGAAGATAAAATACAATTCATTAAGGATGGCTTGAGTAAGGAGTCTTTAGATAATATTCTATTAACTCTTGAGACGTATCTTAGTGGAGATGTGCATCGTGCAATTCATGATTTATGGCACCATTTTCATAAAGAACATTATCGACTTAGTCTTGGGAATCTGACTAAAAAGGACCCTGTTTGTCAGTTTTTAAGAAAATTGGATGGGAAGCTTATCCCCAACCCATAGAGGGTTTAAGCCATTCTTGGATGTAAAACCAAGGGAAGATGTGAGCCACAATCACAACTACTTGTACATACACATGTTTTGACCAGAGAGAGAGAGAGAGAGAGAGAGAGAGAGAGAGAGAGAGACTCTAGCTGGCCTACATATAGGTGGTATGATTGCATTTTCAATTTCTCATCTATAAAATCTTCTCTTCTTTCCCTTCATTTCTACTCCACCCATACATTCAACAGATATAGAAGTGTGTAGAAATGGCAGGTTCCTCAAGTCATCAAATAGGAAATATTTGTGTTTTTAGTGGATCCAGTCCTGGGAAAGAAAAGGAGTTTTTAGAATTAGCAAATCATCTTGGTCGGGTACTAACTGAGAGAAAGATTCATTTAGTGTATGAGGGAGGCAGCCTTGGGTTAATGGGGGGTGTGTCAATAGTTTCATTTTTAGGAGGCAGTCAAGTTTTGGGGGTCGTCCTTAAAGTTTTAGCCAAATGGGACATCATTGGAAAAATAATTGGAGAGGAACTACATGTCTCCACAATGTCTGATTGAATGACTACAATGTTTAACCATGCTGACGCCTTCATTGCCTTACCAGGTGGTCTGGGCACATTGGAAGAGATCTTTCATATTTCCTCTTGGGCCCAACTGCACATTCACCATAAACCCATAGGTCTGTTAAATGTTAATGGTTTTTATGATAATTTGTGGTCTTTTCTTGATCAAGTTGTGGAATAGAAATTTCTAACATCTTCGGCATGACAAATCATAATCTCTGCTGTTACTGCTGAACAATTGATTGACCAACTACAATCTTTCATCCCTGTAATTGATCCCTCCATGAGTCGCATAAACTGGTCAACCATGGACAACCGTAAAAAGCTTAGATTGGATTTACGCCTTCGTTTGTAAAAACTTTGTGTCTTTTGGTTTTATTATTGTGTTTTGTTGTTTCTTATATTTGTTTAAGTGTGTTTCAGCTTTGTCAGTGTTCGTTGTTTCAAGTGATGTCTTCTATACTTTATCTTTCTACCTTAGGACATTGAGGACAATGTCTCGTTCTGGGTGGGGGGGGGAGGGTAGTAGTTGATATTAAAAAAAATTTAACTAACTGTGTTTTCTATTATTAAAACCATTTGCAAAACTGTTGTTACTAGAAAGACAGAGTAAAAGAGGAATTTTAGTGACTCTTGAGATGCATCTTAGTAAACATTCTTAACAAGGTCTATCAGAATACTTCTTGAAATATCCAGGTTTACAAACTCTCGCATTATTATCAATTGATTCTGCTCATATACCTAGCTAACAAGTATTCATAAACCTTTATTTTCACACACACACTTTAACATATGATTGTGGTTTGCATATTGGATTATTATATTATTTATGTTCTTTTGTTAAAGGTAACAACTAAGGGAAAGAGATAATATATAATTTACAAAAAAAAACAAAAAAAAAAACAAAATAATAATAATAATAGTAATAATAAAATAAAAACAAATTGAATAAATAAAAAAGTAGATAAGTTTGGTTTCATAGCCTCCTTGACTTAAGTAATTAAATCTGAAGGGGTGTTTTAACACCTAGTACCCTAAAATCAACTGACTTGGGAGCTATTAGCCCAGTGCTTGTAACATGGGTTGAGGAGAAAAATGAAGAAAATCAAACATTGCACTATCTATATATTAGTATCTGCAACTCGAGTTACTAAGCTCGAAGGGGTGTCTCAACACCCAATGCCCTAAGACCAACTGGTATGGGAGTCATTAGCCTAAAGCTCGCTATATGGGTTAAGGATGCATTGTGTTTTTTTTTTATAAAAAAAAAGATAAAAATTATCCCAACCCAAAGGAGTTAACCTTAGAAAAATATTAGAACAAAATATTGTTTTCTTCTAATAAAAGCTCCATCATCTATGTTTTCATATATTGAGCACATAAAAAGAAAGTTTATTAATATCTTGTTTCAACAGTATGAAGCAGAAATATAAATTTAATAAGAGTTTGGATAAATTAATGGAAGTTGAATGATGAATATCTTGCTTTATGGAACTTGCAAATTATTTTAACAATTCATTAATGACCAAGTAGTCATTTGTTAGCTTAAATATTAAAAATACTTATTTTAGTTTTTTGTTTTTGGCCATGCAATACCTCTATATATATTAGTTGAAATTTTACGATGTCCATTAATCCTTTAAAAAGAATGAAAGGCTTAACACTTTGGCGTAATTTTTTTTTTTACAAATAGTACAATTACTTCATTTTTCCATTCATTTCTTTAGGGTTATCCAGGATTGCGGGTTAGTTAGGTTAACATGGGTTATTTTAATTTTTTATCAATATTTTTTTTTATTTTATCCTTTAATGTGACGCTATTATGTCTTGAGATTTTTTATTTTTATATTTTTTCCTTATATAGGGTTATCTCGGGTTGCATGTTCGTTAGGTTAACCTAGAATGAATCGAGTTTTTTCTTAATGTTTTCTTATTTATTTAGCTTTGATCTTTTTTTCTATGTCATTTTTTTAAAATGATTTTCTTATTACAATCTCATGTCACGGGTGGTAGGGTAGTAGAGTGAACCGAGGTTAACTCAAGTATTTTTTTCTTTCATGTTTTATTTTTAATTTTCTCTTTCAATTTTATTTTTGAAAATTAGTTTTGGTGGGACTTGAGCTTTTTTTTTTCCCTTTACTTTTTTCAGGATTAATTATCCTAGGTCATGAGTAAATCAAGTTAACATAGATTCACTCAGTAATTATGGATTCATAAAAAAAATATATGTTAGAAAAAAATTGATTTTATGTTACAAACTAAAATTTCAAGATGAAGAAATCTGAAGGAGCAAACTAAGAATTTACCAAAATCTGAGCAAGTGGTTTCTAGATAAAATAAAGGAATAACATCAACATTACTGGTGGTTTCTAGATAAGCATGACCCTTTCAATTAAAAAGCTAGAGGTTTTCAGGGTCATTAGAAACTTACATGGATTTTAATTTTAGAATTCATAAAATTAGTCTAAATACACACAAGCTGGTTCAAACATCATATTAATAATAATAAAAATAAAAAAAAGCTAGAGGCACGCAATTTCCCACAAACCCTCTCGCACCCCGATAAAACATGACGGGGAACAAAGAAACTGTTTTTTTACGTCCACAGCACGGTTGTTCTTCCACTTAGCAGATTCATTTGTATCATAAAATAAATTTATTTTTAAAATAATGAAACATGCTTGACTGATAAATTAAAGCCCAAAAGTTAGAACTTGAGCGGCAATTTCCCACAGCCATAATGAGAAACTGCTTTTTACATCCTCAGCACGGTTGTTCTTCCTCTATTTGTATTTTCAAAAAATAAAAACATATCTCATTAAAAATACAATACAGAGAAATTGTTTCTAAAATTGTATACTTTTAAGAGAAAAAATACATATAAACATATATTTTTTGTCCTTACTATTTTTGTATTGTGGAATGGCATACTAATTGGATCCTTTTTTTTGTGATTAAATTAATTATTTCGATAAATGACACATGTATTCAGGGAAAAATTAAAAAAAGATAATCTTATTGCTAGAGAGGCATTGGAGCCTTTAATATTTTGCAAAGGCATGGAACACGATGCCAAGGGAATGGAAGATAGTTGTTGACTGCTGGCGTCAACCCAGAAAATTCTAAAATATTCTCATCATTTCCAAGAAAATTCTATCAAGAGGAATTCTTTATTTATTTGGTAGGCCAGCAAAGTCAAAATGGAGTAGTAACTCATCATTTCCAAGAAAATTCTATCAAGGAACGAAGATATTTTTGGAAAATACAGAAAATAAATCAAACCAAAGCATTTCCCAAATTTTTCTCTTTTTATTTGGTATAGAACCATTTTAATGGTTGATCAAAAACTTGATGGACAAATTGTTAAATAGGTTGTGAGAAAAAGAGGAATTCTTTATGGGGCATATCTAGAGAAGATATAGAGTTGAGTTGAAACTTGTTAATTCACCTTAAGAAGATACAGAGCCCTGAGTTATGGCAAAGATAGATTTTAGAGAAGGTATTTAAGAGAAGGTGATGCTCAAGGGTTTTAAGGGAGTTTTCTCCGGAAAACAAAAGTCCATGCAAAACTTTTCCAACAAGCTCAAATTCTCAATTAATTAATTATAAACTTGGTTAACCGCCTCAAACCTAGAGTTTAAGTGCTTAGATTGTGAGCACCCAACAGTTGAGAAATTATGGGTTGTTTGCAAGAACTCGGATGTAGTGTTAGAGAGACTATACATCCGATTTCTATCGGGTCACCAAACGATCCTATGTGCAACCACAAATCCGGATCGAGATTAGGATGGGTTGAAGGATCGTCACCATATCTCTCTTTCAACTCGATGTTATATGTATACTGGAAAAAAAAAAGTCAACATCATAAAAATACTAACTTAAAGGAAAAAAATTGTTGAAAATAACATACCACAAAGTCCTGAGCTCAGCTATCCATGAGCTATTGCACCTCATTTTTTCTGTCATCAGTCTGCACATGCGTTTCCACAAAAGCTCAATCGGGCTTGGTTCGCATCAAAAAACCGTAGCCTATAAGAGAACATTATTGTTAGTTAAATATATTTATAAAAAACAACAAATAAAAAATGGATGTAATTAAAAAAGAATCTTACCATCCGCTTTACATGCGAAATGAATAGAATGGAGACGCTAGCGTGCGTGGTAACCGTGAAGACATTGGCTATGCCTTTCCGCACTGGAGTGTGATCATCACACAAAACAATCGGACATCACTTGTTGAATATATTCCGCCTACACAGCCTCTGAGAAATACGGAGGTCTGAAATCCTTCCAACCTCTATCTCCTTCCAGCCTGGAAGCTTTCTTTCTTTTGTATATTTTTTTGCTTTCTTTTGCGCCTCATACAAAAAATCATGCAAACCGACCCTATATATAATTGGGCTTGTAGAATCTCTTGACTACATTGAGCCTGATCCAATAGTCAAATTAAAAGTTGTGTGTTTTTCTGTCTAGCTAGTTGTTTGGTGTGATCATGCATGTTCTTTAGCTTAGCTCTATCCCATTGCCTAGTTGTGGCAGATCTGCAACTCACTTGTTGTGTGACAAATATCTAGGGTTTAACTGGAGAGTCATCTCCAATTGCCAAACAAGTGGATTCCGTAGTGTGGGTTGGAACTAATAACTTAAATGGTGTCAATACTTCTCTCTGACACTCTATGAATTGTTTTTGAATGCATTTTGGCTTTGGTGGTAATGGGGTGTTAGAACTACTGCTTTAGCTAAAGACTGTGTGGTGGCTAAAATGACAAAGCTTGTGGAAGAAGCTCCAAACAACAAGTCTAAAACTCAAAGATTTATAGACAAATTTTGCTCAATACTATACTGTTGTGGCGGTGAAAATGAAAGTAAGAGGAGTAATTATTACAATGATGATGTCATGATTATAATAATATTGGTAATTTTATAATATCTGTTATGGTTATTATTAAATAATATATTTATATTGTTTTATTTATTAAGGGTAGAATAATATTTTCAGCTTAACCTATATATAAGCTCTTTGTATTTAGATTAAAGAAAGAACAATAATACAAATCAATTGAGGAGAATTCTAGCCTCCTTCTCTTTCATGTTCGTATTTATTTTGTGTGTTAATTGAATTGTTTTAACATGGTATCAGAGTTGGTTTTATGGAACAGACTTAATCCCAAATACAAAAAAATTTTGGAGTGATATTTTGTCTTCTGCTTCTGCAAAATCTGGTATTTCGAATTTCTTTCAACTTCTACAATTTGGTATTTCTGTTTTGTCTCTGCAATTATTTTGGTATTTCGTCTTCTGCAATTTGTGTTGTGTTTTGCAGTAATCGTATAATTTCGAGAAGATATTTGTTGAGTATCTGTGATATCTATTCAGTTTTGCAATCTGGTACTTTGTCTTTCACTGCTTTTACATTCTAGTTCTGTTTGTTTGTTAATTATGGCTACCGAAAGAGATGATTCGCTTCAGTCTGTAAGTGTGAGGTTGGATGGAAAGAATTTTTCGTACTGAAGTTATGTAATGAGAAATTTCCTTAAGGGTAAGAAGATGTGAAGGTATGTTAGTGGAACTTATGTGATACCTAAGAATACTGAGAAGGGGGATGCTGTTTTGATAGATACATGAGAAGCAAACAATGCAAAGATCATTACTTAGATCAACAATTCTATTGAGCATTCCATAGGTACGCAATTGGCGAAGTATGAGACAACAAATGAGGTTTGGGATCATTTGCAAAGGTTATTCACGCAATCAAATTTTGCAAACATTATCAATTAGAGAATAACATACGAGCTCTTCATCAGAAGAATGTGAGTATTCAAGAGTTTTATTCTACTATGACAATTCTTTGGGATCAATTGGCTCTTACAGAATCGGTAGAATTAAAGGCATGTGGTGTATATATTAAGCGTAGAGAGCAGCAACGTTTGGTACAGTTTTAACAGCACTTCGTAGTGATTTTGAAGGACTTAGAGGTTCAATTCTGCATCGTTCTCCACTGCCTTCTATTGACTCTATTGTCAGTGAGTTATTGGCTAAAGAAATACGTGTTTAGTCTTATTCTAAAAAGGAAAATCTTTCTGCTTCAAATCTTTATGTACTAGTAGTACCTTCTAAGCCATCCTTTAATCATCAGAATAAGCCTTACACAAGAGTTGGCTTTGATGAGTGCAGTTTCTGTAAGCAGAAAGGTCATTGGAAGGCTTAGTGTCTCAAGTTGAGATAACAGAATCAAGCTTGGAAGCATGGCAGCCAGTCACAATCTAATGCTCATAGACCACCTCAAGGTTATAAACCACCACACTACAATACTACAACAGTAGCTTCATCAAGCTCTATCACCGATCCTAGTACTTTTGTTGAGCAATTTCAGAAGTTTCTCTCCTTACAGCCACAAGCAATGTCTGCTTCTTCTTCTATAGGTCAGTTGCCTTATAGCTCCTCAGGTATGTCACATTCTGAATGGGTCTTAGATTCTGGTGTTTCCCATCATATGTCTTCAGATTCTTCATCTTTTACCTCTATGTCCCCTTCATCCTCCATTCCTGTTATGACTGCTAATGACACTCCTATGCCTTTAGCAGGTGTTGGTTATGTTATCGAACCTCACTTGTCTATCCCTAATGTTTATCTTATTCCGAATCTCAAATTGAATCTTGCTTCTGTTGGTCAAATATGTGATTCTGGTGATTATTCAGTCATGTTTTCTGGTTCTTTTTGTTGTGTACAGGATCTGCAATCTCAGAAGCTGATTGGGACAGGCCGTAAGGAGAATGGACTATATATTTTGGATGAGTTAAAAGTGCTAGTTACCACTGCCGCCGCCGCTACTACTACTGTTGATTTGTCTTCCTTTCGTTTGAGTCCTTCATCTTCTAGTTTTTATTTATGACATTCTCGTCTATGTCATGTTTCATCTTCTCGTTTAAGATTTTTGACATCCACAGGAGCTTTAGAAAATTTGAAAACTTGTGATATTTCTGATTGTAGTGGATTTAAACTAGCAAAATTTTCTGCTTTACCTTTTAATCGAAGTATTTCTGTTTCTTCTTCACCTTTTTATTTGATTCATTCTGATGTATGAGGACCTTCTCCTATTGCCACAAACGAAGGGTCTCGATATTATGTATTGTTACTCATTTTTGTACCCCACGTGCTGGAGACGGTGTATACCTCTTTTGAACTGAGTGTAGGAGTTTAACTCATGTTTGCTGGAAGATTGACAAAAGTAGAGAAAGAAATATTTTTTCAAAACCCTGTTTGAGTTGTTTTCTGTTCTCTTTATCCTTCCCCTTTGCTGCCAAAATCATCAAGTTTTCTTAGATTGATCAGGAGTCTTCATAATGCTAAATTCGTTCCTTCTTTATCTGGTCTTTAAGGTTGGATAAATCCCTCAAAATTTGCACTAAAAAAAATTGGTTCTGCTGCTGTCGCAATTTTTTGTTCAAACTTAAACTCTGATTCTGACTTGGTTTCATACAATATCTGACCATCCTAACTATATTCTGTCACTCATGACATGTTGAAAAATTGAGCTACACCTTTATTGGGTCCTAGGGATCACTGTTCTTAGGGCAGACTCTCAGTCAGATTTGGATGCTCGACATTGTCAGATCAAGAACCTTTTAGACCAACAAGATTCCTGTCAGATTCTGTTATCTAAAAAAGATTTTATCTCACTTTGAATCCTTCATCAAAGTTGTAGTCCGGGTCATGTAGATAAATTTGAGCTTTTGAATTGCATGATTTCGATATTAGAAGCTCAAGATATTCCCGTTTGAATATCTAGTGTGAAAGCAGGGATTCATGCTTGCCCGAGTTTGCAGGGACACAATTGCAAGATGCTTTAAAGTTTGAAGACCAATTGCAGGCCAATTTGAAGCCTTTTTTTTTTTTTTACCAAGGACCAAATGGAAAAGGTGCTAAAATAAGGGAGTTGATTGAATATAAAATTAGAAGAAATTTTACCGGATGAAGAAATTGAAGAACAGGGATTCATTCAGAAAAGGAAAATAGGGGAGCTGATCACGTTTTGCTCTCATTTTTACTCATTTTTACGACGCCGTACTACCTTTTGTTTTGACACAAACCGCACAGCCCCTTCATCAAGATATAATTAACATAACACTGTCCATTGTCATTTTGAGAACAACCCCTCCCCCGTCTGATTTCTTGCACGCACAAACCTTCCCGGCTGATTTCTTTCCTTTTTTTTCTCTGCAAATTCCTGCTGGTTTCCATATTTCTCTTGCTGGATTGGAGAGCTGCATACCACATTTTTATTGCCTCATTTCAAAGGAAACAGCTGGTGCCTCATGGTCCCAGCTATGGAAGGAAAGAAATCACTGGAAATCATCAGAATATTTTGGTTTCCTATCTTTGCTCAACCGAGATTACCCCCTAGAGTTAATGTAATATTTGTTTCCTAAATAGAGCTGCGTTTTAGGTTATATAGGCCTCCTCTGCTGGGAAAAGAGGAGAAGAAAAAAAGAGAGGAAAGGGAGAGAGCAAAAAGACGGAAAAAAAAGGAGAGAAAGAGGAAGAGAGGAGGAGAAGAAACGTTTGATCTGCAGCACAAGCTCTGCTGCTAAACATTGACAGAAACTTTCATCTGTCAAAACCAGTGAGACCTGTAGAAACGGGGGAGATCTGCAGCATATAGAGAGGAAGTTTGGCTGCTAAACATTGAGAGAAACGTTCGTTTGAGGTTTTGTATTTCATCTTCTGCAGCCAAAACTAGTGAGACGTGCAGGTATAAGTCTCCACTTTCTCCTCCCTTGCCGCATATAAATCTCTGATTGTTTTGATGTTTTTTAAAAAAACTTGTTTTGTCTTCTGGCTTTACACTTTCGTTTTCTATTTTCTTTTTGCCATATAATGAATGCTTGTCTTCTGTTTCTTTCCGTGGCTTTGAGTTTAGACGTTTATATGTGTTAGAGTTGCGGGTTCCTTGTTTTTGTTTTTTTTCTTTCTCTGGTGCATGAGGAACCGTTGGGGGCTGTCATCAGCCCACTCGTCAGTTCGGATGTTTCTTTCCTGCTTTATAATCTGGGATGGGGTACCTTTGCTCGTAAATAAAGTTTTGGCCTGGAGAAGAAATTGAAATACGGGGAAACCCTCGGCGTTTGCAGTAATCTTTCGGGCAGGTTCGGGGGGCGTTTTCCTTTTGGCTTTTGAATGACAATCTTTGTGTTTTACTGTTCAAGTGAATTATAATTCACTTGAACAGTGACTGAGTTTGATTTTTGGGTTTAAATTGATAGACCGGTTTTTATTTGAAGAGAATTTAGCTTTGAGGGGCCATCTTTGTTTTTTTTTTTTCTTCTTTCGAATTGTTCAGTTTTTTTTTTTTTTTT
>Ga0307516_10002637_pt1 | contig 23752 bp, 20 predicted proteins | sample 19_EM_MG_FD_203310 | JGI IMG/M metagenome (GOLD analysis project Ga0307516, IMG submission 203310) | Populus trichocarpa ectomycorrhiza microbial communities from riparian zone in the Pacific Northwest, United States - 19_EM | ecosystem: Host-associated > Plants > Roots > Unclassified | place...
TCGACACGTCGCTCAAACACAGATATAGCGACGATAAGTGGGACTACGATCCTTCTGGCCTATGGAATGAGATCAAGAAAGAAAGGGATCGTGTATTGAAGATTGACGGAAAACAGCTGATGGATCGTCTCAATTCCATCAAGCTGTCGAATTTCGGACGTGCGATGCTGTAACGGCACGCCGCCGCCGTCACCACCTATCCCGAACGACTATAGTCTGGAACGTTCGGGGTTGCGCGGCGCGGAAAGGTTCTGGTTGCGCGGCGAGGAAAGGTTCTGGTTGCGCGGCGAGGAAAGGTTCTGGTTGCGCGGCAAGGTTCTGGTTGCGCGGCGAGGAAAGGTTCTAGGTGCGCGGCGAGGAAAGGTTCTGGTTGCGAGGTGAGGAAAGGTTCTAGGTGCACGGCGAGGGAAAGTTCTGGTTGCGCGGCAAGGTTCTGGTTGCGCGGCGAGGAAAGGTTCTAGGTGCGCGGCGAGGAAAGGTTCTGCTGGTTCTGGTTGAGCGGCGTGGAGAAGGATCTGGATGTGGAGGATCGCGCTCATTGTATATAAGAGTGCGCTGTTGTCTGTCTTGCATGTTTCTTCTTCACGCAACAACTTGTTATCGTCAGCCATAGTCGGCCTTGACTACTAGCAGTTGTTCCGCCTCAACGCCACGTCCTTGCCTTGCCCGTTTCCCCACGTCTTGTCCTTATCTGTCCACGCCCCCACGCCCTCGTCCATAGGTCCCGGTTCGCTACCTGGAGTCAGAGAGCCACGCCCGTTACAGATGCAGTATTACATGGAAATTCGGAATATCGTCAGGCAGCTGGACGTATGCGATGTCAAGCTCACGGAGAAGACGATTGCGTACTTCATGCTAACCGGCCTCCCTACCACCAACGAATGGACGAGTATTGCCACATCCCTTAGTATGACCGAAAACGATGGTACTCCGGAGAGTATCATGCAGCACCTAGAAGTTTTCGAGTCGAAATTGCGGAGAAGAGATGGATTACCGGAGGATGCAGCCTTATTCGCCAAGGGTGGCTCCCGGTATAATGGGAAAAGGAATGGTAATGGAAAGGGCGTTGGAAAGGATGGAATGGGTGCAAAAGGCGATGGAAAAGGTGGAAAGGGTGATGGCAAGGGCGATGGAAAGGGGGATGGAAACGGCAATGGCAATGGGAAAGGTACCAGGAAACGGATTTTGCCTGTTCCGGTTGCGGCGAAGCAGGTCACAAGAAGTCAGATTGCAAGAATCACGACAAATGGGCAGAGCATCGCAAGCGGAAGAGCCAGGATATTGCCAATACAGCAGATGACGATACGGATCAGCTGATGCTGTCGATCGAACTGGATCAGACCTCAGAGCCACCGGTCGATACGGTTATGGATTCGGTCGAAGCAGCCACTCTTCATCAAGGCCTTGGGTGAAACCACTGGATTTTGGATTCCGGAGCTACAAACCATGTCACCAGAATTGCCTCACTATTCATCAATTATCGACAGTTGCAGCCCGGTGAACGTGCCATCAAGGTGGCTGATGACCGATATATTGACGTTGCCGAAACGGGAGATATTATCATTTCATTCGATAATGGCAACAAGATTATCCTACAAGCTGTCCTTCATGTCGTTGGTTTCGGAAACAACAATCTTTTGAGCGTATTTCGGCTGTTATCGGACGGATTCAAGGTGGATTTCACCATCAATTCGGCTCGGTTGCTGAAGGATAAGAAGGCCATTGCCACCCGGCCGGTTTTCGGAAAAATGTTCTATTTGAAGACACTTGATGGTGTGGTCAACCACTCCAACCCGAGCGAATCGACATTCTTAACCAAGACCCTCCCATCGGACGACGCAATTCTCTGGCACAATCGACTAGGCCATCTCAGCCTACGAGCGGTGAAGAAGCTATCAGGACATGTGGATGGATTGAAGATTCAAGGCACTATCCCAGATACCTGTCTTTGTGAGGCTTGCATTATTGGAAAGCTTCATCGGAAACCTTTCTTGCCTGTTGCAAAACGCTCAACAACCCCCATAGGTCTTACCCATTCTGATGTAGTGGGGCCATTCCAAGTTCGATCACACCGACGAAACAGATACATGCTGGTATTTACCGATGATTGCACTCGCTGGTCAGACGCCTACTATACACCAGAAAAGTCTAATGTACCGGAAAAGTTTCAGATATTTGAGGCGAAGATGGAAAATTTGGGCCACAAAATTCAGTATCTACGAACGGATAGGGGAGGTGAGTATTCCAGTGCTGAGTTCATAAGCTATCTGGATCAGAGGGGCATTACTCGGCAAATTACGGCACTCATAATCAGGAGATTCTGGCAGGTTCAGTGTTGGAATCTTTACCTTAAGAGCTTTGTTGATGTTGCACAAGCTCTTGGCAAAGATATGAAAAGGTTCTTTACGTCGGATTAGTTTCTTCGAAGAGGCTAAGGAAATCACACAAGTCGCGGATGACATAGATTTGGGGTTCGGCACCGCGCCTGCTGTCTTCTTCGGCGCATTGCTTGCCGTCTCCGGTGCCACATCTGTCGTTTTCGGTGCAGTGCCTATCGTCGTCTTCGGCTCAGTGCCTGCTGTCTTCTGCGGCACGCCTGTCGTCCTTCCGGTGTCATTGCTAAATTATGGTGGTCGTGACATTCAAATCGGTGATAACAGCATGTCTTCGGAGCCAGGGAATTCCGAGAACAAGTGAGAAGCGCCCCAACTTGGTGATGAAAGCTGATGACATTTCCTTGTGATCCTGTATTTGACAAAAGATCTTTGTGATGAGGGTCTTTTGCCGGATCTGATGAGGCGTTCATCGATTACTTCGAGGTCTTGGGGTGAGTGTATTACGGGTGAGGCTGTGTTGGCGTACAAAGTTTTCATCGATAAATGCAAAGCCTGTTATGCCTGTGTCAATCACTGCGTGTTGGAGATCGCTTCTCTCGCATAAGCATACAGTGCGGCACCACTCTGGCTAGAGTTGGGGCGGCGCTGGAGGAGTGAGCAGGGAAGGCATCTCAATTTGGATTAGCGTGTAGCAGCGAGACTTTGTACACAGTTTGCTCTCTCTTCTTTTCTTCTTTTCTTCTTTTCTACTTAACACTCTTTAATATAATAGTCATTCACAAGAAAGTCGTCCGCTGCTGTCGCTCCCGCTCCCAATCAGCCCACGACCTTCTTCCATTTGCTTTCCTATCAAGTCTTCTCTCGCCCTCGCTCTTAACACCATATTCACGGCGACGCCGAAACCTGCTCGTCTCCAGAAGAACCTACGACCAATTGTTTAACTTCACTCCGACCCCTACCCACATGCAGCCGCAGCTTTGCCCATCGATTTATTTAGCCGCTCACGAACAGCTATTTGCTCGGTTCCTGCGACTTCTCCTAGCGTATTGTATTGTGTGGCTGCTCAATCGGTCCCCCACTAGATACTTTGTCGACCCTTTCATCTTTCACGCCTGGAGGGCACTTTTTACCTACTTGGCTTGCACTCGCTGGTTTTCTTTGTTTTCTTTTGAAATGCGTTCTTGCGTTGTAATGGTGGTAATTGGGGACCCAGGGCTGACGATTGTGATGGCAGTTGTTGGCACATTAATGGCGTTCTGGAAGGTCATATTGGGAAAGTGCTGAACTTTTTTTTTTCCTTGCTGGGGAGGGGGGGGGGGGGGAGGTTCGTGGCTGTGTATGTAGTATGTTTTGGGCCGGCCCTGTCAACAGGAGGTAAGGAGAAATTTTATTTATATGGCACAGTCGCCTACATTTTGACCCCATCGACTCTCGACAACTACCTTTTCCGGTCCACTTGCCCTCCATGTCCGCTGCTATCTTTGTTCGCCTCCCTTTTTTCGTTGTACAAGGGGCTTTTTTGATCATCCATCAAAACATATGCTCCTTCCCCTACAAAACCATCGATGCGGTCCAGTCTTCTTTGCTGGGAAAGCAGAAGGGGGAGGGGCAAGAGGGATGGGGGGAGGGGAGGTGAAGGAGGAGGAAGAACAAGAGTTCCCAGACCTTATCCTCATCTTAGTCGCGGTTCACCTCTGTTTTTTTGTTGTACAAGGGGCTCTTTTGATCATCCAGAAAAACATATACTCCTACCCATACAAAGCCATCGATGCGGTCCAGGCTTCTTTGCTTGGAAAGCAGAAGGGGGATGGAGATGAGGGGACGCGGAAGAGGGGGGGGGGGTGGGGGGCGGCGAGGGAGGAGGAAGAGCAAGAGTTTCCAAACCTTATCCCCATCTCGGTCGCACTATGTGCGCACTGGTTTCACTTATCCCGGCAGACACAATTGGAGGACCTTGCCATCAATATTGGTATTTCCTTGTGTTTGCACATGCCTCTATTGCTATTCCGGCATCCCATACTCGTCGATCTGCTATTGCTGTTTTTCCAGGGGTTTCCTTTCTTCCATCTCACAGATCCTCTTACTGCCATTCTGATGTTCCTGTTTTTGCATAGAGCTCTTCTGTTCGTCATGAACCTTATACACTTCACCCTCTGTCTGATTTCCCTAGGTCTTTCATTCATTGGTGTGGTTTTCTTGGCTTTCCACGGACATCTTTTGCTCGTCCTGAATTTTATATACTCCACCCTCAATCTGATTTTCCTGGGTTTGCACGGAGGTCTTTCATTCTTCTATTCCACCATCAATGCGATATTCCTGTTTTTTCACGGAGCTCTTCTGTTCGTCACAAACCCTATACTTATCACCCTCCATCTGATATCCCTAGGTCTTTCGTTCGTCTATTCTGCCATTGGTGTGGTTTTCTTGGCTTTGCATGGACATCTTTTGCTCGTCCTGAATTTTATATGCTCCACCCTCATTTCGATTTTCCTGGGTTTGCGCAGAGGTCTTTCATTCTTCTATTCTACCATCAATGCGATATTCCTGTTTTTTCATGGAGCTATTCTGTTTGTCACGTACCCTATACGCTTCACCCTCCATCTGATTTCCCTAGGTCTTTCGTTCGTCTATTCTGCCATCGGTGTGGTTTTCTTGGCTTTGCACAGACATCTTTTGCTCGTCCTGAATTTTATATGCTCCACCCTCATTCCGATTTTCCTGGGTTTGCGCAGAGGTCTTTCATTCTTCTATTCTACCATCAATGCGATATTCCTGTTTTTTCACGGAGCTCTCCTGTTTGTCACGAACCCTATACACTTCACCCTCCATCTGATTTCCCTAGGTCTTTCGTTCGTCTATTCTGCCATCGGTGTGGTTTTCTTGGCTTTGCACAGACATCTTTTGCTCGTCCTGAATTTTATATGCTCTACCCTCAATCTGATTTTCCTGGGTTTGCGCATAGGTCTTTCATTCTTCTATTACACCATCAATGTGATATTCCTGTTTTTGCACGGAGTTCTTTTGTTTGTCCTGAATTTCATACGGTCCACACTCGGTACGATTTTTCAATTTTTACACCTTTTTTTTTTTCGCTTGCATTGGTATACACGCAGTACGTCACAGGAGGAAGACGAGGAGGAGGAGGAGGAGGAGGAGGAGGAGGGGGAGAACGAGGAGGAGAAGGAGGAGGAGGAGGAGGAGGAGGAGGAGGAGGAGGAGAAGGAGGAGAAGGAGGAGGAGGAGGAGGAGAAGGGGAGGACATGGCGTAGGTCTTTGTGAGGAACATTTTTGCCCTTACACGAAGACTGGGCGAGCAACGATGACTTTGTCCGCGATATCCGGACCCGACACATAGAATATCACCACTCAATCCCGCCCGTCCAAGCTCCTCCCGTAGTCATCCCTCCCCCCTTTATTCATACACTCTCACGCAATCCAGCTGGTCTTGCCGACTCTGGGTCTCCCCCTAACCCCATCCCTTCCAACCTTTCCAATCCCGCTGGCTCGCCCCTCATCCTCAACTCCGCAGCAATCCTCTCATTGCCTTGAATCCACGGTGGGCGCATCCTAAGGCCGCCGCACCCACCCGGCTGCCCTCTTGACTCTTCCCCTGCTATGTCCCCATGTTCCCTTCCCAGCTCTTGCCAGGCACATTGATGATCGGGTGGGCTTCGCCCTTCGTACCAGGTTGCATTGCAACTGGCACGGCTGGGGTTGAGGTAGGATCTGTCTTCGGAAAGCCCACCGTGATTGGAGATAAGAAGCTGCTGAGTGTTGCACTGCAACATGGAAAGGTAGTCATCGGGCATCAACCGAGGGCGTCGCTACGTATGTGTGTCTTCTTGGCCGTGGGGCTCATGAGGTAGTCGTGAGGCTGCGGCGGGGGTTCAAGGAGTACGGGTGGAAATCTCGATGCAGTGCCGAATACCAGAGTCCAAGAAGAACTCCATGTTGCAGTATCGTTTCGCTCAGGTGAGGCACTCAGCATGGCTATCGAGTGATGGGGGCGAATGGGATCACAACTCAGTCTGAGAGGGAACCCCATCCTCGGCCGTCTGTCCTTTTGGCCCCGTGGGGAACCCAGGGAAAATGATTATTTAGAAGTAAGCACATACTGGTAACAAGCGAGGAACTTTTACATCAGACGCACCCAAGAATTACTGCTCCCTTCCAGCGGTTCTTCAAGACCTGGCCACCAAAGGTGTCCACAAAATTCCCAACTGCTAGTTCTGCCACAAAGATGGACGACCTAAGGGGGCGACACCTAGCTGAGTGGCGGAGACAAAAATAGCCCCAATAAAACCACCATGAGACCAGAGTGGGATGAGGATAGGAAGAGTCGGCTGGTTCGTCTGTATTGTGATCGGACGGCAGGGGCCAGTTGTAGCGGGGCGATGAGACAGTGAGGTGATGCGAGTAACCCCCAGCATTCCCCGCCAATGCTGCAAATGGGATCCAGTCTGGATGGGAGGTTTGGTTTGGGGGGCAGCGGGGGCCGGTCGAAGTGGGGCGAGATAAAGTTAAGGGCCTATTCATTTCGAACGTATATCATATAGCATATGTGCCAAGCGTATTTCGCAGCTGCCAGCCACCCTTCTCTTCCTCTTTCTTGGCAAACTCTTTTTATTTTCACTTGGGGCCTGTTCTTTTCTTGCGTATGTATCCTGAGCCATCGCGACGCCACACCTAGCTGGTAAGAGTAGCACAGGTGACTCATTACTGATGAAGACAGAACCATCATGTAGGTGGCGGTCTCCCTATCCACATATCCACAATTCTCAGTGGGCAGCTCCCTGGGCGGACTTTCAATTGGGTGAGGAAAGTGTTGGTTCAGAGTAGGAGTGTAACGGTGCGTGGCCGGCTAGGTTCCTGGTGGCGGCCAGAGAGCGAGGTCAAGGACTAGGACACGGACACAGGGGGCGGGTGGCCGACACGGACAAGGGACACGGACGCGGCGGCAGACGGCCGACAGGGCCGAGGACACGGACACGGCAGGCTGGCAGCCGGCAAGGACAGGGTGTGACACTGGGGTTGTAGCGTAACCAGAGTGTAAAATAGAATCAGAAGGTAATCGGGCTACTTTCGATAATTCACAGTGGAATAATCTTAGATCTTGCTTGTGGGGTCTCGTTGAGTCGGTGTTCGGTGCTGCCTCGCTTCCTTTCTCACCGAGCGGGACTTTCGCCTGGCTATATAGTCTTCTGGCGGCGTCACGTGGTTCCTCTAGAGAACCCGTACTTCCCATCCTTTCTCAGGAGATTTGTCCGCCAGTCAAGGCCCCGCAACCCCACGGGCTCGGTCCTTACAACTTCATTGGTCATGGTCGGTCTAACGATAAGCCGACTGATCCCCGCACCGCGCAAACCCCTCAAGCCCAGCGGGTGAGTGATTTACCGGCCTATCAGAGAAAGAGAAGATATTGGTTTTATGACCTCACTCCTCGTATCTCGTATTTAGTTGCGTTTGCAGTTCTTCCGGAGATTAGCCCCATTAGGTCCGTTACGGCCGTAAGGTCTAATCCCGAGGCTATCTCCCGCCTAGACTCTCTGAAGTCGACTGGGCTCGACTTCCCCCTTCGAGCGGTACTTGGTGAAGTCTGACGTGCCCTGACTACGTAGCTATCTAGTTTCCCTGGTGTTTTTCGGACTGAGGTGTAACACTACCTCCCCCTCATCTTAGCTTCGTCCCGAAGCTATGTACGTTTCCTTTATCGAAGTAGCCCTCCTCTTTCTGAGTATTTCCTGAGAATCCTTGGGGGAATCCCGTGACTGCAGTCCTCCTCCCCTGCAGCCCTCCCAGCCATCGGATCAGGGCATCATTCTCTGTAACCCGGTGGCTGGGCCCTCGGAGTAGGCCGGTGCGTATTCCTACATCGTTGACTCCCGCCGGGCAGCCGGTTCCTGGAGACGAAAGCCCCTATTTTCCCAGTGTGCATCCTGTCGACCTCCGGCTGGGACACATGGAAGGAGTTACCAAGCCCGAACAAGCCGGATGAGCCAATGGTGTGCACACAGAGGTGTTTGTCGGCCGTCAGGATCCGCTGCCTGTTGGGGGTTTCGTTCTCCACGGCAATTACCCTGGCGCGAGGTTGTTTCGTCCGTCTCTGGCCAGACCGGTCGCCCACGGACGAAGAGCATATGACATTTTTCCGGGCTTGGGACACGTGGAACGAGTGACCTTCTCGACTCAGGGTTCGTGCCCAGGTGCGTTCTCCCCCCCTCGTAGGTGTACATACACAGGTGTGCCGTACCGAACGCCTACAGCTCTCCTCCGATCGGGTCCGATGTGTCCTTTGACGGGTCGTCGTGCTTGAGTCTCGGTGCCCGAGAAGCGGGTCTTTCTTCTTTCGTGTGTGAGATGAAGTCCTCCAGCCCCTTCATCCTTACTACCGCTCGTGCTTCGTCGGGCCCTTCTATGGACATCCCGTCTAGGCGTCGGCGAGTCGGTAGTCCCTCGGCGCATCTGGATTCCGTCGATGAAACTCCCGGAGTTTCTCCAGACCGCCTACTGAAAAGTTGTCGAATGGTTCTTCCGTCCAGTCTTTGCGTTCCGGATAGTCGAGCCATTTGACGAGGTATAGGATTCTTCGGTTATTTCCTCGGCCGCGTTCGACCGAGGACATAACTTCTTCGACGTCGTATTCCTCCGACTGTTCGATGTCGTCCGCTTCCCGTAGTATATATGAGGGGTCCGGTGGGGCCCTGTGCTCGCTGGTCCGATATGGCTTGAGCAGCGAGACGTGGAAGACATTGTGGATCTTCCATTTCCTGGGCAAGGTGAGTCGGACGGCCAGCTGAGAAACGATTTCCTCGATCTGGAAGGGACCACGATTCTTGTGCTCCAGCTTCTTCGAGGGGCGGCGCGTTTTGATATTGCGTCCGTTGAGCATTACCAAGTCTCCTACTTGGTACGCCGGGGGTTCCTTTCGCGCCGGATCGGTGTATCAGCGCATTCGCTCCTGTGCTTCTTCCAACCCTTTTCGCGACTCGTCGTGTATTGGGTGCATCCAGTGCGCGTAGACCTGGCTTGCCGGGTTAAGGGGCTCTGTTGACGCGGGGTTTATGGCTGCTGGATGGAAGCCATAGTTAGCGTAGAATGGCGACATACCATTTCCCACGGTGGTCGAGTTGTTGTAGGCGACGCGGCCATGGGTAGCAGACGTGTCCAGTCATTCTGCTCCTTGCCGATGAACACTCGGAGGTAGGCTTCGATTGTCTGGTTGAGCCGCTCTGTCTGGCCGTTGGTCTGTGGGTGGAACGCAGTTGACATGCGGGACCGGATTCCAGAAAGCCGTAGGAACTCCTTCCAGGTTTCCGAGGTGAACCTGGAGTCGCGGTCGGACACGATATCAGTGGGGAGGCCGTGATATTTCCATGCCTCCCACGCGAAGACAACGGCAAAGTCTGCCGCCGTTTTTTCCTTTATTCTCAGGGGCAGGAAGTGCGCCATCTTGGTGAATCGGTCGATGATTACCCAAAGCTGGTCGCATCCGTCCGAGACGGGGAGTTCCGTGATGAAGTCCATTGCTATTGACTTCCATGGTGTGTATGGTAGTTCTAGCAGTAAGGACAGCCCGTATGGTTGGTGATGGGAGGCCTTGTTCTGCTGGCAGTCGGGGCAGCATCTGATGAAGTCGATGATCCGTTCGTTCATTTTCGGCCACCAGAAGTTTCGTCGGATGAGTTCGATGGTCTTATCCTGCCCCATGTGGCCGGCCACCTTCGTGTCGTATTCTGATTCCATGATCTCCTGTACCAGTCCTTTCGGTACCCAGAGCAGGTTCCATCGGTACAGTAGGTCGTCCTCGTAGTTCAGCTCCTTGGCCTTTCGGTCCTTCGGCGATGGGTCCTTCATCGCCGCTTCCTGTTTCTTTGCCTGTTCATAGGCTTCATCCTTCCTTCCTTCCTCCCTGACTTTTGCCAGGAACCCTTCTGTCCACCTTCTTTCCGGGAAGGATGATAACCGGGCTGAGGAGCAGATGAACGAGACGCCTCTCCTTTCGTTCAGGCTTTTCTCGTCTAGGTTTTTTGCTTGTAAAACCGTCATGACAGGTTGGTTTTCCACCCCCCCCTTTTCCGGGCGGTACTCCGAACGCCTTGATAGTGCATCTGGCTTGCCGTTCTGGGTCCCTGGTCGGTAATAGATTCGGAAGTCGATTCCCGCCATCTCCTGGGCCCATCGCGCCTGTCGTCGGTTTAGCACTTTGGTCGTTGTGAAGTACTCTAGGTTTTGGTGATCCGAGAAGACCTGGACTTGGTGTGTTGCTCCTTCGTAGTAGCGTCGCCAGTGTTTGAATGCGTCGACCACTGCTAGTAGTTCCTTGTCGTGGATTTCATAGTTGATTTCCGCGGGTGGGAATTTTCGTGAGTGGAACGCTTCCGGGTGAAGGCTGTTTTCTTTATCTCGTTGTGACAGGACGGCTCCCTGCGCGAAGTCGGAAGCATCGGTCTTGATGATCACTGTTTTGGCCGAATCGAAGTGGGCCAGAATGGGGGCCGTGGTGAAACGCTTCTTGAGTTCTTTGAAAGCCGCCTGCACTTCTGGGTTCCAGCTCCATTCCTCTTTTTTCTCCTTTTTGGTCAGCTCCGTCAGTGGCCGTGCTACCCGGGAGTAGTATTGGATGAAACGTCGGTAAAAGTTGGCGAAGCCCAAAAAGGATTGTACTTCCGTTAGAGATTTGGGGGTTCTCCATTCCAGTACTGCTTCCACCTTTTCCTTTGCCATTTTTATCCCGTCTCTCCCTATGACGTATCCCAGAAACTCCACTTCGTGGGTTTTCCAAACGCCTTTTTCCGCAGAAACCGCCAGCCCGTTTTCTTGTAGCTTTCCGAGAACATTTTTGACTAGACGGTCATGTTCCTCCTCGGTTTTGGCGTATACTAGTATGTCGTCCATCTATGCCAGTACTCCTACGTCCAGTAGGTCGGACAAGACGTGGTTCATCATGTCCTGGAACGTGGAAGGTGCGTTTGTTAGGCCGAAGGGCATTACCTTAATTCGAATAGGCCGTAACGGGTTCTGAAGGCGGTTTTCCATTCGTCTCCTTTCCTCATCCGAATTAGGTGGAATCCGTTTTTGAGGTCCATTTTCGTGAACCATTGGGCTCCTTGTACCCGGTCTTGTAATTCCTGCATGAGTGGGAGCGGGTATCGGTTTGGGATCGTCACCTGGTTCAGGGCCCTGTAGTTCACACATAGGCGGAGACCTCGTCCGTGGGGTTTGGGTACGAATAGGATTGGTGACCCGGCTGGTGATGTTGATCGCTTTCTTTACCCAGTTCGTTCCATCTCTTTCAGCCATTCTCGAAGGGTCTGCAGCTCGACTTCTGATAGGGAGTATATGGGTCCCCATGGTGCGGTGGCCCCTTCTTTGAGCTCGATTTTGCAGTCGTACGGGCGGTGCTGTGGGAGCACATCTGCCGCTTCCTTGCTCATGATCCCCAGGTAGGGTTTGCATTCTCCTGGGACACTGGCCAGGGCGTCGCCATCTGTTGCTGCCGGGATATGCCCTATTACCCGGGCGGTTGGGTCCTGGGCTACCGTTTGGTCCCAAGTGAGCGAGAATTCCTCCTGCTCGTATCTCGTGCAAGTTTCCTGGCACCCGGGGCTGTTGAACCGTACATCTTCCGATTCCCAGATTCCCTGCCGGGGGTGCTTGGATATCCACCAGAAGGGTAGGAAGACGTCGACTTCTGGTTCCAAGGGGGTTACTTCGAAGGATTCCCTTGAGAAGTGCCGTCGATGTTGGAGGAGCAGCGGTTTTGTGTAGAATTTTCCTGCTCCTTCCACGTTTTGCCCTGTGTAGTTTTCTATGCGGATTGCTGGGTCGTGTTTGAGCATAGGTATCTGTAGAGACTGGGCTGTTCTCCTGTTGACCAGTGTGACTGAGCACCCTGTGTTTAGCAGTACTTGCACTCGATGTTTTTCTTGCCCCACATGGAGTTGCATGGTTATGACGGGTCGGGGTCTTCATCGGGGTTTCTTGCGCTCGGCTTCTTCCTCCGGCTCTTCGGCGCTCCTTTTTTGGCCGGTTCCGCCTACGATGGTTTTGGTCTTGACCCCCGGCCGTGTCCTCTGACCCTTTAAAAATCCTCCTCTTCCCATATGGGGTCCTGGACTGTTACACCCTAAATACCACAGGGTGTTGAAAGAATATCGATTCGGTGGTGAAGATCAAGATCAAGTATCTTAACTAGTACATTAAACAGGAAGAGAAGTACAAGAAGAACAGCAGATATCCCTTCTTACTTCCCCGCTCTTGCGTAAACGTGTCCTCAACAAAACTGTAAAGCAGAAGCGCCAAACCTAAAGACCGTCTCGGCGCGAGAAGCATTTCCAACACAGGGTCGGAATTCAGATACGGACCGGGCAGGAAGGTATCGGAAACTGGTCACACGGTCTTCGGACGGCATACCGAGACCGGGCTACCGCAATTGTCGGGGCTCGACTCGGGTAGACCGACTCTGCAGCACCGGATGATCCTGGGCCAAGTACCGGCGCAGACCGGGAAAGCGCAAGAGCTGCTGCAGAGAAAGACAACCTTGGTGATCATAGGAAGGATAAGCAATCGGAAGGAAACGGGAACGCAAGGAGTGGCGAGCCTAGATCGTGGAATAGGAGCGGGGTTGTTTCCAGAGGCATGGCCCAGAGGAACAACACCACGAGTAGGGAATCGCTGTATCGTCGCAAACGGCTGGAAGGCCCGAGGCGATACCGTTGCACCCTGTGGTCAGGAGACATGAGGGATGATGCTACCACTCGCATCCTCATCATTGACACCCGATTATGGCGATGAACTCTGGGCTTTGCCAGCGCACGACAGCGTGAGGGTATCCCCCACTTATCCGAGATGCTTACAACGATTATGATGCAGGGCACAGGCCGCACCAAGGTAAGGGACGTCGAGTTGAACAGATACTGAAGCGGAGGCTTGACGTCAAGCCGATCCTGTGGCGCTGGGTAGCCCCAGACCAAGTACCGGCTCGTGTTCGGGAAAGTGCAAACGCCGCTACAGGACCGCACCTCAGGAACAGTTCGAGAGTCTGTTGGGAGCGATATGGGGCGGAGCTATACCTTGGTGCCCGTTGCGGCCGAGAAGGATTAGCTGGAACGGTTGAGGGCTCGTTGCTGCCGGCTCCGGTTGAGTAACGAAATCAACCCCGCACGCAACCCAATCGCATCACCCAATCACGACGAGAGGACTTAAGGAAAGGCACCTGCTCTGGCCACTCTCGGGAAGATACGGGAAAAGCACTACTGTCTGACCCAATCGAGAGTTATCCTCTTTACGCTGATGAAATCTAGTGCCAAGGCGAAGAGTATTCACGTCGCAGTGCGGGGTAGTTCCCCGCAGCACGTGACTTTGCCCAGACGGATACTTATACGACGACCCGCCGACGAGCGGTTGTCATCAAAAAAACGATCTTCGGAATCATCATCGAAACGATCATCGGAATCATCATCGAAACGATCGTCGGAATCATCATCGAAACGATCATCGGAATCATCAGCGGAACCATGAACCACAGAACGGTCAATCATCAACGGACCACCTACCGGTCACAAAGCCATCGAGTCAACGACCATCCCCCTACGAGCCATCCTACGAGTGATCCTACGAGCGATCCTACGAGCGATCCTACAAGCGCCGCAAGTGAGACGACAGTTGATCGGGAAGGAGACGGGAGGATACGCAAGGGGCTCGAGAGTCTAGGCGGGAGATAGGAAGGGTCTGATGGGCAACACGTCGGTCGGCACGGATAGGACCCCCGTTGAGCGTATAATCCCCGAGGCCGTAGCCAAGGGCTGACGTGGGGTCGTGACTTGAACCCAGCTATAAGCTGAGGGAATGGCACGGTCCGTGATACCTTTGGGCGGATCCTATTGTCAGACCGACCAGGACGAGTAGCTTCGGGCTCCGGCCCACACCCAGCAGGGTCTGGTGTGTGAGCATATTCCTTACCTTATCTTACCTGTGAGGCAGTTGTCGAGTGAGCCGTTTGGCAGTCGCAGAAGCGTCAGATGATCCGCCGAACCGAAACGATATATGCAAGCCGTCTGGCACGCCACCGGGCATGCGTCGCACCATCCGCCGAAGTGCAGATACGCCTAAGCGCGGCGAGTGAGACGAAAGTGGATCGGGAAGGAGACAGAAGGATACGTGAGGGGCTCGAGAGTCTAGGCGGGAGATAGGAAGGGTCTGATGGGCAACACGTCAGCGGCACGGATAGGACCCCACTGCGATGGGTATAATCCCTGAGGCCGTAGCCAACAGGCTGACGTGGGGTCGTGACTTGAACCCAGCTATAAGCTGAGGGAATGGCGCGGTCCATGATACCATTAGGCGGATCCTATTGTCAGACCGACCAGGACGAGTAGCTTCGGGCTCTGGCCCGCACCCAGGAGGGTCTGGTGTGTGAGCGTATTCCTTACCTTATCTTACCCGTGAGGCAGTTGTCGTGTGAGCCGTTTGGCATCCGCCGAAGCGCCGCGAGTGAGCCGTCGGGCAAGACGCCTGGCCCGTCTCGATCCGACCATTGCGCCGAAGCGCCGCGAGCAAGCCGCCGGGCAAGACGCCGGGCTCGTCTCAATCGAACCACCCGCCGAAGCGATATACGAGCGAGCCGTCGGGCAAGCCACCGGGCCCGCCTCGAACCATCCGCCGAAGCGATACATGAGCGAGCCATCGGGCAAGATGCCGGGCCCGTCTCAATCCGAATGATCCGCCGAAGCGCCACGAGCGAGCCGTTGGGCAATCCGCTGGGCCCGTCTCGATCTGAACCATCCGCCGAAGCGATACACGAGTGATCCGTCGAGCAAGCCGTTGCCGCGAAGCTGTGTGCGATCCGGCGCTCAAGCCGCAGCCAGCGGGCGCTGCAGGTATCGAACCGAACCCCTTAGATTATTCGCCGTGAATCCCTTAACGGTGGGCGAGCTTGGAAGGATTGTCATGGGGGGTGTTATTCCTGTATAATAACTGAATGCCGGCAAAGACCGCGCACGCCCCATCTCCTTTGTGACTATCGAGAAACCTGACCAGCTCAATATTACCGTCACTCCGACGTTGACCGGACGTTCCAGTTTCACATGGACGGTCGGTTCTGCGTCCATTGCTTCTGCTGCCAAGACCTTCTGCGTTTTGGCTTTGGGAGCCGAGTCGTTCTCCTCTTCTCTTCCTCGTTTTCTTCCTGCCGATACCATTGAGGGTGCCTGGGGAAGTTCCGTTCCTTTGGCCGTGGTTCTCGCGTAGCACTTATGCGACCTGTGTCCCGTTCTTCCACAGCGATGACATCCTGTTCGTCGGAGCTCGGCCCGTTCCATCCGGGGGACGCCTTCTAAGGCTGCTTCGTAGGATCCCCAGGTCCCCGGTTTCCCGAATTCATCCCCCGTTTTTGGGTTTCTGCCGTCGTTGTCCGGCTTTTCCGAAGGCGGATTCTTTTTCTTTTCATCTTTCTTCTTTTCCTCGGACCGGGTATTGCCGGTGGATCGGGCGGCTTCCTGGGCCTGTTTCAGGGCCTTATTTTTCTCCACCTGCAGGCCGGCTTGGTGGGTGGCTTGCAGGAAACCCTCATCGTCTGCAAACTCCTCCAGATAGTGGGCGAATCGCATGTCGAGTTTCGCGTCTGGTATCGTCAGGTCAACTTTTTCTCGCAGGGCTTCTCCGGTTGCTCTGGCGAAATTGTTGAGTGCTCGGAACTCCCTGAGATACGCGCGGATGGATTCCTGGTACTTGAGTTGCCCTAGCTTAAGTTGGGCATCCGCGGCTTCTCACTCGTTCCGGTATTCTGCCCGGATGGCCGCTGTGTAGTTGACCCAGGTGTTGTTCTCTCCCAATTCACAGTATCGGTGGAGGTGCCATACTAGTGCGGAGTCGGAGACGAGGGTTCCGATCCATACGATTTTCTGGCGGTCGGCCGTTTCTGGGTAGAATCCCAGGTACATAGTGACCGCTTCCCACCACTGGTTGAAGGTGGTTGAACTCTTCCCGTCGAAAGTTTCTGGGTTTTTCATTTTTAGCCGGGCAATATTGCCCTGCTCGGGTCGCGCCGGCCGGTCTTGCCGAGCTCGCTTCACTCCTTCTGCCACTAGCCGTACGAGCTCCTGCGTGGTGATCGTGGGCGCAGGGTTTCTGGGGGGTGACGGAGAGCGGAGGTGCCTGGAAGGTGGTCGGGTCGGTTCGGAAGGCGGGCCCGAGTGGGGTCCGGATGCTGACCCCGGTGGTGTCGAGGGGGGGTCACCTCCCTGTCCTGCCATGGGTGCGGGTGGCCTTGGGGATATGTGGCGTCTGAGTTGTTCCAGCCGCTGCCTCATTTCCGGCATCGTGGGTACTGCCGGGGGCCTCTGTCGTCTGGACATTGGCAAGGGGTTCAGGCGCAACAGGCTTCCCAGCGCCGGGGGTGAATGGGCCGATGGGGCACTGGTGCTAGTTGGTCGGACGGGGCTTCTCCATGCGGGTGGTCCTGTTTGGGCCGGAGGTGTTGTTGGCAACGGGATTCTGGCCGCGATGCGCTGGATTTCCGTCCTTGCTTCCCGGAGTTGGTTTTCCAGGGAGGCCACTCGGTTCTGGTGCGCAGCCGCCCATAGCTCCACGTTTCCCTGAAAGTTAGCCAGGTGTTGGTTCCGGGCCGTGTTGGCTTCTGCCAGGAATGCTAGGGCATCGTTTATTCGGGTCAGCTTGGTGGCCTGACATATCTGTCGTTCGTTGGCCTCGTTCATTCGCTCGATGATGGCCTGCCAGATGTTCCTGGCTAGGGATTGGTACGTGTTCGCCACTTTTGACAGCTCGCTGCGTATCCATTCTTCCGCTATTTTCTCGTTAGCATGGACCCGGTCATATACATACCTCGTGTCTTCTGCCAAGGTTTGATAGGCTTGTTTGATTTCCCTTGTTCTGTGGTCCGTCCTATCGTAGGCGTTGCCGCACATCTCCGTGAGCCGTTTTAAGTCGTTCATGGCCTGTCGCTGCTGGTTTACCAGTGTTCTGACGCAGACCGCGGGATTGGCTATTTCCACCGCTTGCTCTGGCCTTGGTGTTCCGTCGGTGATCTGGAGCAGGTCACGGGGGGCCTCGAGCCGGAGCATGTTAAAGTCCGAGCAGGTCGTCATGGTTCAATAATCGTCGAGGAGGTCTCCGGTGTAGATGGTTTCGTTGTCGGTGAAGTAATAGTCACAGAGATCCTGAAGCTCGTCTTCTGTGAATTTGGCGTTCTTATGATTGTGGGCGCAGTTGAGCCAGTATTGCGTATACCAGTTCCAGGGCTCGTGGTCGCCTTCTTGGTAGGGGGTAGGGATAGGTCCGTTGTTGAATGTATCCCACTGTTCGTAGTTGGCTAACTCGCTGTCGATCGATTGGAAGGTGTAGTCAAAGCCGTATTGGGATTTAAGCTCCAAGAAGGTAGATAGCTCGAGTAGATAGAGGTGGTCTTCGAAGTAGGTATCGTCGAAGCAAGCCATAAAAGTAGGGTGATTTTTGAGATCAAGATTAGAGTGTGACACTGGGGTTGTAGCGTAACCGGAGTGTAAAATAGAATCAGAAGGTAATCAGGCTACTTTCGATAATTCACAGCGGAATAATCTTAGATCTTGCTTGTGGGGTCTCGTTGAGTCGGTGTTCGGTGCTGCCACTCTTCCTTTCTCACCGAGCGGGACTTTCGCCTGGCTATATAGTCTTCTGGCGACGTCACGTGGTTCCTCTAGAGAACCCGTACTTCCCATCCTTTCTCAGGAGATTTGTCCGCCAGTCAAGGCCCCGCAACCCCACGGGCTCGGTCCTTTCAACTTCATTGGCCCTTGTCGGTCTAACGATAAGCCGACTGATCCCCGCACCACGCAAACCCCTCAAGCCCAGCGGGTGAGTGATTTACCGGCCTATCAGAGAAAGAGAAGATATTGGTTTTATGACCTCACTCATCGTATCCCGTATTTAGTTGCGTTTGCAGTTCTTCCGGAGATTAGCCCCTTTAGGTCCGTTACGGCCATAAGGTCTAATCTCGAGGCTATCTCCCGCCTAGACTCTCTGAAGTCGACTGGGCTCGACTTCCCCCTTCGAGCGGTACTTGGTGAAGTCTCATGTGCCCTGACTACGTAGCTATCTAGTTTCCCTGGTGTTTTTCGGACTGAGGTGTAACACAGGGACACGGACGCGGCGGGCGGGCAGCCGACAGGGACGGAGGACAAGAGGGGAGAGACAACTAATATATTGTGAGGCGAGGGCAAGGTAGACAAGTTGTTGCGTGAGGAAGGAAAGGAAAGAAGGAAAGAAAGAAGTGGGCGACGGCTCCTTTTAAAGATATCCGTGGCCCGTTCGGCATCACCCCACAATCCGTCCTCACGCCCGGCATCAGCGGTCGAGGCCTAGTAGCTGGCACGCGCCGTGACAGTAGCCCCCTCTTAGGCCCGAGTTCCCACGAGGGCAGCTTGTACGGGTGCCGGCTGCTCTGGGTAACGTCCGTGGTAAATATCCACCGCTTCCACCTCGGTCAGATTTTCCTCAGGTTCCCATGTTGGGTCCGTGAACCCCCTCCACTTAACCAAGTACTGCAACCGACCCCTCGTCCTCCTACTGTCCAGAATCTCTTCCACCTCCCACTCTTCTTCACCCTCAACGATTACCAGTAGTGGTGGCAGGACCACCTGTCCCGGGAGCAGGTCGTCGGCAGCAGCATGTAGAAGGGATACAGGGAACGTTCGGTGTTTTTGTATGGTTGCCGGTATGTCCAACTCGTAGGCGTGCGTTCCGATGGTACGGACCACGTGGTACGGTCCATGGTGCTTGTTTTCCAGCTTCCGGCTTGGGCGTGCAGTTCTCCAGTTACGGCCGTCCACCCACACAAGGTCACCGGGTCGGAAGGCTGGTGCGTGGGTCCTGTGGGCGTCCGCCCACTCTGCCTGTTGCAGCTGTGCGTATCGCATCTTGGTCTGGGCTACTTCGTGAATCAGTTCCAGTTGTTCTGCTGCGGTTTGTGCTTCCCGTTCTTCCGCCGCATCTACTCCGATGTCCAGTTCGAAATCGTAACGGGGGTGGAAACCGAAATTGGTGAAGAACGGTGACATCGTCGTGGTGTCCGATACTTGGTTGTTGCCTGCAAACTCTGCCAGAAAGAGGATATCGGCCCAGTCATCCTGGAGATACGTGACGTATGCGCGGAGGTGTTGTTCCACAACTGCGTTCACTCTCTCGGTCTGTCCGTCCATTTGTGGATGGAAAGCAGTCGAGAGTCGTGCGTCAATCTTCAGACACGAACATAGGTGTTTCCAAAAGCGGGAAGCGAATTGCAGCCCTCTGTCCGAGACAATCGTTTCCGGTAGCCCGTGGTAGCGGAACACCCTGTCGCAGAAGAGAGTGCCCAGTTCTTCCGCTGTAATCGTCGTCGTGCAGGGAATGAGGTGCCTCTACTTCGTCAGGCGATCCACCACAACACAGATAGCATCGTAGCCCTTGGACCGTGGTAGGCCAGTCACAAAGTCGACAGATATGTGTTGCCACGGTCGATCCGGTACGGATAGTGGTTTCAAGGCTCCATACGGTGCGTGTCGTGTGGACTTCGTCGGGCGGAAACGTGGCAGTTTCGTACGAACCGGTCGACATCCTTCCTCATTGATGGCCAGGAGTATTTTCTTATGAGTAATTCCAGTGTTTTGGCACGTGCCAGGTGTCCCATGGCAGGGGGGTCGTGGCGGGCCTGCAGCAGCTGCAGCCGAAGTGGAGTATGGTCCGGTACGAAGAGGCAATCCCGATAGAACAGCCTGCCATTCGTTTCCTTGCAGTCGGCCAGTGATATTTCTTTACACTGCCTAGTGCTGTCACGCAGATGGCCCAGTATCCGTCCCGGAAATTCGTCCACTTGGTAGGCTTCGGCGAGTAAAGTGGCTATTCGTCCGTTTCCGGCTGTCCGGCCTGTCTGGTGTCTGGCTGTCCGGCGTCCGGCGTGGCGTCCAGCGCGTCGTTAGCCATCAAGCTCAAGCCATTGACAACTTCCAGCGCATCTGGCCGTCCAGCGTTCGGTAGGTCGATCAGGTTCTGAGGTTTCAACACGGCGTGCCGGTTGGTTAGCAGTCTTTCATCCCCCTCCTCAGGGAGATCTCCTGATCTCCGAGTCAATGCATCCGGCTTGCCACCCGCCTTTCGCGGTCGATAAACGATCCTGAAATCGAAACGGGAAAGGAATTCGGACCACCTGGCCTGCCGACGGTTCAAAAGCTTGGTACTCATGAAGTATTCCAGGTTTTTATGGTCGCTCAAAACCTGGATCGGGTGGCGCGAGCACTCCAAGTGGGCCCTCCATTCCTCGAAAGTCCGGACGATTGCCATGAGTTCCTTGTCGTAGATTTCATAATTGCATTCCACAGGGCTTTGCTTTTTGGAGTAAAAGGCCACCGGATGCAGAACACCATCGTCATGCTGCCAGAGAATGCCGGCCGAGACGTAGTCCGAGGCGTCCGTTTCGACTATTATCTCCCAGTCGTAGTCAAAGTGACGGAGAATGGGTGCCGATGTGAACGCTTTTTTGAGGAGGTCGAAGGCTGCCTGCTGCTCCGGTCCCCACACGAATGGGACGTATTTGCCTCCCTCCTATTTTGTCATTTTGGTCAACGGCGTCACCACTTTGGAGTAATCCTTTATGAATCTCCTGTAAAAGTTGGCAAATCCAAGGAAACACTGAACATCGGTGACAGTCCTCGGAGTCTCCCATCCCAGGACGCAAGACACCTTCTCCGGATCCATCCGGATTCCATTGGTGGTGATTATGAAGCCCAGATTTTTCACTTCCTGTTTGTGGAAATGATATTTTTCCGGCTTCAGGTGCACTCCCGCATCCGACAATGCTTTCAACACCTTGTACACCTGTTCCTTGTGTTCCTCCAAGGTGTTGCTGTATATAAAGATGTCGTCGAGGAACACGGTGCAAAAGTCGTCGAGGTAGGACCGGAGCACGTCGTTTATGAGGGCTTGGAAATCAGACGGTGCATTCATCAAACCGAATGGCATAACCAGGGATTCAAATAACCCGTAACATGTCCGGACAGCCATTTTCCATTCTTCGCCTACTGCCATTCATACCAGATTGTATGCCCCGCGAATATCCAGAGTGGTAAAGCATTTGGCCTTCGACAACCGCATCAACGTTTCCTGCAGCAAAGGCAGTGGGTAACGATTCTTGATGGTTCCTGCATTTAGCCCACGGTAATCAACACACAACCTCAGGCTGCCATCGGTCTTTTTGACAAAAAGGATTGGTGAGGCCGCAGGGGAGGACGACACCCTAATGAATCCCTTGCTCAAATTCTCTTGCAACCATTCCTTTAACGTCTGCAACTCGGTTCTAGATATCGAGTATAGCGGGCGAAAAGGAGGTGTGAAACCCTCTTGCAAGGGAATCTTGTGGTCATACGGCCAGTGGGGTGGTAGGTTCTTTGCCAATGCTTCCGAAAATAGTGGCAGAAACTCATAGTACTCGGCAGGTATGTAAGTCTTCAGATCCAGTTCCTTTGGTTTCGTTGCTTGCTCGCTCAAGCCGAGCTCTTGGTTAATCTCATACAAGGAAGTCGAGAAAATCGTCAATTTTTGCTCATACGCCAATCGCCGGAACGGGTGTCCACCGATAGCTGAAATCTGAATCGGGCGCTCTGTCGTTGGACTGGCTCTCGTTTCCGGTGCGGCGGCATTTTTGTCAAAAAAGCTCGTTTCCGGCGTGGCGCCATTTTCATTCCGTCTGGCGCCCCAGTTCAACGATCGGACGCCCATTCCCACATTGTAGTCCTTGCCATGGTCAGCTTGGTTCTGAAAAAATGATTTGGGAGACGTAAATGCCCGGGCCACGAATTCGCCGGCCCCCGCGCTTACTGCTGGCTCCTGAGGAGCTACTTTTGACGCGAGAGAGTCGGCGTGAACCACGGTAGGTGTTCAGTTGCAATGTGTGGCGCAGTAGTGTGAACCAAAGGTCAAGGTGCAGGAGCTGAATCGAATGGTGACATCGTGCAGCTCCAGCCATGGAATACCGAGTACGATTGGGTAATGTCCGAGTTTCGTGAAAAACATGGGTAATGGGTCTTGGTGTTCGAGGATGGATAGGTGGGTGTTGGCGACATGCGTAATGTCTCCGGAAGATATAGGGCGGCCATCGATGACCTCAAGGCTTTTAGGATACTGGAGTGGTGTGAGGGGGAGTTGGTGATGGCGGGCAAAGTTCTTGTCTATGAAAGCGATTCCCGTGGCTCCGCAGTCAATCAGCGCATGTGTAGCAATGGTTTGGTTGCCGAAGGAAATATTGCACAACACAACCAGATGTTTTCCTTCCATTGCTACTTCAGAAACTGACAAACTAGACAAACGAAATGCGGGTGTAGACAAAGAAAAGGACTTGCCCCGAGTATGACCAACAGCACTGCCATCGTGCAGCTGCTGGTCTAGGCATTTCCCGACTGACCCTGGCCCCCATTACCTCCCCCTCCTCCACCTTCATTGCCATAGGGTGGGTTCATGTACATGTTTTGGTTTGGGTTCAGGTGTACAATCGGATTCAGGCTCTGGTTCTGATCTTGGTTCGGCACGATCTGTGTGGCGGCAGCACGGAAGGGATTCCTGGTCTTGTTCGGACAATGGCGAGCCATGTGCCCTGGGCATCTGCAGTAGAGACAACGACCCTCACGAAGCCTGGCAGCCCTCTCCTGCTCCGAGATTTTTCCGCGACCAGCGCCACCGGCACTAAGATCCATCGGTTCAGGTTCACTGGTAGTCGTAGTCGTGGTGATGTTCGGCACCGGCGTATGGATGCGTGGTTGATTTTGTAGGTTGCGCGGCTGGTAAGAGGACGTATTGCCAGCTCTGCCCTCATAATGCTGAAGGGCCAGGATTTCAGAGTCGAGCTGTTGGCACAGGGCCACGAACTTGTCGAAGGTAAGACGGCGGGTACGTCCCAAGAGCTGACGACAAAGCTCGATTGACACGCCCTCCTTCAAGGGGTCCATCTTTGCTCCCTCGTCCCAACTCAACTTGGACACCAACATCTGAAATTCTGCAAAGTATGCGGTAAACTCCTTTTTTCCCTGTTTCAAGCTGTGGAGTTTACTGCGCGCTGTGGCAGCTGGGTCTGGGTCCCCAAAGGCGTTCTGTAACGGCACGCCGCCGCCGTCACCACCTATCCCGAACGACTAGAGTCTGGAACGTTCTGGATGGCGCGGCGCAAGGAAGGTTCGGGTTCTGGATTGCAAAGGTTCGGGTTCTGGATTGCACGGCGCGAGAAGGTTTTGGGTTTTGGGGTTCTAGATGCGCGGCGAGGAAAGGTTCTGGTTGCGCGGCGAGGAAAGGTTCTGGTTGCGCGGCGAGGAAAGGTTCTGGTTGCGCGGCAAGGTTCTGGTGGCGCGGCGAGGAAAGGTTCTAGGTGCGCGGCGAGGAAAGGTTCTGCTGGTTCTGGTTGC
>Ga0307516_10002638_pt1 | contig 23742 bp, 20 predicted proteins | sample 19_EM_MG_FD_203310 | JGI IMG/M metagenome (GOLD analysis project Ga0307516, IMG submission 203310) | Populus trichocarpa ectomycorrhiza microbial communities from riparian zone in the Pacific Northwest, United States - 19_EM | ecosystem: Host-associated > Plants > Roots > Unclassified | place...
GGGAGCTACCTCTGTTCCCCACGCCCGACTTCATGGCATCCGCAGATGAGGACCAGGGAGCGGGTCACGGTGCCCGCTGTTCTCTCTTTTGTTTTTCTTTTGTAGTCTCTTTGGTGCGCTTTACTTTTTCCTCGAGTCAGGCCTGGGCGGGGGGCAAAGGGGTGCTTACAACGTGCCCGCCACAGCGCTGACAACGGAAGGGATACCTGGATAAAAAGTGCGCCGCAATGGCCAAGATAGGCTACATACGGGTATGAGGAAATAGAAAGAAACAATCGATGTGGGCTACAAAGAAATTATTCAACAGCAACAAAATAAGCTACCGAAAAATACGGCGGATCGGAAAAGGATGAAAATGCAAGAAAAGAACTACTAAACTAAAGTCCCACTAACGCACACAACCTCGATAACTAGAGGCGCAATCCATAGAATCCCACCGGTTCCAGCAGCAATGTCAAAAACGAACCACGCCGCCATCACCAGCACTCGGTCCTTCATGAGAAACAGCAGTGTCCGTCCGTCGATGGCGGGCAGCAGTAGCGCCCTTGCCAATCAGCAGACTCGCCACGCCCTCATTTCCACCTCTCGAAACAAGATCAAGCGGTGTCCATCCGTGGTTGTCGCAGGCAGAAACGTCAGCGCCCAGGTCGGTCAGAAGTCGTGCCACCTGCACGCTGCCCCGGCCCGACGCGAAGTGAAGGGGCGTCCGTCCATCTTTGTCGACGGAAGAAATGTCAGCGCCCAGGTCAATCAGAAGTCGCGCCACCTCCTCCCTTCCTCCGCTGGACGCACGATGAAGGGGCGTCTGTCCTTCATTGTTGGCGGCAGAAACGTCAGCGCCCTTGCCAATGAGAAGCCGCACCACCTCCTCAACCACCACAAATTTGCCTCCCACCGCACAATGAAGGGGGGTGCGTCCGTCTTTGTCGGCGGCAGAAACGTCAGCGCCCTTGTCGATCAGAAGACACGTCATCTCCTCAGCCTCGCTGTTTAACGCGCAATGAAGGGGCGTCCGTCCGTCTTTGTCGACGGCAGAAATGTCAGCGCCCTTGTCGATAAGGAGTCGCGCCACCTCCTCCCATCCCGACTGCAACGCGCAGTGAAGGGGCGTCCGCCCGTCTTTGTTGACGGAAGAAACGTCAGCGCCCTTGTCGATCATAAGTCGCGCCACCTCGCAGAGCGCCTTGCGTCGCTCCTCCCCTCCCTCCTCCCACCCCTCCTGCCATCCCACCATGTCCAACGCGAAAACAAAGGGCGACCGTCCGTCTTTGTCAGCGGCAGAAACGTCAGCGCCCTTCTCGATTAGAAGTCGCGCCACCTCGCAGTACGCCTCGCATCTCCACTCCCATTCCTCCCATTCCTCCCAAGTTTCCATGTCCAGCGCGCAATGAAGGGGCGTCCGCCCGTCTTTGTTGGCGGCAGAAACGTCAGCGCCCTTGTTGATCAGAAGTCGCGCCACGTCCTCATATCCGCTTCTCGACGCGTCATAAAGCGGCGTCTGTCCGTCTTTGCCAGCGGCAGCAACATCAGCGCCATTCTCGATCAGAAGTCGCGCAACCTCGTAACTTCCTTCGATCGACGCTATATGAAGCGGTGTCTCTCCGTCATTGTCGGCGGCAGCAACGTCTGCGCCCCCGCCGATTAGAAGCCGCGCCACTTCCTGAGATCCCCTCAACGACGCCCAATGAAGGGGCCTGCGTCCGTCACTGTCGGCGGCAGAAACGTCAGCGCCCTTGTCGATGAGGAGTCGCGCCACCTCCTCAGCCTCGCAGTCCGCCGCGTAGTGAAGGGGTGTGCATCCGTCTTTGCCAGCGGCAGCAACGTCAGCGCCCTTCTCGATCAGAAGTCGCACAACTTCGTCACGTCCTCCGATCGACGCGATATGAAGCGGTGTCTTTCCGTCATTGTCGGCGGCAGCAACGTCAGCGCCTTTCTCGATCAGAAGTCGCGCAACCTCGTCATTTCCTCCGATCGACGCGATATGAAGTGGTGTCTTTCCGTCATTGTCGGCGGCAGCAACGTCTGCGCCCCCGCCGATTAGAAGCCGCGCCATCTCCTCAGATCCCCTAAACAACGCCCAATGAAGGGGCGTCCGTCCGTCACTGTCGGCGGCAGAAACGTCAGCCCCCTTGTCGATCAGGAGTCGCGACACCTCCTCAGCCTTGCCGTCCACCGAGCAACGAAGGGGTGTATGTCCGTATTTGCCGGCGGCAGAAACATCAGCGCCCTTGTCGATCAGCAGCCTCGAAATATTAAGATCGCCGAAACGACACGCCGTAGACAGCAGCGCATTCACATCCTTCGATGGCGGAGCGCATGAATCGTATATTTTGAGAAATTTCCGGCTGATGTCAAATACGCATACAAACGACAGGATCGGATTCTTTTGCTCTCTGTGAGCCTCAACCCGTTCCCAAAGCACCCCGCGCGGGTGCCACCATCCCCCCGTCCACCTACGGCTGTATTCACGCCACTGCTGATGGTTGGTCCCTGACACAAATGCATCCCAAATAGTATCTAAAATTTCACAGTCTTTGGCACGCGCGAAATGCCATGGCCAGAACGCTGCAGAGTACAATAAAAGGTGGTGTTCTTTGTACTGTCCTTCTCGGGTTGTGACATTGTGGTCGTAGCCTTCCCAAGCCCTTGGTGTACAGATCAGGGCGAGGCAGGCTTGCGAAATTTCGGTGTGCGAATCTTCCGGAGAAAGTTCGGCAACGAAAAATTCGCCCACAGAGAGGTGTGCAATGCGAAACACGTTCAGGCTTTTGTCCAGAATGATCAAGTTTTGGCAGGCTTTCAGGAGGACATTCGGCTGGATCACTTGGTGCGAAAATTCGCCAGAGCAGCTGATATCAACGCTGACGGCATCATGGAGTGTCTCCGACCGTACTGGCTCGCAGGAAAACTTAATCCATCGGAACGCATTAAGTGCTATTCGTGGTGCCCCTCGTGGTTGGGCGAGAATACGATCGTATATTTGCCGATAGGCGTTCCGTAGGGTGTCAGGGAGGTGCCGGAGACCCTTCCTCACATCTTCCTTAGTGGTCATGCCGTAGAGATATGCAATCTGAAGGGCTGCTAGTTGAAACCTGGCGATGAGTCAGTGGTGTACATCGTGAAGCGTTAACATGGCTAACTCACATTCCCTTTGATCGCTCACCCAATACCTTGTAAATTTCAGCCTTAAGGTCATCGCCAACGGCGGCGTCGAGCAACTCTCGATCGTCAATGCCAGTCTGGATACTCTCCTTGATGAAGCGCTCAATATCACTGACATTGTCGTCCGGCTGCAGTTCAATCCTGGGGAACATCTCGAACTGTAGGGCGATGTCGACATCCATTCGAGTCGTCGCGAAGATCTTGACTAGGCTGTTTGATTTCTCCATCACAAACTTCAGCGCCTGCAGCTGGTTTTTCCGGGTGGAAGGTTCGACTTCGTCCAGAGCGTCGATGCAGATCGTTGTCTGCTCATACACGTCCGCCAACTCCACGAGGAGAGCCTGACTTTCCAAGAGGCTGAGTTTTGAGGTCCGCTGGCCGTCAGACGTCCTCTTCCTGTAGGCGTCAGCGATCGGCTTCCGTAGCATCTTATCCGACTCGGTCCGGACGAGTTGGTGAATGAGTGCGCTCAGGATCGTCTCCGGGTCTCGTCGGGTCCCTTCGGCGCGGTTACAGTAGAAGTACGCCAATTTTCCCAGCCGGGAATCCGAAGTGAAAGAGTCGATAGCTACCGATGCAATGAAGGTCTTTCCGGCGCAAGCTGATTTCCGAGTCAGACGTTAGCTGCAAGATCTAGACGGTTGGGTGAAGTCGGAACTTACGAATGCCTCGCAACAATAGCAGTCTAGAAACGCTTGAAGATAGCCACTCCTTGTACTCCTCCTTTTTGAACAGCCAGTCTCCGGTGCCCGGAAGTTGTGTTGTGCTGATCCGGGAGTGGTGTTCGGTGTATGGAATGGTGGATATCCATTCCAAGATCTCGGACCTCCTGGCTTCTAGCACAGTATGAGCCGATGAATGTACATAAATGGTCGTTGGGCTTCCTCACCTTCTAAAAATTCTTGCATTTTGTCCACTTGCGGCCCGATCTTTGATGATGTTGTGCAGAGGTCACTCAGAATAAGTCGAAGTTCGGCGAACTCGTTCGTTGTATCTGCCTCAGGTCAGCAGCGGCGACTTCACAGAGGTTTAAACCAGTACAATGAGCTCCTGCAGCCGCAAAATCCTTTTCCACCGTCTCTTCCAATTCCTTGGTATCATTGAAGTAGTTGCTCGTCAGCTCCGTCGCGAGAGCTGCTTTGAGGTGACCCTCTGGGAGGTGGAACAGTCAGCACCACCACCGAAGGCTATTCAGACGGCCTACCTTTCGACTTGACGATTGCCTTAGCTACGAACACCAGGATCACTGTGTAGAGCCGGACAGTTGATTTCTGCAAATTATCCGCAGCCTCGGTTCGGACATTGTTGAGGTAGAGCGACTCGTAGATAGCACACCGAGCAATGATGCAGGCAGTCTTTTCGAATCCGATCAGGATGGCGTCCAGTACATCTTCCTTCTCCACGCATATCTTTGACGACTGTCGTCAGTTTTCTGGTTCCGTTCGCAGGAGTTGGAAGCTCATATTTACCGTCAGGAGAAATCGGAACGCTGCCCAGGGAAGCGCCGCGTGAACGGGGTCGTGTTGGATGGCGATGTCGCCGATCGCGCGGAACTTGTGCACCCACCGAAGCATCTTCATAACTATATCCTTCATGACGATCACGTTCCCGAGGAAAGGAATCTTCCACTCCTTTCCTTTCCTGCCTTCTTTAATCCTGTCGACTATTTTTTCAATGGAAGAGGTGATCTGGCGCACATCTTCCCCAACGCAGTTTTCCAACAGGATTCGGTGCTCGGGCAATCCCTCGAGGCTGCGCAAAGCTTCTTGCCACAAGGATGGAGGTGCTTCCTTGGTCTCCGGCTGGCACGCGGTGTCGGAGACCGCGCTAGCTGTGATAGCCGTTGCTGCAGGTTCGCTTCCGATAGTGATGGAAGGCAACGGCGCACTCGAGGTGATTGGTTGCGTCGCGGTTGGCAGGGTTTCGGCTCTGGCCGCGGCAGCGTGACGCGTCGACGAAACTGACCTCGATCGCCGGACCGTTTGCGCGCTATCCGGTGTCGTCTTTGTGGTGGCAGATGTCGGCGGAGGCTCGCGCAGTGCGTCTGGCAAACCGATGACTGGTGTTGATGCCGACCGACCGTCTGCATTGCCCGGCGCGAGGATTGACAGGTTCGACTGTCGCGATGACGGTCGTGGGCTCAGATCTCGTAACTTCGGTGGCCCTCCAATCGCCCTCCGGAAGTTGTTGCCGACGCTCCGAATTTTGTCTTCGACACGTTTGGACATCGTCCCGAAAATCGAGTATTTGCGGCCGAGGAGAAGCAGGCGGACCCCTTCAGTGAACGTAGCTGATCGACCTGCGCGCAGTTTGGGCTGACTGACCACCGACCTGCAAGAACTTGTAAATCGATGGTAAGACTGGTATGATTGCCTTCGCGTCGAAAGCTGGCAACAGTCGGACCCTGTATGTATGATGTCTCGACTGCAGTTCGGTGGACGTGGTGCGTGTGTGTGGACAAGAGGCGAAAGGACGCGATAATGTAGGGTGAAGCGCGGGGATGCGGCCTATCTCTGTGACTCCGCTGACGCTATTCGGGAGATGTTGTCGGTACCATGTAGCCAATCAGCGGTTTGTTGTTGGTTCCCGAAACAGCCGGCGAGGAACCCTGCCAGTTCCGCTAGCGTGAGGTCTCGCATGATCAGGTAAGCGGTCGCAGCAGAGAAATTTCTATTGGTGGGGGCGATCTTTACGATTTGCTGCACGCTCGCCGTAGTATGTACCTTCCTACCTAGGTTGTGCTTTAGCAGCAAGTGTTAGCTCGGCGGGGGCGGTGGTGACATTCCCCGCACCATCCAATTCAATCTTTACGAGAAAGCAATACTTGCCGCTATTTCGAAACTGATGAGAATACCTCTGTCGTTGACGGGTAAGGGCAAGGCAGCAAGCGGCGCAGACTATATAGACATACGTGCAGTGCAAGAAGAGGTGGCGTGTAGAAGGGCACCTTTGCGTGGGTGCCTCGGAGCTCGAGTCACGCAGCCCTCATAACCAACCTGCACGGCTGGATGTCCTAACTGGTCGACGCTTTCCCAATGTTTGAGGTGTGCTGGATCGTACTCGTCCGCTTAGCTAAAAGCCCCCTAGGCAGTGGTAGCCAGTATGTGAAACGAAGCGGTGCAAATATGTACATAACGAGACCGTTTGGGTATCGGATGACAGGCGATTACCCAGAGGCTGGTGTGTTCGTGCTGGCTAACTACCGCATTCGTCAACCACAAGCTCGCGGTGGATGGCAGAAGTTAGGCGTTATCCTTAACGAACGGAGCATGTACGTAATGCACTTTTGCTGCTAGGCCATAAGCGGCAGTTCTGACGGCGGGCTCCCACAGGGGTGGACGACCACATTCATCGCGACGAATCAGCAGCTGCAACGTGATATCGAAGTCTCCACGACCTCCGCCCAAACGGCTTTGATCTCGCCTCTTCGTATCCTCATGTTTCTTTTGGTTTTGTCATTTTCGCACGCCGACCATAGAGATCATGGCGAAAATCAAGCGGCCCGATTCCCGTCCGCTGTATCCACCCCCGGCGGACACGGCGGGGAGGCAGCGACATCGTTGCTGTCACAGCCAGGAGAGTGGCCGTGCGAGCGATAGCCTCTGCGGGCAGCGTGGCGGTGTCGGCCGCGAGTGTAGCGGTCTCGCCGATGCCCTGCGCTGGCTGCGTGACGGTGTCGCGGGCGGGGGTCTCGGTGATCACCACGGCGCGCCACTGCTGGCGGTAGCTGCACGCGTGGCTTGGCGCTGCGGAGAGCGGAGCGCGGTAGCGAGGAGCGAGGCGGCGATCTGCATGTCGCGACGGGAAATGAACGCAGGAAGTGAGACTGGAGTGGATGCGGCTCTCGGATCGCAGCAGTGTGTGGCCAGAGCCGCTGCCCAGGTCACTTGCACACCCCAAGCGAGAAGTCTCGGAGAAGAAGTGGGTCGAGGCGCAGCCATGGGCAGGAGGCAGAATGCAGGGCCCACGACAAGAATTCCAAGCTGCCGCGGCCTGACGAAACAGTCGCCGGTAGCACCAAGAGGCTTGTCTCGAGGTCCTACCAGCAGAGATCCCCACAGGTTTCTTGCCCGCTATCTAGTTACAGGACACCTGCTCTTCTGACCGTTTCCCTCTTCTCCCTACAACTTTACACGCACCCGCTCCCCGTCCGCCTTCCTCCTCACAATGTACGTCCGCTCCTTCCCCTGAGCCATAGCGCCCCTCACTCCCGCTGTGCTAATCATCCGTTCTGCCAGGGAGGAGTAACAACCGGACTGGATTCACCGCAGAAGTGGAGTTTGCAGCCGTCGACTTAGTTCGATCGAAAGACAGGAGGCTGAAGGCCGTTCGCGAGCATGTCGGTCGCAGGTGTGCAGGGCAACCGCACTGCCGCGGTTGATCGAGTGTCACTGCGAGTCATTCAATTGGCCGTCCACCATCTCTGCACTCAGTGCCCGTCAGGGGGAGTGTACGGGTCTTACCACGCGGCGAAAGTCCCAACAGGATTATGCGTGCGCATGGGTAGCTGTAGGATGTTGGCGGAGCGGCGAGGAGGGTACTTCTGGTGGAGGGAGTGTAGGTCCAAGTATCTGTATCGTTGCTTCTTTGTCCGTGCACTGCCTGGACAAAAGCCGGGTAAAAGTGCGGGGTATCTCACGTGGCGGGGAAAAAGGCTCAGGGATCAGATAACTTCGGTGAGATAGCGCATGGCACGGCCCGAGCCGAAAAACCTGGCTATGATCTCCTTAGATATCTAGAAGATATGTAGATAGGAGTAAACTATCTACATACTGTACGACCTACGGCAGGCCTGTGAAATGTGATGACAAGAAATGGAAGGTAGAATTAAAAGAGAATGGGGGGGTGTTGTCGCTACCCTAGGATTGGCGGATTCTGTACGGCGTGGATAATGTACATCATACAGGAAAGTATTTCTACGGTAAATACCCCGCTCCGCAACTCGCTAAAAGTACACAGAATTGGGTGACTAATCCCCAACAGAACTTAATCGCTCCCACAATACGTAAGCGTACTAGCACAGAAATGCGTACCTCCGTACGGCATTGATGCTTATGTCTGCGGTTTAAGACCGCATTCGTGCCCCCGCGTTCTGTTCCTGTTGTGGCTCACGTGCACCTCGCAGCCAACGATCCCCAGCTCGGGGATGGTGGTTCGGGCGTCAGCAATTTGTACGTATATCCACCCGGCATACTCAGCCTTGTTACTCGCCACGCGGAGTGGACAGGAAACGGATTGCACATACATACCCTCACTATGATCTACCAAGGCCGCATGCGAGCAAGGATTAAGCCAAAAAAAAACAAAAAAAAACAAAAAAAATCTCTGCCGTGTTACATTTGGTCTCAGCAGTCGGTTTCGCTTCCACAGTGCGTTCTTTGTCCTGTAAGTGTATTGACGGTAAAGAACGACCGCAAGAAGAGGAAAACAAAATAACTGGTGCGTCATCTCCTATGTGGAAATACCTATTCTCTTTTCGAGATGCATCGGATACAGCGCTGGTTGCACCCAGGAAGTCAGCCGCATCGCGCCTCAAGTCGCAGTACCTTCGCGCGCCTGTCAGAAACCGCTCTGTCTGCTCGTGAGACTCGCGTTCGCGTGGGAAGACACTCACGGCACCGCATGGTGGGGTCGCGCGGTCCATCTCCAGCAGCATCAGGCAGTGTCACGGCGGAAACACGCTGGTGGAGCCACGGTCGGCGCCATCTGCTGGTGCTCGATCAGGTAGTCTTCGGAGTGGAGTGCGTGATGGCCCCCGACTGTGCATCAGACACACATGACGGCGTCGAGATAGTTGATCTTTCGCTTCATGCTCAGAGCGCCGCCGTCATCTGGGAGAGGGGGGACGGAGACGGACCACTCCTGCCGAGTCATCGGTTATTTCCATGGACACGGTCACGCACTGGGAGCGCCCGCCGTCAGAAAAGTGTGGTGCTGCCGGGGAGCAGCGAGCGGAGGAGCGCCATGAACTTCATCGTGTACGGTGTCGGACCGATCTGGGCGAGTCTCGTGGCGCTGCTGGACCGAATTGGATACCAGCGACAGCGCTCGATAGACCGCCCCCACCAGTGCGGGATCGACAGCCAGAGATTGGCCCCCACTGCGCTCCCGCTGTGTAGCCGCCCACGCTCCCAGGATGCGCAGGTACCGTACTACTCTATCACTATCCAGCATATGGTACCAGTTGGGAAGGGGTGCGGGAGAGAACTGGGACTGATGGTGGGGACAACGAGTGGATTCGTGACCCACCTTATTATTTGGAGATGTGTACAGGTCTGGTTCGTCCACTCTTCCTGACCAACATCTCAGACCTGCATCCCAGCGCTAGCCCCTTTCTAGAACCATTAACACCACTCCCACAACGCCACTCGGAGCTGACACCCGACAGCACGCTCGAATCCGTCTTCTCCATTGCTGTGCACGTCTTTTTTTTTGGTTTAATCATACTCGCATTGAGCCTGTCTAGACTATGGCGGTGTGCATTTTATCCGATTTTCCCGTCCGCTGTCCGCGCGGTGGCGGCACGTTATCGCTGCGCGCGTCATGTCCCGCGACATCCGCGCAAATCTACAAGCATTAAAATTCTGTTTCAACCTGCACCTGACGAGAAAGCCTTCCACCACCCAAGGTCGCCCCAGTGTCGGGGCACCACGGAAACAAGACGCCACCAGCCCGACTACCGCCCGCGTCCGAGGAAACTTTTGTAAGGGCGCCACAGAAGGCGGACCTTCGCCGCTGTTGCTGCGGTGACACCAAAGAAAGCCTCAGAGTGACTCGGTGGCAGCGTCTACACAGCCGTCGCCACCCCAGATGCGTTGCGCCAACGCATCGTCGTGAGAGCCACCGAGGACGAAACCCAGATGCCGGAGACATACCGGTGTCCTTGTCGAGTCGCTCCCCACAGCCTCGCCCCACATCGGCTGCCAGTGACCGAGACCATCTGGCCGAAGAGAAGTCTCGCAGATCCGCTCCCTACGGGCGGCACCGATGACGTCCCCCACGCCGCCGACCCAGCCCGTTGGTCGTACTACATCCAGGTAGTGGTCTCAATAGACTCCCTGGTCTGCGGGCAGCCCGTGGACTTTTGGGACCGCGCCATTCAGGTCCGTGCTTTCTGATGACCCATTCCGGCGGCGGGCCCCCGACGAATACTACTAGTTTGAGAGAAAATCTCATCAAGCGACTCCTCCGAGAACTGCAGGTCAGTCGCCCCGCAGCAACCCAGCCATAAAAAAAGTGCCAGCCCTCGCACAGTGCCAGAATAATGGGCGTCCGGACATGACGGACCGGAGACGGCCTCTGGAGATGACAGCTGCCTGAGTCTCCGAGCACCGGCTCGAGAGACAGTCTTCCGTCCTTTCCCCTTGTCGAGTCCCTCAGGCCCGTTGTATATAGAGAGAATGTTCTGCCTTCGACTATGTATCAATCAATCAATTCACTATCTCCATCTCTATCGATCTCTATATTCCAACACACAGAAAGTAGCCATCAACGTAACCATGTTGCCGGACAGTGATATTAGGTAAGGTATAATCCCTTAAACGCTACTCAATTGCGCTTAGCAAAAATCCGGGAACCCGCTCACAGCCCCCAGAAACGCCTACTGTATTTTACTCACAGCTCGGCCATATCTTCTCCGATGAACGGAATTTTTAGATACCCTTTTTCCTCTTTTCTTTCTGATGCTCTCCGGCGTTAGTACAATTCCCCGTCTCTTACTGTGATGATGGCCGATCCCTCCCCACAAAAGCCCGCAGGACGGTAATGCATCAGGAGGTCCCATTCGTCCGCCCAGCCTGCCAGCTCTAAGGAGGCTCGTTGGCCCGCGGGCTGTAGACTAGAGGAGACTACCCCTCCCAGACCAGTCTAGTCCGAGGTCCGGGCGGTCAAGCCAGACTGCAGAGACCCAAGTGACCAGGACGCAACAGCACTGCGTCCGAGCGGGGGAGCTCTCCCCACCACCCTCTGACCTGGCCGGATTGGTCTCATGTGGGAAGCTTGGCGAAGGAGGGAACGGCGGGCGGCGGCGGGCGGCGGGCGGCGGGAGCCAGTCGAAGCACAGCGACGAGATAATGGCAGCGGATTTAGGGTTCTTCTTTTGGACCGATACGTCTCTTCCCACTGCCTCACGGTCAAACGATCCTTTTGCTGTCACCCATGCGAGACCAACAGGTCCTTCAACACACTCAAGACCGAGGGCCCGCTGGGCTGCCCAAGTTTGAAGTAACACTAGCCGCCAAGCGCTCCGTACTCCAACTGACTCGGCCGCGGCAACCCCGACGCGCTCGATACGATCACACCACTGCGGGGTGTGAGACGCCCGCCCTACTAGGAAGGGCAAGCTTTCTGAGAGTTTCTCCCCGAGTGACGACTGCATCTGCCATCACCCTACTCGCCCGTGGCGAGCATTGCAGGTTCTATATCATTCACCCTTTCTTTCTTCGGCTAACGCTTCCGCGCTAGTTTCAGCACCTTACCCGTCACCTGACGGCATGCAACCTCTCGCTCCGGGAACTCGGTCGAACATATACACTGCAGCAAGCGGCAATGGCAGCACCCCAATGCCTGAACACCTCAGCCTTGATGACGGCAGCCTCGACCGAGTGCAACCAACGGACCACGGCCCACGGTCGATCCCGGCTGAGGCCGGCGGCAACCGCACCTAAACGCAGTGTGTCAAGTTGGACTAGGCACGACCGGCTGCCGTAGTTAGTGACCCTTCGACCACACCTCCCCCCCGCCACCCGGCCTGCTCCGCGACTTCCGCCGCACCGCCCTCGAACTCCGACACCTGTGGAGGAAGCATTCGGGTAAATGTTATGCTGTAGCTCTTCCCCACTGCGAATCAACCTTGACATTCATCCCGCGGGACTGTGTGGACATGGCTCTGCGGACGGAGTGTGGACTCTACAGTCGTGGCGATGCACATAACTAATCCGAGGTCAGCCGCGGCACCTGCCCGCTTTCGTATGGCTGCATTAGTAGTATGTGATGTAGGGCTTGGCTTCGCTGCTCGCAACCAACCCATTCAATTCGAGAGACCTGGGAGACAGCAGTAGACTGCGTACTGGTGTCTGATGACGAGGCCGACCAGGTAGGATTCTAGTCGGGGAACGTGGTGCGTTACGGTATGGAATGCGGTGAAGAATAGGAAAGCACATCGTTGCAGATGATTACAGGAAACAGCGCAGACAGACAACAGGGACAGGTCCTCCCCCTGCGAAAATGGAAGGGCGGGGTTGAGAAAAGCTCGCCTGGCGAGAGGCGGCGACGACCCCCATTGCCGTAACCTTTAACAGGCGAAGGAAAAACAGGTATTCCTCCTCATAGTATTAAAACGGAGATTTACGAACCAAAAGAATTCCATGAAGAGAAATACCGTAATCAATTTGCTTTTAACTGAACTAATATGGAGAGAGCTTATGGAATTAGGCATGATACTTTACAAGAAAAAGAGGAAAGAGCCAGCGTAACGGAAGTATTTAGCTCTCAAGCTAATTTTGATGCCCAAGAAAAGAAAATTTATCGCTTACTGTGAAAAAGTATTCAAGAATATAACCGTATTTTTGATGATGAAAAAGGTAATTATCAATTCAAATATGGAAGAATAGGAAATTAATTTTATGAACGAAAACACTAACCAATTATTTTATATCGCCCTAGCACTAGCAGGAGTAATTTTAGCTTTACTAGCCATGTTTTTTAACTATAATTTGAAATTAGGAGACCGGACAGCTAGTTTAGAAAAAAAGAACGGAGCTGAGCAAGCCCAAATAGATAAACTAAAAGAGGAAATAACTAAGTTAGAATTAGAAGTAAAGCAATTACGAGAAGCTTATAACGCTTCACAGCAGAAATTAAGAAAATATGAAAGAAAATAATTTGTTTAAATGCCATTCTTGTAAATTAGAATGAAATTATGAATTTTTAGCGGTCACGGACCCGGCCGTGATCGCCCGCTTGGTCTCGGTCACGGTTGCCGCGACGAGCGTGACGGTGTCACTGGCGAGTGTAGTAGCTGCATGTTGGACGGCGCGGCACAGTGTTCTACATAATCCGATCCAGACCGGATGAAAGTAGTTCATCCCGTCCGGGTTCACGCCCCAATAGTTACAAGAGACGGTTAATGCGGGCATTACAGAAAATATATAGTGGCGACAAAATGAGCTACCGAAGATTACTGCGGATCAGAAAAGGTAAAAATCCAAGGAAAGAAACACGGAACTTAAAGCCTAACCAAACACAGAGAGCCTTGATGGCCATAGAACCTCGCCGGTTTCTGGCAGCAATGTCAAAAAAGAGCGGCGCTGCCATCATCGGCATTAGGCTCTCCATGAGAAACAGTAGTGTCCGTCCGACGATAGTGGGCAGCAGTAACGCCCTTGTCGAGCAGCAGTCGCACCACCTCCTCACTTCCCCCAATCGACGCCCAATGAAGGGGCGTCCGTCCGACCTCGTCGTCGATAGAAACGTCAGCGCCCTTGTCGATAAGCAGTCGCGCCACCTGCTCGTGTTGCTTGACCAACGCGCAATGAAGGGGCGTCCGTCCGTCTTTGTTGGCGGCAGAAACGTCAGCGCCGTTGTCGATCAGAAGTCGCGCCACCTCCTCCCATCCCCCGCTCGACGCGCAATGAAGGGGCATCCATCCATCATTGTCGGCGCCAGTAACTTCAGCGCCCTTCTCAATCAGAAGTCGCGACAACTCCTCACTTCCACTGCTCGACGCGCAATAAAGAGGTGTCCGTCCGTCTTTATTGGCGGCAGAAACGTCAGCGCCTTTGTCGATTAGAAGTCGCGCCACCTCCTCCCTTCCCGCGCTCGAAGCGCAATGAAGGGGTGTCCGTCTGTCTTGGTCGGCGGCAGAAACATCTGCGCCCTTGTTCATCAGAAGTCGCGCCACCTCCTCCCTTCCCCGGCTCGACGCGCAATGAAGGGGTGTCCATCCGTGTTTCTCGGCGGCAGAAACGTCAGCGCCCATATCGATCAGAAGTCGCGCCACCTCCTCCCACCCTCCGATTGAGGCCCAATGAAGGGGCGTCCGCCCGTCTTTGTCGGCGGCAGAAACAGCAGCGCCCTTCTCGATCAGCAGTCGCGACACCCGCTCGCTTTGCTTGATCAACGCGCAATGAAGGGGCGTTCGTCCGTCTTTGTTGGCGGCAGAAACGTCAGCGCCCTTATCGATCAGAAGTCGCGCCACCTCCTCCCTTCCTCCGATTGACGCCCAATGAAGGGGCGTCCGTCCATCTTTGTCGGCGGCAGAAACATCAGCGCCCTTGTCTATCAGCAGACGCGCCACCAGCTCGCTTTGCTTGATCAACGCGCAATGAAGGGGCGTCCGTCCGTCTTTGTCGTCGGCAGAAACGTCAGCGCCCTTGCTAATCAGCAGTAGCGCCACCTGCTCCTTTCGCCCGCTCGATGCGCAATGAAGGGGCGTCCGTCCATCGTTGTTGGCGGCATAAACGTCAGCACCCTTGCCAATCAGAAGTCGCGCCACCCCCTCCCTTCCCCTGCTCGACGCGCAATGAAGGGGTGTCCATCCGTCTTTGTCGTCGGCAGTAACGTCAGCGCCCTTGTCGATCAAAAGTTGCGCCAGCTCCTCCCATCCTCCGAACGACGCGGAATGAAGGGCCTTCCGTCCGTCTCTGTCGGTGGCAGAAACGTCAGCGCCGTTGTGGATCAGAAGTCGCGCCACCTTCTCCGTTCCCCTGCGCGACGCGCAATGAAGGGGCGTCCGTCCGTCTTTGTCGACGGCAGAAACTTCAACGCCCTTGTCGATCAGAAATCGCGCAACCTCCTCGCTCGACGCGCAGTGAAGGGGCGTCCATCCATCTTTGTCGGCGCTAGAAACTTCTGCGCCCTTGGCAATCAGAAGTCGCCCCACCTGCTCACTTCCCCTGTACGACGCGCAATGAAGGGGCGTCCATCCGCTTTTGTTGGCGGCGGAAACGTCAGCGCCCTTGTCAATCAGAAGTTGCGCCACCTCTTTACTTCCACCGCGCGACGCCCAATGAAGGGGCATCCATCCATGTTTGTCGGCGGCAGAAACGTAAGCGCCCTTAACAATCAGAAGTCGCGCCACCTCCTCCCTTCCTCCGATCGATGCCCAATGCAGGGGCGTACGTCCATTTTTGTCGGCGCTAGAAAAATCTGCGCCCTTGCGGATCAGAAGTTGCGCCACCTGCTTACTTCCCCTTCTCGACGCGCAATGAAGGGGCGTCCATCCGTCTTTATTGGCGGCAGAAACGTCAGCGCCTTTGTCGATCAGAAGTCGCGCCACCTCCTCCCTTCCTCCGATCGATGCCCAATGCAGGGGCGTGCGTCCATTTTTGTCGGCGCTAGAAACATCTGCGTCCTTGCGGATCAGAAGTTGCGCCACCTGCTTACTTCCCCTTCTCGACGCGTAATGAAGGGGCGTCCATCCGTCTTTATTGGCGGCAGAAACATCTGCGCCCTTGCAGATCAGAAGTAGCGCCATCTCCTCCTCTCCCGCGATCAACGCGCAATGAAGGGGCGTCCATCCGTCTTCGTCGGCGGCAGAAACGCCAGAGCCCTTGTCAATCAGAAGACGCGCCACCTTCTCCCTTCCGGTGCCCGAAGCACAATGAAGGGGCGTCCATCCGTCTTTGTTGGCGGCGGAAACGTCAGAGCCCTTGTCAATCAGAAGTAGCGCCATCTCCTCCTCTCCCGCGATCAACGCGCAATGAAGGGGCGTCCGTCCGTCTTTGTCGGCAGCGGAAACGTCAGAGCCCTTGTCGATCAGAAGACGCGCCACCGTCTCCCTTCCGGCGCCCGAAGCGCAATGAAGGGGTGTCCGTCCGTCTTTGTCGCCGGGAGAAACGTCTGCGCCCTTCTCGATCAGAAGTCGCGCCATCTCCTTTGCCATCTCCTCATTTTTGATTTCCACAGAGCAATGAAGGGGTGTCCGTCCGTCGTCGTCGGTGGCAGAAACGTCTGCGCCCTTCTCGATCAGAAGTCGCGCCACCTCCGTTGCCACCTCCTCATTTTCGCATTCCACGGCGCAATATAGGGGCGTCCGTCCGACTTCGTCGGTGGCGGAAACGTCAGCGCCCTTATCGATCAGCAGCCTCGAAATCTCAAGATCGCCGAAACAACACGCCGTGGACAGCAGCGCATTCACATCAATGGTCGGTGGAGGGCATGAATCGAATATTCTGACTAATTTCCGGCTGATGTCAAATACGCATACACACGACAGGATGGAATTCTCTTGCTCTCTGTGAGCCCGAACCCGTCGCCAAAGCACACCACCCGGGTGCCATCCACGTTCTACCTTTTCACTGCTGTATTCACACCATTGTTGATGGTTGGACCCTGTCACGAAAGCGTCCCAAACTGTATCTAAAACCTTGCAGTCTTTCGCACGCGCGAAATGCCATGGCCAGAACGCTGCAGAGTACAATAACAGGTGACGATCTTTATACTGTCCTTCTCGGGTTGTGACGTTTTGGTCGTAGTCTTCCCACGCTGTTCGTGAGCAGATCAGCGAGAGGCAGGCTTGCGCAATTTTGGTGTGTGACTCTTCCGGAGAGTGTTCGTTCTCGAAAAATTCGTCCACAGAGAGGTGTGCAAAGCGAAACACGTTCAGACTTTTGTCCAGGATGATTAGGTTTTGGCAGGCTTTCAGGAGTACGTTCGGCTGTATCGGTTCGTGCGAAAATTCGCCAGCACGGCTGACATCAACGCTGACAGCATCAAGGAGAGTCTCCGATCGTACTGGTTCGCAGGAATACTTGATCCAGCGAAAGGCATTGAGGGCTTTTCGTCGTGCCCCTGGTGGCTGGGCGAGAATGAGTTTGTATATCTGTTGATAGGCGTCCCGTAGAGTGTCAGGAAGGTGCCGAAGGCCGTTTCTTACCTCACTCTCGGTGGTCATGCCGTAGAGATATGTAATCTGGAGGGCAGCTAGTTGGAACCTGGGGATGAGTCAGTGGTGTACATCGTGAAGCGTTAACGCGGCTGACTCACATTCCCTTTGATCGCTCACCCAATACCTTGCAAATTTCAGCCTTAAGGTCATCGCCAACAGCACCGTCAAGCAGCTCTCGATCTTCAATCCCAGTCTGGATACTCTCCTTGATGAAGCGCTCAATATCACTGACATTGTCGTCCGGCTGCAGTTCAATCCTGGGGAACATCTCGAACTGTAGGGCGATATCGACATCCATTCGAGTCGTCGCGAAGATCTTGACTAGGCTGTTTGATTTCTCCATCACAAACTTCAGCGCCTGCAGCAGGTTTTTCCGGGTGGAAGGTTCGACTTCGTCCAGAGCGTCGATGCAGATCGTTGTCTGCTCATACACATCCGCCAACTCCACAAGGAGATCACGACTTTCCAAGAGGCTGAGTTTTGAGGTCCGCTGGCCTTCAGACGTCCTCTTCCCGTAGGCGTCAACGATCGGCTTCAGTAGCATCTTATCCGATTCCGTCCGGACGAGCTGGTGAATGAGAGCGCTCAGGATCGTCTCCGGGTCTCGCCGGGTCGCTTCGGCGCGGTTGCAGTAGAAGTACGCCAATTTCCCCAGCCGGGAATCCGAAGCGAAAGAGTCGATAGCTACCGATGCAATGAAAGTCTTTCCGGCGCCAGCTGATGTCCGAGTCAGACGCTAGCTACAAAATCTAGACGGTTGGGTGAAGTTGGAACTTACGTATGCCTCGCAACAATAGCAGCCTGGAAACGCTTGATGATAGCCACTCCCTGTACTCCTCCTTTTTGAACAGCCACTCTCCGGTACCTGGAAGCCGCACCGAACTTATTCGGGCGTGGTGTTTGGTGTACGGAATGGTGGATACCCAGTCCAAGATCTCGGACCTCCTGGATTCTAGTACCGTGAGCCCATGAATACATATATAGTGGCCCTTGGGCTTCCTCACCTTCTAGCATTTGTAGAATTTCGTCGACTTGTGGCCCGATTCTTGATGATGTTGTTCGGACGTCACTGAGAATAAGTCGAAGTTCGGCGAACTCGTCGGCGACTTCTGAGCGATTCAAACTGGTACAATGTGCTTCTGCAGCTGCAGCATCCTTTTCCACCGTCTCTTCCAATTCCCTGACACCGTTGAAGTAATCGGCAGTCGCCTCGGTCGCGAGAGCTGCTTTGAAGTGACCCTCTGCGAAATGAAAATGTCAGCACTATCAGCACCGAAGGCTCTCCAAACAGCGCACCTTTCGACTTGGCGATTGCTTTAGCTACGAACGATAGGATTGCTGTGTAGAGCTGGACAGTTGACTTCTGCAAATTGTCTGCAGCCTCGGTTCGGGCACCGTTGAGGTAGAGCGACTCGTAGATAGCGCACCGAGAAATGATGCAGGCGGTCTTCTCGAATCCGATCAGGATGGCGTCCAGTACGTCTGCCTTCTCCACGCATACCTTTGACGACTGTCGTCAGTTTTCTGGTTCCATTCGCAGGAGTTGGAAGCTCATATATACCGTCAGGAGAAATCGGAACGCTGCCCAGGGAAGCGCCGCGTGTACAGGGTCGTGTTGGATGGCGATGTCGCCGACCGCGCGGAACTTGTGCACCCACCGAAGCATCTTCATAACTATATCCTTCATGACGATCACATCCCCGAGGAAAGGAATCTTCCACTCCTTTCCTTTCCTGTTTTCCTTAATCCTGTCGACTTTTTTTTCAATGGAAGAGGTGATCTGGCGCACATCTTCCCCAATGCAATTTTCTAACAGGATTCGGTGCTCGGGCAACTCCTCGAGGCTGCGCAAAGCTTCTTGCCACAAGGATGGAGGTGATTCCTTGGTCTCCGGCTGGCACGCAGTGTCGGAGACCGCGCTAGCTGTGATAGCCGTTGCTGCGGGTTCGTTTCCGATAGTGATGGAAGGCAACGGCGCACTCGAGATGATTGGCTGCGTCGCGGTTGGCGGGGCTTCAACACTGGCCGCGACAGCGTGATGCGTCGACGAAACTGATCTCGATCGTTGGATTGTTTGCCCGTTATTCGGTGTCGTCTTTGCGGTGGCAGATGTTGGCGGAGGCTCGCGCAGTGTGTCTGGCAAAACGATGGCTGATGTTGATGCCGAGCGACCGTCTGCGCTGGCCGTCGCGAGGAGTGACAGGTTCGACTGCCGCGATGACGGTCGCGGGCTCTGCTCCCGTGACTTCGGCGGCAGTCCAAGGAATCTCCGGGATCTGTCGTCGACCCTCCGGATTTTGTCTCCGACACGTTTGAACATCGTCCTGAAATTCGAGGATTTGCGGCTGAGGAGAGCAGGCGGACCCCTTCTGTGAACGTAGCAGATCGAGCTGCGCGGAGTTTGGGCTGACTGACCACCGACCTGGAAGAAATTGTAAATCGATGGTAAGACTGGTGGATTTGCTTTCGCGTCGAAGTTGACAACAGTCGGACCCGGTATGTATGATGTCTCGACTGCAGTTCGGAGGACGTGGTACGTGTGTGTGGACAAGCGGGGAAAGGACTCGATAATGTACTCCAGGGTGAAGAGCGGGGATGAGACCTGTCGGTACTCAGTAGCCAATCAATGGCTGATTGTTGGTTCCCGAAACCGCCGGCGCGGAACCCTGCCAGTTCTGCTAGTAAGAGGTCTCGCATGATCAGCCAAGCTGGTCGCCGCTGAGAAATTTGTACGATTTGCTGCACGCTCGCGTAATACCTTCCTATCCAGGCTGCGCTTTAACAGCAAGTGCTAGCTCGGCGGCGGTATTATTCCCGCACCATCCAATTCAGTCTTTACGAGAAAGCAATTCTCGCCGCTATTTCGTATCTGATGAGAATACTTATGTAGTTGACGGGCAGCAAGTGGCGTAGACTACGTGCAATAGGAAGAGTTTGCGTGTTGAAGGGTAGTCATGCAGCCCTCCCTGCCAACCTGCACGGCTGGATGTCCTCATTGGTCGGCGCCTTCCCAATGTTTGAGGCGTGCGGTATCGTACTCGCCCGCTTAACTGAAAGCACCCTGTGCGTCGGTAGCCAGAACGAGAAACGAAGCAGCGCAAATACATAACGAGACCGTTTGGGTCTCGGATGGCAGGAGATTACCTGCTGTGTTCGTGCTGGCTAACTACTGTGGCCGTCAACCGTAAGCTCGCGGTGGATGGCAAAGGTGAGGGGTTAACCTTTACGAACGGAGCACCTATGCATGTAGATAGCACACGCTCGCTGCTGGGCCATAAGCGGCAGTCCCGTCGGGCGGCTCGCACAGGGTGGAGGTCCACATTCATCGCGACGGATCAGCAGCCACAACGTGTAGTCGGAGTCTCCTCGACTTCCAAACCGCTTTGATCCCGTGTTTACATGTCCTCATGTTTTTTTATTTTGTTTCGTCCTTGTTCGCACCCCGACATAGTTAGAGATCATGGCGAAAAACAAGCGGCCCGTTTCCCGTCCACTGTATCCACCCCCAGTGGACGCGGAATGCGGGGGCAGGCGGCGATCCGCATGTCGCCACGGGAACTGAACGCAGGAAGTGAGCCTGATGCGCGGGGGGTGGAGTGGATGCGGCTCTCGGATCGCAACAGGGTACGGACAGAGCCGCTGCCCAGGTCACTTGCACACCTCAAGAGAGAGATCTACCTGCCGCCAGAGTCTACATTATGAGTACATATGCATCTGAACAAAAAAAAAACCAAGCGAGAGATCTCGGAGAAGTGGGTCGAAGCGTGGCAATGGGCAGGAGGCAGTGGCAGTTAATTCCATTGTGCTTCAGTACTACAGACTATATGCACTCCTCCACGCCATACCACCCCCATGGGGCTCCCATCTTTCCCATCCGCCAGACAGGCAGTGTCGACAACAAGAACTCCAAGCTGCTGAGTAAGCCGCCGACGGATGGAACAGTACCTGCTGAAGGGTTTTCCCGCAACAAATTAGGTCTTAAATACACACCCGACAAGTGGTCGGTCCTCGTGCTGACAACCAACAACACCACAACCACCACCACCACCAGTCGCAGCCTCTACGCCAGCTCTTACCATGCCACTCCTAGAGGCGCACCCCATATTACTTATCTCTCGCTCGCCCATGCAACCCATCTCCTTGCTCCACCATTCTATCCACTAAGCTTCTAGTTCGAGTCTCGCTGCTAATACTGTACTAGCCGTCTTGCGGCAATCCGGATCGCGATCGCGAGAACAAGGTTTTATCAAGGTTTAATCAGTCGTGGTCTCGCAGCCTAGCATATCTCGCGCCGACCGCTGCGCATATACTCGAAGTGTGCGCGCGCGTTCGCATCGAGTCCCAGCTTAAAAGTCGAATTACAAGTGCGAATAGCGACCGTATTCCAGCATCCGCTGGGTGTCAGACCGAAATTCGAATTCCGGAAGACGCATCACTAGTCAGCGGATGACACATTTCGGTTTCCTCAATGCGTACCTTCACATGCCTTTCACGTACAGACCAACATGTGCTGATTTGTTTCACGGCCATTGCAGTCCGACTGGGAACTGACTGGGAGCGACGTTTGGTCGTGCACGCATTGCCAAGCTCTCCCCTCATTCGGTCACGTATTCCGCGCTATGAGATCATACGCTTTACCGGCCGAGGCGCGCCCGGTGGGACACGTGGGCTGTTAGCCGAACTCCGCGACCGTCTCGGCCTACATTGCACACGGCACTTCCAACGCCACAGAACCTTCCCTCCTGCGAATGGAAGATTGTGAAAAGTGTGTAGCGGGCGGATGGGATATTGTGTCGTGATCGATTGCCGGGGAGTCGCTCACGGAGTTGCTTGGTTGTTTGTGGTGAAGCTGCAGGTGCTACACGTGCTCCGTGTACTTGCTATTGAGGAAATATCCAGGCCTGTAGGAGCAGGACTCGGGTACCGTGCTGATCCTTTCCCTTCCCGATAATGAAGATTCCCGTGCCGTCCACCACCCACCGCGCCATTTACCCTCGAGTTCTCGACGTCCGCTTCGCGAATGAAGAGACACTGTTTCGGTGCGCTGCACGCACCTGCGTCTTCTACGCCGAGTCCGCCTCCCGTCGGAGATCTGCAGCTGGCAGCGGGAGACCAGGGTTGTTGATTGCGCGCGAAACTCTTCGGGACGGCTCGAGCCGACCCCTAGCCCTGAGTGTGGACCACCACCCATAAGGCCGCCCTTAGCCGACACGATTGGTATCCGCCTCCCGGCCGATGATGGCGATGGTGACTCTTTGATCCGGCCGGCCCTAGGGGGCCGCCGAGCCCTCTTCGCCGTCAGCATTTTTTTTTGTTTAATCATACTCACATTCGTCCTACATTGATGACGGCGAACAATTTGACCAGTTCCCGTCCGCTGTCCGCACGGTGGCGTCACGTTGCGAGCGCCCCTTTGCCTTCCGCCCAGCCTGTCCGAGGAATTCGAAAGCGCACCAAGAGGATTACACAGGAAAGAACAAAAGAAGCCGCCCCTAACCCTACTCCTCTTCCGCGGACGGCATAAAGCAGGGCGTGGAGAGAAACAGTGGCCGTTGCTCACCTCTGGCACCCACTCGTTCGCTTCGCCTCACAACTCCTTTTCCCAAGGCAGCCTCCTCGCCGACACTGCTCGAATACGCGTTCTTGTGTACGCCCCAGCTCTTACTTCAGCGAACACTGCTGTCTTGAGCTGGTATCAACCTATGGGCAATAGGTTTTCTAGCTCCGGCCGGTGCTAGGTCGTTTTGCCCATCAATTGCATATGACCTGTCTAGATAATCGCAGTTGGCGCGCTACAATCCCGGTTTCATGTTTTGCCGTGGCCTCAAGCAGCCGGGGGAAAACGGGGGGAGCACTGCAGTCGTTCCTCTGCCTCTGACCCTTCCTCTCCGTTTCTCTGTTCCGACTGCCTGAATTCTGCCTCGCACCTTGCGAGTCACGTGCGCATGTGTCGCCGAAGCCGCGTGACAGCTGGTGTCGGCTACTGCTAGACCAAGCCGACTGCGGTATACTCGTCGCCGCCGGCTACAATTTCACGGCCGCATTACCCATGGACCCTGCTCTCCCTCCCTCTCCCTTCCTTCTCCCTTCCATCTTCCTCACTCACTCTTCCTGCCCCCATCTCTCATGCACCTCCTTCCCCCAACGCTCTCATCCGCCATCTCCGCACCCTACTACCACATCCCCACCACCCGTGTCCCTAGTGGGCTCGCGCTACTCCCTCTTACTGTCCCCAGGTCACAGCTCGGCCGCACCAACCCCCCGTACTAGATATGGACGACCACAAGATGAGCGCAGACTGTTACCGCCCCGACTACAATCTGCGCAATCGCAGCAGAAGTGGGCTAAGGATTCCGAGCAGGAATCCTCCAGGCCGCAGCAGCCTGCGCTCCCACTGCAGTTTGTCCCCACGCCGCGATCGCCGAATCTACATGCTCCACCAAATGCCACCAGTCCCCAGGCATGACCCCTTGCACCGCCGCCCACAGGAGGTATCCGCTCCCGAATCCGCACCTTGTTAGAATAATGGGCGTCCGGAGATGACGGACCGGAGGCGGCACATCCAGAGATGACAGCTGCCCGAGTCTCCCGAGCACCGGCTCAGGGGACAGTCTTCCGTCTTTACCCCTGGCGAGTCCCTCAGGCCCGTTGTATATAGAGAGAGTGTTCCTCCTTCGAAGTTGTATCAATCA
>Ga0307516_10002639_pt1 | contig 23726 bp, 27 predicted proteins | sample 19_EM_MG_FD_203310 | JGI IMG/M metagenome (GOLD analysis project Ga0307516, IMG submission 203310) | Populus trichocarpa ectomycorrhiza microbial communities from riparian zone in the Pacific Northwest, United States - 19_EM | ecosystem: Host-associated > Plants > Roots > Unclassified | place...
GCCCCCCGCCCCGCGGGGGGGGGGCGCCGGCCGGGCCGCCGCCGGGGCCCCCCCCCCCCCCGCGCGGCGGCGGGCGCGCGGGGGAGGAGAGGAGGCTCGCCACCAGCCGAGGGGGACAAGACGAACAAGGGAAGGAGAGGGAGGCCGAAGCAGGCGAGCGAGCGAGCCACAGGCTGGAGGCAGGGAGAGAGAAGGGCACAATTCGGTCAAGCCGAACACGCCCCCCACCTGCAGCGTGGGAAGCTCGTGGCAGAAAGCGGACGGGGAGGGATGGACGGATGGAGGAGGGGCTAGAATCGAATCTGGATCCCCATGCTGCCGCTGCCCTCTAGAGCACATAGGGTACATAGAGTGGCATATGGCTGGGCTGGGGACATTCCCAGCAGAAACCGCCCACGGGAAGGCCGGTGATCGGAACACTCTACGGAGGATGAAGTACCAAGAGGAAGTGGGAAGTGCGGACGGGGAGATTCATCCCTGATCCCTTCTTGTGTGGCGCTCCGCTCACTGCCTTTGTTTGTTTTTGGCTCGAAGCGGGAAAACGGGAAATGGAAAAAGAAAAACAATTGCAGAAATATACCGGGGGGGGGGGGGGGGGAGAAACGGCAAACAGAAAAGAAAAGAAAAGAAAACGAAAGAAAAGAAAAGAAAGGAAAAGAAAGGAAAGGAAAAAGAAAAGAAACGAGAAAAAAGGCGGAAAAAAAAAAAGATTACAGGCCGCCGTGTGTGGTTACGTTCCGTTAGTGTAGCTGTCCAAGTGGATCAGGTAAGTCAAGTGAGTAAGTCGGGTACTCCACACAAGTAACGAAACGTATCTATCTACATAGCCCACACTTTTACTTTAATCCTGGGGACGGCATCGATGGATGGGTGCGGAATTTGGGACGCTTCCATCCCTGCAGACAGACGCCGTTCACCCCAGCACAAGCCCAGAATCCTACCTACTCTACATACTCCACCGCCTTCCTGTGCACCGTCCTGATTGAGTAAAACTTCCTATCCAATCGTTACCGGCCCAGCTGCGACGGAAGCCCCACAGAGGGCGCATCACGGGAAGGTGGGAGGGTACATATAGGAACAGGTACGTACCTGCTCACTCGGAAGGTCACTGGCAGTGGGTTAGCCCCGCCGACCCCCGGCACACTATGATAAGCGCCGACCGCGACCCATACATGGTTTCGGATCCTGTGGTAGTTGTAGTTACATGGTGTCCGCACGGCCGGACGGACACTGCGCATCTCTTCAACAGCATTGGCTTCGACCGATGCTATGGAACACGTGCCCCGTACTGTGGCTTCCTATGCACAGGTTGTGTGGAGCCGGCCCTGCCACAGGTTGATCCACTCGGCCCCCCTTGATCGTATGTATGTTCGCACGCAGGCATGGACCTGCAAATCCCCACGGCGGTACCGTAGCGGCGCTAGAGCTCGAATGGCGCTTCCTCGAGCTTCGGTCCGGACTCCATCATGCCAACGCGGGCAGCTCCTGCGGCACAGGTGTTGGAGATGCGTATGATGGATGCATTCGGTAATCGGCGGGTATTCGCAGATCAAAGACGCCGGCGAATGAAACCGGTCTGAGTATCTAACGCTTTCACTCATCGGTCGGAAATTTAAGCTTAATGAGGTGGTGGCGGACACATGTCCGTATGTACAAACCTTTGATTGCCAGAGGAGATCACAAGTTTATCGCGCACGTCCGGAGTGGGAGTTTACTGAAACCCGACAACGATGGTTGCCCGGGATCCGAAAGCACGATCCCTTCCTGCCACTGCAACTGCCGCTGCCGGAACCAGCGCGTACGCATGTAGAGTACCCAGAGCTTCCCCGCAGTCCCGTGGCCGGCCATCAGAGACGGCTAATGGTAGCCCCGACGATACGTCTCGTCCAGTGGTCCGATGGTTTCAGTTGTGCATCAGGACCAGGGCTGGCAGCAAGGCTGGTAGGGGCTCTGTGTGGTACAGCCCGCCTTTACGGGCCGTTCCGAAAATCAGCGCGGCTATCTTTCACACCAACGCGCCTGGCCGGCCTTCCCGATGGTCTCAACGGCAGCTGTGGAATGGCGCCTTGGTCTCGCCCTACTCTAGAAACACCGGCCATCCCAAAAAGAGAAAAACTCTAATGGCACCTCCAAAAAAATGCGAAATAAAAAAACGCAAATACCAACAGGGTTAGGCTGTCCTCCCGCGCTAGGTTAAACATGAAACTGACGGGAAATGGCAATCTGGATGCAGGATCACGACGCGACAACCCATTGGGATGTAAGTCGTCTGTACTGGGCAAGCTGCGTGTGGAAGAGGAAATCCACCCGTCAATGCCAATCGGCACAAAGCGAGAAGTTTCAGGAAGAGAACGAGCGGGCCAGGTCGTAATACTAACAAATCCGCCGCCATGCGTAGGCGTGGTTATGGTTATGCATCGATATCTTGACTGTTCGACCGAATCAAGAAGGTTTTCTGGTGGGAGAGCACGAGCGAATGCAGATTGCGGTCGTAGATACGGCCGGAAAAGGCGATCCGACACCGGCCGAGTCCACCTAGCACCCGCGTACCAGCGGCCCTATCTACTCATTTGCCGCCAACGAGCGGCCTGGTACGTGCAAGGGGAGAGCCTGGAGGGAGCTCATCAAACTTCCCAGAGCTGCCCTGCATGGATCTTGTGCCTCTCCCCGTCCGGACATCGGTGGGCGTCTGGCGCCGGCGGGGACAGCCGCTGGCTTGGGGGAACCATTTCCATTTACACCATCATGTAGTGTACTTTCGGTCATTTCCCTTCAAGGAGGCACATCATGCTTCTCCCTCTTTCTCGCTCTCGGCACGGCATCCACGTCTCTGATCTCCTTTATGGTGAGTGTGGCCCGTTTGCGTCCTCGATTTCGGTAATCTCACCGTTGTGCCTTTCGTGCAGCAGCCTACCGCTGAAGATTGTGAGCGAAATCTGAAATCGATGTGCTCCCAGCAAAGTAGAGCCAACTGCCATTCCATTCTGACCGGTATATAGAGGCGAGCTGCGGGTCCCAATCTCTTTCCATATCTGCCGGCTGGCCGTCTGATTATATATGTACCCGGGCCGAGGCCGAGCACATGCTATTTAGCGGTTGATTCTTGATCCGGCGTTGGCGACGTGGCTTGCTTCTTCCGTTCCTCCTACATTATAGCATTACAGGGCGGCTCTTCGTCGTTGGAAAGGTTTCCTGATCCGATGCAATGATAGCCCGGAGCGTTCGCTTTCCAGCCGCACCCCTTCATCTTCATCGCCATCCGGCTTGCATCCTACCGACTTTCTTTTGGTTAGGCTGCTCTGTTGCTGTTTGTCGGTGGGGCACTAATGGAAGAAAGAAAGAAAGAAAGAGAAGGAAAAAAAAGCAACTTGTCATTCCTCCCAGGACCACTGTTGAAACACCGGATTCGGAAATTACTGGGGTCCGAAGTAACCAAGTTGCAGGCTGAGACAAAAACAACGTGCTTGTATTGTCCACCAGGGGTTCACCCCGCTCGGGACCAATTCCGCTTCAAGTGTGCTTGGGTGTGGTGGGGGGCGCTCTGTTCACTCTGTGGTGTGGCGCTTCGCGGCGAAGGTGAGAAAGTGGTGGGTTTCCCGGCATGTCGGTTCAAGAGTGTGGGATTCGGATTGGGAAGCGCACTGTCAACGGAGATCGAGGAGCGATCCCTGTCGGTCACGTCGAGTGCTGGCTGTGCATAAAGAAAATCAAAAATGTAAAAATGAAAAATGGTTTTGTGCTGCAATCATTTACCGTCGTACCGGCCGTATTCGAGCAAATAGCAGTAAGTACTCGCTTGAGATGTGACTGGAAGTATTACTACTGCAGAGTATTAGTAGGTATCTGCAGTTATGTATTCACATCCGGATGTTTGAAGATTTGATCTCGGGCTGCTCCTCCGCAGTCCAATATCTGCCAATGCCTCAACGTCAACAAACCCGCCAGTTGGCAGAGGCGGCCCTCCGACTGGAAGGTTTTGCGCAGCATCAAAATGGATCAGTTCGGACAGGCTTCCATTCGTAGGAGTGCTCCTGCAACCAGCCATGTTGAATTCATCATCTTATCTGATGCCAGTGAATGAACAGCCATCCGTGCCTGTGGGTGTGTAGGACCAGCTCGAGCCAGTAGGACATGACGTATCTCCGGGATTTAACCTCGATCCATCCATTGCACTCGTCATTTCGCTCACTCTTGCTCCGGCCTCGCATGCATGCGCAGGACGAAAAGCAGCGGCAAATAACTCGCTCAGGCCACCCGTTGAATACGATGTCAATTTTGTGGGAGCGAACCAATGGAACAGCCTTTCACGACACTGTCGAGTAGATAGATATCTGTCCCCCCCCCCCCCCCCCACCGTGCCGGCTGATCTCCTCGCTGATGGGTGGCGCCCTGGTATCCGAGGATGGGCGTCTTGTCGTCACTGAAACGGGACTTCCTCCATCCATGCCACCCCCGCAGTGTATACGCCACAGTGCCAGTCTCGGTTCCGCTCACCGGCAGACACCAAATCCAATCAAGACCAGCCAGGAGGTGTGAGCACCAGACCGCGCGTTCGACTTGCAGCATGCCAGCCTCACCATGCAAGTCGGCGGGGGAAAGGCAAGGGAGCCATACAGACTATTTCCATAGCAGATAATCGACGTGTATGTACGCGTGCACCTTCGGCCTTCGGACTTCCAACACTGGCTTGGGAGTGCCCGTGATTGCAATTGGACGGAGTACCTCTGGATATCCACATTCGACGCCACGCAAGCAAAGTCAAGCTCTGACATCTCCGGTTCGCCGTACCGTTCAGGGCCAAATTTGCGTTTTGACCACAACATTTGCGTCCTGACCACAACATGCGGAGTCCCAGAAGTGACGTTGCTATCAAACGTCGGCACGGGGGGAATAGCTGATCGAAAAGGCCGCGGATACATGTGAGTATGACTCTCCCTTCCCTTGTCCGTCCGTGGTTACTGTTCCGTCCGGGGGGGGAGGGGGGGGAGGATGATTGAGTGTCCCTGAATTCGGCAGCGTGGGGTCGGACGCACAATTGTTTTCGCTACAACCGTCTTGGCGCGGAACACTGGGTTGTCGTCGACTGGTATCGTGAGCAAATGAACGAGATACATGTGGGTTGGAATACTTTTTTGCCCATTCATGATCGGTAAATAGCTAATGAGTGTCAGTCCTTAGATCTTCACCCACACCTGGCCGGGGACGATGACTTACGGACCTCCGGCGCTTTCTGCGCTGGAAGGGTGTCGCAATAAACGAGGACTCCGAAAGTCGACGAGTGTGTTTGTCCTGAATCGAGTCGAAGTAATGAACCGTTAGCGTGGCGTCGACGTCGTCGCGGCGTCACGTGTGCAGCCCTGCAGTGACTCGGATGTTCGGGAGACGGTGTCTCGGGCAGACGTTATACATATGTACCAATACAGCTGGCGGAGGTTGAATAGGGGTGGAACGGACTGTCGACCACGTCAGCCGCAACTCTGACGAGCAACTCGAAGGCTCTGGCCCATCGACAGTTTCGCGATGAAAGAAGCAGAAAGCTAGTGGAGCAGATCTAGCCAGGAGATCTTACATACATATCAATTTCGATAACCATCATGAAAGAATCCATCGAAGAGAAGAGGCCGGCTATCCGTGTCATCGGCTGGGGAGAAGACCAGCACCGATTTTCACAGATATCCGATCACCACAAGCGTGTTTGGTATTGACTCCGATATGAATGCGTCGAGCACTTGTTCTCACTCTGCCCGGCCCCATGAGTACCCTTGAGGTTAACCATGTAGTTTTCGATTTCGAGCTCACAAGCCAACCGCCTCTACTCCACGTAGGTACATAGTCTATGAATTCGACCCTCAATTTCACCCTAATCGGACTTCTATCGATATTATCAAGGTACATACCAGTACGTAAAAAAGCCGTTTGTGAACCCGGTAAGACAAAAACCCTCACGGATTCGAATGTTAATCAACCTATTTCAGCTGTCGGTGAAGCCTCACAGGCCGTTCGAGCTCAATTTCCAACGCGTACTTACGCAGCCCCTTATGCACCACATCTCACGCAGGTAAGTAGAATACGCTACGAAGAGCTTTCTGATGGAGTGACTACCAGTGATCGGGATCCACTGCGACACATAAGCCAAAAAAAAAGAAACTGCATCTGATCTGGTGCCCAAAAACCCTGTATTAGATACTGCCCCTCCTCGTTGCTTCTTCCCGTCCGCTACTCCGTCGACACCACAAAAACACCTGAAACTGGCGTAACTAGTAAAGTACTGTAACATATTAATTTGATACATCAAACATCACTCTCACCCTCCCCGACACAACGCGTAAAATATTAAAGTTCTGGGGGACTGTACTTCCCCAACAAAACGCACCTTTGCTCATGGAGAGGTGTAACCCACACAGGAACAAATGAAAAAGGGAACAAGAAAACCCGGTCCAAAAAAAAGGATTCGCCAGCCTGCCAGCCTGCCGCTGCTGTAACGCCGTTGAAACCCCCGCGCCAAAAAATAGGATAAAAGAGATAAGGAATAGAGGGATAGTATCCCCTAGCCTAGGGGGGCCAGTATGGAACACCCGTTGTTGAGACTCAGAACAGCATTGGGTGATTGGACGAGAAAACCGAAACAAACACAGGAAATATTAAAGGAAGTTATCATACAAGGTTTGCTGGGGTAGAATCGGTAGTGGCTTATTGCCCAGCCTAGGTTGTCGTACACGTATCTCGTGGCATCGTCGTAGTCGTCGTGGCTCGTCCAGTAAAAATATGTCCAAACCGCCGTTTCCTGGCCCTCCACTCGCTTTTAACCACTTTCATCAAGAGGTCTTCGTCCTTGACTGGTATGAAGCTGGTCAGATTCTTCATCGCATCCTCGAAGTCGGATCCTAAGATGATGGTCTTGCAGCCATCCAGGATAGCCGAGCTCGTTGCGTGCAAGACATCTAACGTCCCGCTAAAGTGGGTGGCTGGAGACTTGGTATCGGGGTCCCCGAGAAGCATGAAAACATCCCATACGCGGAGCTGCGCAGCGAATGGGATGGAATAATTGAAGAGCGTAAGATACCAACGGGTCCCATAGGCAGTGGGGCCAATCCCGACGCTGGTCTGTAGAGAAGACACGTCAGTATAGGCAGTATGGATCACCTGAGGCTGGTAGCAACCCACTAGCTTCTTGCTGATTTGGTTTCCCTTCATCCAGCTCGCCTCAAACTCATCAAGTGCCGCCATTAACCCGTCAAATCCAGGCTGGTACAGCTTCTCCAATCCCCTCAATTCCCACAACCGCACCATCATAACAAAGGCCGTCTCTTCGTCGTAGTAGCATAGCAGCGTGGCCGCGATGCTCGCCATACCCTGCACGTATCCGGTATCAGGGAAGTAGAGAGCCAGGGAATGAAGTACCCGAAAAAGGAGACGCTGGCCTCCTCTATATCTCCGCCGGAACATAATGTGGTAGCTGATGGTGCGTGGTACATCTAGATCAATCTGCACATCGTCCGACGATGGCCTATCGAGTAGTTCCTGGGAGTACATTAGATTTGTCTTCACGTTTTTGTGACAGGCCTAACGTACGTTATAGATGTTGACCAATTCGTCATCAGGCTTTCCAATCTTCCTCGCTTTCGCACTAGCGGTCAAGAATGCATGCCATGCAGCTCCTCTCCAACAATCTGGGATTCCCTTCCAAGTCCTACTGATGACCTTCGGGTCGTTGGTGTCAAACTTCCATTCCACACCAGCACCCTTGCCGGCTAGGGTTCCTCTTCCGGACCTCGCCCGCCTAGCCATATCCCTCCATTTACGTGAACGAATGTTCTCCTTGTCACGCATCGCTACCGACCTGCCCGGGAGCGGTGACTTAAGCATCTCAGGGGCGGACGGAGACAGTCGTAACGTCTTGAACGCAAGCGGAAGAGGCCGCTTTCGCGGTTGTTGTGATTGAAGGAAGAGTGCAGTGGCAACACGCTTCGGGGCGGCCTTCGCGCCTGATGGGGCTTGTGATGACGAACTGATGTATGTGTGATTGATGAAGCCGTACCTGCAACATTGAGTGAGTCGCCGTGATCGTGATCCCCGAACCAAAAAATACCGCTTACCGGTCAACATCAAAGCCCTCCAGGTCCTCCCAGTCCTCGATTCCTCCTGCCATACTGAACCTCTTGCTTTCCTCCTGCGCTACTTCTTCGGCTGCTCCGAGTGTCCTAAGATCTGTCGTAATGTCAGAAACAATCATAGCTATCCTATCTTGGTAGTGAAGAAGTTACCTTCTACACTTCCACCTAAACGGCTTCTCCGGGCTATCTCTTTGCTCGCGCCGGGAAAACTACTTCTAGTTCCTCGGATCCGAGATACGCCAGCAGCCACCCCCTCCTCTATGATACTAGATATGCGCCTCTGGGGAACATCGGAGAACAGGCTGCTGGCATCGCTTGCGAGTGTACCAAAACCGGAATCGTAGAGACTTCGGACCTTCAAACTAAGTACTTCATCCTCTCGTGAGATAGTCGAAGGCGCTACAAGACTGCGTCCTCCGATTGATCCAGCGGCAATCGACCGCGTGTCGGCTGTCCCGAGAGAAACATGCCTGCCACTTTGTATCGCCGCTGCGGAAGGCGTTTGTGGTGTTGCGACAGCCACCATGTCGGAATTCTGCGTTGGCTTCTCCGATTCTGATGGGTGGGGGCTAGTGTCGACTACCTGCAGTGCTGCGGGCGAGCCGTTTAGAACGATTGGTGCAGCAGTGACAGGATCAAATATGATCGGCATGGCTGTTTGCTGCAAAGATTCCGAGTCCGTCATCGAAGCGAGGCCCGAATCACGCTTCATGTTGCGGTCTTGTTCGCGCTGAAATTCGATCGCTCTATTTTCGATGCAGCCGCTCTTGGGTGAAAGGGACGACGCGTCGATTTGTAAGGTCTCCTCCTTGTCCTTCTCCCCACCCCTTTCGAACCCCATCTCCTCCGGTGGGGTATCGGTCGCTGATGGTTTAATTTCGAGAGCTGAGTCCTCGTCTTCTAGCTGTGGTAACAAATGTGCATCGGCTACATGCGTCTCGACTTCGTGCCCGTCACCCGATTCCGTAGCTCGCAGTGGTGGTGGTCCTACTAAAGACGCGGAAACAGGAGATAGAGGAGGATGGGAGGGAGCAATGCCGTCGTCGCAATCGCCCAGCGGGTCTTGTAGGCTTGCTGCCGCTTCTTCCACCACAGTCGGTTCACCCATTTGCATTCGTGGGGTTGGCGTGGTGGTGGCGCTGTGGTGCTGGCGGTTGGTTGCAGGTTTATAAGTTACGATAGCATGAAGTGTGAACGAGAGGAAGCGAGCGGAACTGATGTATGTTGGTGTCTTGACGCAACTAAGGGAGCTTTCGGTTCTGGAAGGGTGTGGGTGGGTGGGCCCTGAGACGTAAGTATAGATAGGCGGAGCGCTTGCGGCGATGAGCTGTGGTTGAACGGGGCTTGAGGGAAGGATGAGCTTGTGAGTATATGGGATATGGATACGCTACCCTAACGCACGCCTCTCTGTTTGCTGTTATGTAGAAGCTTTGATCGTGAGGGGAAACCGGATGATGCGGAGTGCAGCCCTGAAGAATCCGGTAGTTAAGAAGAATAGAAAGAGAAGGAGAACCGAGGAACGCGGCAAACAAGATCTCTCGCTCCACATACAGCGAGGGATTGACCTTTGAGTTTGTTTAATTTAGGTTGTCGTGCGATGCTGCAAGAGAACAGACACCTTCCGGTTCAAGGCTTCGGACTCTGAACGGAGCTTTCTGGGCCTGTGATAGGTAGCTCGTCGGACACGCAGGTACCATCCGCATTCTCCCTACAAGAAGGCCCTGGTGCTGCGGCCAACCACTTGCATTGCCGGTGGAGGGAGACAGGAGCTGAGATTATTGGTTGGAGGAGGTAGGGAAGTCGATGATTCTATTTTAGAGACTCTGGGGGGGAGAACCGGGTGCTTCTAGAAGCAAAGCAGCCCCATGACGACGGATGCACGACCAGCACTCCTGCACATCCGGTCATCGATCGATAGATGTCTATTGTGGCTGCGGCCGGCCATTGCCTTCTATCCAGGCACTGGATAGGAATATCCGTCGAGAGCCCACCGAGAAACCGTACTCGATACGACGCGCCGCGGAGCCGTATGTCCGCAGTGTGGGAGGCTCGGAGCAGGCCGCGACAGCCTTCTCGAACCATCTCGCCTGGTACCCACGAGCCTCTTCCACTCGGTCCAAGAGGCCTCGGCACTCGGCAAGGTTGACTCCCGGTGAAGAGCCTTCGAACGAACTAAATCCCGCACTGGCACCTAAAGTGACCCCGATAGCCTCCGATCCAGAGGACGAAGTGTCCACAGATACTCAGTCCCGATTACTTACTTCTGGAGATCTCATCAACACCTTGGCCTGTGTGCGATTGGCACTTGAGCCGAGACTACCTTAGTGCTCCGCGGCAGATGAATTCTGCTCTCGATAGCTTGCAGTGCAGCATACGCGCACCGGCGTCGATGCTGGATATTGCCCCGGGTTATGGAGCTGAGTTGCGTTAGATTCGCACCAAAGCCTCGCGCTTACTGAGGGTCTCATAGGCACATCACGGAGAACGCCTCGTCTTCGCCAACAGAGTTCCTATTGCGGTAGATCTCCGTCGTCAGAGTGCTAAACAATAGTGATCGGTTCTGGGACGTCAACTCTCTGACCTGGTGTATCATTCCGATCACACGGTGCTGCTATGGTGGTCATTTAGAACTCAGCTCGCCTTGGGAATGGCCTCCCACTCGGTCTTCCTGACCAATCCAGTCGAGCGCTGTCTACGGTCGAGGGACCTACCGATAGCCACTGCTACCCTTCGAAGTAGGAAGCGAGTAACAACCAGAAGATGTCATGGAACTTCACCGATATGCTCCGCCGATCCAGCAGGATGGCAGAAGCGAAAGTGCAACTTTCCAATCCCTTGATAGGACGCATGTTGTATCTCCACCGGAAAAGCCTGACAGCATATCCTCAAGTGGCGGAGGTTTGCGTGGATTATACTTAGACCTCGTGATTAGTTAGTGGACTTCCAACGCCAGTCACGCCGAGTACTGATTCTCTCTGATCTGCAATAGCAATGCGGGGACTTGGTGGCGGCCCGACAACTGCTACTCCGTCTATGATCTTCGACAAAAAAAACCGCGGTGATTAAACCCCGCCCCCGCATCGCCGGTAGTTAAGTACCAGTGCATCGGTCGATTCTATTCTTATCGCCCTTCATCAATTAGGACTCAGGAGCAAAAGTGCCTGTCCAACCAAACACTTGCCCTGCATCATGGCTAGACTAAAGCTGGAAGATGCGGTGTCCTACATACTCTGCATACTCTACTTGTACATATCTAAGCCGAAATCACAACGTTGCACAAGCAGTGTTGCACTCGGTATGTATGTCCCGGAAGGGCAAGGAGACTGGTATCTATTGTTCCTCCATTATACAATCGATACGTTTCATGGTCTCAGACGCTTTGATAGGCCATATATCTATGTAGTCCTAGAAGCTCGGCATTCGTATGTAGTGGAAGGGTGCTTTCTCAATACCGGGGTGCAACTTCGATTCTGCGAGGTCCTGAGGTAGTAGTGGCAGTAGCGTCGGCAGCTGCGTGTAAAATCAGGTTGGGGCGCATCCAGAACCCTTGCATCCCTCGGGGCTACTGAAGGTCAAAGGATAGGTAGGTAGATACACAGGGTACGTGGCTTGGGATAAGAAGGGCTTCGCGATGTTGAGCAGAGGATGGGCGCCATGATAGCAGCCAGCGTGCGTGGTAGATACTTGCAGTTTAGCCCCAAAGACCCATTTTATAAACCCCTAGGAATGGCATTGATGGGTGTTTCAATGTTGTTCCTCCGGAGACCGGACAACTTGTAGAGTTATAGTCCGGAAGTACACGGCGGCCAGTCAATCGTCTCCTGCTTCCATCAGTCCATTTTGTTCTTTGCTGAGAACTATTCGATTGGGATCGGGGGTTATGCTAGGTATGAATTTAAAGGATATGCGGCATTTTTCCTCGTTCCGTGCGGATGATGAAACAAAAACACCGAATTCCTCCACGCTTAACAAGACTTTCACTGAATCGATGTTGCGTGACGTCTCTCAAACGTGACAGCTTGCTTGAATGAAGAGGCTGTAGACAGATCTGTCAATTAGGCTTGGCTGTCACCACCCAGCTCGCTTTGCAAGTAGGCTTGTCGTCACCATCACCCTAGAACCTCTGTTCACCAACGGGAAGCCAAGAGAACAATCACAACACCTTCCCCATCCTCCCTCCGAACCCTCCCGTCACGACTTGGTCATGGATCTTGGTGACCATCGGAGCGAAAATGGTTTCGATGAAGGCGGTTATGATCTTGGAGATTCGCGATCACAGACACACCCCCCAGACCTCCCAACGTCCCTGAACGATCGACGCCACACTCCACACGTGTTTGCAGAAACAGAGCTCTACGATGGCTGGCAAGGTGTGTAAGACCTCCAACAAAGCTTCTCCTCTTCGAAGACCCACAGCAGTCGACCCATCCTACTACTACTGCATTGCTTCGTTCACCGTCTCCCCCTTCTCACCGGCTTCCCCACACTCGCCTCGCCGCACATGCTTCCTCCAGCCCAATCCTTGTTAACCCCGCTGGCTAGGCGCGCTACACAGTAACCGTGTTAACTGACGTTTGCCTTGCTTGAACTTCCAGGCGAATCCCAATTCCTTACCGCGCCTGTTCCCGCACGGCTTGACTTCGGCATCGGTCTGAGCTATCGAGACGAGGAGGATGATGTCAAAGGCATCGAGGAGAGCGAGGCACAGCTGGAGTTGATGCTGGCCCAGCAGGCGGCATTCAGGGTCGACGGTGCGGGGCTAGACGACGACGAGATCGCTGCCAATAAGAAGCTCACGGATCGTGAGAAAAAGGAGTTGCTGCAGAGGGCGTTAAATATGGCTGCTAGTAATGGCGAGGAGGACCGTGTGCGGAAGCTCCTGAAAGGCGAGGCGAACAAGTTCATAGACGTCAACGCACCAGACGAGGAGGGGACTAGCCCACTGATATATGCGAGCTGTTTTGTAAGGAATCTGTTTCCACTGAGCGAGGAGCTTGGATTTGCAATAGGAGCTGACGCACCGTTGATGCGCTTAGGGACATGAGGAAGTTGTTCGTGCACTACTCGATGCAGGTGCCAACGTCGATCAACAAGACAAGAATCAATGGAGCTCTTTGATGTGGGCAATGACGAATCGACACAAAGGCATAGCTAAGCTATTACTGGACAACGGGGCTTCGCCGGAAGTCAGGAGTTCTTCGGGGAGGACAGCGTTCGACTTTGTAGAACCGGAAAGCGAGATATCGGGTTACCTGCATGCCAATGGTTACATCGGCAGTGCTGGGGTCGGGGGCTTTGGTGACGACTTTTACGACTCGGGGCTGGCACAGGACCGGTTCGAGGAGGAAATGGCGGAGAATGAGTTGAGGCGACGGATGATGATGGAGAGTGCAATAAACCTAGAGGTTGACCTTTCGAGTCTGGGGCTGGACGAGCAAGCGGAGGTGGGTCTCATCCGGAAGGAAGATCTCGGCGGGTGCATGTGCCATTTTGACAATTTATAGATGCCAGAGGAAGAAGAGGAGGAGGGACAGGAGTTTCTATGGGATCGGTGTTTGCCGGACCAGATGTTCGTCTTCCAGGATCAGGAACTGGACAGGATGCTGGACGTGGTCATCACAAACATGACGCCGCAGCGATCTCCCACGCAGAAGCCGGTGCCCGCCAACATTCTCTACCTGAGCGCACGATATGCGCACTACCACAGCTCACAGGAGCTGCTGTCCCGGCTGTTGATCACAGCAATGAACAAAATAAACCAAACCGTCGAACGGTATCAGTGGGACATGACGATACTTGCCTTCTGGCTCTCAAACGCGACGTTGCTTCTCTACTACCTGAAGAAAGATGCAGGCCTTGTAGGCGCGACCATCCAATTCCAGCAACAGCTCTCTGAACTCATCAACGAGATATTCATCCTAATCATTCGAGACGCCGAGCGACGCATGGACAAAGTGCTCGACCAGGCCATGCTCGAGCACGAAACGATACCAGGGTTCGAAGACGTGCAATTTCAAAATGAATGGCGCCTCTTCAAGAAAAAAAAGGTACCGGAACTAGGTCCAGAGAAACGATTCCGACCCCCGTCGCCCAAGCAGCGCGCGAAGCCCGCCCCGCGCAACATTACCTCCCTTCTCTCGTCCACTCTGTTCGTCCTCGACCTGTACGATATACACTCGGTCATCATAGCCCAGGTGCTGAGTCAGTTGTTTTACTGGCTCGCATGTGAGCTATTCAACCGTATCATGTCGAATCGGAAATACCTCGCCCGAACGAAGGCGATGCAGATCCGCCTCAACGTTTCCGTGCTGGAAGATTGGGCGAGGAGTAACAACCGCCAGCCGGAGCACTACGATGCGGGCTCCCTCACGGCCACCGGCGAGACAATTATGGATGCTGCCAGACGGCATCTCGAGCCCATCATCCAGCTTCTCCAGTGGTTACAATGTTTCTCCTCTCTCGGCGAAGACCTCACAGCGCTCAAGTCGACGATCGAGCAGCTCCCGCGTCTAACATGTCAGCAGCTTCTACACGCGACCAAGAACTACCGTCCAGAAGTCGGCGAAAAGGGACTGAACCGGGACGCGATGAAGTTCTTGGTCGGTCTGACGATGGACCCCTTCGAGAAGAAGAACCGCCGATCCACCGCATCGCTGAACGCGCTGATGTCTCCAACCACGCCCACAACCCGTAACTCCCCAAAACCGGAGAAACACCCGCCGCCTTCGCCGCAATCACTGGGCAGTCCCACTACCAGCGCCCCGCTGAACGCAGACGAGGATGACGCTCCAGAAAATCTCCTGATGGATCCTGTCCTCATGCTGCCATTCCACCTGCCCACCAGCACCGACATGCTGGTCAGCTTTGGCGCTGGCATCGGCGGCGTCAACAGGGAACGTGCACAGAAGTATTGGCCCAGCGTACCTCCAGAATTCCTGAGCAAGTTAGATTTCTCCGGTCGAGAAGGTGAGAGGAGAGCCAGCTCGTATGCCGGTTCCGGATGGAGGGAGGGTGATTAGACGGGGGAGGAGGGCTGGAGGGAAAGGGAAAGATGACTTGAGGAGCCGCCGCTCAAATGGAAACAGTTTCCTGGAGAGGCTGCTTGCTATCTTCTCTCATTTTTTTCTTTCACCGGGTTTCGCGGGCATTGGGGGTTGCTTTGCTACATGGACTTTAGTAACTTGAATAGTATTTTGTAGACGAGGGTGGATGGATATAGGACGTCAATTTGAGTGGGCGAATGCACGGGTGATATCTCGTAAGCATGTGGATGACCACTAACGGTTCGATTTGACAACCGCGACTGCAGCCGCAGCCCACCGGCCAATCACCAAGTCTTCAGATGAAGCCAAACCACAAGGACAGCCACAAGAGAAAACCCTCAGCCAAATATCCCGTATGAACGGACAAACAAAAAAGCCAGTCACAAAATCCTCTTATCACATCTTTCTCCTACGAGTGGCTTGTCCAAAGACGAACCTTCTGCTTCTTGATCCTCGGGGCAACACCTTTGTCACGCCCGATCAGCTGGATTATCCCGGGGGGGGGGAAGAAACGTACCAGCAACGACAAGCACCGCTCCCAGGACCGTAGCCCAGGTCTTTATTCCCAGGATGTTACCACCGTAGAACGTGCGGGTTGCAAGCACGACATTGAGCAGCAGCAGTGAGAGGATGGTGTATCCGGAGATGCGATGGTATTTATACTATCCTAGTCGTCAGTCCCGGCACCCATCCCCGCCGGAGCCCAAAGAAGGAACCCACCAAGCCCTTCGCATTATCCACGCTTCCGTACACAGCCGGGAAGAAGTACATGGTGACACCGATGGTGGCCTGTACGGCGAGCAGGGTGTACGCCGCGACGCCGACGATGGCATGCCAGCTCTCGAAGTGGCCCAGGCCAGCGCGTTTCTTGTGGATCTCGACAGCGAGCAGGGCGGCGACGAACGCGGTGAGGGCGGTGGCCCAAAACGCGGCGTGGACCCTTGCGCCGATGTGCTTCTGCGCGGCGGTGTGCGTGGGCTGCAGCACGAGCACGGCCTGGATCCCGACCAGCACGGCGAACGAGTTAAGCAACGGGTGCAACGAGAATGGGATCAGCAACTTGTGCGTGAACACGCCGCCGAACACCAGCGCCGCCAGGATCGCGCCGCCCGTCTGCGCCAGCGGCGCCGTGCCCGTGACGAGGTTCTTCAGGATCGGGTCCGTGCTCCGCTGCGAGACGTCCCCCGGACGTCCGAGGAGCGGCTCGTGCTCCGTCTCGCTCGCGGGCGCGGAGTTAGAGTCGGATGGCATCTTGCGTGTATGTATGGTTTTTTTCCCGCGGGCGTGTGTAACTAAGAGGAGAGGAGAGGAGATTTCGGACGGGGTTTGAGGGGAATGGAAGATGGTGGTCGGTATTTGAGCAGTTGTCCAGGGAGGAGGGGACGGGAGCAGAGCTCGATTGGTTGCGTGGGAGCTAGATACGTATACGGGTGATGATCTCATCAATTTGCAGGGATGTAGTTACATGTCGACAGTAACTAGGATCTCCAGGATCCTTGTGTGCTCGATCGGCCAAGGACTGAACATACATATGCGATACAAAGCGCGGACAATGAGGGCTCAGGGTGAGACACTGTGATTGGGTGATTGAGCTGTAGATATACCTAGGCCAAGAGACAGGCTCTTCGGAGGCTGCGTGTTAATAATCCTCGCGGTCGACACGAAAATCCATTCATCTACTGTAGACTACAACAGCCATTGCAAAGACCGAGAGACGAGCACAATTTACTTCCACCCTCCACCCAAAGAAGCAGAATAAAAGCCAAAGCAGCAGTGCCTCCACTGCAATAGGATCCAGACAACCAAAAGAAATACCCAAACGCCGAAACGACCTACCACCTTTTTGTGGTGGTGCAAAGCGGAAAGCCGCAGAGTCACACTCCCCCCCCCCCCCCCCAGCAGTCATCCTCATCCAACTACGAGCAATGCTCTCCTCAAGGTCAAAACAATGGCTCCTAAGCTATCGCTCTAACGAACGGTCCTCTTCGCCGCCTCTGCCTGCCTCCTCTGTTTTCTCTCCTCCAGCTCAGCAACAGCATCAGCCGGCAATTGAAATCCACTAAACGAATCGTCAGAAAAGTCGCCGAGATCATTTCCTGCCGCCGCCGCATTTGCCGCCGCGCTGCTCCTTCCCCGGTGGCTCGAATCCACGCCATCATCCTGACCCAACGACACAGTGTTGCGTCTAAGATACCGTTGCATCCCGATATGCCGATGACCCAAGTGCCCGAATGCAGTCGACACCATATCGGAGTCGGCCGGGATGCTCCACCTCGACGGCGAAGAAGGACTGATAACATCCAAGAGACTAGGATGAAAACGAGCAGAATTCGGAAGTGGAATCGTTCTGTCACGGCTGTCTGGTCCGGGGTTGAACGCAGCGTACTGAGGATCCTCGTCCACTATGTCGGTCACGAGTTCGGTCTCCGATGCCCCATCCACGGGTATGTGGCGGGCTATGAGCGGCTGCAGTGGGATATTCGATGGGTAATCGCCTTGGTCCACCGGGTCCGATGCTTCGCTGTTGAAGTCTTGCTCTATATCCCCGAGGTACTCGTCGAGGTACACCTCCTCCGAGTCGTCTTCATTGTCCTCGTCCTCGTCCTCGTCCTCGTCCTCGTCGGTACCATCGTCCTCGTCCTCGCCCGGTAGATTGTTGCCATATGCGACCCAATTGGAGGGATTAAATTCTTCCATCGAGAAAGCTTTATCGATACCCGAAGGTGAAATCATGGGTCCGCTCGACGGGACAAGGTTCCCCGATTCCGTGGGAGCGCCAATCCTCCCTCTAACGCCCTCTCCAATCAAAACATGAGCGCCGAGCGGCTCCAGATGAGCATCTGCAGAAGTGTCAAGAGAACTCGGCCCTCCTCCGACAGAGGTATCCGTCTCCCCTTCTCCTCCTTCTTCTACGTCCCCGTCAATATGGAGGGATCGAAACTCGACCAGGATGTCTTGGTCCATTTCGGAAACCTTCTGCTTCCCCTTCCGCCGCTGTCGACGCACGGTGATCAAGTGGTCCCAAGGGTGTGAGTTCGTGAAGGAGGTAGACGCAGATGTAGAATTAGGCTTCATGAGAACCTTGCTGACCTCTTCGTGCGTCAGTACGATTGAGGATGGGTGGAGCCTGAGCATCCTGGAGGGCAGGTTTAGCGGGCGGCGGCTGAGACTGTGGAGGGAGTATTTGAACAGAGGACACTGAAGGTACAAGGTCGGAGAGGAGGCTATGGGTGAGAAGGACACCGGCAGGAGGAGGATAGAATAGTGCGGAGAGGCTAAGCCAGATGCAAATAAAGTTCGGATGCGGGCAAGATCCCACTCTATCGATCAGTCGGCGAGTGATACATCGAGCGCCTGGGTTACCGACGTCCCAGTAGAATGTATAGATAACCCGTAGCCAAGACACAAACTGCTTATGGGCACCTACACACGCACCCAAACGAGTATCGAGAGTATGGGAAGCGACCGCGCCGCGTACACAGCGAAATTGATCGAGTATCGTCTGCCGAAAAGGGGGCAGACGTGATGCGAACTGTCTACTGCCCAGCCAAACTATTACCTGCATTTCTTGAGATGTCGTAATATCTACGGCCGACGGGTTGCTGTTGAAAGGTTTGAAGGAATAACACTCGAGTTCTCATATGGATCGGTTCAATTAGGATCGTCGGCTTCATCACCTCATTTGTCTTTCACGATCAATCTTTTGTTTGGCGGTTGCTGGATGCTGTGCCAGATAGGTAGGCAGTTTGTTGCAGCATTATTTGAATACAAACCGAGTGAATATCTGTGAAAGACGGCTCAAAGCCCGTTGCTGAAACCCTTGTGTACATGCAATCAATTACATCTGGACCCACTTCATTTCCATCTGGTGAATCCATTTCTCTATTTTTGTCGGCGATGACCTCTTGACGTTATAAAGTCAGCATTCATCAGAAGGTCAGTTTTATGACGGAGCCAATTGTCTTGTGATCCCACTCAATCTGAGTCCTGTACCGTCGACCTCAAGTCAATTTTTCACCAAACGGCGACGGGGCCAACGATACAGAGATAACTCTGAAGATCGCCACAGAAAATAACGAGAATCTTGAACATTATTAACCCCTCACTCCTTTCACTCTCAACAGTCTTCTTTCACGTTGGGTTGTTTCGCACGATCACTGGAGCTGTGGCTATTTTTGCTTGCCGCATGTTTATTCGCTTATTAATGTACTTAACCGTTCTGGAATTTATGCGCATTTGGGGAATTATAGGACATTTCTCTCAACCCCATTTGCTCCTGACACCAGAGCTGTATGTATATTACCTATGCGCCCTTTTCGATCGTTCGTGATAATATACTTACTCTCTGCCCTCTCCAAATCCGTCTCCGTCCTGCTTGCATCCACAAAATTACAAGTAGATAGTGTTGTCCAGAAAATTGGATGTTGAATAGTGTAAGTGGATCGTGGAACGGTGTTTTCGCTTTCAGCCGCACAGACTTCCCGTTTATGTATTCACTCTCACCCTCCCAACCTTTCGACACAGAGGGTACGTACGTTTGTACATACAAGTGGACAGGAAACGGAAAAGTGTGGATCTGCCGTGATCTAGTCGGGTCGCATGCGATTAACGAATAAATAAGTAGAAACCCTTGGTACATACACCACAGCCTATGTAGATACATACGAGCACACGGACGCACACTCAACCTGGCGCCTACACCAATTAACCACCACTCACCATCTTGTCCTCCACCTTTCGTCCAGTCAACACTCTGGCTCCTCCCGCAACACTTACCTCCTCCTCTCGCCCACTCGATCCCCGGAATACCTACCCACACACTCGTTCGCCTCCTCCTACGATCGTTGCAGCCGGACTTCGTTCATCGAACGGCAGCCAAAAAGTCTCTTAACGCACGACACCTCTGAATCTCTGCATACAGTTAATTATAGAAACCAGCCACGAGGGGGAAGTGCCTGCTTTATCTGCTTAGGGCCCGGACCGTTCCACCCCCTCCCCCATTTTCGCACCTGCAAAGATCCATACCGACCTATCTACAACGTCTACTTACAGAGCTGGAGCTTACTCACTACTATCCCCCTCGATACATTCTCTCACACCCCCCCCAACCCCGTCCGGAACCGCAGCTCTTCTGCACGGCTCATGCCACTCTCGGTGTCTAGTGTCTAAAAGTCGCGGCCATCTGAACCCCCTTCAGTGGATTGGACTGCGTAGGCGAAATATCTAGTTATGGACGGAGACCTCAATCTTTCACAGGCCCTCGGCGGCCTTCGGATCGCGAATCAGACAGGAGACTCACCGCCTCCGTCACCAGGTCCTTCCTCCACGTACGCATCACGCAACAATGATGACGAATCATCGCAATCGCAAATTTACATACCCGATCTCCAATCGCTAGAAACGAATGCGCTACATGGGTCGCCGCCATCGACGGGGGCGCCAGGAGGAGGAGGAGTGGGAGGGGGGGCATCTGGGGACGATATTCAACAGCAGCAACATTCCATGAGTTTTCACTCGCAGTCCAACACCCCTTTGCAACAACAGAATAACTTTGGGCCTTCCCAGTCGCGGGCCACCTATCTGCCGCCGCCCGCTCCCTCGTCTAGACACTCAGCTCAATTCATGCCCAATTACAATGGTACTGCCAGTCCTTTCCCGCCGTCAACACCCGGTGGGTCGGCGGCCAACCAACTCTACTCACCCGAATATACCCGGATATCGCGTGAGCCATCGCGTTCATCGTTGTCGGGGCCCCCGGGCAGTTCGAGTTCGGGCCCGCGACCTGCCGCCAGGGACCGATCCAACACGGATAGAACCTATAGACAGTCCAACGCTGCAGGTCCGTCTCCCTTCCGTGAGGAATGTGGCGCTACCGGGGGCTCAGCTGGGACCCGTTATGATGCGGAACACGGGATTCCGGCGAGCAGCGCGGAGTGGCAGGAGAAAGGTGCTGCAGTCGCTATCAAAAAGGAACTCGATGCTAACGGTAACGTCGTTACCCGGGTAGTGAAGAAAGGTGTCAAAGACTTTAATTTTGGGCGGACACTGGGGGAAGGGAGCTACAGCACTGTAAGTGCGCCCTGTTCCTCGCTCGCTCGTTCCCCGTGGGTACGCCCTCTGGGGTAGGCGCAATCCGCTGATTTTATTACTGTTGGTCTAGGTTCTGGCGGCAACGGATCGGACAACGCTGAAGGAATACGCGATTAAAGTACTCGACAAACGGCACATCATCAAGGAGGAGAAGGTGAAATACGTAAATATAGAGAAGAATACTCTGAATAGGCTTGGAGAACACCCTGGGGTCGTTCGACTGTACTATACCTTCCAGGATGAGCGCAGTCTCTATTTTGTGTTGGATCTGGCGACTGGAGGAGAGCTATTGGGAACTCTGAAACGGGTAAGTTCCAAAAAGAACACGGAGCGCACTCGGGATCGGCTGAAAACTGAATTGTTCAAGTTAGGAACATTCGACGAGGAATGCACACGATTCTATGCAGCGCAGATCCTAGACACAATCGAATACATGCACACGAGAGGTGTGATCCACCGGGATCTGAAGCCGGAGAACGTACTTCTGGATGACAGGATGCACATCAAAATTACAGATTTTGGGACTGCAAAAATACTGGATCCTCCAAAACATCCACCGCAGCAGGATAGAGAACCAGCTGGCGATCAAACCGAAGCAGCAGAAGAGACAAGAGCGAATTCCTTTGTAGGAACGGCAGAATACGTTTCACCCGAACTCCTAAACGACAAGTCAACATGCAAGTCATCTGATCTGTGGGCTTTTGGCTGCATGGTTTTCCAGCTGCTGGCTGGCCGACCCCCTTTCAAGGGCAGTCACGAATACCAGACGTTTCAAAAGATCGTCAATCTGGAGTATGAATTTCCGAAGGGCTTTCCCCCGGTGGCTAAGGATCTCGTCGAGCGACTGTTGGTGTTGGATCCAGCGGAGCGGCTCAGCATTGAGAATATCAGAAGTCATCCGTTCTTTGAGGGCGTGGAATGGGGGCGAAAGCTTTGGAGACAGAAGGCTCCACGGCTAAAGCCCTACGTACCACCACCGGAGGAAACCAAAATTATCAAACTCGGGGGCGATTCTTCTTCCAATGGGGCAAGGAACGGCGCTACTGCATTAAACGGAAGACCTACTGCGCCTCCGAGGGTCATAACGGAATTACCGCCCCCTAGCCAGCTGGACATAGAATGGTCTCCCGTGCTTACCCGGTCAAACGAGCGCATATTGAAACTCGGGAACGCAACTGTGCAAACAAGCCCGGCTCCGCACTCTCCGGATGGCAAGGTGAGTTCACAGGATGCACCCAAGAAATTTTCTAGGTTTTTTGGCGGAAGCACCACGAAAAAGCGGCAAAGGCTGGTGATGGTGACGAGTGCTGCGAGAGTTATAATTGCCGCCGCTGGAGGTGACGACAAGAAACCAAAAACCGAGATTAGTCTTCAGGGACTTGGTGTGGTCGTCAGAAAAGTTGGCGGTGATGGGACAATGTGGGCGATTGATACGGTACGTTTTCTATCACCTTCTCAGTCCAGTCTGCACGAATTACTTACGCTCACTTTACAGCGCGACAAATGTTACACATTCGAAGACCCCAAAACTCCTGCAAGCGAATGGCTCGAGCAGATTGACCGCGCCCGGGAAATCGCATCAGTCAGCTACCCACCGGACGACGGGGGCTTCATGTCGAGTTCTCTCTCGAGCCCGTCGTCAACCATCACCCTCGAAGCGGCAGCCAATGGGCTCCATCGCCATCCGGGTGGCAGGGGTAATGATGGGCAATCTGAAAGGACCAACAAACGGTTCTCAAAGAGATCGTCCAGGCATGGTCTCGCTGCTGTGTTTTGACCACCAGCTCGTCTCTGAACGGCTGAACAGGGCTTGAGGCGGCCATGGAACGCGGTCCAGGGACGACGCGCGGGGTGATCAGGAGAATGGGAGAAGTGTGTGTTGTATCTGATTGCATGCTGGGGGAGAGGTGTAGTGGCGTGGCGGGATGTAACTGTTGTAAGGGTTTGGAGCGGCAGTCCTGCGGGAAGGGAGCAAGCGGGCGGGCGGCTGGCAGTGGGGCGGATCTGCAGGAGCAGACACGAGAGAAACTTTCTGTGCATGAAAGATAGCAAAGCCGGATTTATTTCCCTGTCTTTGTGTCGCATATCTCCTGATGTCCTCGTTCGTCTCTTAAGTTGTGTGGTTGTTCGTTTTCATTTAGCTACTCCTCTTCTCTGGTTTTTTTTCCCATCGGGGCGGGTGTTTTTTTGTCTATTTTCTCCTGTTATTTTTTTCCTTCTAGTTTTACCACTTCGAGTTCCCGTCGTTATATTACAATCATCACTATGATCATCACTGCATACCCCTGCATTTCCCCCCTTTTTTTCTACGTCACTTCCATTTTGTCTCCTCATACCGTTTTTTGTTCAATTCATAGGGTCGAGATTTTTTTTCTTCTTTCCTTTGGCGTGTCGTAATCGTCTTATACCTTACATCGGGGGGGGGGGGGGGGGGGTTTTGCATTTTTTTTTTTTTAAAAAACCAAAAAAAGAATTTTTA
>Ga0307516_10002640_pt1 | contig 23723 bp, 19 predicted proteins | sample 19_EM_MG_FD_203310 | JGI IMG/M metagenome (GOLD analysis project Ga0307516, IMG submission 203310) | Populus trichocarpa ectomycorrhiza microbial communities from riparian zone in the Pacific Northwest, United States - 19_EM | ecosystem: Host-associated > Plants > Roots > Unclassified | place...
CTCGCGACACCAGACCTGGTCCGCGCCGAGACCCGCGAGCGGGTCCGGCGCTCGGCGGCCGAGCTCGACTACTCTCCCAACCGCGCCGCCCGCGGCCTCATCACCGGGCGCACCGGCAACCTCGGGCTCATCGTCCCCGACCTGGGCAACCCGTTCTTCCCCGGCGTGGTGAAGGGCATCCAGGCCCGGGCCCGCGAGGCCGACCACGCCGTCTTCCTCGCCGACACCGACGAGGACCCGGCGGCGGAGACCCGGCTGGTCCGGACGCTCGTGAAGCAGGTCGACGGGCTCGTGCTGTGCTCGCCGAGGATGAGCGAGCAGGAATTGCGCGGCTTCGCGGCGCAGACCCCGCTGGTCATGCTCAATCGCCGGGTCGGCCGGCTGCCCGCGATCACCTTCGCCAACGTCGACGGCATGCGGCAGGCGGTCACCCATCTCACCGCCCTGGGCCACCGGCGGATCGCGTATGTCGCCGGGCCGCGCGCGTCCTGGTCCAACCGCGAACGGCTGCGCGGGCTGCGTGCCGCCAGCGCCGCGGCCGGTGCCGAGCTGATCGAGATCGGCCCCGTGCAGCCGCAGTTTGACGGCGGGGTCGCCGCCGCCGACCCGGTGCTCGCCGCCGGGGTCACCGCCGTCATCGCCTACAACGACGTTATCGCGCTGGGCCTGCTCAACCGCTTCAACGCGCGCGGGATCGCGGTGCCCGCCGCGATCAGCGTGGTCGGCTTCGACGATATCGCCCTGGCCGCGATGGTGCATCCGGCGCTGACCACTGTCGGCGTGCCGATGGAGAGCTCCGGCAGGGCCGGCGTCGATCTGCTGCTGGGCCTGTTGCGGGATCCGGCCGGGTTCGGCACCACCCGGCGCGAACTGGGCACGAACCTGATGGTCCGGGGCTCCACCGGGCCTCCGCCGCGCACTTGAGAAGCCGCGCACTTTGAGAAAGGCTCCCCCATGAGACGCGCCCTCACCGCCATCACGGCCCTGCTGTTGCTGACCGCCTGCAGCGCCCCCGACAGCGGCTCATCCACTCAGGACACCGACGGCCCGGTTCCCGCCAAGCCGGGCAAGGCCGTCACGCTCAACATTCTCGACGTCGCCGGCAACCTCCAGCTCACCCAGGGCATGATCGACGACTTCGTCAGCCGCAACTCCGGCGTCGTCAGCAAGGTGACCTACTCCAAGTCGCCGGCGCCGGAACTGGTCGGCAAGGTCAAGGCCCAGCAGAACGCGAACCGGGTCGACATCGACCTCGTGCTGACCGGGGTGGACGGGCTCTCCGCCGGCATCGAACAGGGCCTGTGGAACCCGCTTTTGACGAAGTACGCCGACCGGCTCCCCGGCGTACGGGATTATCTGCCCGGAGCCGCGGCCATGCAGAAGCTGGCCGGGGATTCCGGGGTGACCGTCACCTACTATCCGTCGGGCCCGCTGATCGAGTTCCTGCCCGCCAAGGTGCCGAACCCGCCGAAGTCGGCCCCGGAGTTGCTCGCGTACGCCAAGGCGAACCCCGGCGCGGTGCAGTATGCCCGGCCGTCGAATTCCGGGCCCGGCCGCACCTTCCTGATGGGCCTGCCCTATCTGCTCGGCGACTCGAATCCCAAGGACCCGACCGCGGGCTGGGACAAGACCTGGGCCTACCTGGCCGAGCTGAACAAGTACGTGACGCTCTACCCGTCGAGCACCGGCGAGACGATGAAGAACCTGGCCAACGGCTCGGCGAAGATCATCGCTTCGACGACCGGGTGGGACATCAACCCGCGGGTGCTCGGCACCGTGCCGAAGGAAGCGAAGATCGGCACGCTGGAGGGCTTCCACTGGGTGACGGACGCGCACTACGCCGTCGTGCCCAAGGGCGTGTCGACCGACAAGCAGTCGGCGATCCTGCTGCTGCTGGCACACATGCTCACCAAGGAGCAGCAGGCCAAGGCGTACGACAAGGGTTACTTCTACCCGGGGCCGGCGATCAAGGATGTCGACCTGGCCGCGGCGCCGCCGGACAGCCGGGCCGCGATCGAGGAGTTCGGCCGTCCCGAGTACACCGCCCTGATCGCCGGCCACCCGCTCGAGGTGCCGCTGGGTTCCAAGGAACTCGTCGCCGCCTTCGACCGGTGGGACCGCGAGATCGGCGGGGCGAAGGTCGCCAAGTGAGTTTCGAGACGCTGCGCCTGGACGGGGTCAGCCGCAGCTTCGGCGGCCACGAGGCGCTCGCCGGACTGGACCTGACGATCAAGCGGGGTGAGTTCATCCCCCTGCTCGGCCCGTCCGGCTGCGGCAAGTCGACGGCGCTGAACTGCCTCGCCGGGCTGCTGCCGCTGACCCGGGGCAGCATCTGGCAGGACGAGGCCCGCCTGGACGTGCTGCCGCCGGAGCGGCGCGGGTTCGGCATGGTGTTCCAGAACTACGCGCTCTTCCCGCACCTGCCGGTCCGCAAGAACATCGCCTTCGGCCTGCAGATGCGGCGGGTGCCGCGCGCCGAGATCCGCCGCCGGGTGGACGAGGCGCTGCGGCTGGTGCACCTGGAGGAGCACGCCGGGAAGCTGCCCGGACAACTCTCCGGCGGCCAGCAGCAGCGGGTGGCGATCGCCCGCGCGGTCGTGCTGGAGCCGGCCCTGGTGCTGATGGACGAGCCGCTGTCCAATCTGGACGCCAAGCTGCGGCTGGAGATGCGTACGGAGATCCGCCGGCTGCACCAGTCGCTCGGGCTGACCACCGTCTACGTCACGCACGACCAGGAGGAGGCGCTGTCGCTGGCCGACCGCCTGGTCGTGCTGCGCGCCGGCCGGGTGCAGCAGGTCGGCACGCCCGAGCAGTTGCACACCGAGCCGGCCAACTGGCACGTCGCCGACTTCATGGGCTACCGCAATCTGCTGCCGCTGCGCGCCGGGCCGCGCGACGGCACCGGCATCGTCGTGGAGATCGAGGGGCAGCACCTGACCGGCACACCCGTCGGTGATGCCGCGCCGGGTGGCGAGGTGGTCGCCGGGATCCGCCCGGAGGACCTGAGGATCGGCCCGGCCGGCGGTCCGGGAGTGCCGGCCACGGTCGAGGTGGTCGAATATCAGGGCCGCGAGGTGGCCGTCGAGGCGCGCACGGAGGGCGGCATCGCGCTGAACCTGCGCACCGCCGACCGGCCGGCGGTCGGCGACCGGATCACCGTCACCGTCGAACCGCGACGGCTGCTGGTCTTCCCCTCGGGCGGCGCGCAGTGAGCGCGATCGTCGGGGCCCGGCCGGCGCTGCGGCACCGCCTCGCCGAGCGCGGCGTCGACCGGCAGTTGCTCTTGCTGCTGCCGGCGGCGTTGTTCGTGGTCACCCTCTTCATCTACCCCTTCCTGTACGGGGTGGGCCTGTCGTTCCAGCCGACGAAGGGCGGGACGCTGGGTGCGTACCGGGAGTTCTTCACCGACGCGTACCTGCGGGACACGATCCTCACCACGTTGCGGCTGTCGTTGCCGGCGGCGCTGCTGAACGTGCTCGCGTCGGTGCCGATCGCGTACCGGATGCGCGGCCGGTTCCGCGGCAAGCGGTTGCTGACCACCCTGCTGGTCGTGCCGATCACCCTCGGCACCGTGCTGACCGCGCAGGGCCTGCTGAACTTCCTCGGCCCGACCGGCTGGTTCAACCGGAGCCTGCTAAGTGCCGGCCTGGTGGACGCGCCCGTGCGCCTGACCAACAACTACTGGGGGGTGTTCTTCTCGCTGGTCATCACCGGCTTCCCGTTCGCCTTCCTGCTGGTGCTGTCGTATCTGTCGGGCATCGATCCCAGCCTGGAGCGTGCCGCGGCGACGCTCGGCGCCGGCCGCTGGCAGCGCTTCCGGCGGATCACGCTGCCGCTGCTCGCGCCCGGGCTGGCCACCACCTTCTGCCTGACCTTCGTGCTGGCGTTCAGCGTCTTCCCGTCGGCGGTGCTGGTCGGTGACCCGGCCGGCACCACCCGGGTGATGTCGATCGCCGCCTACGACGCCGCGTACGTCCGCTACGACTATCCGCTCGCCTCGGCGGTCGCCGTGCTGATGGGCCTGGTGGAGCTGCTGGTCATCGCCGCGGTGCTGGGCTGGCGGGCGTTGCTCTACACCGGATCGACGGCGGGAGGGAAGGGCTGATGGCCGCCCGGCGGGCGATCGTGGCCACCCCGGCGGCCTGGCTGGTCTGGGGCGTGGTCGTCGCGTTCTTCGTCTTCCTGGCCGGGGTCATCGGCTCGGTGGTGGTGAGCTCGTTCGGCACCCGGTGGTTCGACACCTGGCTGCCGCTCGGCTGGACCCCGGACTGGTACGCCCAGGCCTGGGACGAGTTCACCCTGCTGCCGGTGCTGATCGTGACCCTGGAGGTGTCGGCGCTGGTGGTCGGCATCTCCGTGCTGATCGGCGTGCCGGCCGCGTACGTGCTGGCCCGGCGCAGCTTCCCCGGGCGCCGGCTGCTCTATCTGCTGTTCCTGCTGCCGATCCTGATGCCGCCGATCACCTACGGCATCCCGCTGGCCACGGTGCTCTACAAGTACGGCTTCGCGGGCAACCTCTCCGGCGTGGTGCTGGCCAACCTGGTGCCGTCGGTGCCGTTCGTGATCCTGACCATGACCCCGTTCATCGAGCAGATCGACCCGGCGGTCGAACGGGCCGCGCGGATGTGCGGCGCCGGCACCCGCCAGGTCTTCGTCCGCATCCTGGCGCCGCTGCTGGTGCCCGGCATCCTGGCCGCCTCGATCCTGGTCCTGGTGCGGACCGTCGGCATGTTCGAGCTGACCTTCCTGACCGCGGGGCCGGACTCGCAGACCCTGGTCGTCGCCCTGTACTACTCGATGTCGGCCGCCGGGATCCGGGCCCAGCAGTCGATCGACGCGATGGCGGTGATCTACACGTCGATGATGCTGGTGCTGCTCGTGCTGGCGCTGCGCTTCGTCAATCCGACCCAGTTGGTCGCCCGGGTCCGCGACGACGGGGACTAGGGTCGACGACCGTGTCCCAGGCCGAGTCGGCGGTGACGAGGTCGGGCAGCCGCGGTCACGGGGTGCAGACCGCCGCCGGCTGGTCGGTGCGCAGGTACATGGCCCGTTCCTGGTCGGTCAGGTCCCGGTCGACCGCTGTGCAGATCTTGTCGATCGCGGCGGCCGGTGTGGGCAGGGCGACGTCCCACAGCCGCACGGTCGCGTCGCCGCCGCCGCTGGCCAGGGTGCGCCCGTCCGGACCGAACGACACCCAGTTCACGACGGCGGTCTGCCCGGTGAGCGTGGTGCGGGTCTGCCCGCTGGCCAGGTCCCACAGCCGCACGGTCGCGTCGTCGCTGCCGCTGGCCAGGGTGCGCCCGTCCGGGCTGAACGCCACCGCCGTCACCTTGTCGGCGTGACCGATCAGGGTGGCGCGGAGCCGGCCGGCGGCCGGGTCCCACAACCGCACCGTACGGTCGGCGGCGCTGCTGGCCACCGTGCGGCCGTCCGGGCTGAACGCCACCGAGTACACCCAGCCGGTGTGGCCCGTCAACACCGCGCGGGACCGGCCGGTGGCCACGTCCCACAGCCGTACGGTCCGGTCGCCGCCGCCGCTGACCAGCGTGCGGCCGTCCGGGCTGAACGCCACCGACGTCACGGCCGCGCCGGTGTGACCGGCCAGCACGGCACGGAGCCGGCCGCTGGGCAGGTCCCACAGCCGTACGGTGTAGTCGCCGTCGGTGGCGGCCAGCGTGCGCCCGTCCGGGCTGAACGCCACCGACCAGACGAGGCTCTGCACGCCGGGCAGGGTCGTCCGGAGCCGTCCGGCCGCGACGTCCCACAGCCGGACCGTCCGCTCGCTGTCGCCCGTCGCGAGGGTGCGCCCGTCCGGGCTGAACGCCACCGAGTACACGTTCCCCCGGTGACCGGTCAGGGTTCCGCGGAGGTGCCCGCCGGGCAGGTCCCACAGCCGCACCACGCCGTCGGAGCCCGTGGTGGCCAGGATACGGCCGTCCGGGCTGAACGCGCCCGCCGACGAGTTGGTGCCGCCGTCTGCCAGGGCCGCCCGGGACTGCCCGCTGACCAGGTCCCACCAGCGCACCTTCCCGTCCGCGCCACCAGTGGCCAGGGTGTCCCCGTCCGGGCTGAAGGCCAGGGCCAGCGCGCCGGCGGGCAGGACGCGGAACCGGCCGCTGGCCACATCCCACAACCGGGACGTGTAGTCGTCGCTGCCGGAGGCCAGGCTGCGGCCGTCCGGGCTGAAGGCCACCGCATACACCTCGCTGGTGTGGCCGGTCAGGGCGGTGCGGAGGCGGCCGCCGGCCACGTCCCACAGCCGCACCGTGCCGTCGACGCTGCCCGAGGCCACGGTGCGGCCGTCCGGGCTGAACGCCACCGACCACACGTAGCCGGTGTGGCCGGTCAGGGCGCGGCGGAGGCGCCGGCCGGTCACGTCCCACAGCCGCACCGTGTTGTCGCTGTCGCCGGTGGCCAGGGTGCGCCCGTCCGGGCTGAACGCCACCGAGAAGACCTCGACGGCGCGGCTGGGCAGAGTGCCGCGGAGGCGTCCGTCGGCCACGTCCCACAGCCGGATCGGACCGTCGTGGCCGGCGGTGGCCAGGGTGCGGCCGTCCGGGCTGAACGCCACCGCGTAGACCCGGCCCGCCCCGGAGGCGAGGGTGGTGCGCAGCCGCCCGTCCGCCGCGTCCCACAGGCGTGCACCCCGGGCCCCGCTGGTGGCGAGGATACGGCTGTCGGGGCTGAACGCCACCGACGTCACGGACTCCTCGAAACCAGTCAGCGTGGCGCGGAGGCTCCCGGCGGCCACGTCCCACAGCCGTACGATCCGATCGGAGCCGCCGGTAGCCAGGAGGCGCCCGTCCGGGCTGTACGCCACCGACCGGACCCGGTCCGTGTGCCCACTGAGGCTGCGGCGCAGCGGATGCGCGGCGGCGGCGTACAGGCTGGTCGACGCCTCGGCGGTCGGGTCGGTCCGGTACGCGTGGACCGCCAGCAGGGCGGCCAGATCGGGATCGAAGCCGAGCAGTGCGGTGGACTGCGCGGCGAGCTGCCGGGACAGGGCGACCCGCTGGGCCGCGACGGCTGTCCTGCGCTGCGACAGCGCCAGCCCCGTGGCCGCGAGGGCCACGACGAGCAGGGCCGCCAGGATGGCGGTGACACGCCGGGCGCGCCGGACTCCGACCCGCTGATGCCGCCGGCTGGCGACCAGAACCTCCGCGATGCCCTTCGGCAGGCGCCGCTGTGCCGACCACTCGACACCCTCCGCGAGGTCCGCGCCGCGCAGCAGGTCGCCCGGATCCCGCCGCTCGGCCCACCGGGCGCGGCGCTCGTCGGCCCGGCGCAGCCAGTCCTGGAAACGGTGGTCCTGGTCGACCCAGCCGCGCAGGGCACCCCAGTCACGGATCAGCGCGTCGTGGACGAGCTCGGCCACCGGCACGCCGGGCCCGTCGCCGGAACACCCCGCCGGGTGCGCTATTCCGGTCGTCACCACGCGGTGGGCGGTCAGCACGCCGAGAACCTCGTCGACGGCCTGGTGCGCCGGCTCGTCGCCGGCCGCCGGGCCGGGGGCGCGGGCCAGCTCCCGCAGCGCGGCGATGGGCACCCGCTGGCGGACGGCGGGCACGCGGCGGGCGTCGTCGGCGGGCCGCACCAGCGCGGTCAGTAGCTGACGCGCGACCTCGCGGCGGGCCGCGGGCAGGTCCTCCAGCACCGCGTCGCACCAGGCGGCGAGGCCCCCCGAGACGCCGCCGATCCGCTGGTACGCCTCATGGGTCAGCCGGCCGTCGCGGCGTCGCTGCCACAGCTGCCGCAGGGTGAGCTCCAGCAGGGGCAGCACGGTGGTGGCGGCGTGGCGCGCCGCGACTGCCTCGTCCGTCGCCAGCACGTCGGACACGATCCGCTCGGTCAGGCCGTCCTGGATCTCCAGCCCGACGCTCTCGGCCGGTTTGGTGATGATGTCGTGCAGCTCCCGCATGGACAGCGTGGCCGGCAGGTTGACCAGGCCTGGTGTCATTGCCTCCAGGAGTGCCGGCGCACGGTGGGCGAGAGCCGGGTAGAAGTCGTCCCGCATGATCAGGATCACCGACAGGGCCGGGCCGCCGATCGCCTCGGTGAGCAGGTTGAGGACGTCCGGGCGGTCCGGGTCCGCCGCGCCGGTGCCGGCCGGGGTCAGCAGTTCCTCGAACTGGTCGATGATCAACAGGCGTCGTCGGCCGGCGGTGGGTCCGCCCGCCCGGTCCACCTCGGTGTGGTCCACCCCGGCGAGCAGGTCGCCGCCCGGCCGGACCACCGCGGTGCTCCACAGGTCGCTGCCGGGTAGCTGGCCCGAGGCGATCGCGGGCAACACCCCCGCCTGTGCCAGCGACGACTTCCCCGCGCCGGAAGGGCCGAGCAGGAGCACCCCGGGGCGGTGCGCGGCCAGCGCGGCCAGCACGCGTTGCACCGCGGCCTCCCGGCCGTGGAACCACTCGGCGTGCCCAGCGGTGAACGGCTCCAGCCCCTGGTAGGGACACACGTCCGGGAGGACCGGGCGCCGCCGCCCGGCCCGCGCCGCCGCGACCTCGCGCACCATCCGCGAGTGCCACGAGCGCCACTCCCGCAGGTCTGGGTCGCTGTCGGCGCCGGAGTGCAGGGCGCAGGCGCACACGAACGCCTCGACGAACTCCCAGACGGCCGCGGAGCGGCCGGTCAGCTTGTCCTGGATGGTGCCGCGGGTGTACGGCGTGCCGACCTTCGCCGTCAGCCGTTCGAGATCGCGCACGGACGGCGCACCCGACTCGACCTGCAACCGGCGCAGGTGGGCCGCGAAGGCCTGGACCGGGTCGGCCTGGTCCTCGATGCGGGTCGGGGTGTCCACCTCAGCCGTTCCTTCCCTGGGCCCACTGTCCGGGAACTGTCCAGGAACGTTGCCGGACAGCCCTCCGGACGGCTCTGATCGGACCCGCCGACGCGGACCTGCCTATCCAGTCGTCCATGATCCCCCGTTTCCCCGTGCTGCGTCGAGCACGGCCCTGCACCCCGGCGGGGGTGTCCGTCGATGCGTCGCCACGCGTTGCGTCCGGGATCGATAATGCCCATCCACTCTCGACACCGATATCCAAAATGCGACAGAAGATCAACCCGTGCGGGCCCACCCGCGAACCCAGGGAGTTGACGAGATGTCCCACCGCAACCCGGCAGGCCGAGGCCGGCTCCGGCGTCACCTCGGGCGAGCCGTCACCGCGACCGGCCGGAGAAGAACCGCCACGGCGGGGATCCTCGCGGCCGGCGCGCTCGCCGTCGCCGGCCTCATCACCCAGGTGGGAGCGCCGAAAGCCGCGCCGGAACCACCCACCGCGAGCCCGCGGCCCGGCGCGGTGGGGCTACCGAGGTGAGGTGTGTCTTCCAAGGCACGGCCGGGTTTCTCGGCCGGATCGACAGCGAGACCCGGTGCGCGTTCTGGTCCGGCGAGCCGGTCGACCACGGCTTCGACCCCAGCCGGTTGATCGAGGTCGACCTCGCCAACTGCCCGTCGGCCGGGGTGACGGCCCACGACTACGAGTGCACGACCGTGGCCTACTGGCCGGAGGTGCCCGATCCGCGGGCCGGGAAGCGCTACACCGGGCACCACGCCGACATCGTCGAGGAGCGCTGCTCCCTCGCCAAGGTGGAGGTGTACCCGCCGGGTCGCGCGCTGCGCCCGAACACCCAGCCGGTGACCATGTGGATCGATCTCGGGTCGGCGGACCAGTGCGATGTGGGCCCTGGCAGCCTGACCACGGTCGGCGTCGGAGAGGCGCCGAAGAGCGGCGCGCTGTTTCTGATCAGCGGTTGGATCACCGTCGACATCCAGCCTTCGGAGGAGGAGAACCCATGATCCACAATGACCCGCCGGCCAGGACAGGCGCGGCCCCGGCCGCCGCACCCGCCCGGCCCCGCCGCCTGCGGCCCGCGAACCTGTTGCACCCGACCGCGCTGCTGGCCACCACGGCCGTCCTCGTCATCACCGAGATCAAAGTCCCGCCGCACAAGGGCGACTGAGGAGCCGACATGACGCACGCCATCGAGCCACGTCCGGCGAGGGCCGGGTGGCGGATCTCATCGCTGCTGTTCGCCGCGGCCCCGGCCGCGGCCGCGGTGGCGGTGGCGGTGGCGGTGGCGGTGGCGGTGGCGGTGGCGGTGGCGGTGGCCTTCGCAGCCCCGGTGCCGGGCACTTTCGTGGCCTTCGCGGTCCCGGCGTCGGGCGCACCCGCGGCCGCACGTCACCTGACGATCACCGCGACCGGGGACCCGTGCCGGGTCACGATCGAGTCGCCCGGGGTGGGGAAGGCCCCCGACTGTGCCGGCGACTGAGCCGGCGCCGTTCAACGTCGCCTCACCCGATTGCGCCGGGGACTTCTACGCCGGGCGGCACGCCCGGTGCGTACGGCTGCACCATGCGGCCACGCTCGCCGACCTGCACGCCGTCCTCCGGCGGCATCGCCGCCGGACGGCGCGGCCGGCCACCCTGGACCTGATCGGACACTCGACCCGGCATCACCACCTGCTCCGGTTGGGCGACACCCCGATCGACATGCTGGACCCGGTGGTGGCCCGGTTCTTCCGCGCGCTGGCCCGCGACGGCCTGCTCGACGAGGCCAGGATCGTGGAAGCGGCCGACCTGCGATAGCTCGCCCAGGACCGAGGAGAGGACCACCATGTCGAAGCGTTGGCCGGCCGCCGCCTACACCTGCCTGAGCGTGGCGCTGTACGTCGCCGAGCCCGGCCACATCTCGCTCACCACCCAGGACCGGGTGCGGATCGACCGGGTCGCCGGCACGGGCGTCGAACGCCACGGCGACCTCCTGCCCGCCGGCACCAACACCATCCACCTGGCGGCGGGCACCTATGTCTTCCGCACCGCCCACGACGCCCAGATCCATCTCGACGGCAACCCGGCGGTTCAAGTGGCAGCCACGGGCGAACGCGGAAAGGACGATCCGGATCTGGTCATCGCCAACGGCGACGACGCCTCCGCGGTACGGGTGGTCGCCGTGAGCGAAGGCGGAAAGGACATTCCACCGGACCCGGATCTGGTCATCGCCAAGGGCGACGGCATCCCCGACCGGGTGCCCGTGCTCACCGTCCACCGCTGACGCCGATGGACGCCGTCGCGGTGCACATCGGAGTGGCCCTGCCCGTCGGCGCGCGGTATGCCCGGTGGGCGAGGCTGCCGTCCGCGGGGGACACCGTGCGACGGCTCACCCGCCTGTGCGCCGCGGCGCGGATACCCACCCAGCATCGGCTGCTCGACGCGCTGGCCACCGTGTCCCGGGTTCGCACGGTCCTGGCCGCCTGCGCCGCCGCGACCGGGCCGGACGGCCTGCTGGTGCTCACGTTCAGCGGGCACGGCGAGCGGCCGGTGCCCGGCGAGCACCACGGCGGCTGGTTCCTGCACGACGGCGTGATCCGGCACGCCGACACCGTCGAGCTGCTGGCCTCGGCCCATCCGTCGGCGCACATCGTCGTCATCGCCGACACGTGCCACGCCGCCGCGTTCGCCGAGGTCTGCGCGGCCGTGCCGGCCACCGTCGTCCTGCTGGCCGCCTGCGGCGCCGAGCAGACCACGCTCAACCACCCGGTCAGCGAGTTCGTCTCCGCCCTCGTCCAACACACGCTCCCCGAGGGCGGGATCGAACCCCGCCGCCGCAGCTACGCCGACCTGGCGCGCCTCCTGCGGGCGGAGGCCCCCGACGTCGAGCGCCCCGAGGTGTACGCCAACCGGCCGGACGCGCTGCGGCAGCGCCCGTTCCGCCTCGGCGCGGCCCCTGCGATCCCCGCCGGGCCTCCGCCCGCGTGACCCCCGGTGTGGACTTTGTTGTGCGGCCGCATACACCTGCTGCTCCTCCTGCCGCAGCAGCAGCCCGTGGGCCCGGCTCCCGCCGAGCCAGCAGGCCGCGGGGATGGCGAAGAAGTAGACGTACTCGATCACCGGCGTCGGCGGGCCGACGAGCGCCAGGGCGGCCAGCGGCAGCCCCTGCCCGATCACCAGCAGCGCCGCGCCCGGCCAGCGGCGGGCCGCTGGCCGGGCTTCGGTTGGCGATCGGTCTATCCGCGGGTCACGCGGCCGGTTCTCCGGACGGCACCGGCAGGTTGGCCGACAGCGCTGCCGGCGTACCGAAGTTGGGGGTGCCGTCCGCGTTCCAGGTGAACTTCTGGGCGCGGGTGGTGCGGTTCATGTCGCAGCCGCCGCCGGCGGAGTTGTTGGCGTGGTAGGCCATCCAGCTCTCGGTGCCGTCCGGCGAGGTGAAGAAGTTGCCGTGCCCCGGTGCGAAGACGCCGTTGGCGTCGGAGCGCTGGAACACCGGGTTCGGCGACTTCACCCAGGACGAGGACTGCAGCGGGTCGCCGCCGTTGTAGGTCAGCAGGCCGAGCTTGTAGTCCGGCGTGGAGCAGTGGCTGGCCGAGAAGACGATGAACGTCTTGCCGTTGCGCTGCAGCACTTCCGGGCCCTCGTTGACAGCTCCGCCGACAGTCTCCCAGCCATAGGTGGGCGCGGACAGCAGCCGGCGGGTGCCCGACAGCGTCCACGGGTTGCTCATCGGCTTGATGAACATCGGCTGGTTGCCCGCGTAGTAGGTGCCCATCAGGTAGAGCTGTCCGTTGAGCTGCAGAATGCTGCCGTCCAGCTCCCAGGTGTTGTCGGCGGAGGGGTCGAGCAGGTCGGCCTTGAAGGTGTACGGGCCCATCGGGTCCAGGCCGGCGCTCTCCAGCACGTGGATGCGCTGCGTGCCCAGGTAGTCGGACTGGTTACGCCCGGCGGTGTAGTAGAGATACCACCTGGTGCCGCTCGGCCCGGAGAGCAGGTGGATCTCCGGCGCCCACATGTTGCAGCAGCCGTTGGCCCGCGAGGAGAGGTTCATCAGGAGCGTGTCGGCGGCGGTGGCCAGCCCACCGAGGGTGCGCGAGCGGCGCATGGTGATGGTGGAGTTCCACGTCGTCGTCACAAGGTAGTAGTAGCCGTTGTAGTACTGCAGGTACGGGTCCGGGCCGTGCAGGCTCAGCGGGTTGCGGAAGGTCGCGCCGCCGGGCGTGGGGGTGTAGCCGGCCAGCCGCCAGGCCCGGTCGGCCGCCGTCGAGCAGGCGAGCTGGACCAGGGCGCTGGCGGCGTTGGGCGCCACGCACTTGCTGGACGAGACCGGCACCAGGTTGTATCCGCCGGCGGTCGAGGCCTGCACGCGGAACTGCTGGTTGGTGCCGCTGTGGCAGCTGTACTGGATGACCGCCGCGTTGTCGGCGGTGGACGCCCCGAAGATGTCGACGCAGCTGCCGGCGGTGAGGGTGGCGACGGTGTAGGTCTCGCCCTGGCCGGCGACCGGGGTGAAGGTGAAGCGCTGGGCGGCGGCGCCGGTGCACGCCCGCTGGACGAGTTGCAGCGCCTGGGTGCTCGCGCCGCCGGGCACCTCGGCGCACTGGCCCGAGGCCACGTTGACCACCGTGCTGGTGAAGGTGCTCGCCGCGTCGGCCCGGCCGGGCAGGATCGCGGTGACGATGGCGACGGCGGTGGCCAGCGCCAGGACGGCAGCGCAGGTACGTCGTCCGCGACGGACTGTTCTGGTCATCGGATCACCCCGGATCGGCTGTGCGCGCTGACCCTCAGGCGCGTCGATTCCCCTCGACGGTGCCGGACGAAAACGTTTTCGGCAATGTTAACTTTCCGTGACGGCTGATCGACGAAAATATCGCATATATCGAAGTCCACCGATTGACAGGGGTCGTTGGCCGCCTTAACCTTCCACCGTCTGTGAGCGGTAGCAGAGGAGCGACATGACTAGACCTTTTCGGATTCGTCCGAAACGTTTCGGCAGCCTGGCCGGCGCGGCGACCGCGCTGCTCGTCGTCGGCGGATGGGCCGCGGCCACCAGCGCGGAGGCCGCCACCGGTTGCCGGGTGGACTATGCGGTCGGTTCCCAGTGGGCCGGCGGCTTCACCGCCAACGTGACCATCGCCAACCTCGGTGACCCGGTCACCAGCTGGCGGCTGGGCTGGGCGTTCCCCTCCCAGCAGCAGGTCACCCAGGCCTGGGGTGCCACGGTCACCGCCACCGGCAGCCAGGTCACCGCCGCGAACGTCAGCTACAACGGCACGATCGCCACCGGCGGCAGCGTCTCGTTCGGCTTCAACGGGTCGTGGTCGGGCGCAAACGCCGCGCCCACCTCGTTCACCCTCAACGGGACCGTCTGCACCGGCACGTCGACCCCTCCTACGACACCGCCGACGACGACTCCGCCGACCACCCCGCCGACCACCCCGCCGTCGACCTCCGGCTGGAACCCGCCGGCAAACCTCGTCACCCCGCTCAACGAGGTCTGGTCCCACGTCGAGAGCACGTACAACAACGGCAACCTGTACGGCTTCCGCAACTATGGCTGGGACCAGGTGATGGCCAACGGCGGCTCGCTCAACTACTGCGTACGGTGGGATTCCTCCGCGCCGGTCAGCACGGCCCTGCGCGACCAGATCCACACCTCGATCAACCGCCAGGTCAACAAGTGGATGGCCTACATGGCCGGACACAACGGCTGGCCGTACGCCTCGGTGCCGGTCAAGGTCGTCGGCTGGGCCGTCCGGGACCGCGCCACCCTGCAGTGGACGGACAACTCGGTGGACGTCTACGTCAACAACATCCGGGAGAACGCGCCCCAGTGCAGCGAGCCCTGCGGCCGCTTCTTCCACCAGGACGGCAACTATTCCGGCTGCCCCGGCGGGGCGGCGCGGCACTACGACATGTCGCTGTGGCTCACCGCCGGATTCGGCGGCGGCGCGGGTGGTGACTGGGGTCAGCGCATCGGCAGCGAGTACATGACCAGCAACGTCAACGCCGACAACATCCATATCCTGCTGCACGAGCTCGGCCACTCGTTCGGGCTGGACGACTTCTACGACTGGACGCCGACCGGCGTGGGCGGCTTCATCATGAAGGCGGGCAGCGCCACGACGATCACCGAGTTCGACGCGTGGATGCTGCGCGACTGGTGGCGGCACCTGAAGAGCCGGTACGGCTACTGACGTTCCGGTCCGCGCACTCCCGGCGGCGCGCTCGAGGTGACGCCCTCGAACGCGCCGCCGAACTCGTCTTCAATCGACGGTCGTCGCGCTCTGGTCCGGGACACGAACAGGTGATTAAATTCATGAAACCTTTTCGTGTTCGTGCGTCCTGGAAGGGACACGGCCATGCGCCGACGCTTCACGCGGCTCAGCACCCTGCTCACCGCCTCCCTCGTGCTGTCAGCCCTCGTCAACCCCATGACCAGCACTCCCGCGGCCGCCGCCTTCGCGCCCAGCGACTACTGCCTCGGCGAGTGCTCCGACATCCTGCCGCCGGGCCAGAACGGCGACGCCGACCTCGTCCAGGTCCTGGCGAACCAGGCCTTCGGCACCATGCCGCCGCACTCCGACGATCAATTGGACCGCTACGCCAACCTGGCGTACAGCTACACCGGGCTGACCGGCCAGCAGATCAACACCTTCTTCAACGACAGCGCGTACGGGGTGCCCGCCGGCCAGGTCGAGCGCAGCTACTCGCCGCGCTCCGACGTGACCGTGGTGCGCGACAAGGCGCTCGGCATCCCGCACATCACGGGCACGACCCGGTCCGGGACGATGTACGGCGCTGGCTATGCCGGGGCCGAGGACCGGCTGTTCCTGATGGACCTGATGCGGCACGTGGCGCGCGGCGAGCTGACCCCGTTCGCGGGTGGCGCGGCGGGCAACCGCGCCCTGGAGCAGAGCGTCTGGCGCAGCTCCCCGTACACCGAGGCGGATCTGCAGACCCAGATCGAGACGTTGCGAGTGTCCGGCACGCGGGGCGCCCAGCTCTACGCCGACGTGCAGGCCTACATCGCCGGGATCAACAGGTACATCGTGGTCTGCATGGCCGCCCGGGACTGCCCCGGCGAGTACGTGCTCACCGGCCACCTGGACTCCGTCACCAACGCGGGCGGACCGCAGCCCTTCCAGCTGACCGACCTGGTCGCGATCGCCGGGGTGATCGGCGGCCTGTTCGGCGGCGGTGGCGGCACCGAGATGCAGTCGGCGCTGGTCCGGATCGCCGCCCGGGCCAAGTACGGCAACACCATCGGCGACCAGGTCTGGTCGAACTTCCGCTCGCAGAACGATCCCGAGGCCGTGCTCACCCTGCACAACGGGCAGTCGTTCCCGTACGGCGGCGGAGATCCCGGTGCCGCCGGGGTCGCGATGCCGGACGCCGGCACCGCCACCCCCGAGGAACTGATCTACGACAAGACCGGCTCGGCGACCTCGGCCGCGGCCACCGGCACCAGCACGATCGCCGCCTCGCTCGGCGGACTCACGCTGGACGACAGCCACCGGGGCATGTCGAACGCGGCGGTGGTCTCCGGGGCCAACTCGGCGACCGGGCACCCGATCGCCGTCTTCGGGCCGCAGACCGGCTACTTCGCCCCTCAGCTGCTGATGCTGCAGGAGCTGCAGGGCCCGGGGATCAGCAGCCGGGGCGTCGCCTTCTCGGGGCTGAACCTCTACACCCTGATCGGGCGCGGACCGGACTACGCCTGGAGCGCCACCTCCTCGGTGCAGGACATCACCGACACCTTCGCCGTCGACCTCTGCGAGAGCGACGGCAGCGCGCCGACCACCGCCTCCACCCGCTACCTCTACCACGGCCAGTGCCTGGCGATGGAGCCACTGTCCAAGTCGAACTCGTGGGCGCCCACCACCGCCGACTCCACCGCCGCCGGCTCCTACCGGCTCACCATGCTGCGCACCAACTACGGCCTGGTCACCTGGCGGGGCCTGGTGGGCGGCAAGCCGGTCGCGTTCACCAGCCTGCGCTCGACGTACCGGCACGAGGCCGACTCGGCGCTCGGCTTCATGATGTTCAACGAGCCCGACCAGATGGGTACGGCGGCCGCGTTCACCACCTCCGCGTCGAACATCCCGTTCGCGTTCAACTGGTTCTACGTCAACTCGACCGACTCGGCGTACTTCATGTCCGGCGCCCACCCGGTGCGGGCTGCCGGAGCCGACCCCAACCTGCCGACCCGGGCCCAGGCGGCCTACGAGTGGCAGGGCTGGAACCCGGCCACCAACGTCGCCGCCTACCAGCCGAACGCGGCCCATCCCCAGGCCGTCAACCAGGACTACTTCGTGAGCTGGAACAACAAGGCCGCGGCGGACTTCGGGGCGGCGGACGGCAACTACAGCTTCGGGGCGATCCAGCGCGCCGACCTGCTCGACAAGCCGATCAAGGCGGGGATCGCCGCCGGCACCAAGTACGACCGGGCCAAGCTGCTCAGCGTCGTCGAGTCGGCGGGCACCACCGACCTGCGCGGCACGGAGGTGCTCGACGACCTGCTCCGGGTCGTCGACACGAGCACGGTCACCGACTCGGCCCAGGCCGCCGCAGTGACGAAGCTGCGGGCCTGGCTGCAGCGCGGCGCCCACCGGATCGAGACCGCCGCGGGCAGCAAGGTCTACCAGGACGCCGAGGCCATCCGGATCTTCGACGCCTGGTGGCCGCGGCTGGTGTCGGCCCAGTTCGAGACGCCGCTCGGCGACGACCTCTACCAGGCCCTGGTCAACACCCTGCAGATCAACGAGTCGCCGTCGAGCGGCCAGCACGGCCGGGTCTCCGACCTGCCGACCGCCGCGAACGAGGCGCAGGCCCACAAGGGCTCCTCCTTCCAGTACGGCTGGTGGGGCTACGTGGAGAAGGACCTGCGCGCGGTGCTCGGTGACACCGTGCCGGGCTGGTCGAAGAAGTACTGCGGCGGCGGCACCGTGGCCGCCTGCCGTACCGCGCTGCTGTCCAGCCTGACGGCGGCCCTCGCCGAGCCGGCCGCGACCACCTATCCCCAGGACGCCTTCTGCGCCGCCGCCGACCAGTGGTGCGCCGACGCCATCGTGCAGTCACCGCTCGGCGGGATCAAGCACCGGCTGATCGCGTGGCAGAACCGCCCGACGTACCAGCAGGTGGTCTCGTTCCCGGCCAAGCGCGGCGACGACCTGACCAACCTGGCGGCCGGCAAGACCGCGACGGCGTCGAGCACCCAGTCCGGCTATCCGGCCTCGAACGCCGTCGACGGCAGCCTGACCAGCCGCTGGGCCAGCTCATCCGCCGACAACCAGTGGCTGCGCGTCGACCTGGGCGCCGTGAAACCGGTGGCCAGAATGGTCATCAACTGGGAAGCGGCCTACGCCACGGCGTACCAGGTCGAGGTCTCCACCGATGCCGCCACCTGGACCCAGGTCGCGGCCGTGACCGGCGCCAACGGCGGGCTGGACAACGTCGTCCTCACCGCCGCCAACGCCAGATACGTCCGGCTCACCGGGCAGACCCGGGCCACCTCGTACGGCTTCTCGACCTATGAGGTGGAAATCTACTCCCATTAGAGGTTTCCCTCGGGGCGATCACTGACAGTGCCCCAGGCCCCGGTCCTCTCTAGCGTGTCGATCGTGGCGGCGTCTCCGCGGACGCCGCCACGGCGACCCCGCACGGCGCCAAGCCACCGAACAAACCATCTGGGCACCAGCAATACAGCTGAATGACGATGTGCTCGGCGCGGTCGAGGCGATTCAGTGGTCCGCAGTGCTTCGAGGCTCGACCCGAGTGGACCGGAGGCTGGCCGGTCAGGACTGCGGCGAATTGACGCCACGCTCCGGGCAGCAGCTCATCCAGCACGCCGGTACAGTCACCGCGGCGCCACGGATGACCTCGTTTGGTACCACCTTCAGCTCCCGCCGTGCTCGGGTAAAGTATCAGCGTGCGGCAGAAGCGTTGTCAGCGTGCCCCGGACAACAGGGCGGCGAGGCCTAACCGATGCTCCGGAGCCAGCCGCGTGCGGACACTGTGCTCTAGAAACGCGTGCGGAAGGGCGGCCAACCGACGGCGGCTCCGCCCAGCGGCGCCATGGAGGCTCTGCCGCGCCACGTCGGCATAGCGGACGGCGTACGCGATGACCTCGGCCAGCACCACCTGCCTGGTCGCCAGCGCCTGTATCCGGCCGACGTCGCCGCCAGGCCCAAGGTGCGCGGTGAACGACCCGCCGTATCGGAGAGCAGCCAGCAGCACGGGCAAGGTGAAGACGCCGTTCGGCAGGTCCTGACCGACAGGCTTGCCGGCAAGATCCGGAGTGGACAGCAGGTCCACCAAGTCATCGACGATCTGAAAGAGGATCCCAAACGCCAAGCCGTACTCGCCGTACGCGGCGACGGCCTCGACGCCGAAACCCGCATTCTGCGCGCCGAGCATGCACGCCGCCCTCAGCAAGGCCCCAGACTTGCCGCCCACAATTTCGATGTACCGCTCCACCGCGATCATCTGGTGCCGATGGAGCGTCTCCAACGCCTGACCACGGCACATCTCCCGGTATGCCCCGTGGCCGGCAGCGGCGGCGTCCACGCCGACCTCACAGAGGGCGGCACCAGCCGCCCCCACCAGGAAGTCGCCGGCTACCAAAGCGACCTCGCTGCCGTGCTCTCGGTGCAGCGTGGGCACGCCGCCCCGGCTGGGCGCATCGTCCATCAGGTCGTCATGGACAAGCGAGCTCTGATGCAGCAACTCGACGGCCGCCGCACAGGTCAGCGCGTCGGCGACCGGCCCGGTACCGGCTGGCTCCGCATCGATGCCGGCCACCGCGAACAGCAGCGCGGGGCGGACGCGCTTGGCGGGCCGACGCAGAAGCGGCGTCAGTACCGCGCGCAGATCGGGACCCGCCGACCAGGTTATCTCTTCGAGTCGTTGTTGCAGTCGATCCCGACAGCAAGAGCGCAGGCTGAGATCCATGCCGCATCGTCCTCCCTCGATAGTTGGCGATCGCACCCCTGCTGCGACAGAACGACCGAAGACGCCGGGCTTCGGCACAGTTTCCAGGCCGCCAGGGACGGTACGACCGACGACCCGTTCACCGGTCACCTCGGCGACTACGCAGGCCTGCGGCCAGGTACTGCACCAGCGCGAGGTAGTACAGCGCCGTTCCGGCAGCGATCACGGTGACCGCGAAGATCCGGAGGACGACGGCGCCCGATCCCAAGGCATGGCTCAGCACTAAAACGGGGATGCCGAACAGCAGACCGGCTGTGGCCAGCTTTGCGGTTGTCGTGACGGGAATCGGCAGCCGTCTGCGAAACACAACCACGACCAGGACTGCGATAAGCAGGTCTCGGGTGACAATGAGAATCACCAGGATCGCCGGGGCGATGCCCGCCACCAAGAGCGTCACGGTGACCGCAATGACGGTGATACGATCGACCACCGGGTCCAGTACGGTGCCCAGCCGACTCACCTGGTTCAACCTGCGGGCTAATTGTCCGTCCAGGACGTCGCTGACTGCCATTGCCAACAACAACACGGTCGCCTGCGTCCACGAGTCGCGAACAACGAGAAGAACGAACGCTGGCAGTGACAGCAACCGTAGAAGTGTCAATGCGTTCGGTATGGTGACGATCGAGTCCTGCACCGGCAGGCCGCGCCCGCGACTGACGTGGACTCGTCTCCTCCAGGCTCGAAGTCGGGCTGTAGCGCTTCGGGGAACCGACGCCTCCGGTTCCCGCGGGTCGATGCTCACCGGAATCCCAACGCGAACGCGGCAAGACCGGGAAACCACGACAAGGCCATGACCCGAAGCACAACACGCACAGCGTCATCGGAACGCGCCACCGGCATGACCCAACCGAAACACAATGGTGGCAAGACGGCACATGGCAGCATGAGCAGGCCGTAGCGCCATGACACGTGCGGTAGCAGTAGGGGTGTGGCAGCCACCACCGCATAGCCAGTCAACAATCCACGAAACAACACCGACGTCGTGTGAACGCCCCACTGGGTGGCCACGGTGCGGTACCCGGACGTTCGATCCGCCACCTCGTCCCGAGCAGTCTTGAGAATCTCGTACGCAAACATGTAAAGGAAGATGATTGATGCGGTGAGGAGAACAGCGCGTGGCTCGGCGCGACCGAGCCATCCGCCGAAAACGATCGGTGTCGCCGCGAGAACGGCAACGACGAAGTTTCCGGCGAGCACCGTGCCCTTCAACACGAAGTCATAGCAAAGGCCGATGGCGATCAATGCCATGGTCACGCCTACGGCGCCTGGAATGCCGACCGAGCACACCACCGCGGTCAGTGCTTGAGCACTCGCCAGGCACCATGCCGCCGCGGTCGGCACCCGACCGGCGGCAAGCGGCCGTGACGGTTGGCTGATCGCGTCCGCGGACACGTCCACGATGTCATTGACCACATTCACTGTCGCGACAATCAGAACGATCACCACGCACGCGCGCAGCAGCGTCGTATCGCTGACGGGAGATGGAGTGGTACGCCAGGTCAGATGGGCACCGATGGCGACCTGAACGCCAGCGCAGAACGCCGCCACCGGCCGGCACAGCGTCAGCAGGTCGGCGGCGAAGTGCACAGGTCGGACCACCAGCGCGTGATATCCGATCGTCATGTCGGTCACCGCCAAGGGTCCCGAGGCGGCTCTGACACGCGCTGCGCCGGCCTGGCGCCATGCCGGCGCTTCGGGCCGCTCATCGCCCGCAGCATCGTTGTGTCGCATACCCGGCGCAGGTTCGGCGATCGCAGGCGCAGATAGTACTGCTGGTAAAGGCAAGTGAACTGTCCGAATGTACGTGGCGCTTCGCGCTGCCACCAGACCAGCGGCATCGGCAGCAGGCTCTTCAAGCGCCGCATGACGTAAGCAGACTCATCCGGTTCCTGCTGTAGCATCGCCAGCAGCAAATTGTACCGACCCTCGGAGTAATCAGTGGCAAGATCGGTGAATTCGTCTGTCAGCTTCGCAGCGATGCCAAGGTCATGGACCTGTCGCAGGACATCGACTGCAGGTAGCCCGTCATTGAACTCTCCGATGAGCCGTACGAGCCTGGCAAGATAGCCCCCGGAGTCCAATGAGATACTCTCCATCTGAAGCCCGACGTCGGTGTTGAATCCCTCCCGAGTCGTCACGGTCACGTATTCGGCGTAGTCCTGAGTGAAGTCGGCGCAGGCCAGAAAGCCGATGATCCCCGGCTGATCGGTGTGAGAAGCGGAGAACCGCTCCCACTCCTGAATACCTGCCGCGATGAGCGGGCTCGCGCACACTTCATCGAGTTTCAGTGTTTGCCGTGTGGCCAGCCGGTACTCGTACTCACGGTTCATCGCAGCCATCAGCCGGATGTATCGGACAGCGAGCGGTCCTGACTCCCTCCTGAGCCGGGACCGGGTGACGTCGGAATAGGCACTGAGCAACTGACTAACCCAGGCGTCCAGCGCGGCAGCCGAGTGCCGGGTACGAGCCCGCTCGACGGCACCGGGCGGCGAGGCCTCGCGAAGCTGTCGACGGTAGCGCCGCGACGCCATGTGCAACATGTAGGAAGGGGCGAGCTGCGCCAGCAAAACTGCGCGCCGCGTTCGGCCCAAGCATATCCCATCAAGGCCAGACGACGCCGCCTTCATGGCAACGTTGCCGGACGGCGATGGATCGGCCTACGCCAGTATCTGCGGCTGTGCAGCAGCGCCACACAGACGTCGAGGGAAAGTCGCAGTTCCGAGTCGGTGACCTGATCGTAGTAGCGGTACATGTGACTGATATAGGTCTCCAGAGTCGCCCTGCAATTGCGCGACCACCACCACATCGTGATTCGCGTTCCGTCGCGCAATGCCGCCGCCAACGCGGCCTGATCCTGATCGTTTGCCAGGGTGAGTGCGTAGAGAAGATTTGGGTCGCCAGCGGCCACGTCGTCGACCATGTCGCGAATGTCATCGAGAAACTTTCCGGCCATCCCGAGGGCAAAGAACTGACGTGCGCACTCCGGTCGGTATTGATGGCCGTTGAACAGTCGAATGATTTCGTAAATGGTTTGCAGCGTGAGTCCTGAATCCAGTTCGGCGAGGCCCACGGTAGTAGCGAAGTCCCCGCGCCGGACCGCTTGGGCGACACAGCAGCGATAGTCGTCATAATTCCTCGCGAACGTGGAGAACACGTGCCCGAGGATTTCCTGATCGCGTCCGAAGGCGCGCAGATAGCCGCGCAACGCATTCCATACATCGGCCACTCGCGGCGCATCGATCAACGCCTGATAATCCGGCGGGGCTCCCAGCTTCCGAGCGCGCTCGAACTCCTGGTCAAAAGTGAAGATGAAGACCATAAAGAGCACCAGCGCAAGACCGGTGGAGCGGTCGACGGGAGATGCCGTTGCCTGCCGGTATCCATTGAGGAACATCTCGCAATACATGTCGTGGGCCGGTCGGCGGAACTCCGTGCTGCGGAGATCGGCCGCGGCCTCGCGCGCCTGAGCGGAGGAGCGGAACGGCTTGGACACGATGTGCCGAAATACGTACGGAAGCAACCGGCCGGCGGTGCGGTATCGCTGCAGGCGGGCGTGAAATGATCGATCTGGCACCGTGCGCGAGGAATACATGTCGCGACCCTTCCGTCTGCGGCGCGGTGCGCGTCCTGCCGATCCGGCGGCGATCTCCGGGCAAGCCTATGCCACCGGGACGTACGACTGTCAATGACTGTCCCGGCTAGATGGACTACCTGATCGAGGACAGTCTTGACGTTGACTCGGCACTGGTCCACGTGCGACAGTCCAGCGAGAACCGAGTCGGTTTCTGCCTGCTCCGCGAGAATTGGCAGTCACGATGATCATTCCGCCGCCGGGCCCTGACCACACTTGCACGCACCCGGTCCGGTCGCTGAAGATACAGCGAGGAGGATCCCGGTCATGAATAACCGGAATGGTTCGTCCTTTCGACCACAATCGTTCGGGCCGGAGGCGGGATTC
>Ga0307516_10002642_pt1 | contig 23719 bp, 18 predicted proteins | sample 19_EM_MG_FD_203310 | JGI IMG/M metagenome (GOLD analysis project Ga0307516, IMG submission 203310) | Populus trichocarpa ectomycorrhiza microbial communities from riparian zone in the Pacific Northwest, United States - 19_EM | ecosystem: Host-associated > Plants > Roots > Unclassified | place...
TTCCACTTCCTATAGGATTTTCCATTTGTTTTTAAAGAAACCCGAGTTACCTTTTTTGAGCTTTGTTCAATTTAGTTTTTTTATAAGGTTTTTTGCTTTTTAAATTAAATTAAATTAATTGATTAAATATAAGCATCAAATATTTTCCGGGCTTTGTTCCAATTTCTTTTGAAACCTAGCCTGGTTTAACCCTCGGGTCCCCTAGGTCATGACTCAACCCATCTGGTCGAGCAAAGCTTTAAATCTCGGGTCCTTTGGTGATGAAATTTTTTTATGAATTTATGGCCTCATGAATTTTTAATTGTACCTTTCAATTCAATATTTTGATGATATTTGATGTTTGACCCTCAATGTTTGGATTTTTTATTTTGATTTTTATCTATTTTATCAAATTTTAATTCGTTTTCTATTTCATTATTGGATTCATAATTTTTATTTTTTTTTAATTTCATTACCCAGGTTTGTTGGTATTTTTTAAATCTTTTTTGGTTTATTGATTTATTTTTCTGATTTTATCCTTTAATATTTTGATTTTTAGGGATTATCAGTCATTATTTTTTCAATTTTCATTCTAATATTGAGTCGTTAGTTTTTTTATTTTTAAAAAAATACACTTATAATGTTTAAGCATTATTTTTTCTTCGCTTAAAAAAAATTCTATTTAGTTCATACACTAATTTATTAAAGGGTTCTCTTCAAGTAATCAAATAAATCGTGTGAATTATTTAGAATAGGAAAACAACTAGACATGGCTTCACGCATGAGTACTGGATTATTATTTGTTTTCTTAAAAAATAATATTCAAGTATCATATATGCATTTTAAAGACCAAAAAAAAACTTGTGACTCGGGTCATAGACCCAACTAAATTAAATAAGTTTGTTTTATTTTAATTAGATAATAAAAAAATAGACAACCACAACAAATAGACAAAAAAAAAATCACAATAACTTGAGAAAAAATCTTTTTGTTTTCAAATGAAGAAAAACAATGTAACTAAATTCTAAGCACATTAAATATAAAAAGATGACAAAAAAATTGGTCAAATCAACTTGAATTAGTATGATAAATCTATAACTTGGGTAATCAAGGTTAAGTCAATCCAGGTTAACCCTCCACTCAAATTCGTGGTTTAGATCATGAGATTAAAATAACTTGATATAAAAAAAAATCAAAAAACCTTCTACAAAAAAAACAATATCGAATGATAAGAACTTAAAAGATAATAAGTATAACAAAAAAAAAAAAAGGACGTCAACCAATGTTAACTTTTCAAACTTGTGACTCGAATTATTAGACCGGAACCACTCTTTATCCAAGATTCTAAACAATCTAAGCATCATCCGATAATAATTTCTAACATTTTTAATTAATGATTCAATTTAAAAGAAAATTTCTATTGTTGATACTTATTATGGTTACTATCACTATATATAATTTAAGCATTAATTATGGAAATATTTTATTTAAGAATTTAAAATAAAATAAAAATAAAAACCTAATTTAAATCATTCAGGTATCAAACTAATTAAAATTAAATCATGTATAATAATTTCTAATATTCCAAAATAAATCCAAAAACATCATCTTAGAATTTTTTACATACAAAATGATTTAAGAACTTCTTACATTGTAATTTTTTTTAATACAAAAACAAAATCCCTCAAAATAATCGATGGACAATGTGTTGTTGCAAGGTATCTGAAATTTATTTCATATAAAGTTATTGACACTTAAATATAATGAAATAAAATATATATTAAGTAAAAATTCCTTAATTCAACTTAAATAAATCAATTATACTTCACATGCTCTAAGTCATTAATAATTCCAATCCTCTCTTCGAGAACTTTTCATTTTTATAATATTTGTACTTCAGTCTAGCTGACGAGTATCTTGTGTCACCATTTCCTACACCTTGCCCTTTATCATTATCCACCACGTTGAGAATTTGACTAGGCAAGAAAATAAAGCAACCAAGCACTGCAAAATGATTTAAGAACTTGTTACGTTGCATTTTTTTTTAATACAAAGGCAGAATCCCTGAAAATAAATGATGGATCAATGTGTTGCTACAAGATACCTAAAATTTATTTCATATAAAGTTATTCACACTTAAATATAATGAGATAAAATATATATTAAGTAAAAATTCATTAATTCAACTTAAATAAGTCAATCATTTATAGACTTCACATGCTCTAAGTCATTAATAATTCCAATCCTTTCTTGGACAACAACTTTTCATTTTCATAATGAATCTTTCTTTGCATTGCACATAGAACTTTATCCAGAATAATTATTTGTATTTTTCAAATATAAATATAAATCTCAAATCTAGAATAACTAACCTAACATGTCCAATCTAGACACTACCCTTTATTTTGAAATAACTAGCTTACTATGTCCAAATTAGGCGTTAGTTCATATTCTAGGATAAGTAGCTTGATATGCTCGGGAGCTAGTTAATATTTAGGATAACTAGCTCGACATATTATGAGATACTATAAATTATAACTTAAACAAAATTTCAATAACATACTTAACTTTAAATAAATAATAAAAAGTCATGGTGTCTAATATCAACCTTGAACCTAAGCTGTGCTAGTCGTCCCTGTTATTGAGTCATACCCACGATCTCACTTGTACCAACACAGATTTTATAAATTTTGAATCCTCATCCATACATAATTAAAATTCTCATTCTCACATCACAAACAAATTTTCCAATATTTTTTTAAAAAATAGGAACCCGTAAATTTCTCATCTTCTTTTTCCTAGCAAAACATTTATGCATAAATACATAATAATATTTCATTTCAATTTTTCTTAATATAAATCTATTATTCATCCATCAATAATTTAGTTTACACATTAATAATCACACTCCATGGTAATTTAACCATTTTAACTAATTTTGTCTTAGCTGAAATTCCCTCCTCCCATAGGCATATATTTTGTTTTTCAATCACTTCACCCTCCATTTTTCATTCAAGCACACAATTCTAAATAATCCACAATTAATCTATCATTTGCATTAAATAATCCAAACACCAATTCATTTTTTCTATGTGGCCAAAAGCTTTGCCTAAGAGGAGGAATAAATTTTCTTCAATTCTTTCAAATTTAGTTGTTATCCAATCATTTTTCACATAATTAAACATTAATTAATAATTAAAAAAAAATCATCTAACATTCAATTTCAAGAATCCCTATACCCTAACACTACACATTCAACATTACATACAAAACCATTTAAATCAATTATTTTTGGAGAGTTTCTTACTTCCCAACTCAAAGAAAAGAAAGGTTGAAAGCTTGAAAATACCCCTTTCTCTTCACTTTTCTTTCTCCCCTTTAAGAACCCTTAACCAAATTGTTTTAAGGTGTTAGGCCTTAAATCTAATCAATTTCTTGTTCAATTCTCTCCTTTAACACACTTTGATTTCTTAATTTACCTCTCTTTTGTGTTTTTATGATAAAATGATATGATCTGCATCAGTGCACTTAACAAAAAGAGTAAAAATTATGACTACTAGAAACAAATTCAAGAGAAGATATCACAACAAAAAAAATTCTCAAACCAAGTATAAGGTGTTTGTTTAAGACCATGTAACGCTTTCTTAAGCTTACAAACATACCCAGAGTCATGTGAAACACTAGGAGAGAGCTCTATATAAATTTCTTCTTGAAGATCTTCATTCAAGAAGACATTTTTAACATCAAGTTGAGAGATAAGTCACTGACAAACCAAAGCTACTGTAATAAAAGTACAACTAGTAGTCATTTTTGCAATATAAACAAATGTCTCCTCATAATCCATACCATACTGTTGAGAGTATCATTTTGCAACCAACCTAACTTCGTATCGCTCAATAGACCATCAGAATTAGTCTTGATTTTATACATCCAACGACAACCAACAACACTCTTACTAGGAGGTAGAGGAACCAAATCCCAAATATTTATCAGATTGATGTATATATCAGACAAAGTTTGAAGGACCATAAAAAAAAGGGAGCTTCAAGTGTATCGGAGAGTAAAGTACCAGTATTAGCAGAATGATCAGTACGAATTGGTCAAACACGAGAAATGGTATTTGAAGTACTGCGAACCTAAGATAATAAACTATCAGAATCCTTAGAAAAAAAATCTATATGAATAAAATCAGATCTAGTCAAGCTATAAGTAGTTGATGAAATAGAAAAGAAAGGTATATGCTCGAGAAAGATAACATGATAAAACCTATAAAGTTTCTGAGTTATTGAATTAAAATAACGATATCCCTTTTTACCTTCACCATAACCAAGAAAGACATAAATAGTATATCAAGATGACAACTTACTACGTTCTACATGAGGATGGAGAACTAAAAAGTACAACATAAAACTCTAAAGAATGAATAATCATGGGCATACTCATATAATTTTTCAAAATGAGAAAAACATGAAATATAAGAAAATAGAATTGTATTAATCAAACCTACAGTCGTAAGAACAACTTCTCCTAAAAACACACTAGGAATAGAAGCAAACTACAAGAGAGAACAAGTAGCTTCAATAGTGTGCCTATGTTTTCTTTTAGTAATGCCATTTTGCATAGGAGTATTTGTATACGAAGTTTGGTGAATGGTATCATCTAAGGCAAGCAACTCATAAACTTTATTAGAGGTGTTTTCCCCACCTAAATCATAACTAAAACATTTGATAACATCAGAATGTTGAGTTTTGACAAGAGCTCAAAATGTTGTATATATCTCAAAGAATTTAAAATAATGTTTCATTAAATAAACCCAACAATAACGAGTATGATCATCAATAAAAAAAAAATATAATATCGAGACCCTCCTTTTATGGCAACGAGAGAAGGTCCCTATACATCAAAATAAATCAAATTAAATACAGAAGAAGAAACATAAATACTTCGATTTAAAGGTAAAGAAGAAAATTTTACCAGTTTACACCTACTACAATAAAAAATATCACAAGTTTGCAAATTTTCTAAAGCTTTTGTGGATACTAAAAATCTCAAATGAGAAGGCAAAACATGATCTAAATGAGAATTCTATAAATAAGAACTAAAAGAAGGACTTAAATGAAAATAAGACAAATCAACACTAGTAACAGCAGTAGTAACAGTAACTGACACTTTTAACTCATCGAAAATATATAGTCCCTTTTTCTTACGATATGTTCTAATCAGCCTCTAAGACTGCAAATCTTGTACACAATAAAAAAAGAAAGGAAAAGATAACTACATAATCACCAGAATCACATAACTAACCAACATAAGCAAGATTCAATATGATTTTTGAAATAAGATAAACATTAGAGAGAAACAAGTGAAGTGTGACAACAAAACCAACACTTGGTAAGGGCATGTGAGTATCCCCAAATCTTTTTACCTTTAAGAAAATTTTTCATCACATAACTCCAATACAAATAATTTTTTCTATCAAACCTCACACTTACAGATTGAAGCGAATCATCTTTTTTAGTAGCCATAATCAACAAACAAAGAAAACCAGAATGCAAAAGAAAGGAAAATGAAATATCATATTGCAGAAACTAAACAAATATCTTCTTGAAGCTATACAATCACTCTAAAAAAAATTCAGGGCTCCCCTCCAAACCCTTACAGGGGCGTGCTACCCCCTACAAAACCCCAAAATTGGATTCATGAAAGTTGTGTTTGAGATTAAGCCTCGTTCCATGAAATCATACTCTGATACTATGTTAAATAATCCAAAAAAATAAAAAAAAGTACAAAAATAAAAGAGGAGGAGGCTAAGGTTTCATTGATGCTGCATGATGTAATCACAATAATATAAAGGAATAGATTTAATCTAAATACAAAAAGATTATATATAGGCTAATCTGAAAAGAACCCTCATATTTACAACATGTCATCCAACAAGTCATTAATCAAGAGAATTGAAAACTTGTTTTTAATGGTTAACTCATTAAGTTGTTTGTAATATATGCAAAACCTTCAAGTGTTATCTTTCTTCTTCACAAGTAATACAGGTGATGTAAAAAGACTAATATTATGCTAAATTATTTTACTTTTCATCATCTCTCAGGCCTTCTTCATCCCTCATTTATGCACAAAAGTACTCTTGTAAGGTCTACAAGTAACTAGTTGTGCTTCTAGCTTAAGAGAAATTTTATGATCAAATCTTCTCATTAGTGGTATACTCTTTGGCTCCTTAAATATAGTAGCAAAGTCTTCCAATACTTTCTTAACCTTGATAGTTTTTATGAAGATTTTTGGTTCATCCATAACCTCTATTAGGAAAAATTGTCCAACAAATCCCATCACAGTTTCTTTCAAGCTTTTTTAAACCTTGTTTACTACTATTATTATTTGTGAACTTGCTCTATCTATAATGCCCTTTAGTTCTATCATTCTTCCCTCCTTCCTAAAGGATATTTTTATTTTGTTGAAATAAAAAAGAATTGGAGAATAATTTATTAGCCAATCCACCCTCAAAACTTTAAGTACCTTCATATTTGCTTTAAACTCATACCCTTGTATGAACCAAGTACATCCAAGACTTTATGCATCATATAGCATAACATTTTTATTAGCCACTATAACTACTAACATAATGACTTTTATCAATGACAACCTTAATCCCTCTAACAACATATTCATCTATGAAACAGTCGGTACTCTCACTATCAATTAAAATAACCAATTCTTTTCCTTGGCTAATTCTAATTGTATTATGAGCATAGCTTTCTACCATTGCATTTAAAGACGATCCATATCATCAACCTTTTCATTTCTTATCAATTCTACATTATTAAGCTTTTCCTTTACTTCCATAAATTCCTCCTTATCATCATTTATTCATTTTATCATATACAATCCCTTAACGATACAATAATGACCAAACATGTATTTGTCACCACATTTAAAGTATTGATCTAACCTTTTTGTTGTTCATATAAGGAATTCAAAGACAGTTTTGATCCTTATGACACCTTATTCTTGGATTGATTAAAAGATCTAGATGAAAGATTACGTGTTGATCTTCCCATTGTAATAATAAAAGCGATCCTTTGCATGAATTTGTTATTCCTAGCCATGACATTGTTATTCAAAAGCCTATATTAGTGTTATTGGCCTACGAATCTTAAGCATCAATTTAATATCATCTTTTAAGCCACTAATGAAACCAGACACATAGTAGGATTCAAGAAGAGATGCATTCATCAGTGATTTCAACTCCTCAAATTTCTCCACATAATCTTTTACACTTTGTTCTTGCACAATTTATTGAACTCTTCTACTATGCCATCCCTACTTCCAACTGTTTTACAAATAGCTTGTGATAGATCTTTCTAAATAGCTAAATATTCATTTCCACTCATAAAACCTTCAAACCAAATTTTGCTTTGCCATCTAAGTGTAGAGAAGCCAACTTCACCCATTGATGAACAAGAACAAAGTTAAAATTGAAATACTTCTTACATTTTCTTAACCATCCCCTAAGATTCTCACCATATAATGTTGATAGTCTATTCTTGGCAAAGCTACATTGTAACTAGTTTTATGATGATCTTAATTCCCTGACATCTCTCTTAAAAAATGATCTTTTATAGCCAGGTAAAATTCCATCTGAGCTAACATTATAGTGGGACGTATAATGTGGTTAAAAGTTAGGGTTCTCAAGCTCTAAGGTTACAGATTTAAGCTGTAGAGAAATTTAGAGAAAATTATATGGTGTTTTATTAAAAGTCTTAATAATAATCTTCTTCTCAAAATAAACTAGACACTCATATTTATAATAGTCTTTAAATCCTTAATGGGAAAAGATTCCTAATTAAAACTTACTTAATTAGTATAATCCATCTGGCATTATAATTCTTAAATAGTAAAATATTAGTTAGATTAAAAGTCCTAAGTTAAATAGGAAAAAGAATCCAAAAACAATAAGGTAAATAAAAAAAATCCCACAAAGTAACTTTGGAGCTTTATTTTAAGGTTTTATTGATCTATGATCATCATAAAATTTTACCCTAATAAGAAATAGAGCCTTTAGAATCTTTTGTCACTCAATCCAATGGTTGAATTAAAAGTTATGTTTGATTTACCAAACATCTTGCACTCTTCAAAACCTAAAAATCTTAATCATTAATAAAATAATGCAATAAACATTATTATTTCAAGAATATGGAAGAAAATTCCTAACGTCAATCTCCTTTACTTTTGAAAAACTCTCCCTCGAGTTATTTGTCAGAAATTAAACTCGACCACTCCAAATGAAAAGATATTTAGAATATAATATTATAGCCAACATAGTCACGAAGTTGCTTGTTTTTTACATGTAAACTTGAAGATTTAGTTTATGATGTGTACATACAAAAGAAAAAATCATATTTAATGTTATATTTTTTATTCCTATGAAGTTCACCTGTAGTTCCTTTTCGCATTCTATTACTTCAAACTTAACTTCATCATCATCTATTACCTCCAATACTTTAATAATTGAATATAAAGAAACTTCAAGATAATTTTTGATAATACCTTTAGGAGAATTGTTAGAAATCATCATGTCTTCCATGTTTTTATTTGCAAGATCTTTATCCATGACAGAAAGATCATTGTTTGCCATTGATTTCTTCAACTTAAGGTTAAAAGACTATTATTTATCAACACCCTCTTTGGTCATGTTATCTTCAACATGATTAGATAACTTTGAACTTTTGCTTTCACCAAACTCCTCCATGTTTTTCCTCCTTGCCTTTCGAGAAAGTTTAACATAAGGTAAATAACAATAATCTATTTACTTTCTACCCAATATAAAATCTTTTCATAATCATCTTGTAGAAACTCCAAAATTAATGATTGTCTAAAATCTTGCCAAGAAAAAATTAAAGGCATGCTAATATGATTTCTAAAGTCTAAAAATTCAAACTACCATTCTCTAACACCTCAAGAAAGTTTTTGTGCGACAATTCCTACTTTTTAATGATAAAGAACCTTTTTGAAATAAAAGTAAGCTTTCAACTCTGTCAATCACTTAATAAATCTTTTCTTAAAAAATCTCTCATCATAGAACGAAATCTCATCAAATTCAAGAATAGGTTTGGTCCGCCTCGAGGTGAGTCTCTAGGCAAGTTCTTCTCCTCTTCATGATTCTTATTTGCGTTATCCATTAGCCAATCTAGATCTATTATGGTTTGCTCCAAACGATCTAGTGTTTGCTCCTGAGTCCACACAGCACCGGAAAGAGCCTCCACTCCTGCATTGCAGAGTGGGCTGCTACCGTCTTTGTCTATCAAAGAGGCCAACCTGCTGTGATACCAATTAACACGGTGTAAAGTATGGTTAAAAGTTAGGGTTCTCAAGTTCTAAAGTTACAGTTGTAGAGAAATTTAGAAAAAAAACTATCTAGTGTTTTATTAAAAATTTTAATAATAATCTTATTCTCAAAATAAACTAGATTTCCCTATTTATATTAGTTTTAAAATCTTTGATGGGAAATGATTCCTAATTAAAACTAAAATCCTTTATATGAAATAATTTTTAATTAAAACTTATCTAATTAATAGAATCCATATAGCATTAGGATTTCTAAATAGTAAAATACTAAATAAATTAAAAGTCCTAACCTAAATATGAAAAAGAATCTAAATATAATAAGATAAATAAAAACAATCATGGACGTTAACTTATAAATCTTATTTGAAGGTCTTTATGATCTTCAATCATCATAAAATTTTAACCCAATAAAAAATAAAATATTTAGAATCTTTTATCAAAATTTCAACTTGATTCAACTATCAAATTAAAAATTATACTTAATTTACTAAATTACATCTTAGACTCTTTAAAACCTAAAATGTATTAACCATTAATGAAATAATACAACAAACATTACTATACCAAATATATGAAACAAATTTCCCCACGTCACATTAACCCCCATCTCCCTTCCATTCACTTGGTTAGTCATGAACCCCTTGGATTTAGTATCAGTCTCCCTTCCAACTCCCTGACTAGCCAAGAATGATTGAAAAAGATTCGTCAATGCCTCCATTTGCAAGTTGAGTTGCTCGGTTTTCTTATTTTGTTCCAACCATCGCTATTTAACTCAACCAAAGATTCCTGCCATCTTTGTTAATCATCAGCTATAGATTCCCACAGTTCCCGATGAATTTCTTGCATCTGCTCATCAAGCTTCCTGCAATGCTTTTCAACTGCTTCCACATTATTGTTTTCCACCATTACATGAGTTATACAATGTCAGAGTTGGTTCTCGGCCTTGGATAGGCTCTAAAACCAATTGTTAAGGTTAGACCTTAACAAGTTACTTAGAAGAAAGTTTAGAGGAAGAAAATGGAAGAAAAGGAGAGACTAAATGTTACTTCTGATCTTATTACTTGTCTTCCATGAAAATGCTTACAATGCTTATATACACAAGCTGCTTATTCTTCCAACAAATTAACTAATTCTCTTGTCAATCTTAACTGCTCTGACTGTCAATTACCACATTCAGCAGATGAATCACGCGTAAATAGTTCCCGTCAATCTTGTTACCAGTTTCATTGAATCAGCTTTTAGCAGCAACCTTTACTTCTCTTATGAACTATAGCAGTATATTTCACTCAATTATTGCAGGTCATGTGAAAAGGTTAGATGCTCTTGGTATTAATTATCAACAACTGGAAACACCAGTTTAAGCCAGTATCAAAAATATTTCATTCCAATGAGTATCATCACTGAAGTGGACAGTTTATTATTCACAGATTAAACTGTTCTAACCAGTTTATTGCCCATTTGACACTCAGTTATTGCAGGTCATGTACAGGCACACATTGTGTCTACTTAATGAGGGCTTCAGACAATGCTTTTCCATATTCATCATCCTCGTATACGCATTTGATACATCAACTACTTGTAGAGATCGGCTATCTGTTCTTTGTATAGTGCTACAACTTTGTCTCTTCGGATTTTCATCGTTGGGGTCATCAAGCCACTATCAATCTGCAATATAAAATATGTAATTGAGCAAAATGGCAGATGTTGCCTGAATGGGAGTGCCACTAGACTCAAGTGGGAAACTTACTGTAAAAGGCTCATCGATAACAAGGATTGGTCCAATTTGAAAAGAACACCCTGATGTCCTGCTTGTAAGAGCATGGGATTGAACAATGATTAGTACATGATAGAAATAAATTCAATTCTTTTCCAAATACTCCAAGACTATTGCATCTATTATAAAGGAACAGAGAACTACCTGATAAATAGCTTTAATAAACACAAATGCATAGCTATGCACAAACAAAGAAGCAATCCCCACAACAACCGAATCAAAGGAAAACATAAGGGCAGTCCCCAAATTGAAGCAATGATTGAGAAACTAGTTTGTTCTTAAACTAGTTAGTGATAAAAGAAAGATATGAAGGAAAGTAAAGTCTTTAAAAATCTCTAGCAATGAAATCAATTTCTACATTTTTTCTTTGCCATCCCCTGTACTTTTGATCCCACTCTAGCCTCAAAATTTCCCAACGCAGATTGCAAGTGCAGGAAAATATCACAAGTGTAATGTTTCATCTTCCATCACTTTGCACCACCACCTCTCTTGGCACAAAACTCCCTTGTCTTTCCATTGCACCCACAGTATCCTTTTATTTTGTTCTAAACTACCATAAGAACTGTACAAAATGTCTTTATAGATCAGATTATTCAGATTAATAAGTAAAAGAGTGTTACCACTTCCTCAATTCTTCATTTAGCAGGCTGGTGATCTGTTTCTTACTCAGCTCAGTGGCATCTGGATCTACAATGGACCACTTTTTTGCAGCCTCTAGTACCTCATCTTTGTTGGGAACAACTATAGCTCCAAGACGACGCTGATCCTACAAACGATTTATGATAGTATATATATAGACTACCAACTTACAAATGGAAAACCATAGGTGAGGACTAAATTTGAAATGTGCCCAAAGGTGCTCAAGACTTGAGGAAAATGATCATTGAAACAAACCTGGCCAATAACAACAATCTGTTGAATAAGACTACTCCTCATTGCAGCTTCTTCAAGCTCCAAGGGCTCAACATTTTCACCTATATTTTCTCCAAACAAGTTCAGAAGTAGAATTTATGATACTCTTGATAGGCAGAATGATACACTGGAAAAGAAAACCTGAGTATGATGAAGATAGAGTATTTTTGTTCATGGGAAAAGGCAATACCCATGCAATATTATATCTCCATTCAGAAGAAAATGAAACTCAGTACCACAGCCAAGAGCATAATAATTACTCAAAAACGTTGTTATATTTTGGTAATTATCTGTAGATTGGGAAAAGGTACACTACAAAAAAAGAAGCAATTAAATAGAAGATTGAAATAAGCAATGCTCATGGAAAAAATGGAACTTTTTGACGCTGCTAACACTACTAACATCTCTAGATGAATTTATAGAAGATAAAATGAGAAATGGTAAGACAACAGGGTCAAATCTCATGCATTTATCTAGAGACCATAAAATATTTTCACGCTATTTTTTTTAGCATCACACTTGTCACTTTTGAGAGAGGAGAAAGAGAGTTGTGGTCATAGCAGTGGTATAGAAGGAAAGCCATATGCTTCCAGTATACCTGTCAAAAGAACTATAGTATCCTTAGCACGGCCTTCAAGAACAATAACCCCTCCACAGTGACGGCTTCGCCCTCTTGAATGGTAAGGAGCTATCCAACCTATATCACCACTGTTTAGCCAACCATCCTCATCTACGGCTTGCTTTGTGGCCAATGGATTCTAGTCAAAGATTAGTAAAAATGTGTCACTTGAATTAACTAAAATTGTGAGAAAGAAATAGTATCCTGACACAACAATTTAAATACAAACTACACATTGAAAGCATCAGAAACAAAATTTTACAACTTGAATAATAATGCTTTTTAGTGTACTGTAATGGGAATCTTAGTTTCACAATCCAAACTCATACTATTCATCTTCAAACCATGATGATGATCGCAACTGCATTTTCAGATGTATATTATCTATTTTCATCACGATGATTGTTATGTAAACTCACAGGAATTTTTTAATCCAAGAAAATAGGCTAGTGAAACATATTTAATGATTGCAAATATATGCCAACAACCATTATATTTTTTACTGAAGATCAGAAAGAACTATCACTACCATGGCATAAAAGAGTAACAAGTAATTTACTACCAAAAACAGGAAAAAGGACTCAAGTAGGATGGGCAACATGACAACAGATCAATTCTCAAATTTAAGGCCATTGACAGCAGAATGGTTGGTCTCTGTCCCTAAACAAACGCAAGACTCATTGTATTTACGACTGCTTATGAATGATAGAAGGTCCTCACATCCTTTAACTACACTTCTTTGTGCACAAGAGATAGAACTAGCACTGTTCTTAGTAAGTGAGCTAAGAACACATTTCAAAGCTAGACCCTTTTTTTTTTCCTTTTTTGGATTTTTGGTGCTCCTGGTGAAACATAGCATATCCCATGTGTTTGAAGTCCTCTTTTAATTCATCAACATGATTCATGACACTGTTCTGAGGCAAGCCATTACATTACCCCCCCCCCCCCCAACCCAACTTTCAAGGAAGAGACCCGGTTTGAGATGAGTGTCCTAGCTAGTACACTGTGTTTTCATGGATTAATCATGCCTATTCTTTAAGCCAGCCAAAAAAGATCAAGGATGGAAAAGGTCAAAGGTTCTATATGTCAAAAGAGTACTTTAACAGGATTCAGCTATATTATTTGTGTTAGTAGTACAATATTACAAAACTTTTTAAAAAAATGGGGAGTTTTGTATGTAGGGATATGCTATTCAGACACGGGTTGCAGTATTTAGATTGAGGAGCGTAGTTTAACTTTAGTTGAACTAAGTACAGTCTTAATTAAAAATATTCACTGAGAAGCTAGTGAGGCTTTTCTTGCAGAATTACAAAGTCCTCATTTCTTATGGGTTAAAATATATTTTACCACAAGTCTTACACATGTATAAAGAGACAAGAATTCAGAATATCCAACAAATCAAAATAAGCTTCAAAATTTCAAAGACAATGTTAAATAATGTTTCATAACAAGTTTGCAATGTTTTTAGTGTTAAGCTCCATTGGAACCCCTAATGCACAAAAATCATGAAGTTCTTACAGAGACTCTTAAGAATTGAAATTAAAGAAGCATCAAATCAACCAACTTAATAGTATTGCTGGAAAATTCGAAATTGTGGATACTGATCAGACAGCTTTGAACAGTCCAATTCAGCCCCCAAATAAACCCCAGTTTACTCTACTTGTATCCAAAACTAAAATCCCAACCCTGAGCAGAGGGCAACCTGAATTGATCAATATTTGAAAGTATATCAAGCAGAATAGTTTATATAAAACTCAGAACCTCAGAGAACATTCTGCGTGCAATATGATATCATGAGTCAGCTTAATTTTTTGATGTTTCACAGAAAGGAAAAATGTTATCAAACTATTTCATTAAACATCAAAGCATTCCTTCCAGTTGCTATTAATAAACTGTCTTCTCTTGAAGCAATTATTACCTTGTAGTAGCCTTTCATCACTTGTGGCCCCCTAACTTTTACAATCCCTTTCGAGCCATGTGGAAGAGCTTCACCAGTTTCAGCATCTACAATCTTAAATTCTGTATGCCGAATTGGAAGCCCAATTGAACCAAGAACCTTCAAAATTCAAATTCACGACAGCATTACATCCATGCAAGCTAATGGTAGATATATATGATTCAAAAGGTAAGGAAATAGACTGAAAGTAGCCTATGAGGAAACAGAAAAAGAAGATACATGCAAATGCTGAATTGCAGATGTTGGTTAATGTAAGTTCAGAGAGACTGTGGAGAATATAAGAGAGGGGGCAAAAAAAAGAAATCCGTCTTTAACCATCTGTACCACATTCAAGAAAGAGGACAAATTAACACGAGTGAACAGCTAGAAGTGCATAACCACTCCAAACTGATGTGATAAGACAGCAAAGATGTCATTTCTAGGACATAGTGTATGGGGCTGATGTGCTATAGGTCTCTCTCCATGATTCCACCTATAAATTTTGGGATTATTGAAAAGGTGCAAGAGTTTCAACAATCTAAAATAATGGATGTATCTTACATTGTTGCTAGGCCGTCGAGCAGCAGTAACTGGAGATGACTCCGTCATACCATATCCGTTCTGCACTACAACACCAATTGCCTGTGCACATGTAGGAGTTCTATAAGAGACAGTATCAGAAATATCTTGTTTAACCAGTCAAGAGTAATAAGCATCAGACCTCAAAAAACTTGTCAACATGTGAAGGTAAGCTACCACCTCCACTTACGCCAGCCTGCAAGGTTGCAGATATTTCTAAGTGCTAAAAAAGATCCATGTATATATTTAAGCAAAAAGGAGTTCAACAACATAATAGATATTTCTTGTTGAACAGTGACCAAAAAAAATAATCATCACAGCCTCAAAGGAAAATATCCACTGTCTAGCTGGCATCATTTATTTTTAGGATGAGGGAATCAGTTCAAAGCCATCAAATGCATCTTCAAGTATCGAATAAATTGTTTCAGAATTGGCATCAACTCAATATCATTTTTTCAAGAACCAAGTGGAGAGGTCTAAGAAAAATTGTTCTATCAGATAAAGGAGAGCTATAATGAAGCATTAAGTCAAACAAGAACTTATTAGATAAACCTTGCTTATTCCAATTGCTGAGTGAATTTTACTGTAAACAAGCTTCTTAGCCAACATATGTACTGGCAACAATATTGCAGCAATGATTCTTGCCCATAACCAGTCCAGCATTGAAACAAAATACGGTGGTTCCTTCCTAGACCTCACAAGATAAGTTCCCTGCCAAAGAAAATAAAATTCAATTAAGCAGCAAATTGAGTGGGAAAGTAGGTCTCATTCACAACCCTGATCGAAATTGAAGCAAGGAATATATTGAGCATGAAACTAGGTGTTAATCAATTTGAAGCAGGGAAAATAGAAATGTTATTCAGAAGAGCCCAAAGAGCATCCAACATGCAATATATCTAGACATGGATCCATGAATTATTGGCACCCAGCCTCTTTCATCAAGAAAATTTGGTCCAGGAAACCAGCGGCTAGATCAGTTTGTGTACTGCATGCAAAGCATGTTTTAAGATCACATCCTATGGAAGCATTTAAGTGTAGAGCAGAGCCAAAAATAATAGGCAGGCTCCCACTGGATTTCATGAAATTCTCTGACACTCAGTGTATGAAGCAGTGCATGCCAGTGTGCTTGAGCAGTTCTATGGTAACAAGAGAAGCAGTTACATCATGCAAGAGTCAAAAGAGCAATATTAACTTGGAAGCAGATGGTAGCAATGGTATATCTGAATTTGTTCCACTGATTCAATTATATAATAAAAAGAATTGAATTGATTATATAGTGAGGGTTACTGGAGAGGTAACTATACATATCTTTTATCAAAAAGTAAATCTCCTCATAACAAGACAAAAAAAAAATGTTAAAACTGAATATAACAAAATCAAGAGGTGACTTAATCATCCTTCAAAAATACATGGAAACGGAATAAAGTTGGAGCCTAACAAATTTTTATTTACATGCTATGAAAATATAGGAAATAGAGTGAAGAATAAAAGAGGCATACAATTTCAAACTATCAAACCTCATAAATTCTTTTCATCTCCATGTATGTCAAGCTGATCTTTATGAACATAAATGCAAGAATCTTACGAAGAGCGGAGCTTGTAGAAAGCTGTTTTTGTATCCCACTGTACAGTTTGAGGAACACATGAATAAGAAAATAATTCACCTGACCAGGAGGAGAGCATATGGTACAACAAAACAAAACAGGCAATTCATGATTCAATAACATAAGCTGCTCACAGCAAATCCAATGGTAAAAGAGAAGAAACATGAAGCTGCAAATTTTTTAGAAGGGTTGCACTTAGTTCAACCTCTCCTTAGTAATTAAGAATTTGGGCTTCTTGTCAAAGAGATGATGATGGGGACATCAGACCCTAGACACGGTTCACATGTCTGTATAATCAATGATGACAGGGGATAGCCCAACCCTTGTGTTATTGGATTAGAAGAATGGGCTCATCCAAGCCCAAATTACTAGGTTATGTCCAGACTATATCTAATAAGGCTTCAAATAATGCTTGTTCCACTCCACACCCTCAATCATATAGTGTTCATAGTTACGAACCTAGAAAGCTTGTAAATCTTGTCTCCTTACTCTAAAATGTCTGATTCAACTGAGTCTTTTGCATGTAGAGTTTATAATTTGCATGTTGAGATCATAAAACATGTTCAAGTAAGTAATGAACAATACAAATTTCGAGCTGATTTACATAAGTATCATGATGAACTTAATGTTGGAGATTATTTCATGATACAAATTAGACTTGAATGGTGTCCTTTGAAAATCGGTCATAAATTGCAAGTAGAGCTAGACCATTCAAAGTGTTGCAAATAATTGAGTCAAATAATTATGCCATTAAACTGTCACTCAACTTTGATATTAGAGCTCTACTTTTGACATGAAAGACCTTGTTATATATAAAACACAACAGCCTATCACTGGTGATCCTTTTGAAACCTCTTCCTTGTTATCCTTTTGAAATCTCTTCCTTGTTATCCTTATCTTTGGCACAAAAGGAACATATTAATGTAACTTTGGATGCACAAGTTGTTTTTTTCAGGGATGGTGAACTTCAGCGAATCTCAATACATGAGCTAGATGACCAGATTCATATTGTACTTGAATTATCAAAGAGACATCACAGAAGCTTGATCATGATCTTTGGGAATATTATCGGAGCCGCCTTGACCTATACCCGACGGGGTCGAGTTTTTCCTACCCCGGGAGAGTTGATGAGAACATTAGACCCAAGACATGATTCACACGTCCGTATGATCTATAATGATGGAGGATAGCCCAACCCTTGTGTTATTGGATTGGAAGATTGGGCTCATCCAAGCCCAAATTATCAGATTATATTTATTTTTATTATTGGACTTCAATTTATGTTATTTTATTAGACTTTTATTAGTTAGTAGGTTTTAAGCCCAAATTGATTATGATTAGGGTTTTATTATTTATATGTGATTTTCTTGACACTACGATCATTTTTTTATGATTAAATAAAAAATGGCTGACTTTTCCCTTCCTGGATTCTCTTTTCTTCTTGGCTTTTCCCTTTCTTTGCTTTTAATTCTTAGCTTCTTTCTTTAAAGCTTCCTTCTTTCTTGCTTTAATTCTTTACTTCTAAAGAAATAGTATTTTATATGTAAGCTTCCCCCACATCCACCTACCCTTGCCTTTCAGAATACAAGAATGGCTTAGACTTATTAGCAATCAAACCCACGGCTAATTTAAGTAGCTAGTGAGTCATATTTCAGTTTTATCCCAAGTCAGCAATTCAGTATGAAAACTAATCCTGCTTTATATATTGCAAAGTGACCATTCAATGATCATAGCTCCAGTGAAAAAAATTAAAAAGACAAATAAAACAAAAAATATCCCAAAGAATGATTGCTGCATTATTCAAATCAAAAGCCATAATGAAACAAAGTCTATTTTATTTAATAAATGCTCAGGAATCTTTCACATGGAGAATTTATTCGGATGATAAAGAAACACTAAAAGGTATGCAGACACTTTAAAACATGTGTGAAACATGCTAATCAATGGGTGTTTGTGTGTGTGTGGTACATATATAAAAATGTACATATTTTAAGTTCATAGAAACATGATGCTTTCCAATGATATTTTATCAACTTCAAACAAATCCTTGACCCAAATTAAGTGGTAATCCTTAGGATGGGTCTGCCTTCTCCCTTTCTATTCTCTGTATAAGATTGGAAGTTAGATCGCATAAAATGTATTGAATATTCATTGAAATCCATTATTTTACTTGGATCGATCTTTTAATACATTGGCAACCAGTGGCTTAGATGATATTTTTACAATCACTAGATAGGTAGTTTTTTTCTCTTTTGCAAGTTTCTTGACCTTAATAAATGAAATATTAGTTTCCATGTGAAGTATCAAGCAAAACAAAACCCTACAAATTTCTCCAAGTAGCGATGCATTAGATTGATGTAATATACTGGACTTGCAGCAAAAAAAAAAAGATAAAATACACTGGACAAACCTGTAAAGAGTCTCAAATACTAAAGGAACAGTGATCAAGTAATGTGGCTGATATTGTTGCAGATCAACCTATGAGTAAAATTCATTGCAATTAAACCATAGTAAAAATGAACAGCCTATACAGTGAGTGATGGCAACTGATAAGATATTGTATCATTTCGAAAGGTTAATACCTTTAAATTCCTGACAGTAGTGTATACTTGCTCAGTTCCATGTGTAAATATGAAATACTCAGCAGCTCGCTCATATGCATGCCAAGGTGGAAGCATACTCAGAAATCTGTCTGCAGGTTGAGCAGGCACAACATCCCACAAATTATTTATCTGGAAAACAAAGGAAATTGTTAATGGACTCAACATTAAGGTAACCAACTTTTGATTTCAACTGTAACTAAAGACCCAATTCAAAGGGCCCTACTTAGTTTTGAAAGCCGTTGTCATTCTCAGTCAACCAAAGGCCCCCTATGAAGCCATAAATCTGAAGAGCATGTCACAACGAAAAGATGGTCTCCTCACTATATTTTTGATAAAGGGTTCCGATATAGCCTTGTGGATTCTTTCATGTTTGTTTGTCTATGTCATGGTCATGGCCTCATTCTTCTTTTATATATTGATGACCACATTCTCACCCATAATGATTTTTCTCAGTAGATGAGAATCTCAGTTTTTTTTTCCTGGCTTGCTCTTCCAAATTCAGTGTAGCAGTTGAAAATTTTCCAAGTAAAAGAGGCCAAACAACAAAGGAAATTTACATGTTCGTTTGTTTCCACTGACATTGAGAGAACTTGTGTTCATTGGATACCATGAAATATCAATAAAGATAAAGGACAGGACAGCTCCTATAAACCTTGTACATCTTCAAAACGAAATAGCAACACATGCACAATGATATACTGTAACAGTGTAATGGTTCGACTGGATTTAGATCCCAATTGAATCTCTAACCATTGATCTCCTTCGAATGGTTTGATGAAGAAGGTGGACTTTTAAAGAATTGAATTTGAATTTGGGGCATGAGAAATGAATATTCGTTGAAGAAACAAGGATTTCTCTTGAAGACAAGCAAAATAGGATTAAAATAAGGAGCTCCTTTCAGCTTCCTAGATTAATGTGCCTTCAAAGGATTGAGTGCAAGGGAATATCATAGCATGCTTGATGAGGCTAGTTGTACAGTGCAAGGTTATTAGGAAAGGTGAGCTCAGCAGATAATGATCTGGGAAAAGAATAGCTCTTTTTACATATTGTTTTCCTCTATTCTCTGATTTATCGCTGTTATTAAGTGTACACACTAGAGTAGAATTGAGAATTAGTTCTTTGCTAGGATTAAAAATATATATATTTTTATCATTAGAAAAGAAGATTTGCAAGAGAATAATTTGGAGCAGGGAACATCAACCAAAAGTTAAACGAATAAAGGAAATAAGCATAAAGATAGAGAATAACTACAAACCTGGTGCAGCAGATTCTTATGAGTAAGCATGACACCTTTTGGATTTCCAGTGGTTCCACTAGTATAAACAAGTGTAGCAATATCGTCAGAGCTTATTGTTTCATATTTATAGTGCTGCCCTGCAATCATTATCAATAGAAAATTCATAAGATAATCAATCAAAGGAAAGTGAGGTGTTGTTCTTTTTTTCCCTTCTTTTTTTTCAACTAGTATAGAACTATATTATTTCGCAAAAAAATAATATAAAGTTTATTTTGTGTTTTATATGTATTTCACAGTAACATACACTAAACTGGACAGGCAGGTGAGCTATATAAATTGAACACAACACCCTCCACTAAAAGCAGCACAATGATGCAATCACTGCTTGACAAGTGATATAAAAGTTTACATCTTCCTTGTAACTCTGTAATATCGTGAACAATGATGACATGATGAACAATAGTGACAGAGACAGTTTTCTTAGCCTCGTTGATCCACAAACTGGCTTGCACATGCACAAACACAAAAACTACAGATGTATTGCATATGCATGATCGGCTAAATAGAAAGTAAAGCCACTTTGAGCATAAAAATCACCACTAATGCTTCTAATATGACCAAAACATACTAACAAGCCAATCTGAGCAGCGTGGCAATTGAATTCATTATTAGATTCTTGTTTCCATCCTAACAAATACCTCAACTGCACAAGCTTGGAACCATGAAAAATATATGGAAATTTTGTCTGATACACATGGATCTACCTAACTGGTTATGGGTTGCATCATGATCCAGGCATAAAGGAAAACTGTTTCAGCGTTTGAGTTTTCTCAAATATTCTGGCATTCTCCCTACAACATATAAGATGCTTTAAGTAGTCAAGCGTTAACAGCAGTCAGCCAACAAGAAAACCTCTTCATGTAATATGAAACGGGGATTTAAAATATAAACTCAAGGATCTCACAGGAAGAAGTGTGCTAGATGATTGGTAACATAATACATATATACACTCTTCATATTTATTTTCAAATTGATCAACTTACTCGCATCATCGGAGTCTGAGAAAGCTTTACAGCTCTCTTGCCCCAAATCTATAATCTCCTTGTAACTGAAAATAGGTATGCCCTCCATTCTGTTGATGGCAAGGTGTGACTTCTCTCCCCAAAGTAAAATGACAAATCTGGGAGCTGCCTTGGAACAAAATGTTTCTACAATTCGATTGAACAATTCAGGATTGTCCACTGCAAGTGCAACACTGTAGTAATAATTCAGAAAATCAGCAATACCACTAGTGCAATCATAGATTGAATACAAAAGGAATCCTGAAACTCTTGAAAAATAATTGTAATACCATTATCACAGCAATTCGAATATCATTGATTAAAACACATTCAATGCATCTTAGGCAAGTGTGTCTGTTGGTGTTTTATGGAACTGCCAGCCAAAACCAACCTTGTCTGACCCAATCCAAATCGACAAATTTTTTTAGTGTATGACAAGTCCAGCCAGTTGTAGAAAAGCACAAGCTCAGTAGCTTAGCGGGGGTCACAGAATAAAGTTACAAAGACACCATTTTATTCTCATCTTAGTACTTGAAAGTTAATACTCTGAGCCAAGTACTAACCAAAATACAAATTTATTCATTTTTTATTTTTCCTATCAATGTGTCATTTGTTTCTTTATCTTCTATATCCTATAGTTGCATTACCATAAGCCCAAGTCTTTCCCCGTAATTTCAAATCCTAAAGCCCCTAACTTACAAGCTCTACCCCCAGAATTAAGGAAATGGCAGGAGGAGTATCGAAATCCTGTATACACATTTCCTTAGCTTCTACAAAAAACTAAACTGGCTTACAATTAATCTATGAACACTTAACCATCCTCAGTTATCATCCATGTGTAAAATGTAGAAATGATATACATAAAATGGAAGGTTTTCTTGCAAACCTTTCAGAGTGAATGTATATTTGTAATAGCTCTTCAATAGATGATCTTGATCCCCTCACCACATCAACTGCTCCCATGGCCATCATACCTAGGACAAATATCAATAAGATATATAGAAAATTAAAGGTACGACTACCATGCATCATTGTACTTTATGCGTCAAATGAAATAATAAGCCAACAAAGATTCTTCAAAGAGGAGCACATGGACACTGCAAAATGGAACACCTTCTTCCCTTCCACAATTAAACACCCTGGACATTCAGGCTTCTTTTTTATTTTAATGATATCCATGTGTACAGGCAGCATTTTAACAATGAATTTCCCAGTTTCTCTGGGCCCAAGAACATTGTTGAATCCATGATTTGTTCAAGGCAAAAAAAAATCTGGCACATATGGATTAAAAAGTTCGATAAAAAATGTTCAAAGGTTCTAAATCTGTCACATTTTACGTTTTAGGAGCACTATGGCATCTTAATATATATAAAGAATTTTTAAGCCTTTAGGAAAGGCTCAAAGCGGCTATTGAAATATTATATACCAGAAAGTGGCTATTCAAAAGTTTCATGTACTCAATGATTGCAAATTACAATTATCCATTTCCTTGCAAATGATTTGTAGTGGTAATAAAGAAAAGGGTCAAATTATTTTATTTTGAGTTCTTTACTCCGGTATTACGAACAATGACAAACACTAGCCAAAAACATCCTGCTAGTGGCAATAACCCTCTTAAAGGTAAAACTGAAATGCTCTTGCATAGTGAAAATGCTAAGACATAAACCATAAGGGATGGGGGAAGAGAAAAATATAGGATAAGGAAGAAATACTGACTTTAGCAATAAGGAAAACATATTTTAAACTGCAAGGTACCTTGATCTGTAACAAGCCACCGGTATGAATTATCAGCAAAAAGTGCAAGTTTCTCATCTGGCTTAACTCCAATAACCCTCAAGCCTTCAGAAAAATCCAAAATTTCCTGCTCCAACTGCAATTTTGAAAGAAAAGGAACTGTTTGATGAGAAAGCAGTTAATTTAATCAAATTAACTTGTTTTCCAAGAACATGAAAGAACTTTCATTCCATATCAGGCAAAGAACAAGGGTCCAATTCAAAATATGGTACAGACCAATCAGCAGGAACAAACCTTCACAATTTATTACAACAAATGGAATCAATG